>Ga0160472_100477_pt1 | contig 27709 bp, 26 predicted proteins | sample HID1973M_E11MG_FD_108267 | JGI IMG/M metagenome (GOLD analysis project Ga0160472, IMG submission 108267) | Enriched mosquito-associated microbial communities from UW Madison campus, WI, USA - HID1973M_E11 MG | ecosystem: Host-associated > Arthropoda: Insects > Digestive system > Unclassified ... | reverse complement strand
GTTGATGAAGCGCCAGCCGATGGTGGTGTCGAAGATCTGCGCGTCGCGCGAGAAGGCGCTGTTGGCCTTGCCCATCACGAACGGGGCGCGGCTCATGCTCTCCACACCGCCGGCGATCATCAGCGAGGTCTCGCCGGCCTTGATGGCGCGCGCGGCGATGCCGGTGGCGTCCATGCCCGAGCCGCACAGGCGGTTGATGGTAGCGCCCGGCACGTCCTGCGGCAGGCCCGCCAGCAGCGACGACATGCGCGCCACGTTGCGGTTGTCCTCGCCGGCCTGGTTGGCATTGCCGTAGATCACGTCGTCCACGCGCGTCCAGTCGACATTCGGGTTACGCGCCATCAGCGCCTTCAGCGGCACCGCGCCCAGGTCGTCGGCGCGCACGGCCGACAGGCTGCCGCCGTAGCGGCCGATGGGCGTGCGGATGGCGTCGCAGATGAATGCTTCTTTCATGGTGTCTCTCTCGTCTTGATAGTGTCTGGGGATGCGGGCTGGCTTCAGGCCGCGCCGTTGATCAGCGGCACGCCGGTCAGGCGCTGCAGTTCGTCGAAGGCCAGGCCGTCGACCAGGTCGCGCGCCACGAGGCCGTCGGGGGTCACGTCAAGGGTGGCCAGGTCGGTGTAGATGCGCGTCACGCAGCCCACGCCGGTGAGCGGATAGGTGCAGGCCGGCACGATCTTGCTTTCGCCCTGCTTGGTCTGGTGTTCCATCATCACGAACACCTCGCGCGCGCCGATGGCGAGGTCCATCGCGCCGCCCACGGCCGGGATCGCGCCGGGTGCGCCGGTGTGCCAGTTGGCGAGGTCGCCCGTCACCGAGACCTGGAACGCGCCGAGCACGCAGAAGTCGAGGTGGCCGCCGCGCATCATGGCGAACGAGTCGGCGTGGTGGAAGTACGAGCCGCCCGGCTTGATCGTCACGGGCTGCTTGCCGGCGTTGATCAGGTCGGGGTCTTCCTCGCCCGGGGCCGGCGCGGGGCCCATGCCGAGCAGGCCGTTCTCGCTGTGCAGCAGGATTTCCTTGTCGGCAGGCAGGTGGTTGCCGACGAGCGTCGGCAAGCCGATGCCGAGGTTGACCACGGCACCCTCCGGGATGTCCTTGGCCACGCGGGCGGCCATCTGGTCGCGGGTCAGTCGTTGCATGAAATTCTCCTTCGTCCCGTTCAGACCATCAGACCTTGACCACGCGCTTGACGAACAGGCCCGGCGTGACGATGTGCTCGGGGTCCAGTTCGCCCAGTTCGACGACGTGGTTCACCTGCACGATGGGGCATTTGGCCGCCATCGCCATGATCGGGCCGAAGTTGCGCGCGGTCTTGCGGTAGGTGAGGTTGCCCCAGCGGTCGGCGGTCTCGGCCTTGATGAGGGCGAAGTCGGCGTGGATGGGCGTCTCGTAGACATAGCCCTTGCCGTCGATGATGCGGGTTTCCTTGCCCTCGGCCAGCGGCGTGCCATAGGCGGTGCGCACGAAAAAGCCGCCGATGCCGGCGCCCGCGGCGCGGATGCGCTCGGCGAGGTTGCCCTGCGGCACCAGCTCCAGCTCGATCTCGCCGGCGTGGTAGAGCGCGTCGAACACGTACGAGTCGGACTGGCGCGGGAATGAGCAGATGATCTTGCGCACCCGCTTTGCCTTGAGCAGCGCGGCGAGGCCGGTATCGCCGTTGCCGGCGTTGTTGTTGACGATGGTGAGGTCGCGCGCGCCGCGCGCGATCAGGGCGTCGATCAGTTCGGCGGGCATGCCTGCCAGGCCGAAGCCGCCGATCAGGATGGTGGCGCCGTCGTGGATGTCGGCTACCGCCGCTTCCAGCGAGTCGTATAGCTTGTTGATCACTTCTCGTTCCGGTCGGGAAGGTCCGGCAGCCGCCGGAGCCGGCCAGGCCGCAAAGGGGCGCGGCGGCACGAGAAAGGGAGTCTCCGGCGAGGGCTGTCTGGACGGGGTCCGGCGGTCGATCGGCTGCCGGCGTGCGTCGTCTAATGTTCTAATAGCGAACTTGAATTCGCTTGTTGAACAGATTACACCCCGGCGAAAGGTGGGTCAAGGCGGGTCCGGCCGGTAATCGAACGCTCGATCGGATACGCCCCGACGTGGCCGAGGGTGGACATGGAACAGTTGTAGGACAGAACCGACAGCAGTATCGGCTCGGCGTCGATAAGGAAGCGACGCGCGGATGTCTATCGTTCATGCAGACAAGGCAGCAATGCCCGTCGACTGCAAAGCAAGCAGAACAATAGAGCAATAGAGAAAGAAAGAGGTACCCGAAATGCCCGCGCTTGACCGTCCGAACACCTCCCAGACCACCCCCGCCTCGCCCGAACACGCCGCCGCGCCAGAACCGCTGGAACGTATTCTGCGCGTGACCCGGAAGGCCTGGGCGATGGGCGAGGCCGGTCCTGAAGCCCGTCCCGAAGCTCGCCGCGAGCCCCGCGCGGTGCCGCGGCAGGAAGACAGCCGGCAGGAAGACATCGACCCGCCGCGCACGCCGCGCGGTGGGAATCGCGACGGGAAGGGGAACGGCGGGAACGGTGCGGCCAGCCGCCTCCATCTCGCCCGGCTCGCTGCCCGCGCGCTCGCCGCGCAGATCATGGCAATGCAGTGCCGCCAGGCCTTTGTGGCCGACCCCTCGGTGGCCTGATGCTCTCGCCCTGACGCCCCAGCCCGCCCCAGCCTCAGGGCAGCCGCATCTGCACGCGGCTGCCCGCCGTCCCCGGACGGATCTCCAGCCGCACATCGATCCGCTCCCGCAATTCCGAGACATGCGAGATGATCCCGACCAGCCGTCCGGCCTGCTGCAGGTCCAGCAGCGTGCGGATGGCGAAGTCCAGGCTCTCGGGATCGAGCGTGCCGAACCCTTCGTCGACGAACAGCGTGTCGAGCTGGATGCCGCCCGCGCGTGACTGCACCACGTCGGCCAGCCCGAGCGCCAGCGACAGCGACGCCAGGAACCCTTCCCCGCCCGATAGCGTATTGGCCGGCCGCGCGCTGCCGGTGTCGTGATCGAACACTTCGAGGTCGAGCCCGCCCGCCGAACGCTGGTCGAGCGCCTCGCGCACGCGCATGAGCGCGTAGCGGCCCCGGCTCATGCGCAGCAACCGGTGGGTGGCGGCTTCGAGCACCTCGTCGAGCAGCGTGGCCAGCACGAAGCGCTGGAACGTCATGCGGCGCGGGTTGCTGCCGTTCGCGACTTCCGACAGCCGGCCGAGCACGGCGAAGCGGGCTTCGATGTCCCGGCCCTGCGCGGCCAGTTCGTCGAGCTTCGTGCGGCACTGGCGCAGCGTTGCGGCGGCCCGGGCGAGGTCGGCCTGCTGGCGGACCACGGCTTCGAGGGCGGCGGCGGCGGCCTCGGCGGCGGACTTCAGGGTGTCGAGGTCGGGCGCGGCGAGGCCCTGTGCGGCGGCTTCGGCGCGCTGGCGGCGGTCACTTGCGGCCGCGAGGGCGAGGTCGAACTCGCGCAGCGCGGCGTCGAGCGTGCTCATGTCGGCGGGCGAGAGCCGCGCCTGCGCGTAGGCCGTACCGTCGACAAACCCTGCCTGTGCCAATGCCGTGCCGAAAGACTCCTGCGCCAGTCGTGCGCGTTCATCGGCATGGCTGACGGCAGCCTGCGCCGACTGGTACGCCGCGCCTGCGGCAGCCAATCGCTCCGCGGCAGTTCGCTCGGTAGCCTGCGCCGCTTGCCAGGCGCGCTCGCGGGCCGCGAGGGCCTCCCGTTGCGCGTCGAGCGAGCGTTGCAGCGCGACCGGGTCGCGCGACGACTCCGGGACCTGTGCGCACACGGCCTGCCATTCGCCCTCGCGGCGCGCGTGGTCGTGCGCGGCGCGCTGGTCGGCATCGGTGGCGGCCAGCCGCGCCTGCTCGGCCTTGTCCTGCGCCGTGCGCAGCGCGGCGAGTCGTTCGCCCATGGCCTGCGCGCGCGTGGCGGCGGCTTGCGCGGCGGCGACGGCGGCGTCCGACTTCGCGATATCCGCTTCGACCTCGGGCGCTGACACGCCTTCCTGTGCCAGTTCCTCCGCCCGCTGACGAAGCTGCGCCACGGCGGCCTGCGCGGCATGCCAGTCGGCTGCGGCCTGGACCGCGAGGTCTTCCGCCTTGCGCACGGCTGCCCGGGCAGCGTCGAGGGCGTCGTCGCTGACGAGGGCATCGACGTGCGCGGCGGGCGACGGGTGCGAGGCACTGCCGCACACCGGGCACGCGGCACCCGATTCCAGCAACGCGGCCAGCCGTGCGGCCTGTCCGGCGCGCCATGCGGCTTCCGTGTCGGCCAGCGCGGCACGGCTGCGCTCGCGCACGGCGTGGGCGTCGGCATGACGGCGTTCCTGCGCGACGAGCTTGCCGCCGGCGTCGGCGAGCGCCTGTCCGGCCTGCCGGCACTGCGCCAGCCGGGCTGCGCGGGCGTGGGCTTCGTCGCGCCGGATCCGGGCGACGGCCAGTTCGCCGGCCGCCAGCCGCACGCCTTCCAATTCCGCTTCAAGCTGCTGCCGTTCAGTCGCCAGTTGCGCCGCGCGGGCGTCGGCTTCCGTCCTGACCGTGCGGGACTGCGCGGCCAGTCTCGCCGCGGCCTGCAATCCGGCCTGCAGCGCGCCAAGTTCCTTCGCACGCGGCAGCAGGGCTTCCAGCCGGGTCACGTCCTGCTGCAGCGACTGACGCTGGTCCGCATTGGCCGCCTCGGCGGCAAGCGCTGCCTGCGCCTGCATGGCGGCTTGCCCGGCCTGCACGTGCTGCTCGCTGGCGGCGGCCAGGCGCTTGCGGGCCGCGTCGGCTTCGCGCCTGGCATCGGCAAGACCGGCTTCCTGCGGCGCCACCTGTGCGGCGCGCCCCGCGGCCTGCCATTGCGCGCGCGAGAGGTCCATCGCGGGCTGCTTCGCCACCAGCGCGGCCAGCGCCTGTCCGGCCTCGTGCGACTCGCGCAGGCGTGCCGCGACGTGCTCGCCCTGCTGCAGCGCCGTCTGCGCGGTGCTCACATTCACGCGCGCGGCCTGCTCCTGCTGGCCGAGACCCTGCTGTTCGACCTCCAGCGCGTCCAGCCGCCCGGCCAGCGCCTGCACGGAATCCACCGCATGCTGTTCGAGCAGGGCCTGCCGGCGGTCCTCGATACGCTGCACGTCGCCGCGCAGCGCGGCCGCTTCGCCCTTGAGCAGTTCCTCCACGCGCCGGTACATCTCGGTGCGGAAGAGCCGTTCGAGAATCGCCTGCCGCGCCTGCGAGTTCGCCGTCAGCAGTTCGCGGAACTTGCCCTGCGGCAGCACGATGACCTGCCGGAACTGCGCGCTGTCGAAGCCCAGCAGGTCGCGCACGGCATCGCTGACCTTGCCGGGCTGGCTGGCCTTGCTGGTCCAGGTATCGCCGTCGAGCGCGTCGAGCTGCGCGCGCGCGTTCTCGGTCACGGTGCCTTCGCCGCGCAGCTTCGGCCGCTCCTGCGTGGGCGAGCGGGTGACGCGGTAGCGCCGGTCGCCGAGGCTGAATTCGAGTGCGACCTCGGTGCGCAGTCCCGGCGCGGCATTGGCGCTGCGCATGGCCTGCGCGCTGCGCTCGCCGCCGGAGGTGTCGCCGTAGAGCGCGAAGCAGATGGCGTCGAGCAGCGTGGTCTTGCCCGCGCCGGTGGGGCCGTGGATCAGGAAGAAGGCCTGCTCGCCGAGGCGCGAGAAGTCGATGGTCTCGGTGGCGGCGAAGGGGCCGAAGGCCTGGAGGGTCAGCGACAACGGCTTCATGCCGACTCCCGGTCCGACGCGGCGAGGCTCGCCAGCACGCGATCCAGCGCATCGCGCTGGGCGGGGTCGAGGTCGGCGTCGGCCACCTCGCGGAAAAAGTTGGCAAACAGCGTGCCCGTGTCGAGCGCGCGCAGCGACGCGCCGGCCTCGCCGGCCGTCCCCTGTCGCGACAGCACGGCCCGCTCGATGGCGAGCGTGTTCGGGTAGACCTGGCGCAGCTTGGCCATGGGGTCGAGCAGTGCACCGGTATCGGTCAGCACGGCGTGGATATAGTCGTCGCGCTGCAGGTCGGCGGCGCCGGCCATCAGCAGTTCGTCTAGGCTGCCTTCGACGATGCGCAGGTCGCGCTGCGGCGACAGTTCGATGGGTTCGATCCGCACCGTGCCATCGCCGTCGAGTTCGACCAGCGAGACCGACTTGCGGTGCGCGCACTCCGACAGCGAATACTTGAGCAGCGACCCCGCGTAGTGCACGCGCGTGCCGATGGTCTGCGGCCGGTGCAGGTGGCCGAGGGCGACAAAGTCGAACCCGTCGAACAGTCCCGCGGCCACCGCCCCGCTGCCGCCCACCGAGAGCGGCCGCTCGGACTCGCTGACCGCCCCGCCCACCACGAAGGCATGGGCCACCACCACCGCCCGCACGCCGGCCGGATGGCTGGCGCGGATGGCGTCGAGCTGCGCGGCGAGCGCGGCCTCGTGGCTCGGGTAGTCGGCGCCGAAGGCATCGCGCACCACCGCCGGCTCGGCGTAGGGCAGTGCGTAGATGCGCACCTCGCCGTGCGCGTCGCGCAGGGTCGCACAGGAGGCGTCGGGGCTGGTGCGGCCGGCCATGTGCAGGCCCTGTGCGCGCATCAGCCGCGAGCCGAATTCGAGGCGCTGGGCGCTGTCGTGGTTGCCGGCGATCATTACCACGGGCACGCCGAGGTCCACCACGATGCGGCCCAGCACGTCGTCGAGCAATGCAACGGCCTCGGGCGGCGGCACGGCGCGGTCGTAGACGTCACCGGCAATCAGCACGGCATCCGGACGCTGCTGCCGGACGAGGTCGACGAACTGGTCGAGCAGATGGGCCTGGTCCTCGATCAGGCTGCGGGCATGGAACAGCCTGCCGAGGTGCCAGTCTGCGGTGTGGAGGAAACGCAATGTGGATCCTGGTGGGGCATGACGCGGGCGCGCCGGGGAGCCCGCATCATAGCCGCTTAATTTCCCCCATCGAACGGAGGCGGCGCCGCACACTGCACATCTGCTTACCCCGCGACGCACTGCAACGTAACCATGACAAGGCGGAAAACCTTTCCGACGGGTTCACGCTGCTTCGTTGACGCGCAAATTCCACTCAAATAACAATGATTCCCATTTACATAAAGGGAATCGCATCATGGATCGTGTATGGATCGGGCCGGCGTCTCACCGGGCATCCTTCGTCCCCCGCGTGAGCGGGCTGATCGGCATGGCGCTCACCGGCGCGCCGGCCATGGCGGCGGAGGGGGTAGTCGAGTTGCCGCACGTGTCGGTATCGGGGAGCCGCGACGGCGAGAGCTTCCGCACGGAAGCATCGGCCTCGCCCAAGAACACCGAGCCGCTGCTCGACACGCCGCGCTCGATCGCGGTCATTCCGCAGGAGGTCATCCGCACCACGGCGGCCACGGAACTGAGCCAGGTCCTGCGTACGGTGCCGGGCATCACCTTCGGCGCGGGCGAAGGCGGCAATCCGCTGGGCGACCAGCCGTTCATCCGCGGCTACAACGCGCAGGCCAGCACCTTCGTCGACGGCATGCGCGACATCGGCGCGCAATCGCGCGAGGTGTTCAACACCGAATCCGTGGAAGTCTCGAAGGGCCCGGCCGGCGCCTATGACGGGCGCGGTTCGGCCGGCGGCAGCATCAATATCGTCAGCAAGACGCCCCAGCTGGGCTCGTTCGCCGACGGCACGCTGGCGGTGGGCAATGCGCGGACGAAGCGGGCGACGGTCGACGGCAACTGGCAGTTCGCGCAGGCGGGCGCGCTGCGGCTGAATGCCATGGCGCACGACGCCGGCATCGCGGGGCGCGACGTCGCCCGCAACGAACGCTGGGGCGTCGCTCCGTCTCTCGCCTTCGGGCTGGGCACGCCGACGCGCGTGCTGGTGTCCTACTACCACCTGCAGTCCGACGACATGCCCGACGTCGGCCTGCCCTACAACAACCCGGAGTTCAAGCCACGCAAGGACGGCCGCCCGCGCGTGCTGGAACCGGGCGACGGTTCGCCGCTCGATGTCCCGCGCCATACGTGGTACGGCCTGAAGGATCGCGACTTCCGCAAGGAAGCCGTGGACCAGGGCACGCTGCGCTTCGAGCATGACTTCAGCCCCGCGCTGAAGCTGCGCAACCAGACGCGGCTGTTCCACGGCGTGCAGGACTACGTGGTCACCTACCCCGACTCGCTGCGCACCGGCAACATCTACTACGGCATGGTGCATCGCCGCCCCGCCACGCGCTACAGCACTACGCGCACCGTCGCCAACCAGACCGACCTGTCGGGCGAGTTCCTGACCGGAGCGGTGAAGCACAGCTATGCGGCAGGGCTGGAGTTCTCGCATGAGAAGGCCAGCAACGACCGCTATGTGGTCGATGCCGGCAACAACGCCTGTCCGCAGGGCCCCGGCGCGGCAGGCGGCTACAACTGCACGACGCTGCGGGATCCGAATCCGGACGATCCATGGCGCGGCAGCATCCGTCGCCAGCACGCGCCGGCCGTCACCACCATCCGCACCGCCTCGGCCTATCTGTTCGACTCCGCGCACCTCGGCGAGCAATGGATCGTCAGCGGCGGGCTGCGCTTCGACCGCTACAGCGTCGACGGCACCGCATCGAACAACCGCACGCAATACACCCGCAACGACAGCCTGCTCAACTACCAGACCGGCGTAGTCTACAAGCCGGTGCCGGACGCCAGCGTCTACCTGTCGTACGGCACCGCCTCCAAACCCGCCGGCTCGATGCTCGGGCAAGGCCGCGAGGACCACGCGCTGTTGCCCAGCGGCGCGCAGCGCGGCGACCACCTCGCGCCGGAGAAGAACCGTGCCATCGAACTGGGCGCGAAATGGGATGTCGTGCACGACCGGCTGGCGCTGAGCGCCGCGCTGTTCCGCATCGACACGACCAATGCCCGCATCACGCAGGAAGACGGCTCCTATGTCATGGCCGGGAAGAAGCGCGTGGATGGCGTGGAACTGGGACTGACGGGCAACCTGACAAACAAATGGTCCGTGTTCGGCGGCTACGTGCATCAGAAGAGCGAACTGAGCAAGGCCGGTGGCGCCGGCAAGGCCTTCGGCGCGCAGGACGGCGACGCCTTCCCCAACACACCCGGCGACAGCTTCAGCCTGTGGACCACCTACCGGATTCTGCCCACGGTCACGCTTGGCGGCGGCGCGTTCTATACGTCGAAGGTCTGGGGCAATGAAGCAGGCAATCGCTGGGTGCCGCCCTACTGGCGCTTCGACGCCATGGCGGCGTGGCAGATCAACAAGCACGCGGTGATGCAGCTAAACGTCGACAACCTCGCCGACAAGCGCTACTACAACAAGGCCCAGCCTTCGCACTACGCGACGCTCGCACCCGGCCGCACGGTGCTGCTGTCCCTGAACCTGCGTTACTGAGCGACCGGGCCATCGTGCTGAACCTGCCCTTTCGTATCCGTACGTCCGGCGAGGTGGCGCGGCTGACGGCGGCGGACTGGCGCGCGCGACTGTCCGGCCCGCCCGAAGCCGCGCTGCCGTGGCTGGCCGGCAGCGCGGCGGCCGGCCATGCCGATGCGCAGGTCACGCTGGGCCAATGGCTGCTGGCCGGACACGGTCTGCCGCCCGATCCCGGGCGCGCCTTCGCGTGGTTCAAGCTGGCGGCGCACGCCGGCCATGGCGACGCGGCCAACATGACGGGACGCTGCTACGAAAACGGCTGGGGCACCCGCGCCGACGCGCGCGCCGCCGCATTCTGGTACACCGTGGCGGCCGAGCGCGGTTCGGATTGGGGGATGTACAACCTCGCCACCGCGCTGGCGCTCGGGCGCGGCATCGGCGCGGACCGCGCGCAGGCGCTGGCGTGGCTGCGGCGGGCTGCCGGACTCGGCCATGCCAAGTCGCTGAACCTGCTCGGCGGCTTCCATGAGGATGGCTGGGAAGTCGAGCCGGACCCGGCGCAGGCGTTCGACTGCTACCGGCAGGCCGCGCACGGCGGCGATTTTCGCGGGCAGTTCAACTACGCGCGCATGCTGGCGCTGCGCGGACGGCTGCCGGAAGCGCGCACGTGGATCGCCCGCGTGCCGCAGACGGCAACCGCCGCCTTCCGGCAGCGCATGCTGGCGTTCCTGCGCGATGCCCCGCAACCGGCGCTGCGCGCCCTCTACGCGGAGGCGGCCGCAGCCGCGGACATCAGTTCACGCGGAAGCCAACCTTCAGCGTGACCTGGAAGTGCGCGACCTTGCCGTCCGCCACATGGCCGCGCGTTTCCACCACCTCGAACCAGTCGATATGCTGGATGGTCTCGCTGGCCTTGTCGATGGCGCTGCGGATGGCGGCGTCGATGCCGTCGGGCGAGGAGCCGACGATCTCCACCAGCTTGTAGGTATGGCTGCTCATGTCTCACTCCGGTGGTGGTGGTGTGTGCCGCATGGGAATCCCGGCACAAGCCCTTCCATCATAGGCACCCGCCGCGACAAACCCCAACCAGGCCGGCCTTGCCCGCTGCGTCGGCGGCTGCTACGCTGCTGCGCCTCCCTTGCCTTGCACAACGCAGTGAAACCCAGCCCTTACCCTCTGATCCTGGCCACCTTGCTGGCCTTCGCGGGCAGCGCGCACGCCCGCGCCGACAGCATCACCGACGAGCTTTCGCAAACGTTCAGGGACGCCGTGGGCCACCCCGCCCGGACGACTGCCCGGGCACCGTCCGTCCCATCCACGCCGGCCGCCCCTGCCGCCCCGCAGTCGCGCTTTGCGACGGGCTCCGGCTACACGCTCTGCTTCGTGCCGGACGGCGCCAGTTGCGAGGCCCTGCTGGTCGACGCCATCCGCGCCACGCAGCACCGGCTGCTGGTGCAGGCCTACGTCTTCACCAGCGCGCCGATCGCCAAGGCGCTGATCCAGGCGCACGAGCGCGGCGTGGACGTGCGCGTGATCCTCGACAAGAGCCAGGTGTCGGAGCGCTATACCAGCGCCACGCTGTTCCGCAACGCGGGCATCCCGGTCGCCATCGACACCAAGCCGGCGATTGCCCACAACAAGGTGATGGTGTTCGACGACAGCGCCGTGTTCACCGGCTCGTTCAACTTCACGCGCGCGGCGCAGGAGCGCAACGCCGAGAACGGCATGCTGGTGCGCGGCGATCCGGCCATCGTGCGGGCCTACGCGGACAACTGGAAGGCGCGGCTGCGCGAAGCGTCGCAATACCAATGACCGAGGGCGGTGGCAAACTGTCGCCCTGTTTCATGGTCTGACTCGACTTTCAGGCCCAACCGACAACAAGGAGCGCCTCCCATGCCCGCCATTCCCGACAGCAAGTGGATTTCCGTCCAGTCCGACGCCGGCCCGTTCGACGCCTACCTGAGCCTGCCGCCCGCCGGCAAGCAGCGGGGCGGCGCAGGCATCGTGCTGCTGCAGGAGATCTTCGGCGTCAACGAGCACATCCGCGCGGTGGCCGACCAGTACGCGGCCGACGGCTACGTGGTGCTGGCGCCCGACGTGTTCTGGCGCCTCGAGCCGCGCGTGGAGCTTGGCTACGTCGGTGACGACATGGCGCGCGGCATGAAGCTGCGCCAGACCGTCGACATCGAGGCCGCCGTGCGCGACATGGGTGCCACGGTGCAGGCCCTGCGCGCCGAACTCGGCGAGGGCGGCAAGGTGGCGGCGGTCGGCTATTGCTTCGGCGGACTGCTCTCCTACCTGGCCGCGGCGCGCGGGTTGGTGGACGCTGCCGTGCCCTACTACGGCGGCGGCATCCAGACCAAGCTCGACGAAGCGGCGAACATCAACGTGCCGGTGCAGTTCCACTACGGCGCGCTCGATACCCACATCCCGGCGGAAGCGGTGGCCAGCGTGCGCGCCGCGATGGCCGGCAAGGCGGGCTCGGAAATCTTCGTCTATCCCGACGCCGACCACGGCTTCAACTGCTGGGCGCGCGGGTCGTACCACCAGCCTTCGGCCGCGCTGGCGCACGGGCGGGCGCTGGTGTTCCTGGCGGAGACGCTGGGGAAGAAGTAAGGATCGGGCCGGGCGATCAGACGGCGGGCGGGGCGAGTACCCGCTCCGTCACGGCCATGGCGCGGTCGAAGGCGTCGTGGTCGCGCCGCAGCTTGGTCAGCAGGCTGGCGCCGAGCCACATCTGGTAGAGCATGGTGGCGGTCTGCGCGGGGTCGGCGCCCGGCGCGATCGAACCGTCGGCGTGGCCCTGCGCGATGCAGCCTGCCAGTTGCGCCTCGATCAGCGCGGTGCCGTCGCGCAGGCGCTCGCGCATGGCGTCGGAGAGGTCCGACACTTCCGCGCTGAGCTTGACGACGAGGCACCTGCCGGTGGCATTGCCGGCGCACTGGCTGTCGCGCCAGTGGGTCCAGTAGCGCATCAGGCGCTCGCGCGCGGGAAAGCGGCTGTCACCAAAGAGGCCCTCCATCGCAGCCAGGTAGTCGTCGACGTACTGCCCGATCAGCGCGCAGCCGTACTGCTCCTTGGAACCGAAGTAGTGATAGAAGGAGCCCTTGGGCACATCGGCCGCGGCGAGGAGTTCGTTCAGGCCGACGCCCACGAACCCCTTGCGGGCGATCATCTCCTCGCCGACATCGAGGATGTGGCGGCGGACGTGGTCGTAGGCGGGACGGGGGGCGGAATTCGACATAGCCCTAAGGATACGCCGGATTAGACCAGTCGTCTAAAGGCCCTGGCCGGTGCCCGGCGCGTCCGGTCCGCTGTCGTTGAACGCCGTGATCCGCGCCACCTGGAAGATGCCGCGCAGCGATTCCAGCTCGGTCCGGTGCAGCAGCGCGAGCCGGCTCAGGCATCGCTCGCCCTTGGCCAGCAGGTGGACCTCGACGATGCGACGGTCGGCCAGGTTGACCTTGCGGCGCACCAGCCCCGCAGCCTCGCAGCGGTTGACCAGGGCCACCACCCCGTGCTGCTTGGCCTGCAGCCGTTCGGCCAGCTCGCCGACGGACGCCCACGGCTTTCCCACGCAGCCCCGAATGTGCAGCAAGAGCAGGTACTGCTGCACCGTCAGGCCCTCATCCCGCGCGGCGTCCTCCGAAAAGCGCAGGAATCGCCGCAATTGATAACGGAAGTCCGAGAGTGCCTCGAAGTCCTGCTTGGTCAGCGCAGGGGACGATGGGTCGGAAGGAGGGGCGGCCTGGGCCGCTTCGGACCTGCGGGTCATGTGGGAGGCGTGCGGACAAAGGGAATTCGGCGAATTCGGGGGGATGGGAGGCGTAGCCGTCATTATATGTGGCGTAATTCCGTGATTCGCCGTGCAGCGGTATGGCAGAATCTGTGCGGCACCCGACACCCCATCCGAAACACCACCCGAAGTCACAATTCCCCGGACAGAAGACGCCAGATGCTTACGGAAATCGCCCTGTTCCTGCTCGATACCATCTTCACCCTGTTCGGCATGGCCCTGCTGCTGCGCCTGTGGATGCAACTGACGCGCCTGCCGACGCGCAACCCGGTATCGCAGGGCGTGTTCCAGGTCACCGACTGGCTGGTCCGGCCGCTGCGCCGGATCATCCCCGGGCTGGCCGGCATCGACTGGGCGACGATCACCGGCGCCTGGCTGACGGCAGTGGTCTTCCTGCTGCTCGTCACGCTCTTCACCGGCGGCGACGTAGTCGACTACCTGCCGCTCGTGCTGCCGGTGGCGGTGCTCTACGCGCTGAAGTGGGGCGTCAGCCTCGTGATGTGGGTAACGCTGCTGATGGCGATCCTGTCGTGGGTCAATCCGCATTCGCCGGTCACGCCGGCCATCAACCACCTGACCGCGCCGTTCCTGCGACCGATCCAGCGGGTCATGCCGCGCCTGGGCGGGTTCGACATGTCGCCGCTCGCGCTGTTCGTGGTCGCCCAGATCGTGCTGATGGTGATTGCGCGCCTGACGGCGGGGCTGCTCGGCATGCGCTTCCTGCTCTGAGCCTCGCGGATCCGCGAAAGGGCCCCGGGGAGCCCCCTCCGCGGGCCGTCATATGGCTGTCATTGCCCTGCGCCGTCGGCCATACTCGCTTGCATTATCCATCCAGTCGAACAGTCTTTCGCCCTGTGATGCTTTTTGCATTCGGGTGCCCGTCCTAAAGTACAGCCAACGCGATGCAGTCCACGCGCCACTGTAAATAAGGACAAACACCATGAAGACCCCCGCCAGGACCTCCCCCTCCCTCGCCGTTGCCGTCCTTGCCGCCATCGGCCTGTCGCTCGTCGCCGCCACCGGCGCCCACGCCCGCACGCTCGACTCCGGCATCGTTCGCCTCGACGGCAGCGCCGCCCACGTCACCGACAAGCGCGACGCCTTCACCGACGGCGCTAACGCCACCGGCAAGCGCGACCCGTTCACCGACGGCGCACGCGTCACCGACAAGCGCGATCCTTTCCTGGATGGCGCTCACGGCGCCCAGCCGGTCGATCCGTGGCGTGACGGGGCCTAAGAGACCGTTTCAGAAAGATTCTGGCGTCGTTGCGCGGCCTTGCCGTGCCACTTGCACTGTCTGCGGCCGCACCCTTGCAGGGCGCGCATGCGCGGGCAGGCGCATGCCGCTACGCAGGCGGATCGCATGCGATCCGAAGCCCCTGCTCCGCCCTAGCCAGAACCGCTTCGCTTCATTCTGAAACAGTCTCTAAGTCGCCCACCGTGCCCGTTGTGCCCGTTGTGCCCGTTGTGCCCGTTGTGCCCGTTGTGCCCGTTGTGCCCGTTGTGCCTGATCCCCGCCCGCCTCGCGGACTGCATGACGCCGGTCACCCCCCGCCGGCGCAATGCGGTTCCGCCCTCCCCGCCGGCGGATTTTCCGAATTGTCCCGTCCTCTGGACGATGTTTCCCGCGCAGCCTGTTTTTCCCTGACAGGCGCGGCGGTACGCTCGCGCCCATGCAAAACGCTCCCGTCCCAGCCGGCATGGCATCTGCTGCCGGCCTAGCCCCCGCCTCCATGGCCGCCGCTCCGGCCCGCCTGCAACTCGGCCGTCACCCCGAGATGGGCCACTGGCGGCTGCAGGTGTTCGGGCTGACGCTGGGACTGGTGACGGGCATCGACTTCTCGTCGACGCTGATGATGGGCGTGGCGAGCCAGCACATCCAGGGCGGCGTGGGCGCGACGCCCGACGACTACCTCTACGCGGTGTCGGCCTACGCGGCCACCGCGGTGCTGATGAACATGGTGCTCGACCAGGTCGCGCGCCGCATCACCTACAAGCGCTTCACGCTGATCTCGCTGCTGGTCTTCCTGGCCGGCTCGCTGCTGTGCGCGGAGGCCGGCGGCCCGAACGGCCTGATCGCCGGCAAGGCGGTGCAGGGCCTCGGCGCGGGCGGGCTGTTCGCGGCGGCACGGATTCTCATACAGCTGGTTTCCACGCCCCTGGAACGCGGGCCGCTGATGACGCGGTTCAGCATCGGTGCCTTCGGCATGCTGGCCGTCACGCCATGGCTGACCGGCGTGTTCCTCGACGACATCGGCTGGCGCGCGGTGTTCCTCTTCCAGGCTGCGGTAGCACTGCCGGCGCTGGCCATGGTCGCCCTCTCCTATCCGCAGCGCGGGCCGTCGGACCCGCATCCGCCGGTCTCCACCCTCGACTGGCCGGCCGCGCTCGCCGCCGCCGCCGGCGCGCTGGTGCTGCTGCACACCTTGCAGGAACTGCGCTACACGCGCCTCCTCGCCGGGCCGCAGATGCCGGCAATGCTGCTGACCGGCCTCGCCCTCATCGGCTTCTCCGCCTGGCGCCTGCACCGCCATCCGGACCCGTGGATCGACTTCTCGCGGCTGGCCGGGCGCCAGTACCTGTACGGGCTCGGCTTCTACGCCCTCTATTACGTACTGTCGTCGGCCTGGGCCTATGTGCTGCCGGGCCTGACGCAGACCGGCCTCGGCCTGACCTTCCGCACCACCAGCATGCTGCTCGGCATCAGCGGCTCGGTGTCGCTGGTCGGCGCGCTGGCCATCTCGGTCGGCATGGCCTATGTCTTCCGCAAGCGCCGCGTGATCGCGCTCGGTTTCATCGTCTATGCCGGCGCGGCCCTGCTGCTGTCGCACCAGCTGATGCCCGGCGCGCCCGACTACGCGCTGGTGCCGGTGGTGCTGCTGGAAGGGCTGACGCCGATCCTGCTGATGGTGCAGGTGGCCTCGATGACCTACCTCGACGTGCCGGTGGGCGACTTCTCGCACGCCTACCAGTTCAAGAACGTCTGCAAACAGATCGCCTCGGCGACCGGCACCGCGCTGGCCAGCATCCTGATGCAGGACGGGCTGGCGGCCCACCGTACCCACCTGGTCGAGCGCATCACCCGCTACGACCCGCTGCTACAGTCCCCGGGTGCGCTCTCCGCCGAGGCCCTCGCCCGCATTTCCGGCGAGATCGACCGGCAGGCGACACTGCTCGCCGGCATCGACGTAATGCATGGCTTCGCGTTGCTGTGCGTGCTGGCGGCGGTCTTCGTCATCGTGCAGAAGAGCTTCCGCTGATCTTCCGCGGGGGCGTCCGGGGGCACGCCGCCCGGGGAGCCTCTGGCGAAGCTTGCACATTTGCCTTACCCTTTCCGCCTTTGATGTGCCTTGCCGGCCGGCGCTGCCGGCCCACACGAATGGCCAGCCCCGCCGATCCGCCTGACTCCTCCGCCCCTTCCGCCGACGCCGCCGTCCCTGAAAAGCCCAGCGACAGCTATGTGCAGTCCTTCGCACGCGGCCTGTCGGTCATCCGCGCCTTCAACACGCAGCATCCCGCCCAGACGCTCACGGAAATCGCCCAGGCCACCGGGCTCACGCGCGCCGGCGCGCGCCGCATCCTGCTGACGCTGGTGGCGCTCGGCTACGTCAAGGCCGAGGGCCGGCTGTTCCGCCTCACGCCGCGCATCCTCGACCTCGGCTTTGCCTACCTGACCTCGATGCCGTTCTGGAACCTGGCCGAGCCGATCATGGAGGCGCTCTCCCAGACCGTCCACGAAAGCTGCTCGATCTCCGTGCTCGACGGCACCGAGGTCGTCTACGTGCTGCGGGTGCCGGCGCGCAAGATCATGACCATCAACCTGTCGATCGGCAGCCGCCTGCCGGCCTACTGCTCGTCGATGGGGCGCGTGATCCTGTCGGGCCTGCCCCCCGACGAACTGGACCGCCTGCTGCGCGCGAGCGACCTGCGGGCGCACACGCAGCGCACCGTCACCGGCATCGACGAGCTGAAGGCGATCATTGCCGACATCCGCAAGCGCGGCTGGGCGCAGAACGACCAGGAACTGGAGGAAGGGCTGGTGTCGCTCGCCGCCCCGATCCGCAACCGTGCCGGGCAGGTGATCGCCGCCATCAACGTGAGCGGGCAGGCCAACCGTACCAGCGCGGCGGACATGGTCGAGCGCTTCCTGCCGCCGCTGCTGGAAGCGGCGGAGAAGATCTCGAATCTCGTGGGTCTGCGGACCTGAGTTTCAGCCCGCGGGCGGCAGGTCGACGCTGCCGAAGTCGGCCGAGCGGGTGCCCGCGATGGGATGGTTGCTCGCGCCGAAGTAGGCGAAGGCCACCGACAGCTTGACCGCGTTCGACGTATTGCGCCCGGCGCTGTGGAAGAGGCGCGAGTCGAAGAACAGCACGTCGCCCCGATGCAGCGCCAGCGGCGCGGTGCCGGCCAGCAGCGCCTGGCTGGCCGGATGGGCCTCCACCAGGAATTCGGCCGGGTCGAGCTGGGCCGGCTCCAGCCGGGCGCGGTGCGAGCCCGGTATCACGCGCAGCACGCCGTTGCGCTCGTCCTCGTCGCCCAGCGCCAGCCACACCGTCACCAGCTCGGGGCGGGCGAACGACCAGTAGCGCGTATCGCGGTGCCAGCCGGTCTGGCTGCCGAAGTGCGGGTGCTTGGTCATCACGCAGTTGTGGTGCGCCAGCGTCAGCCGCGCGGGCTCGCCGAGCAGGGCCTGCACCACCCTTGCCAGCGCCGGATTCGATGCCCACTCGCGGAAAGCCTGGTCGCGCCCGTACGCCTGCCGCAGCCGCCGCACCGTGCTGCCGCCCGTCGCGTCGCGCGCCGCCGGCGCGCCCGGGTAACCGAGGTCCGCCTCGTACTCGACCGGCGCCACCGCCGACGCGAGCTGGGTCCGCGCGAGCTGCTCGAGCGCGGCGCACGTCTGCTCGCTGGCGAAGTGGCGCAGCACGACGTAGCCGTCGCGGTGGAAGTTGGCGGCAAGGTCGGCCAGGTCGGTGGAGACTGCGGAAAGCGCGGGAGCCGGCACTGCTTGATCGGTGGTCATCGCTCGGGACATTGGGTGGGGCGCATGAGGGCCCTGAAGGTTCGATGATGCCAGAAGCCGCGCTGGCCGGCAGGAGCGGACTGCCGTGGGGGCCGCTATCGTCCCTGGAGCGGACCCGTGATGGGACCTGTGGCGTCCGTGCAAAACCGAACATGTCCAGGCCTGCCGCAGGTGCCGCGACCGCTACAATCCATCCATCCCTTGCCCAGCCGGCCCAATCCCGTGACCGCTCGCCCTCGCATCGTCGCCTCGCTGGCCGAGGCCCAGACCCAGCTCGGCCGCCTCGTGCTCGGCAAGCCGCGCCAGATCCGCCTCGCCCTGGCCTGCCTGCTGTCGCGCGGCCACCTGCTGCTGGAAGACCTGCCGGGCGTGGGCAAGACCACGCTGGCCCATGCGCTGGCGCGCACGCTGGGGCTGCAATACCAGCGTGTGCAGTTCACCAGCGACCTGCTGCCGGCGGACCTGATCGGCGTGTCGGTCTTCGTGCGCGATAGTGGCGAGTTTCGCTTCCATCGCGGCCCGATCTTCGCGCAAGTGGTGCTGGCTGACGAGATCAACCGCGCCCCGCCCAAGACGCAGAGCGCGCTGCTGGAGGCCATGGCCGAGCGGCAGGTGACGCACGACGGCGCCACCCACGCGCTGCCCGATCCCTTCTTCGTCATCGCCACGCAGAACCCGCTCGAGCAGATCGGCACGCACGCGCTGCCCGAGTCGCAGCTCGACCGCTTCACCATGCGGCTGTCGCTAGGCTATCCCGACCCGGCCTTCGAGCGCGTGCTCTATCTGGGCGGCGCCGCCTCGGCTGCCGCATCCGACGCCGAGCCGGCGATGGATGCCAGCCAGCTTGTCGCACTGCAGAAGGCCGCCGCGCAGGTCTACGCCAGCCCGGCGCTGGTCGACTACGTGCTGGCGCTGGTCCAGGCCACGCGCGCGAACCCGGCGTTTGCCGCGGGCATGTCGCCGCGCGCCGGCCTCGCCCTGCTGGCCTGCGCGCGCGCCTGGGCGATGCTGGACCAGCGCGAACTGGTGCTGCCGGAAGACGTGCAGGCCGTGTTCGAGCCCGTGGCCGCGCACCGCCTGCTGCCTGCTGGCGGCGGCAACCCGGCCGACGCCCTGCGCGAACTGATGTCCGGCGTCGCCATTCCCTGACCATGCAGACTGCGCAGGCGGCCGCGCCCACCCGCCGCTTCTGGCGCCTGCGCCCCCGCCTGCCCGTGGACGGCGCGGTCACGCTCGACCGCCGCAACCTCTATATCCTGCCCACGCGCGGCGGCCTCGGCTTCGGCCTGCTGCTGCTGACGATGCTGATGACGTCGCTCAACTACGACCTCAGCCTCGGCTTTGCGCTGACCTTCCTGCTCAGCGGCATGGGCATGGCGTGCATGTGGATGGCCTACCGCAACATGCTCGACCTGACGGTCACGGCTGCGGGAGCGGACAACGGCTTCGCCGGGCAGCGGGTCGGCCTCAGGCTGCGCGTGCACAACGCGGAGACGGGGGCGCGCATCGGTATCGAGGCGGCGGTCCGGGGCGGCGTGGATGGCGTGGATGGCGTGGATGATGTTGGCAGGCGGGAGAGCAGCCTCACCCTCGATGGCGACGGCAGCGGCCTGCTCGCCGTGTACCTGCCCGCCACGCGGCGCGGGCGGGTGAGCCTGCCGCGCGTCACGCTGTCGAGCCGCTTCCCGTTCGGGCTGTTCCGCGTCTGGAGCTACGCCGACCTGCCCCTGTCGGCACTGGTCTATCCCGCGCCCGAGGCCGCCGCCCCGCCGGCGCCCGTGGCCATGCGGGACGACGAGGACGGCAGCGCCGGCGCCTCGCTCGCCAGCGACGACGACATCGACAGCCTGCGCCGCTACCGCCCGGGCGACCCGCTGCATCGCATTGCGTGGAAGCACAGCGCGCGCACCGGCCGCTGGCTGACCCGTACCGGCCACACCCCGCGCCAGCCATCGTGCTGGCTCGACTGGCACACGCTGCCCGCCGTGCTCGGCACCGAGCTGCGGCTGTCGCGGCTCTGCGCATGGGTGCTGGCGGCGGGCGACGGCGTGGAGCTCGGCCTGCGCCTGCCCGGCGTGGAGATCGCCCCGGGGCACGGCGCGGCGCACCGTCGCGCGTGCCTCGAGGCGCTGGCGCTGTGGCCGGAGAAGCCGCGGACGTCGGGCGGCGCCTGATGCAGGACGGCCGACGCCAATGTCCACGATGACCACCCTCAACAAGCGCCCCATCGCCCACGAGGAACATGGCCTGCTGATCGGCCAGCTCGCGCTCGTGCTGGCGCCGCAGGCACGCACGCTGCCGGTGTCGGTGAGCGCGCTGCTGGTGTTGCTGCTGGCGTGGCGCTGGCTGCTGTGGCGACGGCGCGCGCCGCTGCCGTCGCGCATCCTGCTCGGCATCTGCGCGCTGCTGGTGATGATGCTGGCCGGGGCCCTGACCTGGCAGACCGGCGGCAGCCTGGGGCGGGACGTGGCGGTGGCGATGCTGGGCGCGTTCGTCATCCTCAAGCTGCTCGAGTGCCGCGCGCTGTCCGACGCCACGCTCGTCACGCAGCTCTCGCTCTATCTGCTGCTCACGCTCTACCTGTCGGACCAGCCGTTCTGGCTCGCCCTCTACAGCGTGGCCATCGGCGCGTGGGTGCTGCGCAACTGGCTCCTGCTCCACCATCCCGAGGTCCGCGGGCGGCTGGCGATCTGGCCGCTGCTAGGCCGCATGGCGCTGATCGGCCTGCCCTGGGCGGTGCTGCTCTTCGTCCTGTTTCCCCGCCTCGAGCATCCTCTGTGGCACCTTCCTCAGGGCGACCCGGTCGGCCGCACCGGCATGAGCGACACGCTGCGGCCTGGCAGCATCGGCGAGCTGATCCTCTCCCCCGAGGTGGCGCTGCGCGCTGACATCGAAGGGCCGCGGCTGCCCGCGAGCGCGTTGTACTGGCGCGCCTTTGTCCTGTGGTACTACGACGGTGCCGCCTGGCATCCGAACGAAGGCCAGCCGCGCTATGGCCGGGATGCGCCGCCGGTAGAGGCCGCTGCTGCGAACCTTGCGGATGGGGCCGCGCCGGCCGTCGACTACAGCGTGACGATGGAGCCGAGCCAGCACGCGTGGCTGTTCCTGCTCGACCGGGGCGTGGGCATCTCGGGGGGCCTGAGGACGATGATGTCGTCCGACGGCGAATTCTTCGCCCGCGAGCCGGTCGACCGGCGCGTGCGCTACCGCGCCCGCTCGACGCTCGGCGCCACCGGCGAAACGCTCTCCCCGGTGCAACGCGTGCGCGCGCTGGCGCTGCCGCCCGGCAACCCGCGCAGCCGCGAACTGGCGGCCGGCTGGGCGCAGCGCTACGCCAGTCCCGCCGACCGCGTGCAGGCCGCGCTGCGTCTCTTCGCCGCCGCGCCGTTCGCCTACACGCTCAAGCCGCCGCCGCTCGGCGGCGAGCAGGTCGACAGCTTCCTCTTCGACACGCGGCGCGGCTTCTGCGAGCACTACGCCACCAGCTTCGTCTTCCTGATGCGCGCCGCCGGCGTGCCGGCGCGCGTGGTGGTGGGCTACCAGGGCGGCGAGTACAACCCGATCGGCAACAACTACATCGTGCGGCAGGCCGACGCGCACGCCTGGGCCGAAGTGTGGCTGGCCGGGCGCGGCTGGGTGCGCGTGGACCCGACCGCCGCCATCGCCCCGGAACGCATCGAGTCGGGCGCCGACGCCGTGCTGGCCGGAAGCGACCTCGAATCGTCCCGCGCGCACGAGGCCCGCTGGCTGCGGGAGTTGCGCTGGGGCGTCGACGGGCTGGTCTATAGCTGGCAGCGCTGGGTCCTGCAGTACGACCGCACCCGGCAGGCGAAGCTCCTGCAGGATCTCGGCGTTACGGCAAGCGTGCCGCAGGCGTTGATGCTGGGCCTGGCGATGCTCAGCCTGCTGGTCCTCGTCCCGCTGCTGCGGCGGCCGCGCGAGCGCGATCCGCTGGTGGCGCTGCACGGGCGCTTCTGCCGGCTGCTGGCGCGTCACGGCTGCGAGCGGGCCGCGTCCGAGGGTCCGCGGGACTTTGCCGCACGGGCCGTGCAAACGCTGCCGCAGGCGGCACCTGCCGTGCAGGCGTTCGCGGACCGGTACGTCAGACTGCGGTATGGCACGCCCGGCGCCCCGGCAAAAGCGGAGCTGGCGGCACTGCGGCAGGCATTGCGGGCGCTGGCGAAGTCCTTGCGCTGATAGGAGTGTCCACGTGGACGAACGATCGCCCACCGCCCACAGTAGTTCCGGTCGATATAATTACATTTGTAACTATCTGACCGGACGTCCACCATGTCCTTCGAGACACGCATCGACCGCATCTGCGCGGAAAACCCCGCGGCGCCGCGCGACCTGATCCTCGCCACCCGCCTGCTGATGCGCACGGCACGCCTGCTGCGCGACCATATCGACCGGGCGCTGGCACCGTTCGATCTCAATATGAGCCAGTACCTGGCGATGAGCATGCTGCTCGCGGACGAAGGCAAGCCGACCATGCCGTCGGAGCTTGGCCTGACGATCGAAGCCACGCGCACGCAGGTCACGCGCCTGCTCGACGGGCTGGAAGCGCGCGAGCTGGTGCGGCGGCATGCGTCGACGCAGGACCGGCGCAGCCTCGAACTCTCGCTGACGCCGGCCGGCCGCCGCCTGCTGGCGCGCGCGGGACCGGTGGTCCATGCGGCCTATGGCGAGGCATGGGCCGGCGTCGGCAAGCAGGGGCTCGCCAACGCCACGCGGGCCCTCGGTCAGTTGCACCAGACGCTGGGGGCGCTGCCATCATGAGCATTGCCTCCTCACCTGCCTCATCCCTGCGTCCGCTCTGGCGGCTGCGCCTGGGCATGCGCTGGCTGCGGCTGCTCAGTCGCCGCCAGCGGCAGACGCTGCTGATGGCCCTGCTGGCACTGGCCACGGCCGTGGAGTTCTTCGAGAACATCATGTTCGTGTTCGCGTCGAGCCATATCATCGGCGGCATCGACGCCGACCCGCGCAGCTTCGCGCTGGTGCAGGCGGGCTACGCCATCGGCAGCATGCTGATGATCCTCAAGCAGCAATGGCTGGCACAGCGTTTCGGCTACCGCTACTACCTCACCGCGTCGCTGCTGCTCTTCATGGCCGGCACGCTGGGGGCGGCCACCAGTCATTCGCTCGGCCAGATGGTCGTCGCCCGCTTCGTGCAGGGCGTGGGCGGCGGTGCGCTGTTCACGAGCTGCCGGGTGCTGGTCAACGTGCTGTTCGCCCCCGCCGACCGGCCGCGCGCGGCGCGCATCTTCATGACCGGCATCTTCCTCGCCACGGCCATCGCCCCGGCCTTTGCCGCCGAGCTGATCGACCGCGGCGTCTGGCAGGACGTCTTCTACGGGGTGCTGCCGTTCGCCGCGCTGGCCGCGCTGGGTACCTGGATGCTGCTGCCCGACGCCGACCCGCGCGCTGCACCGGGCGGGCCGGCACTGGGGCCGCTGCTGCTGTTCGGCGCGGGCGTGGTGGTGCTGCAGGCCGCGATGACGGAGGCGCGCTTCGACATCTTCTCGCACCCGGTGCGCGTGGCCATCACCTGTGCGGCCGCACTCGCCCTGCTCGGCCTCTTCCTCTGGCAGCAGTGGCACCACGACGAACCGGTGCTGCGCCTGCGCGCCCTGCAGCATCCGGCCTACCTGAGCGGACTGCTGGTGTACTTCGTCTATTACACGATCAACAACCTGTCGGGCTACGTCTTCCCGATCTTCGCCGAGCAGGCGCTCAGGTTTCCGCTGGCGACCACCGGCTGGCTCAACAGCTTCGCCGGCGCCATCAGCCTGGCGGGGATCGTCGTCTATACCCGCTACGGTGGACTGCTGCCGCACAAGAAGCCGCTGATCGTGTCCGGGCTGGTGCTGATGGCGGGAGCGATGTGGTGGTTCTCGACCATGCCACCCGACGCCTCCATGGGCACGCTGGCCTGGGGGCTGATCGCAAAGGGACTCTTCGGGGTGGCGGTGATCATCCCCGTGGCGGGCCTCACCTTCCGCTCGCTGGCGGAGGACGACTTCGCGCACGGCTATCGCAGCAAGAACCTGGTGCGGCAGATCGCCAGTTCGTTCTCGTCGGCGCTCGGTGCCGTGCTGCTGCAGAACCGGCAGTTCGCCGTCCACAACAGCCTGCTCGGCGCCATGGGACAGCGGCCTGCGGAAACGGAAGGATGGATGCGCAGCATGGAGGCTGCGATGTCGGCGCGCGGCTTCGATGCGGCGCAGGCACACCAGGGCGCGCTGGCGCAACTGGCGGCAATCGTGGAACAGCAGGCGCGGCTGATCGCCTGCGAGGATCTCTACCGGCTGATCGCGGGGCTAGCGGTGGTGACGGCCATCGCAATACTGGCCCAGCGCCACCTCGACTGAGCGGCGAGATCAATGGCTGCCGTAAGTGTTACGGCAAATACGGCGTCAATTCAGAACAGCGAGAGCTGCCGCATCCCGAAGCCCACGGTGCCTTCCACGCGGGCGCGGGCGTGCATCAGCGAGCCTTCGGCGCCGGAATAGTTGCCGGCGCTCCAGTGGTAGATCACCGGCACTTCACCGCGTTCGGACAGGCGCACCTCGCCCAGCTTGTCGCCGCGCTCGCTACGGTAATAGTGGGAACGATAGCCTCGTTCCCAATAGGCCTTGATCTGCTTGCGCCGGCGTCCCTTGCCGCGGCCGGTGGCGGCTTTGACAACGGTACCGGTGTTGGTGGGCATGCGCAGGGTGTCGGTACCCAACGCGGGGGCAGCGCGGGTGAAATCCAACTGCATAGACATCCTCGTCTTGTCGAGTGAGCAACAAACAAATTACGGTGAACTGCCACCGCAAATTTCGTGCATCGCAGTCGAGATGATACCCGTTAGTGCGCGCCTTGGTGTAATCAATTTGCCGGGAACCGGCCTCTGGCAAGGGTTTCGGGGAGGAGGGGTATACGTATACGTTTACGTATACCCCTTATGTATACCTACCTGTATACGTGACTGTATACCCGTCTCTATTTCTCTTTTATTACTGACCAATGCTGAATCGGCGCTAATTCAATATCCGTTCAGCTCAGGTCGAGCGGAATAAAAATTCGCGTATCGTCACGTTGAACCAGCAATGCGACCTGCGAACCCGACTTTGCTACCAGCGCACGAAGCTGCTCGGCTGACTTGATCGGCGTTCCGTTGAGCGACAGGATAACGTCGCCCGGCTGAATACCGACACGCGCCGCGGGGCCGCTGACGTCCTCGACCACGAGGCCGGCATCGACGCCGCCGTCGCGTTTCTCGTCCGGCGTCAGCGGGCGCACCGCCAGGCCGAGCCGGCCGTCCGCCTCGCTGTTCGCACTCTTCTCGGCAACCTTCTGCTCGGTGGCCGCGCCGACCTTGACGCTCAGGGTCATCGGCTCTCCCTTGCGGATCACCTTCACCGTGGCGTTGGTGCCCGGCTTGATATCGCCCACGCGCTCGGGCAGGTCGCCCGAGTGGTCGATCATCGCGCCGTCGATCTGCACGATCACGTCGCCAGGCTTCACACCGGCCTTCGCGGCCGGGCTGTCGGGCTCGACCGTGTTGACCAGTGCGCCACTGGGGCGGGGCAAGCCGAACGATTGCGCGAGCGCCTGGTTTACCTCCTGCACGCTGATGCCGAGACGCCCGCGGGTGACCTTGCCATGCGCCACCAGCTGGTCCTGGACCTTGGTCGCCACGTCGATCGGGATCGCGAACGACAGGCCCTGGTAGCCACCGGTCTGGCTATAGATCTGCGAGTTGATACCGATCACTTCGCCGCGCTGGTTGAAGAGCGGGCCGCCCGAGTTGCCGGGGTTGACCGCCACGTCGGTCTGGATGAAAGGCACGTAGGTGTCGTCTGGCAGCGAGCGCGACTTGGCACTGACGATGCCGGCAGTCACCGTATTCTCGAAACCGTAGGGCGAGCCGATGGCGAGTACGGGCTCACCCACGCGCACGCCCGACGGATCGCCGAGCCGCACGGTGGGCAGGTCCTTCGCGTCGATGCGAAGCACGGCGATATCGGTCTGCGCGTCGGAACCGAGCACCTTCGCCTTGAATTCGCGGCGGTCGGTCAGCTTGACGGTGACCTCCTGCGCGCCGTCGACCACGTGCGCGTTGGTCAGGATCAGGCCATCGGGGCTGATGATGAAACCGGAGCCGAGGCCGCGCACCAGTTGCTGGCCGCCGCCCTGGGGCGGCATCGGGAACTGCGGGCCGAAGCGCTTGAAGAACTGGAACAGCGGGTCGTCCGGATCCATGCCGGGGGCGCCCTGCGCCGACGTACGCTGGGCGCGCGCCGTCACGCTGATGTTCACGACGGCCGGTCCGTAGCGGTCGACGATCGCCGAGAAATCCATCGGCGAAGCCACGGCGAGAGGCTGGGAGGCGGGCGCCATGACTGCGGCCGGCGCCGCGTAGGTCGGCGTGACGACTTCCTTGTGCAGATAGGCATATCCGCCAACGACGGCGGCAACCGCGGCGATGCCGATGGCCGAACGAGCAAACGTGTTGCGAGTCATGGAGCGTTTCCCTCTCTGTCAGGCTTGCGCCACCCCGGCGCGATGGTTGCATCCTAACGAGCCTGACTTAAGGAAGACTTAAGAGGGAAGACTTAAGAGCGCCCGGCCGCGTCGCCTATATTGAAGGGCCTTGCCCCGCCAACAGGAGGTTCACATGAAACTCGAGAAAGTGCTGTATACCGCCCACGCCACCGCCACGGGTGGCCGCGATGGCCGTGCAGTGAGTTCCGACGGCCAGCTCGACATCAAGCTCGCCGTGCCCAAGGAGATGGGCGGGGCCGGTGGCGGCCTGAATCCGGAGCAGTTGTTTGCCGCCGGATATTCCGCCTGCTTTATCGGCGCGATGCGCTTCGTCGCCGGCCAGCAGAAGAAGCAACTCCCTCCCGACACATCGATCGAGGGTGCCGTGGGAATCGGACAGATTCCGCAGGGCTTCGGCCTCCAGGTCGAATTGAAGATCTCCGTGCCTGGCATGGAGCGCGCCGACGTCGAGAAACTGGTCGAGCAGGCGCATCAGGTATGCCCCTACTCGAATGCCACGCGCGGCAATATCGAGGTCACGCTGACGGTGGTGTAACAGTCGGCTCGCTATCGGACGCTGAGGCGCTCGCCTCGCAGAAAGCCCGCTTCTGTGCCGAAGTGAGCCGCTTCATGGCCACTTCGGCTTTCAATGCCTCGGATTTCGTTTCAAAGCGGACCTGCGCAAGCACGCGCAGCGGCTTGCGTGTTCGCGTGTATTTGGCACCCGTTCCCGCCTGATGCTGGGCGAATCGCCGCCCCACGTCTGTCGTGATGCCGGTGTAGATGGTGTTGCCCGAGCATTCGAGCAGGTAGAGATACCAGGCGTCGGCCGGCATGGAAGTGTTTTGGGCGTTGGATCGAAGGGCATTTTGCCTCATTTCGCCGCCGGAAAAGACAAAACCCCTCGCAGCGTTAGCTGTCGAGGGGTTTTGGGGATAAGAGCCTGGCGATGACCTACTTTCACACGGGTAGTCCGCACTATCATCGGCGCAAAGTCGTTTCACGGTCCTGTTCGGGATGGGAAGGGGTGGTTCCGAC
>Ga0160472_100476_pt1 | contig 27743 bp, 22 predicted proteins | sample HID1973M_E11MG_FD_108267 | JGI IMG/M metagenome (GOLD analysis project Ga0160472, IMG submission 108267) | Enriched mosquito-associated microbial communities from UW Madison campus, WI, USA - HID1973M_E11 MG | ecosystem: Host-associated > Arthropoda: Insects > Digestive system > Unclassified ... | reverse complement strand
GCCGAGATCAGGATCGACACCGCCAGCGTGATGGCGAACTCGCGGAAGAGCCGGCCCACCACGTCGCCCATGAACAGCAGCGGGATCAGCACCGCCACCAGCGAGAAGGTCAGCGAGATGATGGTGAAGCCAATTTGCTTTGAACCCTTCAGCGCCGCCTGCATCGGGGACTCGCCCTCCTCGATGTAGCGCATGATGTTCTCGATCATGACGATGGCGTCGTCCACCACGAAGCCGGTGGCGATGGTGAGCGCCATCAGCGTCAGGTTGTTGATCGAGAACCCGGCCAGGTACATCACCCCGAAGGTGCCCACCAGCGACAGCGGCACTGCCACGCCAGGGATGATGGTGGCCGGCACGTTGCGCAGGAAGACGAAGATCACCATCACCACCAGCGCGACGGCCAGCAGCAGTTCGAACTCCACGTCCTCGACCGAGGCGCGGATGGTGACGGTTCGGTCGGTCAGCACCTCGGCGTGGACCGAGGCCGGCAGCGAGGCGCGCAGTTGCGGCAGCATCGCCTTGATGCGGTCCATCACCTGGATCACGTTGGCGCCCGGCTGGCGCTGGATATTCAGTACGATGGCCGGCTTGCCGTTGGCCCACGCGGCCTGGCGGCTGTTCTCGGGGCCGTCGACGATGTCGGCCACGTCGGTGATGCGGATCGGCGCGCCGTTCTGGTAGCCGATGATGACCTGGCGGTACTCGTCGGCCGAGCGGAGCTGGTCGTTGGCGTCGATGGTGGAGGCGCGGTCGGGGCCGTCGAAGCTGCCCTTGGCCCCGTTGACGTTGGCCGCGCCGATGGCGGTGCGCAGGTCGTCGATCGACATGCCCAGCGATGCCAGCGCGCGCGGATTGGCCTGCACGCGCACGGCCGGGCGCTGGCCGCCGCTGATGGTGACCAGGCCGACGCCGTCGATCTGGGAAATCTTCGATGCCACGCGCGTGTCGACCATGTCCTGCAGCTTGGGCAGCGGCATGGTGTCGGACGTCATGGCGATGGTCATGATCGGCGCATCGGCCGGGTTGACCTTGCTGTAGACCGGCGGCATCGGCAGGTCGGACGGCAGCAGGTTGCCGCCGGCGTTGATGGCGGCCTGCACCTCCTGCTCGGCCACGTCGAGCGACAGGGTCAGCTCGAACTGCAGGGTGATGACCGACGCGCCGCCAGACGACGACGACGACATCTGCTTGAGCCCCGGCATCTGGCCGAACTGGCGCTCCAGCGGCGCCGTGATCGACGAGGTCATCACGTCGGGGCTGGCGCCCGGGTAGAGCGTGGTGACCTGGATGGTCGGATAGTCGACCTCGGGCAGCGCCGACAGCGGCAGCAGGCGGAAGGCCACCAGCCCTGACAGCAGGATGGCCAGCATCAGCAGCGCCGTGGCAACGGGCCGCTCGATGAAGATGCGTGAGGGGTTCATGAAGCGTCCTTCCGGCCGGCCGTCACAGCGCCGACATGCTGGCTACGCGCTTCAGGGCGGAGCCGAGCGATTGTTTTCTCCCCTCTGAGGGGAGCCGAGATCGCGCTCATGGCTGGCGCGGCGCGGAGGCGGCGTCCGCATCGCGCCGATGGCGCCGTTCACCCGGCGCGGCCTCGCTCGCCGCCCCACTCGCCCCATGCTCGCCCTGCGCGCCGCTGGCACCACCCCAGCCGCCTTCGCGACGGCGGCCGCGCGCACGCGGCTGGCTGGCCGGCACGAGCTGGGCGGCGCGGGCGGCCGGGTCGACGGCTTCGACCGTCATGCCTTCCTTCAGGCGGTCGGCGCCGTCCACCACCACGCGCTGGCCGGGCTCGAGCCCCTTGGTCACCGCCGTGCGGGTGCCGTCGCCCGGGCCCAGCGTGACGGTCTGCACCTTGACCTGGCTGTTGCCGTCCACCACGTAGACGAAGGTGCCCTGCTGGCCGCGCTGGATGGCGGCGATGGGGATCACGGTGGCGTCCTGCAGCGTATCGATGCGGGTACGCACGTTGACGAACTGGTTGGGGAACAGCATGCCGTCGGTGTTGGCGAAGATGGCCTTCAGCTTGACGGTGCCGGTGGTGGTGTCGATCTGGTTGTCGGTAGTCAGCAACTGGCCCTCGGCCAGCTTGTTGCGCGCCTGGCGGTCCCAGGCCTGCACCGGCAGCTTCTCGCCGGCGTGCAGGCGCTTCAGCACCTGCGGCAGGTTGTCTTCGGGAATGGTGTAGAGGACGGCGATCGGGTTGATCTGCGTGATCAGGGCCACGCCGTTGGCGTCAGACGTGTTGACGATGTTGCCGGGGTCGACCTGGCGCAGGCCGATGCGGCCCGACACCGGCGCGACGATCTTCGTGTAGCCCACGTTCAGCCGCGCGCTGGAAACGTTGCCCTGGTCGGTCTTGACGGTGCCCTCGTACTGGCGCACCAGCGCCGCCTGCGTATCGACCTGCTGGCCGGAAATCGAATCCTGCTGCTGCAGCGTGCGGTAGCGCTGCAGGTCGAGCCGCGCGTTCTGCAGCAGCGCCTGGTCGCGCGCCAGTTGGCCCTCGGCCTGGTCCAGCGCAGCCTGGAAGGGGCGCGGGTCGATCTCGGCGAGCACGTCGCCCGCCTTGACCATCTGCCCTTCCTGGAACATCACGCGCAGCAGCGGGCCGGACACCTGGGCCCGCACCGTCACGTTGGCAACCGGGGTCACGTTGCCGAGGCCATTGAGGACCACGTCCATATCGCGCTTGGCGACCGTCGCGACCACCACCGGCGAGCGGGGCATGGCGCCGGGTCCGCCCGGGCCGCGTCCGCCGGCGCCGCTGGCGCCCCGTGCGCCCGGACCGCTCGCGCCGCCGTCCTGGGCATTGGCGATGGAGTCGTCAGCGCCGTGATGCTTGTGCCACACCCAGCCGCCGACGGCCAGCAGCACGATCACCACGGCGGCAATCGCGTTGCGCCGGCCAGTCCTGCGGGGCGGCTCGGGCGGCAGGGACGACGGCGGAGTGGAACGGCTGGGCTGACCTTGGTCGGTTTTGGACATGAGCAGGAGAATTCGAGGCCCTGCACACCATTTTCCGATGGCGCGCGGGCAGAGTTCGAAGGAGCTGGAACGGGTGGGAGTGGCAGCAGTATGCCGCATCCGCCGCGCCGTCCGGCAGTCTGGCAGTGCTTCGGGGGGGCGAAATCCCGGACGAGGACCCTTATTGGGAACTGGCGTCGCTTGGACGTCCGGGGCACCAGCCAGCACGATGAGCGCAAGCATAATGGCGTATGCGTGACACGTCCTACCCGTCCGCGGGCGGGTTTTATTACAGTGGATTACCAGCCTTCCGGGTGTAACGTCCGGAAACAAAACGATTTTCCCGATCCGGCGTGCCCGCCATCGGCCACCCATATCATGTCCCTATGCGAACTCCCCAGCCTACCCAGATCCTCGTCGTCGACGACGATCCCGAACTGCGCGACCTGCTGCGCGAGTACCTCACGCAGCAGGGTTTCGCGGTATCCGTGCTGCATGACGGCGACGGCCTGCAGGCGCGCCTCGAGCGCGAGCGCCCCGCGCTGATCGTGCTCGACCTGATGATGCCGAAGGTCGACGGCCTGACCGCGCTGCGCAACCTGCGCGCGCGCAACGACGACATCCCGGTCATCCTGCTCACCGCCCGCAGCGACGAGATCGACCGCATCGTCGGCCTGGAAATCGGCGCCGACGACTACCTCGGCAAGCCCTTCTCGCCGCGCGAGCTGCTGGCGCGCATCAATGCCGTGCTGCGGCGCAAGCTGGCGCGCCCCGCCGCCGCGCCCGAAGACCTCGACGCGGTGCAGTTCGGCGACTTCCTGGTCAACTTCCGCCAGCGCTCCCTGACGCGGGCGGGCGAGGCGGTGTCGATCAGCGACACCGAGTTCGCCCTGCTCAAGCTGCTGCTGACGCACCCGCTCGAAGTGCTCTCGCGCGAGCGCATCGTCGAGCTGATGTACGGCAGCGCCAGCGGCATCAGCGACCGCGGCATCGACGTGCAGATCTGGCGCCTGCGCCGGCTGCTCGACGAAGACGCGCAGCGGCCGCGCTATATCCAGACCGTGCGGGGACGCGGCTATACCTTCGTGCCCGACGAAGCGGAGAGCGTGCAGCCATGACGTTCAGGACCGGCAAGCTGGCCAAGATCGGGCGGATCGATACCCTGTTCGGCCGCATGGCGCTGCTGATCGCGGCGGTGCTGGTGATCAGCCATTTCTCCTGGCTCGCCATCATCCGCATGGATCGCCGCCAGCAGCAGATCGACTACTCCATCGCCCAGATGGTGTTCCAGCTCGACAGTATCGAGCGCGCCCTCGACGCGAAACCGCCGATCCCGCTGCCCCGGCTGGTCGAGGTAGCCGACAGCACCACCGCCGAGGAACTGACCACCGTTCCGCAGGGACGCGCGCGCCGGCTGGTCGAACAGCTCGTGGGCCGTCTGCCGGCGGGCACGCAGGTGCGGTTCGAGGACGAGGAAACGCCCCGCCTCTGGTTCAAGCTCCCCAAGCGCAACGACTGGATCGCCATGCCGATCCTGTTCGTGCACAATCCGCCGCCCGACAACCGGCTGCTGCCGGGCGCCCTGCTGGTGGTGGGGGTGGCCATCCTGGTGGCCGTGCTGATCGCGTGGCAGATACAGCGTCCGGTGCGCGACATGGCCGAGGCCGCCGAGCGCCTGTCACGCCAGCATGACGTGCAGCCGCTGCGCGAGCGCGGCCCGAGCGAGTTGCGGCAGCTGATCGAACGCTTCAACCGCATGGTGGCGGACCTCAACCGCATCGAGCTCGAGCGCAACACCATGCTGGCCGGCATCGCGCACGACCTGAAGACGCCGCTGGCGCGGCTGCGGCTGCGCGCCGAAATGCTGGCGGACCCCAAGGCGGCGGCCGGCGTCACGCGCGATGTGGAATCCATGTCGGCCATCGTCGAGCAGTTCCTGAGTTTCGCCCAGAGCAGCGAGCCGGTAGCCCGGCCGGTGCCGGTGGACAAGCGCGTGTCCGAACTGGCCGCCTCGCTCGGCGAGCAGGAGCGTAAGGTAGTGCTGGCGCTGGAAGCCGGCGACGGCTTCCGCCTGGTGCAGAGCCAGCTCGACCGCATCATCGGCAACCTGGTGGACAACGCCTACGCCTACGGCCAGCCGCCGGTCTGCGTGGCCACCGCCCGGACGCCGGAGGGCTGGAGCCTGACGGTGGAGGACCATGGGCCCGGCATTCCCGCCGACGACATGGAACGCGCCACCCTCCCCTTCGTGCGGCTCGACCCCGCACGCGGCGGCAATGCCCATTCCGGCCTGGGACTGGCGATCGTGGACCGGCTGGTGCGGCAGGCCGGCGGGCGGCTCTCGCTCGCCAATGGACCGACCGGCGGCCTGCGGGCCGAGATGGTCTTCCCCGTTGCCACCATGGCGCAGGCCGCCTGAGCGGCTGGATGGAAGAAGGTGCCTGGCGGGGCTGCACGCCGTTCCGCCGGGCCCCTCGCCAGTAATGCTTCCCTGAATTCCCGAAACAACCCTACCAACGACGGGGCACGCGATGTTTGCGTGCCCCGTTGCGCTTGAGCGGCCCCCGGGCTGCCCGCGCAGAGCGTGACGACTGCATCGTGCGGCGGGGGCGTCGACCTGCAATTTCGGTCAACGCGTTGCATATCCCACGCTTCCAGCCCCATCTCCGGCGGCGTTCCTTCATCGCGCATCAACAAACAGAAACGGCAGGCGTTTGCCTGCCGTTCTCTTTCGCCCGCCCTTCCGCTCCGCCGCCGCAACACCCCTCCGAGGGGGTAGGCCGCTTGTATCACTTTGTTCGTTTTTTGCGACGTTTTCTTGCAGAGAGAATTTACTATTTTTTACATCTGATACAAATGTGATAAATTTCGCCGGCCTGGCAACGATCTATGCGACGTGCGGATCATACCCACGACCCCAGCGCCGCTCTATCCCACTCTCGGGGTATCAGATCGTTCAGTTTGAGATCCAAACTTTTCGCGGGAAAAACGCAGGTGCCCTGGAGGGCACCTGTATCGGTCGGGGCGGCGAGGGGACTACACCTGCGCACGCGAGTTCAAACTAATAAAAAGCAGTTCAGACATGAACAAAACCAATCAACGATTCACGATCGCGGCGGTCTCCCTTGCAGTGACGGCGCTGTTCTCGCAGTCGGCCACCGCTGGCATCAGCCTGCCCCTCGCCGGCACCAGCCTCACGGTCCTTGGCACCGGCAGCAACTCGATTACGGGCAACAGCAACAGCATCAGCGCTATCACGGGCAACAACAGCATCTCTGCCGTTGGCGGTAACAACAGCCTCTCGACCCTCACCGGCAACAACAGCCTCACCACTGGCTCGGGCAACAACAACCTGACGTCGGTCACGGGCAACAACGGACTTACCACCGGTTCGGGCAATAACAGCCTGACGTCGCTGACCGGCAACAACAGCCTCACCACTGGCTCGGGCAACAACAACCTGACGTCGGTCACCGGCGACAACACCATCGCCACCGGCACGGGCAACAACAACCTCCTGACCGTCGGCGGCAACAACAACCTGATTTCGGTGGGTGGCAGCAACAACATCGTCGGGAACAACAACCTGGTGGGCAACAACACGCTGGTGGGCAACAACACCAGCATTGGCCAGAACACCAACATCGGCCAGAACACGAACGTCGGTGAGAACACCAACGTCGGTCAGAACACGAACATCGGCCAGAACACGAACGTCGGGCAGAACACCAACGTCGGCCAGAACACGAACGTCGGTCAGAACACGAACGTCGGTCAGAACACGAACGTCGGGCAGAACACCAACGTCGGCCAGAACACGAACATCGGCCAGAACACCAACGTCGGCGAGAACACGAATGTTGGCCTGAACACGAACATCGGGCAGAACACCAACGTCGGTCAGAACACAAACATCGGCCAGAACACGAACGTCGGCGAGAACACGAATGTTGGCCTGAACACGAACATCGGGCAGAACACCAACGTCGGTCAGAACACGAACATCGGCCAGAACACCAACGTTGGCCTGAACACCAACCTGGGCGTGAACACCAACGCGGGCGTCAACACCAACCTCGGTGTCAACACCAACGTCGGCCAGAACACGAACATCGGCAACAACACGAGCATCGGGAACAACACGCTGCTGGGTGACAACACCCTCGTTGGCAACAACACCCAGGTGGGTAACAACACCAGCATCGGCAACAACACCGACATCGGCCGCAACACCAACGTTGGCCTCAACACCAACCTGGGCGTGAACACCAACGTTGGCCTCAACACCAACCTGGGTGTGAACACCAACGCCGGCATCAACACTAACCTGGGCGTGAACACCAACGTCGGCCAAAACACGAGCATCGGCGACAACACGATGCTGGGCGACAACACGCTGGTCGGGAACAACACCCTGGTGGGCAACAACACCACCATCGGCAACAACACCAGCATCGGCCGCAACACCAACGTCGGCCTCAACACCAACCTGGGTGTGAACACCAACGTCGGCCTGAACACCAACGTCGGCACCAACACCAACATCGGGAACAACACCAGCATCGGCAACAACAAGATGCTCGGCGAGAACACCCTGGTGGGCGACAACACGCTGGTGGGTAACAACACCACCATCGGCAACAACACGAGCATCGGCCGCAACACCAACATCGGCCTGAACACCAACGTGGGTGTCAACACGAACGTCGGCCAGAACACCAACGTCGGCAACAACACGAACATCGGGAACAACACCAGCATCGGCAACAACACGCTGGTGGGCGACAACAGCATCGCGGGCAAGACGTCGATCACCGGCAAGACTTCGATCTCCGGCAAGACCTCGATCACGGGCAAGACCACGATCAAGGGCGACACCACGCTCATCGGTGACAACACCCTGGTCGGCGACAACTCGATGCGCGGCGACAACTCGATCGTGGGCAACAACACGATCACCGGCACCACCAACATCAACACCACCGGTTCCGCCGCCACCGCCATCGGCAACCAGAACGCCGGCACCACGGTGCAACTGCAAGGCGGCTCGGCTGGCGTCTCGCTGGCCAACGGCACGGCTTCGGTAGGCGTCGCCAACGGCGGCAACTTCACGGCCACGGCCTCGTCCGCCACCATGAGCACGGCCGGCGGCGCGAACAACGGCTTCACGAGCTACAACGCCGCGCAGAACCTGTCGTCGTACACCCCGCCGACGGGCGGCCGCACGATCGCCGACACCCTGCTGTACGCCACCAACCCGGACGGCACGGTGAATACCTCGCAGTCGAAGGGCTACACGTTCACCAACAAGATCGAGGGCAACACCCTGGTCAACGGTGACATGTACATCAACGGCAAGCTGGACTACGTGTCGAACAGCTCGGCCACCACCACCGTGACGAGCCAGTCCGCCGACGGCACCGTGCTGACCAACGGCAACGGCAACCAGGTGCAGGGCCAGATGCAGATCGTGGCCAAGGGCGCGACCGATTCGAGCGGCAATACCGCCAACGAAGCGTCGGCCTCGCTGACGCTGACCAACGGCTACGGCAACACCCACGGCGTGGAAGTGTTCGAAGACCGCACCGTCATCACCGGCGGTACGCACTCGACCAGCATGACCCTGATGGACAATGCCGTGCAGTTCCAGAACCTGCAGACCGGCGGCCCTGTGCAACTGAAGGGCGTGGCTGACGGCACCAGCGACTACGACGCCGTCAACTACCGCCAGCTGCGCCAGACCGAGAAGCGCATGTCGGAAGGTGTGGCGATGGCCTCGGCACTGGCTGCCATCCCGCAGGTCGAACCGGGCAAGACGGTCTCGGTCGGCGCCGGTACCGGCGTGTTCAACGGCATGGGCGCACTCGCCGTCGGCGGCAGCGTGCGCTTCGGCGGCGCCGGTGTGGCGCGTGCCGGCGTCAGCATGACCGGCTCGGGCCGTACCCTCGGCAACGCAGGCGTGGGCTGGTCCTGGTAATCCCGGGCATCCGGCGGCACGGCGCCGCCGGACCACCGATGCAGCAAGGCACCCGCGGCGGGCCTTCGTCCCAGGACGAGGCCCGCCGCGTTGCTTTTGGCGCCCGCGCCCCTATCGATTCCGGAGTCCCCGCGCACCCGGTTGGTGCCGGTTTAATGTGCGCTTAATCAACGATAATCGCCGCCGTCATTTCGCTCCGGCTCCGATATAATCTGCGCCAGTCAGCCGCGGCAATCATTACAATTCGTTGCATTCTGCTGCGAGAGAATTATTAACGCCGCGCTTAATCCGCGAATCGCCCTTGCCTTACCTATTCAATGCAATATCGGCACCTCGATGTGATTGCATTGGTGTATTGACGCCAACAGCCTGTCCCTATGTCCGAAACATATGAGTTCTATTCGACGCGAGACGCGGCCGACCAGCTTGGCGTTTCCCTGCGAACGATCCAGATGTGGGTGGAAAGCGGGCGGCTGCCCGCATGGAAAACCGACGGCGGCCACCGCCGCATCCCCAAGGAAGCCGTAGCCGCCCTCGTCGCCGAGCAGACGGCGGCGCGCCAGGCGAGCGCCCGGCCCTTCACGGTGGTCATCGTCGACGACGACAGCTACCTGCTCGACGTCCACCGCGCGGCCCTGCTGGCCGCCCTTCCCGGCATTCGCGTGGAAACCGCGCGCGGAGGATTCGAGGGGCTGCTGGCCATCGGCAAGCTGCATCCGGACCTGCTGCTGATCGACCTGGTCACGCCGGGCATGGACGCGTTCCGGCTGCTGCACACGCTGAGCCACGCCAGCGAATATGCCGCCATCCGCGTGGTCGCCCTGACCTCCATGACCGCGCAGGAAATCGCCGGCCACGGCGGCCTGCCGGCGGGCGTGCAGGTTATCCACAAGCCGGTACCGGTGACCCGCCTGCCGGAAATCGTGTCGGGCTGCATGGAAACCGAATGCAGCCGCGCCGTGGCGGCCTGAAGCTTTCCGTCCACTCCAGTTCCAGCTCCCACTCCAGGCAGAAAAAAACCCGGGCACGCTCGTCCCGGGTTTTTTTGCTTCCTTCGGTGCACCGCTTCAGTGGGCCTTCTTCTTTTCGCCGATCCGGCTTTCCTTGCCGGACAGCAGCTTGGCGATATTGGCGCGATGGCGGGCGATCAGCAGGATGGCGATCACCAGCACGGACCCGGCGATCACATCCACGCCGTTCATCAGTACGTAGAAGAACGGCGCGAACACCGCCGCCACCAGCGCCGCCAGCGACGAGTAGCGGAAGAAAAAGGCGATGATCAGCCACGTGGCGAGGGTGCCAAGCCCGAGGATCGGGTCGATCGCCAGCAGGATGCCCGCCGCCGTCGCCACGCCCTTGCCGCCGGCAAAACGGTGGAAGACCGGGAACAGGTGGCCGAGGAACACGGCCAGCGCCACCATGGCGATGCCGGTCTCGTCCACGCCGTGGGCCGGGCCGAAGCGCACGGTCAGCCAGACGGCCAGCCAGCCCTTCATGGCGTCGCCGACCAGCGTCAGGATGGCCGCCTTCTTGTTGCCGGTGCGCAGCACGTTGGTGGCGCCGGGGTTGCCCGAGCCGTAGCTGTGCGGGTCGGGCAGGCGCATGGCCTTGCTGACGACCACGGCGAAGGAAATGGAACCGATCAGGTAGGCGGCAACGGCAAAAAGCAGATTGGCCATGGAAAAACGGTAGATTCAGGGTGGCGCGATTGTAGCGCGGCGGCGCGCTCGATTCGTCCGGACCTTCCCCTATGTAGAGCGTCCGGCACCGGAAGACTAATCCGGCAACGCGCACTGCACCGGCTTCGCGCCGACCAGCGCCGCCAGCAGCCCGGGCGCCAGGCTGACGAGGTAGCCGCGCCGCCCGCCGTTGATATAGATCCGCTCCAGGTCCAGCACGGTCGACTCGACATACACCGGCATCCGCTTGCGCGTGCCGAACGGCGACGTACCACCCACCATGAAGCCGCTGTGCCGCTGCGCCACCTCGGGCTTGCAGGGCTGCACGCTCTTGCAGCCGATCTGGCGCGCCAGGTTCTTGGTCGACACCGAGCAGTCGCCGTGCATCAGCACGATCAGCGGCTGCGCGCGCTCGTCTTCCATCACCAGCGTCTTGACGACCGCATGCTCGTCCACGCCAAGCTGGCGCGCGGATTCGCCCGTGCCGCCGTGCTCGACATATTCATACGGATGTTCGCCGAAGGTCACGCCGTGCTTGCGCAGGAACTGGGTGGCGGGGGTCTCGGAGATATGCTTCGCTTTGCTCATTGACGGGTCTTCCTGCCGTCCGCCCGGGTCAGCCGCGCGGATGGTGATGCTGGTGCAGCTCGCGCAAGCGCTCGCGCGCCACGTGCGTGTAGATCTGCGTGGTCGAAATATCGGCATGGCCGAGCAGCAGCTGCACCACGCGCAGGTCGGCGCCGTGGTTCAGCAGGTGCGTGGCGAACGCGTGCCGCAGGGTGTGAGGCGACAGCGGCGCATGGATGCCGGCCTCCAGCGCATGGCGCTTGATCAGGTACCAGAACGCCTGCCGGGTCATCCCCTCGCCGCGCTGCGTGACGAAGAGCGCATCGCAGCCACGCCCGGCCAGCAGTTCCGGCCGCGCCGAGGCGAGATAGCGCTGCAGCCAGTCGCCCGCCTGCTCGCCGAACGGCACCAGCCGCTCCTTGTTGCCCTTGCCGCCCACCACGCGCACCACGCCCTCGTTCATGCCGACCTCGATGGTCTTCATCTGCGTCAGCTCCGACACGCGCAGGCCGCTGGCGTACATCAGCTCCAGCATGGTGCGGTCGCGCAGGCCGAGCGCGGTGCCCGTGTCGGGCGCGTCGAGCAGCGCCTCGACCTGGGCCTCGGTCAGCGTCTTCGGCAGGCGGGGCGGCTGCCTGGCCGGCTGCTGCAGGATGCACGGGTCGGCCGCGATCATCCGCTCGCGCAGGGCCCACTGGTAGAAACGGCGGAACACGGCCAGTCGCCGGTTGGCCGACGAGGCGCGTGTCTCGGCGTGGCGGGCGGCGAAGTAGGCCGACAGCGCGGCATCGTCCACGGCCAGCAGCGCCGTGCCGGATTCGGCCTGGAGCCAGCGCGCGAACATCGACAGGTCGCGGCGGTAGGCGTCGATGGAATTGCGGGCGAGACCGTCTTCGAGCCAGAGCGTGTCGCAGAACCGGTCGACCAGGGAGAGGTCGGCGTCGAGCGCGGCGGCAAGGCCGAGGGAGAGGCCGGGGGCGAGGGTCTCGTCGATGGTACCGCTCATAGCAGCAGGGCGCCCTCGTGGCGCAGGAGCCAGCGTTTGACGTCGAGGAAGAAGCCGTCCTCGGCATGATGGGAGAAGCCGCCGACGCCGCGCGCCGACACCACGCGATGGCAAGGCACCACGACCGGGAACGGATTCTGCCCGCAGGCCTGCCCCACCGCCCGGGCGGTGCCCTGGAGCGAGGTGGCGATGGTGCCGTAGGTCGTCGTCGCGCCGCGCGGCACGGCGCGGATAGCCTGCCAGACGCGTTGCTGGAAGCCCGAGCCGAGCGGGGCCAGCGGGAGGTCGAAGGCGGCGTCGGGGTTGGCGTAGTAGGCGTCGAGCTGCGAGGCGACGCGTTGCACGAGCGCATCGTCGCAGGCGAGCGGCGGCGTCCCGGGCGGGAGATAGGCCAGTTCCAGCACCTGACCGCGGGCCACGCGCACGCCGACCATGCCGAACGGCGCGGGAAGGATGGCGCTGTAGCGGGCTTGCGTGTCGGGGGCTTCCGTGTCGGGGGCTTCCGTGTCGGGGGCGTCCATTTGGTCCTGGTTGAATACCGGCTGGCCCATGCGTCATTGGCGCCGATGATGGCGCCGGACCAGCCACGCCCGGAATTCTAGCCTCATCTCGCCGTCCCTTCTCCCCGCAGCGTCTCACCCGCCCCGGCAAAGCTCACCCTGACCAGCAGGCCGCCATCCTGTCCATCGAGCAGTTCCAGTTCCGCCCGGTGCTGCGCGGCCACGTCCCGGACAATGGCAAGCCCCAGTCCCGACCCCGCCGCCAGCGCCGATGCCGCGCCCCGGTGAAACGGCTCCAGCACCCCGGCGCGTTCCTCCGGCGCGATCCCCGGGCCGTTGTCCTCGACCTCCAGCAGCGCCCGCGGTCCATCCCGGCGCACGCGCGCCGTCACCACCCCGCCGCGCGGCGTATACCGCAGCGCGTTGTCGACGAGGTTCCGCACCAGTTCCTGCAGCAGTTCATTGGCCCGGATGACCACCGGCCCCTCCCCCTCGAACCCGAGGTCGATGCCGCGCGCCCGCGCTTCCGGCATGAACTCCAGGCAGACCTCGCGCACGAGTTCGCCCAGATTGCACGGCCCCGGCTCGCTGGCGGCGCCGTACGCCACGCGTGCGCTGCTGATGAGCTTCTCGGCCAGCGCCACCATGCGCGCGGAGCGGTCGGCGATTTCGTGGGCGATCGCGCGCATGCGCTCCGGCTGCTCCTCGCGCGCCACGAGCTGGGCCTGCGTGTGGAGCACGGCAATCGGCGTGCGAAGCTGGTGCGCCGCGTCGGCGATGAAGCGGCGCTGCGTCGAGAGCATCGCCTGGAAGCGCACCATGTAGCAGTTGAGCGCGGCCACCATCGGCACCGCCTCGGCAGGCGCCGCGGCGAGCGGCAGGGGCGTGGTATCGCCCGGCTCGCGCCCGGCCATCTCTTCGCCGAGCGCATTGAGCGGCGCCAGCGCGCGCCGCGTGAAGAAGAAGATCACCGCCGCCACCGCGAAGATCAGCAAGGCCTGGCCCGTGATCACCTCCCTGAAGATCTTGCCCGTGAGCGCGCGCCGCGAACCGATCGTCTCGCCCACTTCGACCAGCACCATGCCGCCCTGCAGGCCATCGTGGTCCACCACGGCCTGGCGCAGCGCGGCGATACGCACCGGCTGGCCGCGGTAGGTGTCGTCGTAGAAGCTGACCAGCGCCGGATAGAGATCGGTGCGCGGGCGCGAGGGGTCGAACGGCGGCAAGTCCTTGAAACCGGCGATGAATTCACCGTTCATCCCGGTCACGCGGTAGTACATGGTGGCGTTCAGGCCGATCTCGAAGCTGTCGAGCGAGATGTACGGCGCGTTGAGCTGGATGCCGCCGGCCGTCAGCACGATGCCGTCGGCAATGTTGCGGGCCGAGACCAGCAGCGTGCGGTCGTAGGCCAGGTTGGCGGAGTGGAGCGCACGCACGTACGCCAGGGCCCCGTAGCCGACCTGCAGCACCAGCATGGCCGGGATCAGCCACCACAGCAGCCGTGCGCGCAGGCTCAGGGCGCGCGGCAGGTCCGCGCCGTGGCCGGGGGCGAGACCGGAGGCCGGGCCGGCCGCGGCGGCATCAGGCATCGCCGGGCTCCAGCTGGTAGCCCAATCCGCGCAGCGTGATGATGACCGCCCCCGAGCCTTCCAGCTTGCGGCGCAGGCGGTGGATGTAGACCTCGATCACTTCGTACTGCGTATCCTCGGCAAGCGTGAAGATGCCGGCGTAGATCCTCTCCTTGCTGACCGTCTTGCCGGGCGGCGACATCAGGCTCTCGAGCACGGCATGTTCGCGCGGTGTGAGCACCAGCGGCTGGCCGCGGATATCGAAGGTGCGCGTGACCGTGTCGAAGCCCAGGCCGCCGCAGGTGACATGGGGCGCCTCCGTCTGGCGCGCGCGCCGCAGCAGCGCCTTCACGCGCGCCTCGAACTCCGAGAGGTCGAACGGCTTGGGCATGTAGTCGTCCGCGCCCAGGTCCAGCCCGCGCACGCGGTCGCGCACGTCGCCGCGCGCGGTGAGGATCATCACGGGCACGCGGCAGCCCTGGCGGCGGATCGCGGCGAGCAGGTCGAGGCCGTCGCGATCCGGCAGCGTCAGGTCCAGCAATACCAGTGAGAAATCGCTGACGCCCCCGCTGCTGCCGCCGTGCGTGGCAAACAGCAACCGCTCCGCGCTGCCGGCGTCGATGGCCCGCTCGACGGTGAAATTCAGCCTGCGGAGTGCCTGTTCGACCCACGCCGCGAGTTCGTCATGATCTTCGACCAGAAGGACTCTCATACAACAGCCTTTCGTGAGCGCGTACCGGCGCGATTCAGCATTTTCGCACCGGCGCGCGCGCTGCGAAATATCCGAGCCGGCGAGAATCGCCACAGATTGCCGCAGGCCCCGCAGATTATGCGGGCGGGGCTAGAATCGAGTCCATCTTCCGCCACGCCGTCCCGTTGTGAGCACCTCCGCTTCATTGCAGCCCGGGCGACGCCGCCTGCTTCGCCTGGCCTCCACCCTGCTACTTGCCCCATCGATTCCGCTGGCCCGCGCGCAGATGCGCGACGGTCCGCTGTGCGTGGCGCCGGCACGCGCCGGGGGCGGCTTCGACCTGTCCTGCCGGCTGCTGCAGCGTGCCATGGCCGTGGTACGGCCGACCGAGGCGCCGCTTCGCGTGACCCACATGCCGGGCGGCATCGGCGCGGCCGCCTACAACACGTTCGTCACGCAACGCCCGGCCGAAGGCAACACGCTGGTGGCGTTCTCCGGCGGCTCGCTGCTGTCGCTCGCGCAGGGCCGCTTCGGCCATCACGATGCCAACGCGGTGCGCTGGGTCGGCACGCTCGGCATGGACTATGGCGTGCTCGCCGTGCGGCAGGAATCGTCCTATGGCCACCTGCATGACCTCATCGATGCACTGAAGCAGAACCCCGCGCAGGTGCTGTTCGGCGGCAGTGGCACCATTGGCGGCCAGGACTGGATGAAGGCCGCGCTGGTGGCCCGCATGGCAGGCGTCGCGCCACGCCAGTTCCGCTATGTGGGCTTCGAAGGCGGGGGCGAGGCCTACACCGCGCTGCGTACCGGCTACGTGAGCGTGCTGCCGGGCGAGACCAGCGAGGCCGTGGCGCACGGCCGCGGCAGCACGCTGCGCGTGCTGGCGGTGCTGGCCCCTTCGCGCCTGCCGGGGCCGCTCGCCGACGTCCCCACGGCGCGCGAACAGGGCTTCGACATCGTCTGGCCGAATGTGCGCGGCTTCTACATGGGCCCGCAGGTGGCCGATGCCGACTACGAACGCTGGATCGAACACCTGCGCCAGTTGCACGGCCGCCCGGAGTTCGCGAGGCTGCGCGCCGAGGCCGGCCTCTATCCCTTCGCCCGCTTCGGCGAGGCGCTGCATCGCTACGTCTATACCGCCGTGATCGACTACACGCGGCTGGCGCAGCAGTTCGGGCTCGCGCCGCAATAGGAGGTCGGCTTTCAGCGCGCCGGCGCCTTCGGCAACGGCTGCAGGCGAATCCGTTCCGACAGCCACGTCGCCGCCTTGCCGAGCGGACGCTGCTTGTGCCAGACCAGCTCCATGGCCACCGGCCAGTCGCCCTCCTGGAAGGCCAGCGCGGGCGAAACCAGTTGCGCCGCCGCCGGCGAGTTGGCGGCCACGTGCCATGGCACGAAGGCCCAGCCGAGGCGCCGCTTGACCAGTTCGACGATGACCCACTGGCTCTCCACCCACCACACGTCCGACGCCACCCGCAGCCGCATTTTCTCCTCGCTGTCGCTGCGCGTGGCGACCATCAGTTGCCGGTAGCGCTTGAGGTCTTCCCAGTCCACGCGCGCGGTGGCCGCCCCTTCCGCCAGCGGATGGTCGGGCGCGCAGATGATCTGCATCGGCATCCAGCCCAGCGCGTGAAAGCCCAGCGCGGCGGGCAGCACCTCCTGCCGCCACATGATGCCGAGGTCGGCGCCGCCTTCGAGCACGAGGCGGCTGACGTCCTCCATCAGCGGAAACAGCAGTTCCAGCTCGACCGCCGGAAAGCGCTGCGAGAACGCCTCCAGCAGCACGCCCAGCGTTTCCTCGGGATAGATCTCGTCGACAGCCAGCACAAGGCGCGCCTCCACGCCCTCGCCCAGGCTCTTGGCCACGCCGCGGAAATGCTCGCAGCGCTCGAGGATCACGCGCGCTTCCACCAGCAGCCGCTCGCCGGCGCCAGTCAGTACCGGGTAGCGGCCGGTGCGGTCGAACAGCGCGTTGCCGGCGTCGATCTCCAGGTTGGCGACGGCGGCGCTCACCACCGATTGCGCCTTGCCCAACCGTCGCGCGGCGGCCGAGAACGAGCCGGTCTCGGCCGCCGCGACGAAGGCTTGCAACTGCTCCAGCGAAAGGCTCATTTCATCACTCCGGCAAGCGTGTGTCCGGTCCATCTATCGGATTTTGCGATACTACCTAACTTTCAATTCCCTGCAATCCAGATAGACTGCGCTCCATCTCACTTGCTTTACAGAGGATTGCCATGCGCACCACCCTGGACCGGATTCGCCACACCGTCGGCTTCGAAGTCATCGGCCTGGTCGTGTTTGCCCCGCTGGCCAGCGTCGTGTTCGGCTACCCGGTGCACCAGATGGGCCTCGTCGGCGCGGTGGCTTCCCTGATCGCCGCGTGCTGGAACTACGTCTACAACGTGATGTTCGACAAGGCCATGCTGCGGTTCACCGGCCAGCTCGCCAAGTCGACGCCGGTGCGGGTACTGCACGCCCTGCTGTTCGAAGGCGGCCTGCTGGTGATGTTCCTGCCGTTGGTGGCGTGGTATCTCGATATCTCGCTGCTCGATGCGCTGCTGATGGACCTGTCGGTGGCCGCCTTCTACATGGCCTACGCCTTCGTCTACAACTGGGTGTACGACATCGTCTTTCCCATTCCCGGCGTGGAGGGCAGCAAGGGCAGCAAGGGCGGCAAGGCCGACAAAGCCGATGAGGCCACCACATCCGCCGCCCGCGCCGTGGATCGGCTGCAACAACACTGACACAGCCCATCGTCCCCGGCTGCGGGCTGCGCTAACATCGCGGCCATGCCCAGCCGTCTGCCATACCCCCGCGCCCGTTTCCTGGCGCCCTGCTTCGCCTCCCTCCTCACTGCCGCAGTGCTCGCGGCCGCCCCGCCGGCGGCCGAAGCCCGGCCTCCCGCCCGCACCGGACACGCCGCCGAGCGCCAGTCGCCACTGCAGCGCGCCGGCCTGCCCGCCGGCGTCGCCGTGGCACTGCGCGAGGCCAGAGTGCCGCCGTCCGATGCCAGCTTCTACGTGATCAGGGTCGGCGCGCCGCAGGCCCGGGCGAGCTGGAACGCGCAGGCGCCGATGAACCCGGCGTCGACCATGAAGCTGGTGACGACCTTTGCCGGCTTGCAGCTGCTCGGCCCGCAGTACCGCTGGCGCACGTCGCTCTATGCCGACCAGGCCCCCGGGGCCGACGGCACCGTCACCGGCAACGTCTACCTGCGCGGCTACGGCGACCCGAAGCTCGTGCCCGAGGAAATGGCCAAGCTGGTGGCCAGCGCCCGCGCCTTCGGCGCCACCGCCATCGACGGCGACGTGGTGCTCGACCGCAGCTTCTTCGCCGACGGGACGGACGGCAACGGCACCATCGACGGCGAGACGCAGCGCGCCTACAACGTCGGCCCCGATGCCCTGCTCTACGCCTTCAAGACACTCTCCTTCACGCTGACGCCCGACCCCGCCAGCCAGACCGTCAACGTCAGCGTGACCCCGGAACTGGCGCAGCTCCGGCTCGACAACCGGCTCACCCTCGGCAACGGCCGTTGCGGCGACTGGCGCGCGCGGGCCAATCCGGTCGTGGCGCCGCAGCCGGACGGCACGCTGCTGGCCTCGTTCTCGGGTGACTTCCCGGCGGACTGCGGCGAGCGGACGCTGAACGTGGCCACGCTGTCGCACCCCGAGTTCGTGTGGGGCGGCTTCGTCGCCGAGTGGCAGCGGGCCGGCGGGCGCTTTACCCACGTGCCAGGCCTGAAGAGCGGCAAGGTGCCCGCCAACGCGGTGCTGCTGGCGCGGCACTACGGCCAGCCGCTGGGCGAGATCGTGCGCGACATCAACAAGTTCTCGAACAACGTGATGGCGCGCCAGCTGTTCCTGACCATCGGCGCCGAGGCCGACCGCGGCACCCGCGGCGGGCCGGCCAGCACGGCGCGCTCGATCCGCGTGGTGCAGCGCTGGCTGCACCAGCAGGGGCTCGACATGCCGGGGCTGGTGCTCGACAACGGCTCCGGCCTGTCGCGCGAGGAACGGATCAGCGCCTACGACATGGCACGGCTGCTCCAGCAGGCGCTGGCGAGCGACGTCGGCCCGGCGCTGGTCGACTCCCTGCCCATCCTCGGCGTGGACGGCACGCTGCGCAACCGGCTGACCAGTGCCAACGCGGCCGGCAACGGCTACCTGAAGACCGGAACGCTGCAGGACGTGCGGGCGCTGGCCGGCTATGTCGACGCGCTCGACGGCAACCGCTACGTGGTGGTCAGCTTCATCAACCATCCCAACGCCGGCCAGGCGCAGGCGGCGCACGATGCGCTGATGCAGTGGGTCTACAACGGGGCGAAATAGAACGAACGGGAGGAACGGGGAGCCTTTCCGCACCATGTGACGCCCACCCGGCACATCGCCGGAACATCGCGGATATTTAGTTAAGCGCACGCTTACCAGCCGGGTGGCCGCCCTTATAATGGGCCTTCACCCGCCCGTCCCCCTCCTGTCCCGCCGGGCGGTCACTGCCTTCCCCTCCGTGACGACACCCCGACCGCTCCCGGCCTGGCTTCGGCCATGGCAACGCCTGTGGCTCAGCCTCGATCCCGCCGAACGCGCAGGCTTCTTCGAAGGCCTGCGCTATTTCGTGCCGTCGCTGCCGGCGGTGTTCTCGTGGGGACTGGTGACCGGCGTGGCCATGAGCAAATCGGTGCTGACCGTGCCCGAAGCCATCGGCATGTCGCTGCTCGTCTATGCCGGCTCGGCCCAGCTGGCGGTGCTGCCGCTCTTCGCCGCCGGCCTGCCGCTGTGGACGATCTGGCTGACCGCCATCATCGTCAACCTGCGCTTCGTCATCTTCAGCGCCGCGCTGCAGCCGCATTTCAGCCACCTGTCGCTGCGGCACCGCACGGTACTCGGCTTCTTCAACGGCGACCTGCACTTCGTCTACTTCATGCAGCGCTACCCCACGCCCGCCCCGCGCCCCGGCAAGGAGGGCAACTACTGGGGCATGGCGCTGGCCAATTGCGGCATGTGGCAGTTCTCGTCGATCCTCGGCATCGTGCTGGCGCAGCTCTTCCCGGATGCGTGGAACCTCGGCCTCGCCGGCACGCTCGCGCTGATCCCGGTAATGGTGGCGACGATCAACACGCGCTCGATGCTGATGGCGGTGATCATCGCGTCGATCCTCGCGCTGCTCTGCTTCGACCTGCCCTACCGGCTGGGACTGGTGGTGGCCGTGGTGGGCGCCATCGCCGCGGGCTTCACGACCGACGAGATCGCCAACAGCGCCACGCTGCGCCGCATCCGCCGGCGCCGCGCAGAGGCGGCGGTAGAGGCGCGCCGCGCCAGCCGCAATGGAGGACAGGCATGAACCACACCCTCTCCCATACCGAGATCTGGATCGGCCTGCTGGGCCTTGGCGTGGTGACCGTCTTCACGCGCAGCTTCTTCCTGATGGCCGGGGAGCGCGCGGTGCTGCCCGACCGCATCCAGCGCGCGCTGCGCTATGCGCCGGCCGCCGCGCTGGCGGCCATCGTCCTGCCGGACCTGATGACGTGGCATGGCCATTTCACGCTGGCGCCGGGCAACTACAAGCTCGTCGCCGGCGCCGCGGGCACGCTGTTCTACCTGGTCACGCGCCGCATGGTCGGCATGATCGTGGCGGGCATGGCGGTCTACACGGCGCTCAGGCTGTTCGCCTGAACGCCGGCACCGGCGGCATCCCGGCAGGTCGCCGCTAGACGGCCGCCTGCCCCGCGCTTTCCTCGATCAATCCCACGCCGAGCCGCGTCAGCAGGTGCGCCAGCTGCGCCTGCGTGCGCGTGCCGGTCTTGTGGAAGACAGACTTGAGCTGCGTGCGGCTCGTCTCGCGGCGGATCGCCAGTTGCTCGCAGGCTTCGGGCAGGCCGATGCCGGTGGTCAGCAGCGTGGCGAGCCGGGCCTCGGCCGGCGTCAGCGCGAACAGGTCGCGCAGCACGGTCGAGACCGGGAACGGGCGGTCGCTGCCCTCGTGCACGGCCACCAGCACCGTCGGCCGCATCCAGTCGATGGCCAGGCGGTGGGCCGGCGGCAGCGGCAACAGGATGACCTGTGCCTGCCGGCCATCGGACGACTGCGCGCGCACGGCCTGTGCCATGCGCGTGCCGGCCGGATCGCAGACCGCGCGCAGCGCCATGTCGAACGGGCGCGAGAGCTGCCAGTTGTCGCCATGGCCGGTGCCATTGACGGCCATGCCCGGCGCGACGCTGGCTGCCGGCAGCAGGCGTCGCACCCAGGCGTCGCCGCTGCGGTTGGTCAGCATCACGCGGCCATCCTCGTCGAGCACCATCACGCCGAAGGGCAGGCGGTCCAGCAGTTCGTTCGATACCTGCGCCAGCGTGGTGACCTGCTGGTTGCGTTCGCGCAGCGCGATGGCGTGGCGCACGTGCGGAATCACCCAGTCCAGCGCGCGCGCATCCTCGGGCGAATATTCACTCGCTCCCTCGCCGCGCTGGAACGACAAAAACACCTCGTACTGCGGCCGCCGCTCGACCAGGCAGGCCATCATCGACGACAGGCCGAAGTCCCGGAAGAACTCGCCGTAGAACGGATGGCGCTTCATCGTGGACTGCCCGAGTTCGCGAGAATCGATAAACCAGCTTCCTACCGACATCTGCGCCGCGAACGGCACACCCGGATCCAGCGCGTGGTAATACTCGTGATAGGCGGCGGTCTCTTCCGGTACCGGATTGACCACCTGGTTCACCAGCACGCGTTCCCGCGACCGGTCCAGTACGACCAGCGCGGCGTGAACGCTGTCACTCGAAGCGCAGACCTTGCCCAGGCTGCGCTGCCACGCGGTTGGCTCGAATACTCCCTCATACAACGCCTGTATGGTGGCGTGCATTTCCGTGTCAATCATTGAACACCCCTTGCGCACTTCCGCTTCTTGCTTCTTATTCGATGCTCGCTGCCGTAGAGCTCTTTGCGACCATACATTCGGCAGTCATTTTTTCGCGCCAGTATATGTGCAGACATGTACCCGCGGGTTGCTTTTAAGCGGCTGCTGTAGCGCGCCCACATCAATGCCAATCAGGCGTCACCCAGCGCCGCGGCGAGTCTTGACAGGGTGTGCACAAGCTGCGATTGGCTGGTCGTTCCGGTCTTGATGAAGATCGCCTTGAGCTGGCTGCGCGCCGTCTCGTGGCTGATGTTGAGCTGCCGCGCGACCTCCGGCAGGCCCGGTCCGGAAGACAGTGCCTGCGCGATGCGGCATTCGGCCGGCGTGAGGCCGTACAGGTCGCGCAGCACGCGGGTGAGCAGCAGCGGCGCCTCGCCGGACCGATGGACCACCACCAGCGCCGCGGGTTGCTGCCAGTCGACGGAAAAGGCATGCGACGCGGGCAGCGGCAGCACGATGACCTGTGCGGCCTCCCCGTCCGGACCGATGGCGAGCGTGGCCTGCGCGGCGAGCGGCGAGCCGCCGCACGCGGCATCCACCATCGCCGCAAATGGCCTGCCGAGCCGCCACCCGGCGGCCTTGCCGGCAGGCTCGAGCCGCCGCGCCCACGTTTCGCCGGCCTGGTTGGCAAGCAGCACGCGCCGCCCGGGCGTCATCACGATCACCGCGAAGCCGAGCCGCTCGATCAGCCGGGAACTCAGTTGCGCCAGCGTCGACAGGCCGAGCGTGCGGTCGCGCAGCGCGATGGCCGCACGCATATGCGGGATCAGCCACGCCAGCCGCGCCGTGTCGTCGGGCGTGAACATTTCCTGCGAGCGCGCGCGCTGCATCGCGAAATAGACCTCGTAGTGAGGCTGCCGCTCCACCAGGCAGGCCACGTACGAATGGAGGTCGTGGCGGTGGAAGAAGTCCGCGTAGAACGGGTGCCGTGCCATGGCGGAGACGCCGAGCTCGCGGGTGTCGACATACCACTCGCCGGGGGCCAGCCGCGGCGCAAAGGACTTGGCCGGGTCGATCGCCTGGAATTCGGATTCGTACTGCGAAAACAGCTCGGCGACCGGATTGACGATCTCGTTGACCGAGATATGGTCGCCCACGGTGTCCCAGACCATCATCGAGCCGTGCGCGCTGCCGGCGAGCCCGATCACCGTCGACAGGCTGCGCCGCCATGCCTCCGGATCGAGGATGCCCTCGTACAGTCCGCGCACGGCATCGTGCACGTCCCCTTCGTTCATGTGACCCCCCAGCATTCCGGAGGCGCGCTCGTCGGCCCCGCAAGCGGGTGCACGCGCCGCCATGTTCTTATTGTTAGACAGCCAAGCGCTAGCTTAACCCGCAACTGCCACGCGGCAGGGCGTCCGGCATCCCCGCTTTGGTGGGGATGCCAACGAATGAAAGCGGATCATTCACCATATTTGGCAGCCTGCCCTGCCGTCCGCAGTGCCGCGCCCGCCGCCGGGATCGGATAAACCCTGCGTTTGATCAGGTAAAATGACGGTTTCCCGAATTCCGGCCCGCCTCAGGCGTGCCAACGCTTCTTTGACCTCGCCATGACCACAGTCCTGCGTCTCTCCGATCTCATTTCCCAAGGCAAACTCACCGGCAAGCGTGTCTTCATCCGCGCCGACCTGAACGTGCCGCAAGACGACGCAGGCCACATCACGGAAGACACCCGCATCCGCGCGTCCGTGCCGGCCATCGAGGCCTGCCTGAAGGCCGGCGCCGCCGTCATGGTCACGTCGCACCTGGGCCGCCCGACCGAGGGCGAGTTCAAGCCCGCCGATTCGCTGGCCCCCATCGCCGCGCGCCTGTCCGAACTGCTCGGCCGTCCGGTGCCGCTGGTGCAGGACTGGGTCGATGGCGTCGACGTCCAGCCGGGCAACGTCGTGCTGCTGGAAAACTGCCGCGTCAACAAGGGCGAGAAGAAGAACAGCGACGAACTGGCCCGGAAGATGGCCAAGCTGTGTGACGTCTACGTGAACGACGCGTTCGGCACCGCCCACCGCGCCGAGGCGACCACCCACGGCATCGCCAAATACGCCCCGATCGCCTGCGCCGGCCCCCTGCTGGCCGCCGAGATCGACGCCCTGGGCCGCGCGCTGGGCCAGCCGGCCCGCCCGCTGGCCGCCATCGTGGCGGGCTCGAAGGTGTCGACCAAGCTGACCATCCTGAAGACGCTGGCCGACAAGGTCGACCAGCTGATCGTGGGCGGCGGCATCGCCAACACGTTCATGCTGGCCGCCGGCCTGAAGATCGGCAAGTCGCTCGCCGAGGCAGACCTGGTCGAGGAAGCCCGCGCGATCATGGAGATCATGACGAAGCGCGGCGCCTCGGTGCCCATCCCGGTCGATGTGGTCTGCGCCAAGGAATTCAGCGCCACCGCGGCCGCCACGGTCAAGGACGTCAAGGACGTGACCGACGACGACATGATCCTCGACATCGGCCCGAAGACCGCCGCGCAACTGGCTGCACAGCTGAAGGCCGCCGGCACCATCGTCTGGAACGGCCCGGTCGGCGTGTTCGAGTTCGACCAGTTCGGCAACGGCACCAAGGTGCTGGCCGAGGCCATCGCCGATTCGAAGGCGTTCTCGATCGCCGGCGGCGGCGACACCCTGGCCGCCATCGCCAAATATGGCATTGCCGACCGCGTGGACTACATTTCCACTGGTGGCGGCGCCTTCCTGGAGTTCCTCGAAGGCAAGAAGCTGCCGGCGTTCGAAGTGCTGGAGCAGCGCGCCGCAGCCTGAACACGCAAGCGCTGACCGGTCCGGGCGCCCGATACCCTCACGCGAGATCCCCACGGTCTCCAACTTCGGCACCCGGACAAGGACTCCCTGCCATGACCCGCTCGACCAAGATCGTCGCCACGCTCGGCCCCGCCTCCGCCACGCCGGATATCCTCACGCGCATGATCGCGGCGGGCGTGGACGTGGTGCGGCTGAACTTCTCGCACGGCACCGCGCAGGATCACATCGATCGCGCCCGGCTGGTGCGCGAAGCCGCCGCCGGATGCGGGCGCGAGGTCGCCATCATGGCCGACCTGCAGGGACCCAAGATCCGCGTCGGCAAGTTCGAGCACGGCAAGATCACCCTCGAGGCGGGCCGGCCCTTCGTGCTGGACGCCGCCTGCCAGCTCGGCAACGAGGAGCGCGCCGGACTGGACTACCAGGACCTGCCGCGCGACGTCGGCCCCGGCGACCTGCTGCTGCTCAACGACGGCCTGATCGTCCTGACCGTGGACCGCGTGCTCGGCAGCGAGATCTTCACCACCGTGCGCACGGGCGGCGAACTGTCGAACAACAAGGGCATCAACCGCCTCGGTGGCGGCCTGTCGGCGCCCGCGCTGACGGCCAAGGACATGGACGACATCAAGACCGCGATGGCGCTCGGCGCCGACTACGTCGCGGTCAGCTTCCCGAAGAACGCCACCGATATGGAGATGGCCCGGCAGCTTGCCGCCGTGGCCGGCCAGCCGCATGGGCACAAGACGCGCATGATCGCCAAGATCGAGCGCGCGGAAGCGATCCGCCCGGGCGTGCTGGAGGAAATCCTGCAGGCGTCCGACGGCGTCATGGTGGCGCGCGGCGACCTCGCGGTGGAAGTCGGCAACGCGGCCGTGCCGGCGCTGCAGAAGCGCATGATCCGGCTGGCGCGCGAGGCCAACAAGCTGGCCATCACCGCCACCCAGATGATGGAGAGCATGATCGTCAACCCGGTGCCGACCCGCGCCGAGGTGTCGGACGTGGCCAACGCCGTGCTCGACGGCACCGACGCCGTGATGCTGTCAGCCGAGACCGCGATGGGCCGCTACCCGGTCGAGACGATCGAGGCCATGGCGGCGATCTGCGTGGAGGCGGAAAAGTCGGAAATCGTCCAGCTCGACGCCGACTTCCTGAACCAGACCTTCTCGCGCATCGACCAGTCCATCGCCATGGGCGCCCTCTTCACGGCGTACCATCTGCAGGTGAAGGCGATCGCGGCGCTGACGGACTCCGGCGCCACCGCGCTGTGGATGAGCCGTCACCACATCCCCGTGCCGATCTATGCGATGACGCCGAATCTCGCCTCGCAGCGCAAGATGCAGCTCTATCGCAACGTGATCGCGCTGCCGCTGCAGACCAGCACCGACCGCGACGAGGCGCTCGAGCAGGCGGAAGAATTGCTGCTGGCCAGGGGCGTGGTGCAGCGCGGCGATTTCATCGTGCTCACCATCGGCGAACCGATGGGCCAGCCCGGCGGCACCAATACGCTGAAGATCGTGCGCGTGGGGAGCTAGTCCCGCCCGGCGACACCAGCAGCCAGAAGAAGAACCGAACAGACCGAGACACCCACTTACATATCAGGAGTTCAACATGCCTCTCGTATCCATGCGCCAGCTTCTGGACCACGCCGCCGAAAACGGCTACGGTCTGCCGGCTTTCAACGTCAACAACCTGGAACAGGTCCAGGCCATCATGCAGGCCGCCGACGAGGTCAACGCGCCGGTGATCATGCAGGCCTCGGCCGGCGCCCGCAAATATGCCGGCGAACACTTCCTGCGCCACCTGATCGAAGCCGCGGTGGAAGCCTACCCGCACATCCCTGTCGTGATGCACCAGGACCACGGCCAGTCGCCGGCGATCTGCCAGGGCGCGATCGACCTGGGCTTCTCGTCGGTGATGATGGACGGCTCGCTGCGTGAAGACGGCAAGACCCCCGCCGAGTACGACTACAACATCGACGTCACCCGCAAGGTGGTGCAACTGGCCCACGCCGTCGGCGTGACCGTGGAAGGCGAACTGGGCTGCCTGGGCTCGCTGGAAACCGGCGAAGCGGGCGAGGAAGACGGCATCGGCGCCGAAGGCGTGCTGGACCACTCGATGCTGCTGACGGACCCCGAGCAGGCTGCCGACTTCGTCAAGGCGACCCAGCTCGACGCGCTGGCCATCGCCATCGGCACCTCGCACGGCGCCTACAAGTTCACGCGCAAGCCCACGGGCGACATCCTGGCGATCAGCCGCATCAAGGAAATCCACGCGCGCATCCCCAACACCCACCTGGTGATGCACGGTTCGTCGTCGGTACCCCAGGAACTGCTGGAAGAGATCCGCAAGTTCGGCGGCGACATGAAGGAAACCTACGGCGTGCCCGTCGAGGAAATCCAGGAAGCGATCAAGTTCGGCGTGCGCAAGATCAACATCGACACCGACATCCGCCTGGCCATGACCGGCGCAATCCGTCGCTTCTTTGCCGAGAACCCGACCAAGTTCGACCCGCGCGAGTACCTGAAGCCGGCCCGCGAAGCCGCCAAGCTGGTCTGCAAGGACCGCTACGTGGCGTTTGGCTGCGAAGGCCAGGCCAACAAGATCAAGCCGGTCGGCCTGATCGACATCGCCTCGGCGTACAAGACGGGCAAGCTCGCCCAGGTTGTGCAGTAATCCTGTCGTAACGGCGTCGTCCCCCGCAAACGGGGGCGACGCTTTTTTTTGTTTGGCTCTCCCGCCGGCCCAGACCCACCATGTCCCAAGCTCTCTATCAGTCCTCCATCCAGTCCCTGCCGCTGCTCGGCCATGGCAAGGTCCGTGACAACTACGCCGTTGGCGACGACAAGCTGCTGATCGTCACGACCGACCGCCTCTCGGCGTTCGACGTCATCCTGGGCGAGCCGATTCCCGCCAAGGGCCGCGTGCTGAACCAGATGGCCAATTTCTGGTTCCGCAAGCTGGCGCACATCGTGCCGAACCACGAGACCGGCATCAGCGCCGAGAGCGTGGTGGCGCCCGAGGAAGTGGCGCAGGTGCAGGGCCGGGCCGTGGTGGTCAAGCGGCTGAAGCCGATCCTGGTGGAAGCCGTGGTGCGCGGCTACCTGGCCGGCAGCGGCTGGAAGGACT
>Ga0160472_100475_pt1 | contig 27936 bp, 26 predicted proteins | sample HID1973M_E11MG_FD_108267 | JGI IMG/M metagenome (GOLD analysis project Ga0160472, IMG submission 108267) | Enriched mosquito-associated microbial communities from UW Madison campus, WI, USA - HID1973M_E11 MG | ecosystem: Host-associated > Arthropoda: Insects > Digestive system > Unclassified ... | reverse complement strand
CAGGCACTGGTGATGCTCGCTCGCAAGCTTGCACGGGTGGTATTCGCCTTGCTTAAAGGGCAATGCGAATACCAACCAAAAATCAGTTGAGAGCTTCCCCTCAACCATAGAATCTCCCACAGTGGTTAAGGTATTAGTGCAGTTTGAGCCGAGGCTCGGTACCACGCCCGATCTTGCTGCCCAGCATCAGCATCGCCGTGCGGAACGGTCCGTACAGGGCCATCTGGTGCATGCGGTACAGCGACACATAGAACATCCGCGCCAGCCAGCCTTCGAGCATCACGCTGCCGGTGAGGTTGCCCATCAAGTTACCCACAGCGGAAAAACGCGACAGCGAGATCAACGAGCCGTAGTCGGTGTATTTGTACTCTGGCAGCGCCTTGCCTTCGATACACAACTTCAGCGACTTGGCCAGCAACGAAGCCTGCTGGTGCGCTGCCTGGGCGCGTGGTGGCACGTTGCGATCACTGCCCGGTTGCGGGCAGGCCGCGCAGTCACCGAAGGCAAAGATATTTTCGTCGCGGGTGGTTTGCAGGGTCGGCAGCACCTGCAGCTGATTGATGCGGTTGGTTTCCAGGCCATCGATGTCCTTGAGGAAACCTGGCGCGCGAATGCCCGCTGCCCAGACTTTCAGGCTGGCCTTGATCTCATTGCCGTCGGCGGTGATCAGACTGTCCGTCGTCACCTCGCTGACCGAGGCGTTGGTCATGACATTGACCCCGAGTTTCTCCAGGGTCTTGTGCACCGGTCCGCCGATCCGCTCCGGCAGCGCGGGCAAAACCCGTGGGCCGGCTTCGATCAGGGTGATGTGCATGTTTTCCGGTTTGATCCGGTCCAGACCGTAAGCCGCCAGCTCGTGAGCGGCGTTGTGCAGCTCGGCGGCCAGTTCGACGCCGGTAGCACCGGCGCCGACGATCGCCACGCTGATCTGCTCGACGGCATCGGTCTGCCCGGCATGGGCGCGCAGGTAGTGGTTGAGCAGTTGTTGGTGAAAGCGCTCGGCCTGTTTGCGGGTGTCGAGGAACAGGCAATGCTGCGCCGCCCCCAGCGTGCCGAAGTCGTTGGTGGTGCTACCGACGGAAATCACCAGCGTATCGTAGGGCACCTCCCGGGCCGGAACGAGTTCCAGGCCGGCTTCGTCATAGGTCGCCGCCAGCTGGATCTTTTTCTGCGCACGATCAAGCCCGCTCATGCGCCCCAGCTGGAACTCGAAGTGGTTCCATTTGGCCTGGGCGACATAATTGAGTTCGTCTTCGGAAGAGTTCAGGGAACCGGCCGCCACTTCGTGCAACAAGGGTTTCCAGATATGGGTCAGGTTCGCGTCAACCAGCATCACACTGGCCGTGCCGCGCTTGCCCAGAGTCTTACCCAGACGGGTAGCCAACTCCAGACCGCCGGCGCCGCCGCCGACAATAACAATACGATGGGACATGGGGATAACTCGCAAGGCTAAAAGAAATCGGTGCAGTTACCCGAGCGAGCGCAAGGCAGCTCATAGCGTCAGGTAACTGATAAGGCGGCTCAACAGGCCCAGACCAATGGTCACTGCCAATACCATCACCAGGAGCATCCACGGCCGGAAAGGCCGGCGCTCGACTCGGTGCTGGGACAGATGCAGGTACTCTTCGACATGCTTTTGGTCGTCTGGGTTCAGGCGGCTGGTCATAGGTGGCCTCGTCAGGAGTAGACGTTGCTGAATGAGTAGAAGCTACAGCGGATTTTTATCCGGGGTTGAACGCAGCATAGCCGCTGTCGGGAACGGGTTCGACGCTCACGACATCGTCCAGGCGAATGATGCCACTTTGTAGCACCCGCGCGGTGATTCCGCCATGGCCGCGCACCGCCTGGAACGTGCCGCGGCCCAGATTGTTTTCCAGCCGCGCGCAGGGCTGGCACCAGCCGGTGGTTTCGAAAATCGCCTGGCCGATGCGAAAGCGCCGACCCTTGAGGCTGAACAGGTTGATGCCACTGATCAGCAGATTGCGCCGCAGATCTTCCGGCTGGACCGGTCTATCGTCAGGGCGGCCCATCAGTGAACTGATCACCGCCAGATGCTCCCACTGGATCAGCGTCACCTGTCGCGCGTTACGCAGGCCGGGACGGGCATGGTCGCCTGTCAGGCCCGCTTCGAGACGGGCTTCCACGGCGTCGAGGGCCAGCATGGGCGAGCGCGCCTGCGGCCGCACGCCGATCCAGCGCACGCGACCCTGTTGTGGCACGTTGGCGATCAACTCCTGCAGCGGACTCACAGGCTGATGCCGACGTCGAACACGATGCTGCGTCCCAGGTTGCTGCGCAGGAAATCCGGCGCATCGGGATGGGCGAACAGCACGCGGGCGAAGGTTGGCCCCACCAGTGACAGCGAGCGCCAGCCCTGGCGCAGGTATTCGGTGGGTGGCGGAAAGTGGCTGTTGAGGTCCAGCACTTCGCGCTTGAGGCTGGCGAAGGCGATGATGTCCAACTCGCCCAGGTCCATGCCGCGCTCTTTGTAGTTGTGCGCTTTTTTGCGCAGGGTCGGTGCCAGACGCAGCAGAAACTCATTGGCCGGAATGCGTCGTGGCTTGGCTTCGCGGCGCACCAGCTGGCTCAGGGAGAACGCGCTGCGTCGACGCTGCAATTCGTCGCGCCATTCATCGTTGAGTCGCCGGCCTTCGTCGAGAACGAAAAACACCTCGAAGCTGGCGTCGCGAAACAACACGTCCGGCGGCTCGCCGGCGGGGGCGAATTCATCAGCGCGGTAGGGAATGTTCAGCCCTTGCAGCAGGCGTTGGCAGACCCAACGCTCACGCTCCCATTTGCGGGCATTGGACAGGAACGCGTTGGCCTGCTCGGCCGCAATGGTCAGCAGGCGTAAGTAATCTGAATCATCCATAGGCCCAAGCTTAGCGTCCAAATGTGAAGGCAAAGCAAACAGTTTGTCGCAGAGGCGCAAATTCTCCGCAATTGCGCATGCCCTCCCACAACCCGCCTGCCAGCGCTGCACAAAACGGATAGCGGTCTGCGCGCAGCGGATATTGCCTCGCGCCTGGCAGCTCTACCCTCGGCTGTACGGACGTTAGCCGCGTTACCGGGCTCAAAAAAACAACAACAAGAGATAAATGCCATGCGCAAGATCGACGTACATGAGGTTATCGACAACGCACGCTTCAACCGTTTTCACTGGATGGTGTTGTTCTGGTGCGCCTTGATCATCATTTTCGACGGTTACGACCTGGTGATTTACGGCGTGGTCCTGCCGATGCTGATGAAGGAATGGGGCCTCAGCCCGCTGCAGGCCGGGGCGCTGGGCAGTTACGCCCTGTTCGGCATGATGTTCGGCGCGCTGTTTTTCGGCCCGCTGTCCGACAAAATCGGCCGCAAAAAAGCCATCACGATCTGCGTGATGTTGTTCAGTGGCTTCACCGTACTCAACGGCTTTGCCAGAAACCCCACTGAATTTGGCCTGTGCCGGTTCATTGCCGGCCTGGGCATTGGCGGGGTCATGCCCAATGTCGTGGCGCTGATGAACGAGTACGCGCCGAAGAAAATCCGCAGCACTTTGGTGGCGATCATGTTCAGCGGCTACTCGGTCGGCGGCATGCTGTCCGCGGGGCTGGGCATCGTGCTTATCCCGAGTTTCGGCTGGCAGTCAGTGTTTTACGTCGCCGTGCTGCCACTGCTGTTGCTGCCGCTGATCATGTACTTCCTGCCTGAATCGGTGGGTTTCATGCTGCGCCAAGGGCGCAATGAAGAAGCACACAAGGTGCTGCAACGGATTGATCCAAACTATGCCCCACAGGCGGGTGACCAGTTGCAAATGGCCGAAGTGAAGGGCACTGGCACGCCGGTATTGCAGCTGTTTCGCGAAGGGCGAGCGCTGCGCACCTTGATGCTGTGGCTGGCGTTTTTCTGCTGCCTGCTGATGGTGTACGCATTGAGCTCCTGGTTGCCAAAACTGATGGCCAACGCCGGTTACAGCCTGGGGTCGAGTCTGTCATTCCTGCTGGTGCTCAACTTCGGCGCGATATTCGGCGCGGTGGGCGGGGGCGTCCTGGGTGACAAACTCAACTTGCCGCGGGTGCTGGCGGCATTTTTTGCCATGGCGGCGGTGTCGATCACGCTGCTGGGGTTCAACAGCCCGATGCCGCTGCTGTACCTGCTGATCGCCATTGCCGGCGCCACCACCATCGGCTCACAGATTCTGTTGTACGCCTGCGCCGCGCAGTTCTACTCGATGACCATTCGCTCAACTGGCCTTGGCTGGGCATCGGGCATCGGGCGCAACGGGGCCATCGTCGGTCCGCTGCTGGGCGGCGTCTTGCTCGGCATCAGCCTGCCCCTGCAACTGAATTTCATGGCGTTCGCCCTACCCGGAGCGGTGGCGGCCATCGCCATGAGCGTGTTCGCCATCAGTAGTCGGCGCCATTCCAGCAGTGTTGCGCAAACGCTGGCGCCGACCGGCGCTTGAACCGCGCAGCGATGCCACGGCGGGATGCCGTGGCGTGGCGCGCCAGACTTGTCTTGCGGTGAGGTTTCATGAAAACGCTATTCGAGGATTTTTCCTTGTCGGCGGCGGTCGCCGGATTCATCGCCACGGTGATTTCCTATGCCGGCCCCCTGGTCATTATTTTTCAGGCCGCCGAAGCCGCGCACCTCTCGCGGGAAGTGCTGTCTTCGTGGATCTGGGCCATCTCCATCGGCAGCGCGCTACTGGGCATCGGTTTGAGCCTGCGTTACCGGGTGCCGGTGATCATCGCCTGGTCGGCACCGGGCTCGGCCTTGCTGGTGGCGCTGCTGCCGGACATTTCCATGCCCCAGGCAGTGGGCGCCTATCTGATCAGCAGCCTGATCATTTTTCTGGTCGGCGTATCAGGGGCGTTCGACCGGATCATCAGCAAGCTGCCGGCCGCCATTGCCGCGGCGATGCTCGCGGGGATTCTGTTCAGCTTCGGCACCGGCCTGTTCGTGTCGATGCAGCATAAGCCGGTGCTGGTGCTGGCGATGTTTGCCAGCTACCTGATCGGCAAGCGCCTGGTCCCGCGTTACGCAGTATTGCTGGTGCTGCTGACGGGCTGCTCGATTGCGGCGTTGACCGGCGATCTGCACCGCGAAGCGCTGGTGGTCGGTTTTGCCACGCCGGTGTGGATCAGTCCGGAGTTCAGCCTGAGCGCGACCCTGAACATCGCCTTGCCCTTGGTCATGGTGGCGCTGACCGGCCAGTTCGTGCCCGGCATGACCGTGCTGCGCGCCAGCGGCTACGCGACGCCGGCCAGTCCGATCATTGCCAGCAGCGCATTGGCCACTGCGTTGCTGGCGCCGTTTGGTTGCCACGGGCTGAACCTGGCGGCGATCACCGCGGCCATCTGCACCGGTCGTGAGGCCCATGAGGACCCGCGCAAGCGCTATGTCGCCGGCGTGGTCGGTGGTCTGTGCTACCTGGTGCTGGGAATCTTCGGCGCCACCCTGGTCTCGCTGTTTACGGCGTTTCCAAAGGAGCTGATTGCCGCCCTGGCCGGGCTTGCCCTGTTCGCCGCGATCGCCGGGGCGCTGGCCGGTGCAATGGCGCAGCCGAGTGATCGTGAAGCGGCACTGGTGACCTTGCTTGTCACCGCCTCGGGCATGTCGCTGTTTGGTTTGTCCGCCGCTTTCTGGGGGCTGATTTTCGGCATGGTCACCCATTGGTTGTTGAGCGCACGGCGTGCCGTTGCGAGCGCGCCGACCACTCCCGCATCGCAGGTCCAGCGCTGATCCCAAGTCTCGTCATTCAACCGGTTTCATCCGCCTGCGCAGCAAAGACGCTGCGCGGCGGCGCACTTCAACCTGTCGATCAAAAACAATAAGAGAAAGAGCGATGAAACAGATTCTCCCAACAACCGGTTCTGTGTTGACCCTGGCGGTCGTCTCGGGTTTTTCCGCTGGCGCGATGGCTGCGGAAAAAGGCTTCATCGACGACACCAGCGCGACCTTGCAGGCGCGCAATTACTACTTCAGCCGCGACTTCTCGGACATCGTCGGCGCCAACCAGCAATCGAAGGCCGAAGAGTGGGCGCAGGGTTTCATCCTCAACGTCAAATCCGGCTATACCCAAGGGGTCGTCGGCTTTGGTCTGGACCTGATCGGCGGCCTGGGTCTCAAGCTCGACAGCAGCCCCGACCGGGTCAACACCGGTTTGCTGCCAGTGCAGGATGACGGGCGCGCGGCCAATGATTACAGCCGCCTGGAGGGCGCGCTTAAGGTGCGCCTGTCGAAGACCGAACTGAGGGTCGGTGAGCTGCAACCCAATCTGCCGGTGCTGGCATTCAGCGATATACGCTTGCTGCCACCCAGCTATCAGGGCGCCAGTATTGTCTCCAACGAGATCAATGGCCTGACACTGCAAGGGGGGCACCTGCGTACAACCAGCCTGCGCAACGAGGCCGGCGATGAAAAAATGCAAGCCATGCTGGGCCATGTGCCGCAGCGCCAGGTCAGCAGTGATGGCTTCAATTTTGCCGGTGCCGATTATGCCTTCAATGAAAAACGCAGTTCGGTCAGCGCCTGGTACGGGCAGCTGGAGGATATCTACAACCAGCGCTTTCTCGGCCTCAAGCACAGTCAGCCGGTGGGCGAATGGACCCTGGGGGCGAACCTCGGTTACTACGACTCCCGCGAAGACGGCAAGAAGCTGCTGGGCAACATCGACAACCAGGCGTTTTTCTCGCTGTTGTCTGCCAAGCGCGGCGGCCACACGTTTTATCTCGGTTACCAAGGCATGTTCGGCGACAGCGCCTTCCCGCGGGTCTTCGCCAACATCACGCCGCTGGGCAACGAAGTGCCGACCTACGAGTTTGCCTACACCGATGAACGCTCCTGGCAGGCGCGCTACGACTACGACTTTGCCGCGCTTGGCGTGCCGGGTTTGACCAGCACCGTGCGCTACATCACCGGCAACAATGTCGACACCGGCCAGGGCTATGAAGGCAAGGATCGCGAGCGCGACCTGGACATTGGTTATGTGCTGCAGAGCGGCAGCCTGAAAGGTCTCGGCATTCGTGTGCGCAATGCCATGGCGCGTTCCAACTACCGCAGCGATATCGACGAAAACCGCTTGATCCTCAGTTACACGTGGACGCTGCTGTGAGCTTGAGGGATCACAGGTTGCTGGTGCAGTCCCCCATGACTTCATAACTCACGCGGTGGGTCTGGCCCTGATGATCGACATACACCATGGTCGCCGGCACGACGCCACAGGCGGTCGCGGTGTTCGATACGGAAACAACCTTGGCGATGTCCAGCGGTTGCGCGGGATCGTACCGCGTCGCGTCGGGTTCGTTGCCGGCGGCCAATGCCGAGCTGGCGACGACACTCAGGACCAGGCTGATCAGGGTTTTCATGGGATGTCCCCGGTGGGTTTCGATACTTGAAGTCTAGTCTTTGCCACCGACGGATAAAGCCGTGAACAGCTGATGCCGCCTTACCAAAAACGTAACAGTCAGCGCCCGTGGAGGGCCAATGGATCTGCTTAATAATTTGCGTGTGTTCATCCGCGTGGTGGACTGCGGCAGTTTCACCGCGGCAGCCGACGCGCTGGACCTGTCGACCGCCCAGGTGTCCCGCCTGGTCGCGGACCTGGAGGAACATGTGCAGGCGCGCTTGCTGCAGCGCACGACGCGGCGCCTGAGCCTGACGGACGCCGGGGAGCGATTCCTCCTGCGCGGCCGGCCGATCATCGATCAGATGGACGAGGCGACCGCCGAGGCGCGCGGTGCGCACATCAAACCGGCCGGGCGTCTACGCGTGCACAGCATGAGTGGCCTGGGTGTGTTGCTCACGCCATTGATTGCCCGCTACGGTGAGCTTTATCCCGATGTCGTGTTCGAACTGACCCTGTCCCAGCGCAATCCTGACCCGCTTGAGGACGGGCATGACGTGGTGATTTCGATCGCCCCGGAGCTGGCCGATTCGCAACTGGTTGCGCAAGTGATCGGGCAGATTTACAGCGTGCCCTGCGCCTCCCCGCACTACCTGAAGCGTCGCGGTGTGCCGACGCATCCGCAGGGGCTGAGCGAACATCAATGCCTGCGCCTGATCGACCCGCTGTACAGCGATCAATGGTTGTTCGAAGACGATGGTGGCGAGCATGCGATCAGCCCGACGGCGACCTTCCAATGCAACGTCGCGGAGTCCCTGGTCAAGGCTTCGGAGGCGGGCATGGGCGTCAGCCTGATTCCTTTCTATGCCGCGACCCGGGCCCTCAGTGACGGCACCCTGTTGCGCCTGCTGCCCGCCTGGCGCCTGCGCGAGCGAAATGTCCATGCCCTGTACCCGTCGCGGCGCTTTCTCGATGCCAAGGTCCGCACCTGGGTGGATTTCCTCAAGGCCGAGCTGCCCGGCTTGTTCGCCGCCCATGAGGCGATCCTCAATGATCCGCGGCATTGGGCCTGACGCCTCCGCGTGCGCCAAGGGCGGTGTAGACTGAAGGCCGGTTGTCTTTGGCCAAGGAGTCGTCCGTGAAGGTCTACACAGCAGGGTCGTCAGGCATCGCGTCACGCCACGCACAGGCGTGTGCCCGACCATGATCGGCGCCGAACTGCTGTCACCACAAACCCTCGTCACCGGCTGGTTGATCTATGTGCCGGTGTTGATCTGGGCCATTGCGCGGGCGCCCTGGGTCGAGTTGTTCACCGACAGCCGTCGCCAGCATTTGCTGTTCGGCACGGTCTTCGCGTTGTTTTTGCTGTGGCTGGTGCGGCGCGACTTCGACACCGGTGTGTCCTACCACTTCATCGGCATGACCGCGGTCACCCTGCTGCTGGACTGGCCGCTGGCGCTGGTCGGAGGTCTGGTGGCGCAGATGGGGCTGGTGCTGCTCGGACGCCAGGACCTGGCGGCCGTCGGCGTCAACGGTGCGTTATTGATTGCGCTGCCGGTACTGGTCACCGAGTGCTGCGCGATTCTGGTGGAGCGCGCGCAGCCGCGAAACCCGTTCGTGTATATCTTCGTGTCCGGGTTCTTTGCCGCGGCGCTGTCGGCGTTGCTGTGCCTGCTGCTGGCGCTGTGGTTACTGTGGTTCGACGAGATTTTCGCCATGCCGTACTGGCTGGAAGATTTTATCGGCTACCTGTGGCTGATCATCTTCCCGGAGGCCTTTATCAACGGCATGGTGGTCAGCGCCCTGGTGGTGTTTTGCCCGGAGTGGCTGGAAACCTTCAACCGCACCCGTTATCTCTCGGCACCGTGGAACGACGACGACTCCAGGCGTTGACCGCGATCAAGCCGAGAACCGTCGTCCAGTGCTCAGTGGCGCGGGTCGAAGTCGCCGCTGAACATTTCGTCCTCGGCATCGGGCGCCACCGGGATCTTGTGTTCCTCCGAGGCCCAGGCGCCCAGATCGATCAATTTGCAGCGGTCGGAACAGAACGGCCGGAACTTGCTTTCTGCGTTCCATTCCACGGGGGCGCCGCAGGTTGGGCATTCGACGGTCGGGGTTTGGCTCATGACTGGCCTCCACGCAAAGTAAGATAAAAGTGATGCAGGCGTTCGACCTCGCTGTGCAGCCAGGCGAGGTCACGGTCATTGATCACGACGTCGTCGGCATGACTCACGCGATCCTGACGGCTGGCCTGGGCCTTGAGGATCGCCTGCACCTGCTGTTCGCTGGTCTGGTCCCGTTGCAGGGTGCGTTGTATTTGCAGTTGTTCGGGGGCGTCAATCACCAGCACCCGTTTCGTCATCGCATATTGCCCTGATTCGATCAGCAGCGGTGAAACCAGAATCGCGTAAGGTGATTTTGCCAGCGCCAGGTGATGGGCGATCTCCTCGGCGATCAACGGATGCAGGAGTGCTTCAAGCCAGCGGCGTTGTTCCGGCACTTCAAAGATCAACGTGCGCAGCGCGGCGCGGTCCAGTTGCCCGTCGGCTTGCAGCACGCCGGGGCCGAAGTGTTCGGCGATTCGCGCGAGGGCCGGACGCCCGGGTTCCACCACCCAGCGCGCGGCATGGTCGGCATCGACGACGTGAATGCCCAGGTCGATGAAGTGTTGGGCCGCGGCACTTTTGCCGCTGCCGATGCCGCCGGTCAGGCCGAGAATCCAGGGTTTTTCCACAGAGGTATTCATTTCAAACCGACAAGCTGCCAATAGAAGTCGGTTATTTGACCACCCCAGAGCAAGGCAATCCAGCCGGCAATCGCCAACCAGGGGCCAAAAGGCAGGGGCGTCGAGGTTTCTGCGTTGCGCAAGCGCAAGCAAATCACGCCGAAAACGGCGCCGGCCAGCGAGGCCAGAAGAATGGTTTGCGGTAAAATTTGCCAGCCGCCCCAGGCGCCCAGCAGCGCCAGCAGCTTGAAATCGCCGTGACCCATGCCGTCCTTGCCGGTCAGCAGCTTGAACAGCCAGAAGACCGACCACAGCGCCGTATAACCGGCAATGGCGCCCCATAGCGCGTCCTGTAGCGGCACGAACAGGCCAAAGCTGTTGACGATCAAGCCCAGCCACATCAGCGGCAGCACCAGAACATCGGGCAGCAATTGATGTTCGGCATCGATCAGGCTCATGGCCAGCAGGCCCCAGCTGAGGATCAAGGTCATGCACGCCGCCCAGCCGAAGCCGAAATGCCAGGCAATGAACGCCGACAACAGGCCACAGGCCAATTCGGTCAGCGGGTAGCGCTTGCTGATCGGTGTCGAGCAGGCCGAGCAACGGCCGCGCAGGAACACGAAACTGAGCAGCGGAATGTTTTCCCAGGCGCGAATGCGGTGATGGCAGTGCGGGCACTCGGAGTGCGGCAACATCAGGTTGTAGGTCGGCAACGGCGTTTCGCCGGGCAGGCCGAGAATGTCCTGGGCCTGCACGCGCCACTCGCGCTCGAGCATTTTCGGCAGGCGCCAGACCAGCACATTGAGAAAACTGCCCACCAACAGGCCAATCACGCCTGCTATAACGACAAAAGCCAGCGGGTAGTGGGTCAGAATTTCATTCAAGGGCATGTCAGATCGCTGAGCCGAGTTGGAAAATGGGCAGATACATCGCTACCACCAGGCCGCCGACGATAACACCCAATACCACCATGATGAACGGCTCCATGAGGCTGGTGAGATTATCCACCAGGTCGTCGACCTCGTCCTCGTGAAAACCCGCGACCTTGTCGAGCATGGCGTCCAGGGTGCCGGACTCTTCACCGATGGCGGTCATCTGGATCGCCATGTTCGGAAATACTCCGCTGGTGCGCATGGCGAAATGCAACTGCATGCCCGCTGAAACGTCCTGCCTGACCCGCAGCACCGCCCGCTTGAACACGATATTGCCCGTAGCGCCCGCCACCGATTGTAAGGCATCGAGCAGCGGCACACCGGCGGCGAAGGTGGTCGATAAGGTCCGGGCGAAACGGGCGACGGCGGACTTGTACATCAGCGTGCCCACCAGAGGCAGCTTCAGCAGCCAGGTGTCCAGGCGCTCGCGAAAACCCCGGGAGGTCCTGAAAGCATGGCGCAGGCCGAAGGCCGCCGTGAGCCCGCCGACAAACAGCATCCACCACCAGGCCTGCATGAATTGCGACAGGTCGATGACCATGACGGTCAAGGCTGGCAATTGCGCGCCGAAGCCTCTGAACACTGACTCGAATTGCGGCACCACCTTGACCAGCAGAATCACGCTGACAATGACCGCGACGAACACCACCATCAGCGGGTAAGTCATGGCTTTTTTGATCTTCGCCTTGAGGCTTTCGCTCTTTTCCTTGTAGGTCGCGACCCGTTCCAGCAGCGTATCCAGGGCACCCGCTTGCTCACCGGCGTCGACCAGGTTGCAGTACAGCTCATCGAAATGCTGCGGCTTCCTGCGCAAGGCGCTGGCAAAGCTGCTGCCTGCCGCAATGTCCTGTTTCAGTTCCTCGACCAAGGTGCGCATGAGCGGGTTGTCGAAACCTTCGGCGATAATGTCAAACGATTGCAGCAGCGGTACGCCGGCCTTGATCATCGTCGCCATTTGCCGCGTGAAGAGGGCAATGTCCCGGGCCTTGATACGTTTGCCCAGAGCCGACAGCGAGGGCGACTTCTTGCGAATCCGTCCGGGGCTGATGCCTTGTTTACGCAGGGTTGCCTTGATCAGAGCGGGGTTCCGGGCGCTGAGTTCTCCGGAGATTTTCGTGCCTTTGCGGTCGATGCCTTCCCATGCATACACGCAGATTTTTGCTGCCTTGACCGCCATGTTCAGTCCCGGTGAGCCGATTGGATTGCCTCTTATAGCCTAGTCAAACCGTGGAACCAATCCCGCGCCCGCAAGGTGACGAAAAGCGTCAGATAGTGCGCAATCCCGGGCTGGGGCAGGAAGCTCCCTGCGCTAATCCTCAGGCCAGTCGGGGGTCCTGACCTTGGCACAGGCTGTGCTGATAAAGGTTCAGGACTTCTACTCATGCATGGAACTGTCTATGAACAATCAAAAAGGTTTTACCCTGATCGAATTGCTGGTCGTGGTGGCAATCATCGGCATTTTGGCGACCTTCGCCCTGCCGATGTATTCCAAGTATCAGGCCCGGGCAAAAATCACCGCGGGACTGGCGGAAATCAGCGCGATGAAGGTGCCGTTCGAGGATGTGATCAATCAGGGCGATACGCCGACCAATGCCAATGTAGTGCCGGGTGGGGGTAACGAGACCAGTAACTGCGCGTTGACCGTGTCCGGTGAGGCAGCGTCAGGGGCGGGCGCCATTGTCTGTACCTTGCACAATGCTCCCGCACAGGTGCAGGGCAAGACCATCACCCTGACCCGTAGTGCCACGAATGGATGGTCCTGCGCCAGCACGGCCGGCAAGGATTACTTGCCTGGAAGTTGTGCCGGCTCTGCTTCCTGAGTCGCTGCGCCAGCCCCATTTCATGGGGCTTTCAGGGCCACAACTCGCAATGAAGAAAGTCAAAAAATTCATGAGCTTAGGAACTTTCCACAAAACGGCAACTTGCATGCAGTGATTTCGTAACTCATGCAATTTGCATGATTTCGAAAATTACACAATTTCATAAGTAGCTGATATTTAAGGATATATTGCGTCCTGAAAAGTTGGCACAGCGTTCGCAATCTACTGGGTAACCCTGCCGGCAACACTCTCGGCAGACTTTTCCGAAAAACAGGAGTTACTCGTATGAAGAAGTTCGCTATCGCTGCCGCTACTGCAACCGCGCTGACCCTGACCCTGGCCAACGCCGCATTTGCCCAGAGCAGCCAAGCTACCCAGGCGCCAATGACCCTGGCCGCTAATGAAGTGACCAATGCTATGGACAACACTGCAGAAGCGGGTTCCGATACCTGGATCACTACCAAAGTCAAAAGCGACCTGCTGACCGAAAAAGGTATCCCAGGCACTGACATCAAAGTTGAGACCAACAAAGGCGTAGTATCGCTGTCTTCGACCGTCGCGGTGACTGACTCGCAGAAAGCCACCGCTGTGGCCATTACCAAGAAAATCAAAGGCGTCAAAGCGGTTTCCGCTGACGGCCTGAAAGCCGAGTAAGGCAAAGGCTTCTCGCCTGGACCGGGAGAAGGCGCGACAGACGGGCCGAGCTATACGTCTGTTGCATCTCGACAGTTCATGCGAAAGGTCACAGGGAGTGACCATTGCGGGCCCCGACATTCGTGTCGGGGCCCGTTCTATTGAGGGTCTGAAAAAGCGGTGTTATTCCGCATCCAGATGCAACGGTGTAATCACCCGGCCATCGCTCTCGGCTTCACCCAGATTGGCATCGATGAAGTACACCCGATCGTCTTCCAGCTTGCCCTTGTCGACCAGGTAATCCTTGATGCTGCTGGCACGTTCCTGGCCCAGTTGGCGCAGCAGCACGTCGCTGGAACTCCAGAACTTGATCACTTCCCCACGCATCTTCGCAGTGCGATCCTCCTTGCCCAGGTCTTTCCATTCAGGCGGCGGCTGAACCTTCAGGCGGGTGCGGAAGATGCCTTCGAGCAGTGGGCCCTTTTCGTTCTCCGGCACCTCCAGCAATGACGCCTGGGCCGGCACCTTGTCGCCTCGGCGCTGGAGCATTTTGTAATAGTTGTACTGGTATTCACGTTCCAGGCGTTGCTCGGCAATCAGCGGGCCATCGCTGCTCTTGGCGGCGGTGCCTTCGATTTCCAGGCGCAGGGCTGGGCGTTCCTTGAGGGCCTTGGACAGTTTGTCGAGCGCGCCTTCGGCGTCCTTGCTCAGATCGCTGGAACCGGCAGCGAACGAGACGGTGCCGAGGTCTTCCGAGCCGCCACCGCTGACCAGTCCGCCGATGAGCTTGAACGGTGCCGCCGCCGCCTTGACGATCAGGTTGCGCAGGGTCTGCCAGACAATCGGCATGACGCTGAATTGCGGATTGTTGAGGTCGCCGGTGACCGGCAATTCGATGGAGATCTTGCCGTCGACGTCCTTGAGCAAGGCAATGGCGAGCTTGAGCGGCAGACTCACCGCGTCCGGGCTGTCGACTTTTTCACCCAGTTGCAATTGCTCGACCACTAGCTTGTTTTCCGCTTTGAGCTGGCCCCGGGTGATCTGGTAGTGCAGGTCGAGGTTCAGGCGGCCCTTGCGGATACGGTAGCCGGCGAACTTGCCGGAGTAGGGCGTCAGCGTGGTCAATTCGACGCGTTTGAAGCTGGTGGCGATGTCGAGGCTGGCCATCGGGTCGAACGGGTTGACCGCGCCCTTGATGGTCACCGGCGCATAGCGGTCGACCTTGCCATTGACGTTGACGCTCGCCGGCTTGGCCTGACGACTGTCGATGGTGCCGATCTGCCCGTTGAGCTGCTGGATCGCGGTGGCGAAGTTCGGGGTCAGGCTGAAGTCGGCGAAGTTGGCCGAGCCATCATTGATGGCGATGCCGCCGATATGGATACCCAGTGGCTTCTCTTTGCCTGTGGGCTTGGCAGCGGCGCTTTTGGCGCCGGCGTCAGGCGGTTGCGGGACCAGCAGGTCATCGATGTTGGTGGTGCGGTCATCGTTGATCATGAAGCGCGCATACGGCTGAAACAGGTTGACCTTGTCGATCGACAGGCTGTCGCCATGCTGATAGTTCAGGCCCTCGACCACCACTTGCTGCCACTTCAGGAAGTCACGGGTTTTCAGGGTGTCCAGGGTATGCAATTGATCGACTTGAGCCCGGCCGGTGACACTGAACGCCAGTGGCTCGGTACTTTTCAGATTGACCGCCAGATCGCTGCCAAGCATGCCGCTGCGCAGTTCAAGGCGAATGAACGGAGTGATATAGGACTGGGCAACCCGCAGGTCGATGTCCTTGGTTTGCACGTTCAAGCGGGCATTGACCGGGGCCAGGTTGACCTCGCCGTCGGCCATGAGCTTGCCTTGTTTACCCACGCCGGTGTCCAGTTTGAGGGTAAAAGGCGAGCCATTGAGGCTGTCGAAATTCTGCAGGTCGAGGTTCAGCGGCCCAACGTCCAGCGCGACGGCGGGCTGCGCCTTGCGGTCAGCCAGATGCACTTGGTAATCGCGCAGTTGCACGTCCTTGAGCAGGACCTGCCAGGGTTTGCTCGGGGCGGCGGGTTCTGGTGGAGGCGAATCGGCTGCGGCGGGAGCGCTGGCCGGTTCGACATCCGCCTTGGCCTTGGCGGACGTTTTGGCTGGCTGGCTGGCGAACAGTTTCTGCCAGTCGAGCTGGCCGTCCGCTTCCAGCGCCGCCCAGGTTTCCAGTTTGTGACTGCGGATCTTGCCGACCACCACTTGCTGCCTGGCCAGGTCCACGGTGGTCTCGCTGACATCCAGTCTCTCGAGTTTCACCAGCGGGCGGCCGTCCGGTGCCTTGATCGCGAAAGGCGCAACACTGACGGCGACATTGTTCAGCAGCAGTTCGGTGGTCTTGGACAAATTGAGTTTGTAATCGGTACTGATGCTGATGACGCCGCTCTCGAGGTCCAGGGGCACGGCATCGCGCACGTAGGGCCAAAAGCCTTTCATCTTGCCATCAGTGATTTTCAGCTTACCTTCCGAGGCGATCGGGATCAGGCTGAAGTTGCCGGTCCAGTCGATCTGTCCGCCATGGGGGCCGATAGCCATCAAGGTCATGTCGGCGCTGTCTTCGGGCAGGGTGCTGAGGTTTTTCAGCTCGAAATCGAGGGTGTCGTAGAGAAACTCGATGGGCTCGCTGGGGCGGGCATCCTGGAAGTGCACGGCACCGCCGGCCAGTTTGATGCGTTCGATGCGCAGTGGAAACGGCTTGGCGTCCGGATCGGCGGGCGTCGGCTCGCTCGCCGGCAATTTGAACAGGCCTAGGAGGTTGAGTTTGCCGTCCTTGCTGAACAGGACCTCGGTTTTGGGTTTGTCCAGTTCGACATCCGACAGATGCAGCGCCTTGGTCCACAGGCTGTCGAGCTGGAGGTCGGCGTACAGGCGCTCGAAGGCGACCTGCTCTTTGCCGGGCTCACCAATGTTCAAGCCCCAAAGGGTCAGCTCCAGGCTGAACGGATTGAATTCGATCCGCTGAAGTGTGGCGGGGGTGGTGGCGTAGATGGCCAATTGCTGGTTGGCAACCCGCAGCGCGATCCCCGGCAAAATCAGAAAGCCCAGCAAGCTGTACAGGGCCAGAGCAGTCAACAAGGCGCCAATGGCGCGAATCAATCCTTTGTACATGTGTGGCTTCATCTGTCTGAATCGGAGTGCCTTGGAGTATGGCACGCGATTCCGGTTCCGAAGCAAACAGCCTGTTGGCGATTTTTCGGACAAGTCCTACGTCGATCAGAGCTGCAGGATCAGGGTTTTCAGCGGCGGTTGCTGATCCATGGACGGGAAATCCGCCCCCGGTTTCATCACCGTCCACTCACGTACCGGGCGCCCGGCTTTTTCCGCGCAACGCAATACCTGCTCGCGCCAGTCGTCCATGCTGACCTTGGCCAGATTGTTGCAGCAGATCAGTACACCGTTGTCGGCGGTGGTCAGCAGCGCGGGTTTGAGCAGGCTTTGATAGTCGCGCAGCAGATCGACGGTGCCGAATGCGCTCTTGGCCCAGGCCGGCGGGTCGAGCAGGACCAGGTCATATTGGCGCTGTTCCAGGCGCTGATAGCTCGGCAGCTTCTGTCCACGGCGCTGGCTGATGGGCAAGCCGGCCAGTTGGCGGATGGCCGGGAAGTAATCCGACTGGATGAACTCCATTGTCGGCAACTGCGGGTTGAGCAAGCCGTTTTCGCGCCCTACCGCCAGGTTGCCTTCGGCGAAGTCCAGGTTGCACACCTCGCTGGCGCCCCCGGCCGCGGCACTGAGGCCAACGCCACAGGTGTAGGCGAACAGGTTCAGCACACTTTTGTTCTTGCTGTGATCCTTGACCCAGCCGCGGGTGTTGCGCAGGTCGAGGAACAGTAGCGGGTCCTGGCCTGCATGACGACCGCGGACCCGATAGTTGAGGCCCCATTCGTGGCCGACCAGGTCTTGCAGGGCGGCTTCGTCGGCGCGGTAGACGGTGTCTTCGCGGTCGATGCGCGAGTTGCCGCGGGAGCGGTCGTTGTAGACCAGCAGGGTTTCGAGACCCAGGTGTTGGTTGATGGTCTCGTGCAGTTGCAGCAGGGCCTCGCGCTCCAGCGCCTGGTGGAAACTCTGCACCATGAGCTGCGGGCCGTAGCGGTCGATGGTCAGGCCGCCGGCGCCTTCCTGGCTGCCATGGAACAGGCGATAGCAATCGGTGCCCTGGCTGTGCAGCTCGGCGAGCAGATCCTGGCGATGTTCAAGGGCGGCGCGCAGCGCCTGATTCAAGGAAGACATGCTGGGCGCCTTGGAGGAGGAATTGGGCGCGGGAGTTTAGCAGTTCGGAGCCGGGAAGAGGGGCTGCCTGTGGTGAGGGAGCTTGCTCCCGCCGGGTTGCGAAGCGGCCCCACAGTCCTGTCAGGTTTCGATTCTGTTGCGAGTGCGCGCACTCGAGCGGGAGCAAGCTCCCTCGCCACAGTGGGGCTACATTCAGTGGGGCTGCATTCAACGTCCTGTGTCAGGTCAGCAATCCCATCCGCCGTTTGGCCCGCTGCACCGAACCATTACGCACCGCCCAGCGCAGCATCGGCACACTGCGGTTGACGCTGGCGCGGATCAGTTTGCGTTGCAGCGGGTTCTGACCAACACCGAGCATGTCACTGGCCCAGTCCGGCAGCAGGTCGATCCCGGCTTGCATCATCAGCCCGCCAAATGGCTTGGCCAGGCGACTGGGAGACGGTGCATCGAGCAGCAGACGCAACACTTCCCGGCTGCGTGCGTCGCACAGCAGTTGCGGGCGGATGCGCTCGAGGTAATCGGCGATTTGCTGGCGCGAGCGCGGTACGTCCCGGGCGCCCAGGCGCTCGGCGACCAAAGCGATTTCCGCGTAATAGCGATCCTGATCGGTCGCGGACAGGTGCGGGTTGCGATAGCGCAAATGGGCCGCGAGGAAGTTGCTGACCTCGGCCACATGCACCCAGGTCAGCAAGTCCGGGTCGCTGGCGGCGTAAGGCCGGCCATCGGGCGCGGTGCCGGTTACCTGCAGGTGAATGGTGCGAACCTTCTCGATCAACCAGTCGGCATCCTGTCGCGAGCCAAAGGTGGTGCCGGAAATGAACTGCCCCGTGCGGCGCAACCGGCCGAGCATGTCCTCGCGAAAGTTCGAGTGGTCCCAAACGCCGGCCAGAGCCAACGGGTGCAAGGCTTGCAGCATCAAGGCGCTGATACCGCCGATCAGCATGCTGCTGAAGTCGCCGTGAACCTGCCAGCTTACCGAGTCGGGCCCGAACAGACCGGGATCGCCCTTGGGGTTCTCCAGGTCGAGTTGGCCCAGGGACAACCCGGTGAGGCTCATGATCTGGGTTTCGATGCGGGTGCGGATGAATTCCATAATGACTCTGTGATTTTATGATTCTGTAGGAGCGAGCATGCTCGCGATGGTCGTTAACGATGACGCGGGGTGCCTGACCCCCCGCGGCGATCTCAGGTTTTTCGCGAGCATTCGAGCGTCGACCGGCTGCTCCTACAGGGAAGGGGGCGTCACGTCACTGATTCAGGCGCTTGTCGACCAACCCTTGAACCACACTCGGATCAGCCAGGGTCGTGGTATCCCCCAGGCTGTCGAGCTCATTACAGGCAATCTTGCGCAGAATTCGCCGCATGATCTTGCCTGAACGGGTTTTCGGCAAGGCCGTTGCCCACTGAATCAAATCCGGTTTGGCGAAACTGCCGATTTCGTTGCTCACGCAGGCGAGCAGTTCCTTCTTCAACTCATCGTCAGGTTCGGTACCGTTCATGGGCGTGACGAAGGCATAGATGCCCTGGCCCTTGACGTCGTGGGGGTAGCCGACCACCGCAGCCTCGGCGATGCGCTCGTGCAGCACCAGGGCGCTTTCGACTTCGGCGGTGCCGATGCGGTGCCCGGACACATTGATCACGTCGTCGATGCGCCCGGTGATCCAGTAGTCGCCGTCATCGTCCCGGCGGGCGCCGTCGCCGGTGAAGTAGTAGCCGGGATAAGGCTTGAAGTAGGTGTCGACCATGCGTTGCGGGTCGCGGTAGACGCTGCGGATCTGCGCCGGCCAGCTGGATTTGATCGCCAGCACGCCGCTGCCGGCGCCCTTGATTTCCTTGCCCTGCTCATCGAGCAGCACCGGTTGCACGCCGAACATCGGTTTGGTCGCGCAGCCGGGCTTGATCTGTTGAGCACTGACCAGCGGGCTGAGCATGATGCCGCCGGTTTCGGTCTGCCACCAGGTGTCGACGATCGGGCAGCGCTCTTCGCCAACCGCATGGAAATACCATTCCCAGGCTTCCGGGTTGATCGGCTCGCCGACAGTGCCGAGCAGCCGCAGGCTGGCACGGGACGTTTCCTTCAGCGGCTCGGGGCCTTCGCGCATCAGGGCGCGCAGGGCGGTGGGGGCGGTGTAGAAAATATTCACCTTGTGCTTGTCGATCACCTGCCAGAAGCGTGAGGTGCTCGGGTAGTTCGGCACGCCTTCGAAGATCAGCGTGGTCGCACCATTGGCCAGCGGACCGTAGACGATATAGCTGTGCCCGGTGACCCAGCCGACATCGGCGGTGCACCAGAAGACTTCGCCGTCGCGGTAGTCCAGCACATATTTGAAGCTCATCGCCGCTTGCAGCAGGTAGCCGCCGGTGGTGTGCAAAACACCCTTGGGTTTACCGGTGCTGCCGGAGGTGTAGAGGATGAACAGCGGGTCCTCGGCGTCCATCGGTTCGGGCGGGCAATGGTCGTCGACATCGCGCAATGCCTGGTGATACCAGATGTCCCGGCCCTCTACCCAGTTCACCTGACCCTGAGTGCGCTCGACCACGACCACTGTGCTGACATCCGGGCAGCTTTTCAGGGCTTTATCGACGTTTTGTTTCAAGGGCACGAGTTTGCCGCCGCGTACGCCTTCGTCGGCGGTGATCACGGTGCGGCAATCGGCGTCGAGAATGCGGTCGCGTATGGAGTCCGCGGAGAAGCCGCCGAACACCACCGAGTGCACGGCGCCAATGCGTGTGCAGGCGAGCATGGCGTAGGCCGCTTCGGGAATCATCGGCATGTAGATGCAGACCCGATCGCCTTTCTTCACGCCGCGGCTTTTCAGCACGTTGGCCAGGCGGCAGACGTTGTGATGCAGTTTTTTGTAGGAGATTTGCGTGGAGTCGGCGGGATCGTCGCCCTCCCAGATGATCGCGGTCTGATCTGCGCGTGCTTCCAGGTGCCGATCGATGCAGTTGTAGCTGACGTTCAGCTTGCCGCCGGCAAACCAGCTGGCTTCGCCGGTTTTCAGGTCATAGCGCTGGACGGTGTCCCAGGGCGCGCTCCAGTCGAGGAAGCGGCTGGCCTGTTCGGCCCAGAAGGTGCTGGGGTGTTCGATGGATTCGCGGTACAGGCGCTGATACTCGGCCTGACTCAATTGTGCGGCCTGGCGCACGGCATCGGCTTTGGGAAACGTGCTGATATCGAACATGACGGTTCCTTATTCTTGTTTGGCGACAAGAGGGAAGCTGCGTACCCCCGTAGGAGCTGCCGCAGGCTGCGATCTTTTGATCTCTTTTAAACATCTTAAATCAAAAGATCGCAGCCTGCGGCAGCTCCTACAGTGATAGCGCACGCCACCGATTTTGCGATAAACCCGGTGCCGTAAACTGACGGTGCTGCATGTTGAAGGGGCGGGCCGACCGCCCCTGCAGCCGTCAACCGCGGTGACGACCACGGAAGTAATTGATCAGCCCCTGGGTCGACGCATCGTCCGCCGGGGTTTCTTCACTGCCGACCAGGCGGTTGTAGACGCCTTTGCCCAGCTCCTTGCCCAGCTCCACGCCCCACTGATCGAAGGCGTTGATGCCCCAGATCACGCTCTGCACGAAGACTTTGTGTTCGTACATGGCCACCAGCGCGCCGAGGCGACGAGGGCTGATGCGCTCCACCACCAGGGTATTGCTCGGACGGTTGCCCGGGATGACCTTGTGCGGCGCAAGTTTCTGCACTTCCTCTTCGCTCATGCCCTTGTCACGCAGCTCGGCCTGGGCCTCGGCCAGGGTCTTGCCGAGCATCAGGGCCTGGCTCTGGGACAGGCAGTTGGCGTACAGCCATTGGTGGTGATCGGACACCGGGTTGAAGCTGACGATCGGCACGATGAAGTCGGCCGGGATCAATTGGGTGCCCTGGTGCAACAATTGGTGATAGGCATGCTGACCATTGCAGCCGACGCCGCCCCAGATCACCGGACCGGTGTCGGTGGAGACCGGCTTGCCATCCTGGCGCACGCTCTTGCCGTTGGACTCCATGTCCAGCTGTTGCAAGTGCTTGGTGATGTTGCGCAGGTAGTGATCGTACGGCAGGATTGCGTGGCTTTGCGCGCCCCAGAAGTTGCCGTACCACACGCCCAGCAGGGCCAGCAGCACCGGCATGTTCTGTTCGAACGGGGTGTTCAGGAAATGCTGGTCCATGGTGTAGGCACCGGACAGCAGCTCCTTGAAGTTCGACATGCCGATGGCCAGGGCAATCGGCAGACCGATGGCCGACCACAGCGAGTAACGCCCGCCGACCCAATCCCACATCGGGAAGATGTTCTCTTCGCGGATGCCGAAGGCCACGGCCGCCGCATTGTTGCTCGACACGGCGATGAAGTGACGATGCAGCTCCACTTCCGAACCGCCCTGGGCCAGGTACCAGGCGCGAGCGGCCTGGGCATTCTTCAGGGTTTCGAGGGTGTTGAAGGACTTCGACGAGACGATAAACAGCGTGGTCTCGGCGCGCAGCTTCATGGCCAGCTCGTGGAACTCGCTGCCGTCGATGTTCGCCAGGTAGTGGCAGCGCACGCCTTTCTGGGCATACGACAGCAGTGCTTCGGACACCAGCTCAGGGCCGAGGAACGAACCGCCGATGCCGATGTTCACCACGTCGGTGATCGGCTTCTCGGTATAGCCGCGCCACAGGCCGTCGTGGATACGGCCCACCAGGTCGGTGATCTGGTTCAACACCTTGTGTACTTGCGGCATCACGTTGACGCCATCGACCGACAGTTTGTCGCCGACCGGGCGACGCAGGGCGGTGTGCAGGGCAGGGCGGCCTTCGGAGGCGTTAACGATTTCGCCGTCGAACAGCGACTTGATCGCACCCTTGAGGTCGACTTCGTTGGCCAGGCCCACCAGCAGGTTGCGGGTCTCGGTGGTGATCAGGTTTTTCGAGTAGTCGAGAAACAGTCCGCAACTGCTGAGGGTGAACTGGGTAAAGCGCTGCGGGTCGGCGTTGAAAGCCTCGCGCATGCTGAAATCCTGCATGGCTTGGCGGTGATCATTCAGCGCCTGCCAGGCGGGCAGGGCGGTCACGTCTTGAGGGGTGCGGTAATGCGCCATCGCTGCGGGTTTCCTTTTTACTTGAACGGCCTTTTGAACACGAAAAAGCCCGGAGCGCTGAGGATGGGCGTCCGGTCAACTGCGTCGACACTGAAAATGAGGCGCAGGGCGAATACATTAACCTTCGCGCCGCGATCTGTCTTGAATTTGTCTGACCCGCTCCTGGGCCTTTTTACTACATCGAAGCGGGAACGGGCCGACAAACGGAGGGGATACAGCTATCGGCTCGATCAGGCGACCTGAACCGGAATGGCGTTGCTGGTGTGGCTCAGTTCGTTACCCGCAGCCATGTAGAGCATGCGTGGCTTGAAGTTCAGCAGCTCGGCTTCGCTGTAGTGGGCATAGGCGCAGATGATCACGCGGTCGCCGACCTTGGCCTTGTGCGCCGCGGCACCGTTGACCGAAATCATGCGCGAACCTTCCTCGCCACGGATGGCGTAGGTGGTGAAACGCTCGCCGTTGTCGACGTTGTAAATCTGGATCTGTTCGTACTCACGAATACCGGACAGGTCCAGCCATTCGCCGTCGATGGCGCAGGAACCTTCGTAATCGAGTACAGCGTGGGTGACTTCGGCGCGATGCAGCTTGGCTTTGAGCATGATGGCGTGCATGAGTATTTTTCCCATGTTGGAGTCGAACAGCGGGCGGTGTGCCCGAGGGTTTTGTGTTGGCGCTGCCCCCTGTAGGAGTGAGCCTGCTCGCGATAGCGGATTTTCAGTCACTAATGTGCTGACTGATATACCGCTATCGCGAGCAGGCTCGCTCCTACAGGGGGGAGTGGTGTTTAGACGGGGGCGTCCAGGTTCAGGTGCAGGTTGTCGATCAACCGTGTCGTGCCGAGGAAGGCGGCAATCAGGATCACCAGATCGCGATCTTCCGTGGTCGCCGGACGCAAGGTCAGGGCGTGGCGGATTTCCAGGTAGTCCGGGCGCAGGCCGGCGGCTTCGAGCTGTTGCAGCTGGGCGCGGATCAACGCCGGAAAGTCGCGCTCGCCCTGCCTGATCGACTCGGCAATCTCGCTCAGCGTGCGATACACCACGGGCGCCACGGTCCGCTGCTCTTCATTGAGGAAACCATTGCGCGACGACAGTGCCAGGCCATCGGCCGCCCGAACAGTCGGCTCGCCAATGATCTGGATCGGCATGTTCAAGTCATGCACCAGCGAGCGAATCACCGCCAGCTGCTGGAAGTCTTTCTCGCCGAAAATCGCCAGGTCGGGCTGAACCATGTTGAATAGCTTGCTGACCACGGTCGCCACGCCTTCGAAATGCCCGGGGCGGCTGGCGCCGCACAGGCCTTCGGACAATTGCGGGACACTGACGCGGGTCTGGCCGGCCATGCCGTCCGGGTACATTTCTTCGACGCTCGGCGCAAACAGCAGGTGGCAGCCGGCCTGGAGCAGCTTTTCCTGGTCGGCGGCGAGGGTGCGCGGGTACTTGTCGAGGTCTTCACCTGCGCCGAACTGCAGCGGGTTGACGAAAATACTCGCCACCACGAAGTCCGCGCGTTGGGAGGCTTTGGTCACCAGCGCCACGTGGCCGCTGTGCAGGTTGCCCATGGTCGGTACGAAGGCGATGCGCTTGCCTTCGCTACGGGCACGGGCCACGGCGGCCCGCAGTTCGCGTACGGTTTTTACGGTGTTCATGCAGAGAATCCGTGTTCGATGCCAGGGAAGGTCGCCGCTTTGACTTCAGACACGTAGGCGCGCAATGCCGCGTCAATGCTGGTCTGTCCGGTCATGAAGTTTTTCACGAATTTGGGTACCCGGCCGGTAATGGACAGGCCGAGCATGTCGTGCAGGACCAATACCTGGCCGTCGGTGCGATGGCCGGCACCGATGCCGATCACCGGAATGCTCACCGCCTGGGTGATTTCTTCCGCCAGTTCGCTTGGCACGCACTCGAGCAACAGCATCGCCGCGCCGGCTTGCTCCAGGGAAATCGCATCGGCACGCATCTGCCGCGCCTGGTTTTCATTGCGGCCCTGGACCTTGTAACCGCCGAGGATATTCACCGATTGCGGGGTCAGACCCATGTGTGCGCACACCGGGATACCACGCTCGGCGAGCAGGCGAATCGAGTCGGACAGCCACAGCGCGCCTTCGACCTTGACCATGTGGGCACCGGCCTGCATCAACAGAGCGCTGTTGGTCATGGCTTGTTCGGTGGTCGCATAAGCCATGAAGGGCAGGTCGGCGAGGATCAATGCATCGCCGTTACCGCGCTTGACGGCCGCCACGTGGTAAGCCATTTCCGCAGTGGTGACGGGCAGGGTGCTGTCGTGACCCTGCAAGACCATGCCGAGGGAGTCGCCCACCAGCAGCACTTCGACGCCGGCCTGATTGCAGGCGTGGGCGAAGGTTGCGTCATAGCAGGTCAGCATGGTGATTTTTTCACCTTTTTGCTTCAGACCTTGCAGGGTGGTCAGGGTAATGGCTGGCATGAAAAGTTCCTCATTCAGGCGCTGTGGAAACTACTGCGAGTAACGCGCGTGATTCTTCGTGACATACAGGCGCACGTTCTTTTGTCGTGCTTTTAAGGCCTGGAGTGCGCCCTTCAACGCCGTGTTGGCGGCAGCGGGACGCCTATAGTCGTGAGGAGAACGAGGGAAGTCAATTGCGTGTGTTACCGCGTTGTTACGGGTGGGGTGTTACCGCGGGGGACTGATGCGATTCAGCAGTGAGTCTTGTGCCGACGCAGATCTCCCCTGTAGGAGTGAGCCTGCTCGCGAAGGCGGTGTGTCATTCAGTGTTTGGCTGATTGATACACCGCCTTCGCGAGCAGGCTCACTCTTACAGGGGATTTTTGGTCAATTTGAGGGGAGGCGTTCCAGGCCGACGAACGGGCATGCCTGCAGCAGATCCGACAGTTCACGGCCATCAGCCAGGCGCAGATCTGCAGGCGCCAGTTCCGCCAGCGGGTAGAGGACAAACGCCCGCTCCTGCATGTGATAGTGCGGCACCTTGAGGCGCGGCTCGTCGATCAGGCGATCGCCGAACAACAGAATGTCGAGGTCCAGCGTGCGTGGCCCCCAGCGCTCCAGGCGTTCGCGGCCCTGGCCGGTCTCGATGGCCTGCAGGGCGTCCAGCAGTGTCAAAGGATCGAGTGTGCTGTCGAGGGCAGCCACCGCATTGGTGTAGCGCGGCTGGCCGGGAAGCAGCGAATCGCTTTGATAAAATCCGGAGACGCCGGCCAACTCTGACTGTGGCAACTGCGCCAGCGCCTCGATGGCGCTGCGCAATTGTTCGGCAGGGTCAGCCAGGTTGCTGCCCATGCCGATGTAGATGCGTTCCATGGATTACTCGCCCGTGGCGCCGGCTGCGCGCTTGCGCTTGGAGCCACTGCTGCGCCGACGTTTGCGCGGGGCACCGGTGCCGTCGTCCTTGCCGCTGAGCTCGCGGATCATGTCGCGCCGTTCGCTTTCATTGGCGTCCTGGTAATCGGTCCACCACTCACCCAGACCGTCCGTCTGCTCGCCCGCGCTTTCGCGCAGCAGCAGGAAGTCGTAGCCGGCGCGAAAACGCGGATTGTCCAGCAACAGGTCGGCACGTTTGCCGCTGCGGCGTGGCAGGCGTTCCTGCATGTCCCAGATCTCACGGATCGGCATGGTGAAACGCTTGGGGATCGCGATACGCTGGCATTGCTCGGCAATCAGCTCGTGAGCGGCTTCCTGCATGGCCGGAATCGGCGGCATGCCACGTTCCTGAAGGCGCAAGACACGTGCCGGCAGGGCAGGCCAGAGCAGGGCGGCGAACAGGAACGCCGGGGTCACCGGTTTGTTCTGTTTGATCCGCAAGTCGGTGTTGATCAAGGCTTCGCTGATCAGCGTATGGGTGTAGGTCGGGTTGTATTCCAGTGCTTCGGCGCTGGCCGGGAACAATGGATCGAACAACTGCAGGTCGACCAACATCTCGAACGTGTCGGCAGCGTGGCCGGAGAGGAACAGCTTGAGCACTTCCTCGAACAGTCGCGCAGACGGAATATCACGCAGGGTCGGCGCCAGGTCACGGATTGGCTGTGCGCTGTGTTTCTCGATGCCGAAGTTGAGCTTTGCAGCGAAGCGCACGGCGCGCAGCATCCGCACCGGGTCTTCCTGGTAGCGCTGCTTCGGATCGCCGATCAAGCGGATCAGGTGATTGCGGATGTCGTGTACGCCATTGGCGTAATCGAGGATGCGCTCGCTGACCGGATCGTAATACAGGGCGTTGATGGTGAAGTCGCGACGTTGCGCGTCTTCTTCCAGGGTGCCGTAGACGTTATCGCGCAGGATTCGTCCGCTTTCGTTGCGGGAAGACTGGTTGCTGTCTTCCTCTTCTTCGTTTTGCGGGTGATTGGCGCGGAAGGTCGCCACTTCGATGATTTCGCGACCAAAGTGGATATGCACCAGTTTGAAACGGCGCCCGATGATCCGCGCGTTGCGGAATTCGGCACGTACCTGCTCAGGCGTGGCGCTGGTGGCGACGTCGAAGTCTTTCGGGGTAATGCCCAGCAGCATGTCGCGCACGCAGCCGCCAACCAGATAAGCCTGGTAACCGGCGCTCTGCAGGCGTTCAACGATATTCACCGCGTAGCGGCTGAATTGTGCCTTTTGCAGCGAGTGTTGACCGCTGTTGAGCACTTCAGGCGTGCTGCGAATGTGTTGCACTGGACGCTTGGGAGAACGGAATGACTGGAACAGCTTCTTCAGCATGGGATGCACTGTTTGAAGGAATATTCGGCCATAACAGAAGAATGACCGCATGATGGGCGGGGATTCTAGCATTTAGTCGAGGGATGGTGTAGGACGGCGAGAATTGACCTGTAGGAGCGAGCAAGCTCGCGAAGGTCGTTAACGATAACGCGGGGAATCAGATGCCCAGCGGCGTCTATGAGTTTTTCGCGAGCAGACTCGCTCCCACAGGAACATTCACAGCGTATCCGCAGCGACGAGTTGGGTTTTCTGAATCGCAGAAACCACAAGGGGAGCCGAAGCTCCCCAAGAAGTAGTTGCATGCTCTATTTTTATTTTTGGTTTCGGGCTTTTTGTTTTTGTTGAGTGCCCTCGCCATGAAGCTTCCTTCATGACCCTCCCAATCGGGAGCCAAGAGCAAACGGATTGCTTTGGTCGCTGAATTGCAGTGATCTTTCGATCCAACCAGTACAGGCTCTGTCTTAGGACAGTTTTTGTTGT
>Ga0160472_100474_pt1 | contig 28091 bp, 25 predicted proteins | sample HID1973M_E11MG_FD_108267 | JGI IMG/M metagenome (GOLD analysis project Ga0160472, IMG submission 108267) | Enriched mosquito-associated microbial communities from UW Madison campus, WI, USA - HID1973M_E11 MG | ecosystem: Host-associated > Arthropoda: Insects > Digestive system > Unclassified ... | reverse complement strand
GCGCGGAAGATCCGGGAGCGCACGGTGCCCACCGGACATTGCATGACGCTCGCAATGTCCTCATAACTCAGACCATCGAATTCACGTAAAGTTAACGCCGTACGCAAATCTTCAGGTAGTTGCTGAATGGTTCGATGGACAGTGCCTTCGATCTCATCCCGCAGCAACGCCCGCTCTGGCGACTCGAGATCCTTGAGGCCATGATCGCCATCGTAGAACTCTGCATCTTCGGAACTGACATCGCTATCCGGCGGCCGACGGCCGCGTGAAACCAGATAGTTTTTCGCCGTGTTGATGGCGATGCGGTAAAGCCACGTATAAAACGCACTGTCTCCGCGAAAATTTCCAAGGGCACGGTATGCCTTGATAAAGGCTTCCTGTGCCACGTCCTGGGCTTCATGGGTGTCGTGCACGAAACGCACGATCAACCCGAGAATTTTGTGCTGATATTTCAGCACTAGCAGATCGAACGCACGCTTGTCGCCACGCTGCACGCGCTCGACCAGTTGCTGATCCTCTTCCTGGGTTAGCATGAACACTCCTCAATGAGCTTGGAGGAGGTTTGCAAAACAAAACGTCCAGACTTGCAAACATAGACTCGGTCTTTTCGCAAAAGTTCTCCCCCTCCAGGCAAGTTTCCTGCGGGCACTGATTGCCACACACGAAAAACGCAGCGCGGGTTGGCCCGGCTGCGCGAATAATCTTTTCGTCCGATCCGACGGCAGGGATCAAATCGTGATCCTGCGTCGAAGCCGACGCGGTCCCTTGTACCAGGCAACGGTCTATGGATCATGGCACTTTGACAAAAGTTCCAAACATTTATAGTCGCGCGCAGCCGATATTGTGCAACCGTGAAGGGAAAAAGACTGTTAAATCCACGATACAGTTCCCTTGTCGCCGAGGTAGCGGAAAAACATCCGACGAAGCGCCCGGCGCTTTCCGTCACACTAGTTTCACAATGCCATGTCAGCTCGGGTATTGTGCCGCTCCCCCCCTCTATATACTAGTGGGCTGTTTGCTGCCTCGACCTGCCTGTCCAGGCGCGCCAAGCCCGACCCGGGTCGCTTTGAGCGGAATCCTGAAATGAGCCAACAGTTTCAACACGATGTTCTGGTAATTGGCAGCGGTGCTGCCGGCTTGAGCCTTGCGCTGACCTTGCCCGGTCATTTGCGCATTGCCGTCCTGAGCAAGGGCGATCTGGCCAACGGTTCGACGTTCTGGGCCCAGGGCGGTGTCGCCGCCGTGCTGGATGACACCGACACAGTCGAATCCCACGTCGAGGACACGCTCAATGCCGGCGGTGGCCTGTGCCATGAAGACGCCGTGCGCTTCACTGTCGAGCACAGTCGCGAAGCCATTCAATGGCTGATCGACCAGGGCGTGCCCTTCACCCGCGATGAACAGTCCGGCACGGAAGATGGCGGTTTCGAATTCCACCTGACCCGCGAAGGCGGCCATAGCCATCGGCGCATCATCCATGCTGCCGACGCCACCGGCGCGGCGATTTTCCGCACCTTGCTCGAACAGGCCCGGCAACGCCCCAACATCGAACTGCTGGAGCAGCGCGTAGCCGTCGACCTGATCACCGAAAAACGCCTGGGCCTGGAAGGCGATCGCTGCCTGGGTGCCTACGTGCTGAACCGGGGTACCGGCGAAGTCGATACCTATGGTGCACGCTTCGTAATCCTCGCCTCCGGCGGCGCCGCCAAGGTGTACCTTTATACCAGCAACCCCGATGGCGCCTGCGGTGATGGCATTGCCATGGCCTGGCGCTCGGGTTGCCGGGTAGCGAACCTGGAATTCAATCAGTTCCACCCGACCTGCCTGTATCACCCGCAAGCCAAGAGCTTCCTGATCACCGAAGCCCTGCGCGGCGAAGGCGCACACTTGAAGCTGCCCAACGGCGAACGCTTCATGCAGCGCTTCGATCCACGGGCCGAACTCGCCCCCCGGGACATCGTCGCCCGGGCCATTGACCATGAAATGAAGCGCCTGGGCATCGACTGCGTCTATCTGGACATCAGCCACAAGCCCGAATCCTTCATCAAGACGCACTTCCCGACGATGTACGAACGTTGCCTGGAATTCTCCATCGACATCACCAAACAACCGATTCCGGTGGTGCCCGCGGCGCATTACACCTGCGGCGGGGTGATGGTCGACCAGAACGGTCGCACCGACGTACCCGGGCTGTATGCCATTGGCGAAACCACCTTCACCGGCCTGCATGGCGCCAACCGCATGGCCAGCAACTCGTTGCTCGAATGTTTCGTCTATGCGCGTTCCGCGGCAGCGGACATCGTCGAGCATCTGTCCCGGGTCACCATGCCCGCTGCCCTCCCCGTCTGGGATGCCAGCCAGGTCACCGACTCCGATGAAGACGTGATCATTGCGCACAACTGGGATGAACTGCGGCGGTTCATGTGGGACTACGTGGGCATCGTGCGCACCAACAAGCGTCTGGCGCGGGCACAGCACCGGGTGCAATTGCTGCTGGATGAAATCGACGAGTTCTACAGTAACTACAAGGTCAGTCGCGACCTGATCGAACTGCGCAACCTGGCCCAGGTAGCCGAGCTGATGATTCTGTCGGCCATGGAGCGCAAGGAAAGCCGGGGCCTGCATTACACCCTCGACTATCCGGACATGTTGCCGGTCGCCCTCGACACTATTCTGGTGCCGCCCACCTACGCCGACTGAACTTGAGCCGGACCCGCAAGCGTCGGTGCACATCCGCCGCCTGCGCATCCCGGGGCACGCAAATGGTCCTGACCCGACGCTCGCCGCGCAGACGAAAACGCAACACCACGATCAACGGCAGCGCCAGGCTGTCACGACGCAGCTGCACAGGCTGCCACCCCGCTGCCCGACTCCATAACTGCCAGCCATCGGCATCACCACGCAAGCCGCTGAAGGCGCGGGGATGGGTGAGCAGGATTCGCCGCGGCAACGACCAGATGCCATGGGCCACGCACAGCACAACGCCGAGCACCTTGGCCCACACCGGGATCGAGAGTAGAAACAGCGAGCCCAGCGCGAACAACTGAGCCATCAGATACGCCGCCAGCAGCTGCCACGAGGCCTGCCAGCGGCATTCGAATGAATTACTTGGGCTGGACACGATCCAGGATCATGCGAACCATGCGCTGCAGCTCAGGGTCTTCGGATTCGTTGCGCTCCATGAACCAGCCGAACATGTCCTGATCTTCGCATTCGAGCAACCTGACGTAGCAGGCGCGATCGACCTCGTTGAGGGTTGCATAGACCTCTTTCACAAACGGCACCAGCAACACGTCAAGCTCAAGCATGCCGCGGCGGCTGTGCCAATAGAGGCGGTTCAGTTCAACATCTTCGACCATGGAGCGCTCCTCAAATTTGGCGGCAAGTATACAGGCCCGCGCCCGGTCGAACAGTCGGCTTTGGTCGGGCACCGACGATCCTTTGTGAACTACCCATTTCAAGGGCGCCCCCTTATGATGTCACCCAGACTCTTTACCCTGCGAAGACCCATGGCCGATTCTGCTTTTTTCTGCACCCTGTCTCACGAAGGTGTTCTCGCGGTCCGCGGCGCGGACGCCAGCAAATTCCTGCAAGGCCAATTGACCTGCAACCTCAATTACCTGAGCGACAGCCGGGCCAGCCTGGGCGCGCGCTGCACGCAAAAAGGCCGGATGCAATCGAGTTTCCGCATTGTGCTCGAAGGTGATGGCGTGCTTTTGGCCATGGCCAGCGAACTGCTGGAGCCACAACTGGCGGACCTGAAAAAATACGCGGTGTTCTCCAAGTCGAAACTGACCGACGAAAGTGCCGCCTGGGTGCGCTTCGGCCTCGAGCATGGCGATGCCGCGCTGAAAAGCCTAGGCCTGGTTCTGCCGGCAGAAACCGACAGCGTCGTGCGCCATGACGGGCTGATCGCCATTCGCGTCTCGCCGCAGCGTGCCGAATTGTGGGTCGCCGCCGATCAGGCCGCCAGCATCGAGGCCAAACTGTCTGCGCAACTGGCCGCGGGCGATCTGAACCAGTGGCTGCTGGGCCAGGTCCGCGCCGGGATCGGCCAGGTCATGCCGGGCACCCGCGAGCTGTTCATCCCGCAGATGCTCAACCTGCAGGCCGTCGGTGGCGTGAGCTTCAAGAAGGGTTGCTACACCGGCCAGGAAATCGTCGCGCGCATGCAGTACCTGGGCAAACTCAAGCGCCGCCTGTATCGCCTGCAACTGACGGCGGACGAGCTGCCAGAACCTGGCGTGCCGCTGTTTTCCCCGACCCATGGCAGTGCCATCGGCGAAGTGGTGCTGGCCGCCCGCGCCGACCAGAACATTGAACTCCTCGCGGTGTTGCAAGCGGAAGCGGCAGAAAATGGTGAGATCCACCTGGGCGCCCTCGAAGGGCCGGCCCTGCAGCTGCTCGACCTGCCGTATGAGCTGGATCGCGACCGCGAAATCCAGCAGTAACAGCGGCACCTGGCGCAACACCTAGAGAGACAAAATGAGCGAGCTGGCGGAAAAGGTCCAACGGGATTTGGTTGAGGCCATCAACAACGATGACCTGGTTCTGCCCACGTTACCGGAAGTGGCCCTGCAGATTCGCAAGGCCGCCGAAGACCCGGAGATCAGCGTCAGCGCCCTGAGCAAAGTGATCGGCCGCGACACCGCGCTGACGGCGCGCCTGATCAAGGTCGTCAACAGCCCCCTGCTGCGCGCCACCCAGGAAGTGACCGACCTGCACACGGCCATCACCCGCCTGGGCATCAACTACAGCAGCAACCTCGCCATCGGCCTGGTCATGGAGCAGATCTTCAATGCCAGCTCCGCGGTGGTCCAACAGAAGATGCGCGACGTTTGGCGCAGAAGCCTGGAAATCGCCGGAGTCAGTTACGCGCTGTGCCGCAATTACACGTGCCTCAAGCCCGATCAGGCCGCGCTGGGCGGGCTGGTGCATCAGATTGGCGTGCTGCCGATCCTGACCTATGCCGAGGAGCACTATGACCTGTTGTCCGACTCGGTCAGCCTCAACCATGTGATTGATGAGATTCATCCAATGATCGGCGAGAAACTGCTCAGGGTCTGGGATTTTCCGGAGCGGCTGGTGCAAGTGCCCCGGCAGTACCTGGACCTGCAGCGCGAATCCGCGCAGGTCGATTATGTGGATCTGGTTCAGGTGGCCAGCCTGTACTGCCACAAGGACACCGAGCATCCGCTGGCGCGCATCGATGTCAGGACCGTGCCGGCGTTCAAGGCGCTCAGGATCGACTTTGATGACCAGGTGGCGTGTGCCGACCTCGAAGAAAACCGCTCGATGTTTTACTGATCGGAGACCGGGTCGCCTCCATCGCGGGCAAGCCCGGCTCCCACAGGTTATGTGCTGACTTCTGAACATGTGCAAAAACCTGTGGGAGCGGGCTTGCCCGCGATGAGGGCCTAAGAGGCGCCCTCAATCCCCGGCAATAAAACTCACCCGCACCTTCAACCCCGCCCGCTCGCCATCATGCAAGCTGATCTGCGCCAGATGGGCGCGGCAGATTTCGCCGACAATCGCCAGACCCAACCCTGAGCCGGCGACCTGCTGATTGCGCCGGTAAAAACGCTCGAACACCCGGTCCCGCTCTTCGACAGGAATGCCCGGGCCGTCATCCTCGACCTCCAGCACCGCCGGCGCGCTGGCCCGCAGGATGACGTTGCCACCCGACGGCGTATGCGCCAGCGCGTTATCCACGAGGTTGCTCAGCAGCTCATTGAGCAGCGTCGGTTCGCCACGCAGCCACACCGGCTCATCCGCTTCCAGTGCCAGAGCAATCCCGCGCTTGTGGGCCAAGGGTGCCATGGCCATGCCCAGCTCCCGCGCCAACTGGCTCAGGTCGAGCAACTGCGCGCCGCCCTCGGCAATCGCCCGGGCTCCGTTCTCGACCCGCGCCAGTGACAGCAATTGATTGGCCAGGTGAGTCAGGCGATCGGTACCTTGCGCCGCGGTTTCCAGGGTGCTGCGCCAGGTGTCAGGCTCGGTCGAGCGCTGGCCCAGCTCCAGGCGCGCCTTGAGCGCGGCCAAAGGGGTGCGCAGTTCATGGGCGGCGTCGGCAATGAATTGCGCCTGCTTCTCGAACTGCCCGCGCAAGCGCTCGGTGAAGTGATTGAGCGCCCGCACCAGCGGCCACAACTCACGCTGCACTTCCACCAGCGGCAAAGGCCGCAGGTCATCCGGCTGGCGCTCTTCCACCGCCGTGCGCAAGCGCTCGAGTGGACGCAAGGCGGCGCTGACCGCAAACCACACCAGCATCAGCGCACCGATCGCCAACATGCCCAGGCGCAACAAGGTGTCCGCCGCCAGGCTGCGGGCCATGCTGACCCGGGCCTCATCGGTTTCCGCCACGCGAATTTCCGCCATGCCGTTCATGTTCGGCTCGCTCACCGGCTTGAGCAGGCTGACCACACGGACGTTTTGCCCGCGATACTGCGCGTTGTAGAAACGCGCCAGCGCCGGATAGTCATCGGTTCGCGGCGTCCCCGGTGGTGGCGCGGGCAGGTTTTCGTAACCGGAAATCAAATTCTGATGGATGTCGTTGACCAGGTAGAAAATCCGCCCGGCACTGTCGTAGGCAAACGTATCGAGGGCCACATAAGGCACATCGGCACTCAAGGTGCCGTCGCGCTGGGTGACGCCAGCGGCAATGGTCCGCGCCGACGCCAGCAGGGTTCGGTCATAGGCCGTGTCGGCGGCTTCGCGACCGTTCCAGTAGGCACTCAGGCCGCTGGCCAGCATCAACACCACCAGCAGCAGCGCGAGGTTCCACAACAACCGCCAGCGCAGGCTGCCGGGCTTATGCATCGCGGCTTTCCAACAGGTAACCGAGGCCACGGAAGGTGACGATAGCCACCGGCTGGCCATCAAGCTTCTTGCGCAGGCGGTGCACATAGATTTCGATCGCGTCGGGGCTGGCCTCTTCGTCCAGACCGAACACCTGGGAGGCCAGTTGCTCCTTGCTCATCACCCGGCCCGGGCGGGCGATCAAGGCTTCGAGCACCGCCTGCTCGCGGGAGGTCAGGGTCAGCAGTTCTTCACCGAGGGTGAAGCGCCGGGTTTCCAGATCATAGGCCAGCACACCGCAGCGCTGAATGCGCTCACCGCCCAGCACGCTGCGGCGTAGCAAGGCCTTGACCCGGGCTTCAAGCTCGGTCAATTCGAAGGGTTTGGCCAGGTAGTCATCGGCGCCCAGGTTCAGGCCATGGACCCGGTCCTTCACGTCGCTGCGCGCAGTCAGCATCAGCACCGGGAGGTTCTTGCCCCGCGCCCGCAGGCGCGCGAGCACCTCGAATCCATCCATGCGCGGCAGGCCGACATCGAGAATCGCCATGGCGTATTCCTCGCTGGCCAGCGCCAGGTCGGCCGCCACGCCATCGTGCAGCACGTCAACCGTCAGCCCGGTGCTTTTCAACGCCTGGGCGACACTTTCAGCCAGCTGCAGATGGTCTTCGACGAGCAGGACACGCATGGATCAATACCTCGTTCAGGGATGGTCGACGCCATTCTCTGGCGCGGAGTTTACAGCCGCCACCGCCGCTGTGAAGCCCGAAAAACCGCGAAAGCCCAGTGAAAGGTTAGCGAAAGCTTGGACGGTTAGAGTCGCCCCACGGAGGGTTTCCATTCGCTCACCGTCCAATCGTAGTTTGAAAACGTGCCTTGCCCTGCATTGCCATGTAGCTACCGAAAAACGCCTTGAAGCGTTTTCGCCAATAAGAACAATAAACGAGGTATTGCATCATGCTGCCCACACAGCGCCAGGCTTGCCCGCCCCGTCCTTCCCAGCCATTCCCCCCGTTTGCATGCGCCTGCGCCGAAGCCGGCTGTTCGTCGTTCAGCCCTCGTGGATTGGCACACGCCAGCACCGGGCGAAATCGTCGCGCCTGAATTATCCCGAAAAACAATAACTCCCCTGGAGACAACATGAATCAATCACTGCGTCGTATCGCCCTCGCCGCCAGCTGTGTGCTGTTCGCCGGCCCCCTCATGGCTGAACCGAAACGTCCGGAATGCATCGCCCCGGCCTCGCCCGGCGGTGGTTTCGACCTGACCTGCAAACTGGTGCAAAGCGCGCTGGTCAGCGAGAAACTGCTGACCAAGCCGATGCGCGTGACCTACATGCCCGGCGGCGTCGGCGCCGTGGCGTACAACGCCGTCGTTGCCCAGCGCCCTGCCGATGCCGGCACGCTGGTGGCCTGGTCCAGCGGTTCGCTGTTGAACCTGGCCCAGGGCAAATTCGGTCGCTTCGATGAAACCAACGTGCGCTGGCTGGCGGCGGTGGGTACCAGCTACGGCGCCATCGCCGTGAAAAGCGATTCTCCCTACAAGACCTTGGACGATCTGGTGCAGGCGCTGAAGAAAGATCCGAGCAAAGTGGTGATCGGTTCCGGCGGCACCGTCGGTAGCCAAGACTGGATGCAAACCGCGTTGATCGCCAAGGCCGCCGGGATCAACCCGAGGGACCTGCGCTACGTTGCCCTCGAAGGCGGCGGTGAAATCGCCACGGCCCTGCTCGGCGGGCACATTCAGGTGGGCAGTACAGACATTTCCGACTCCATGCCGCACATCCAGAGTGGCGATATGCGCCTGTTGGCGGTGTTCTCCGACAAACGCCTGGACGAGCCGGAAATGAAGGACATCCCGACCGCCCGAGAGCAAGGCTACGACATCGTCTGGCCGGTGGTGCGCGGCTTCTACGTGGGGCCGAAAGTCAGCGACGAAGAATACGCCTGGTGGAAAGACGCCTTCGACAAAATGCTCGCTTCGCCAGACTTCGCCAAGCTGCGTGACCAGCGCGAACTCTTCCCGTTCGCCATGACCGGTCCCGAACTGGACACCTACGTGAAGAAGCAGGTTGCCGACTACAAAGTGCTGGCCAAAGAGTTCGGCCTGATCCAGTGATCGCCTCTGTCTAGCGGCTGCAGCTCCGTTGTGCGGAGCCGCGGCACAGGAGTTCTTTATGCTCTTACAACGCATTTTTGCATCGGTGCTGTTGCTGGCCTGCCTCAGTCTGGTGCTGATGGCCTGGCCTTACCAGGCACCTTTCACCTACGAGCCAATCGGACCGCGGGCCTTTCCCCTGCTCATGCTGGGGTTGATGGGCCTGGCCCTGGTTTACATGGTGTATCGCCCTTCGCCGATCAAACATACCGAAGAAGATCCACCACTGGATCGCCAGACCCTGAACAAGATCGCTGTTTGCGTTGTGCTGCTGCTGGTCTTTGCCGGCCTGTTCGAACCATTGGGTTTCATCCTCAGCAGCATCCTGATCGGCATTCCAATGGCACGGCTGTATGGCGGACGCTGGCTGGCGAGTGCAGTGATCATCAGCCTGATGAGTGTCGGCCTGTACCTGCTGTTCGACAAAGTGATGGACGTGCCACTGCCACTGGGCCTGCTCGACGTTCTGGAGAACTGATATGGATACCCTTGGATATTTGAGTCACGGTTTCGGCGTCGCACTGACCCCTTACAACCTGGTCACCGCCCTCAGCGGCACGCTGATCGGCACCGTCGTCGGTCTGCTGCCGGGCCTGGGTCCGATCAATGGCGTGGCCTTGTTGATTCCGATTGCCTTTGCCCTTGGCCTGCCCCCGGAGTCGGCGTTGATTTTGCTGGCGGCGGTGTATCTGGGCTGCGAGTACGGCGGCCGGATCAGTTCAATCCTGCTGAACATTCCCGGCGAAGCGTCCACCGTCATGACCACCCTCGATGGCTACCCAATGGCGCGTCAAGGCCTGGCGGGCGTGGCGCTGTCCCTGTCAGCCTGGAGTTCGTTCATCGGGGCCTTTATCGCAACCTGCGGCATGGTGGTATTCGCGCCGATCCTGGCGAAATGGGCGATCGCCTTCGGCCCGGCGGAATACTTCGTACTGATGGTGTTCGCGATTGTCTGCCTGGGCGGCATGGCCGGTGATCGACCGCTGAAGACCTTTATTGCGGCACTGATCGGCCTGTTCCTGTCGACCGTCGGCATCGATGCCAACAGCGGCGTGTACCGTTTCACCGGTGACAACATTCACCTGACCGACGGCATTCAGTTTGTCGTGCTGGTACTGGGCCTGTTCTCCATCAGCGAAATTCTGCTGCTGCTGGAAAAAACCCACCGCGGCCAGGAAGCCTTCCAGGCCACCGGGCGCATGCTGTTCAACTTCAAGGAAGCCGCTTCGGTGTTCTGGGTGAACATGCGCTGTGGCGTGCTCGGTTTCATCATGGGCGTGTTGCCGGGCGCCGGTGCGACGCTGGCCAGTGCCGTGGCCTACATGACTGAAAAACGTATCGCCGGCCCCAACGGAAAATTCGGTCAGGGTGACAAACGTGGCCTGGCCGCGCCGGAAACCGCCATCGGCGCCGAAGCCTGCGGTGCGCTGGTGCCGATGCTGACCCTCGGCGTACCAGGCTCGGGCACCACGGCCGTGATGATCGGCGCGCTGTCGTTGTACAACATCACACCCGGCCCGCTGCTGTTTCAGCAGCAGCCGGACATTGTCTGGGGCCTGATCGCCTCGTTGTTCATCGCCAACATCATGCTGGTGATCCTGAACATTCCGATGATCCGCATCTTCACCAAAATCCTCGCGGTGCCGAACTGGGCACTGGTGCCGATGATCGCGATCATCACCGCCATCGGCGTGTACGCGGTGCATGCCACCACCTTCGATCTGTTCCTGATGATCGGCATCGGCATCTTCGGCTACATCCTGCGCAAGCTGGATTTCCCGCTGTCGCCGGTACTGCTGGGGTTCATCCTCGGCGGTTTGATGGAACAGAATCTGCGCCGGGCGCTGTCGATCTCCAACGGTTCGCTCGATATCCTCTGGTCGAGCGGGATTACCGTGGGAGTCTGGGGGTTGATCATGGTCATGTTGCTGGTGCCGATCCTGCGGATCTGGCGCAAACGTTCAGTCGCGCGTCGCGCCATTGCCGATGTTTGATCGGACCTCACTGAAATCCTGGTGGGGAACCCCGCTGGTCGGCCTGCTTGGCGGTTACCTCGCCAGCCAGGTCGGCTGGCCGTTGCCGTGGATGGTCGGCTCGTTGCTGGCAATCATCCTCGTGCGCTGCCTGACACCCTGGCAATTGACGGAAATCCCTGGCGGGCGCAAATGCGGCCAGTGGATCGTCGGTATCGGGATCGGCCTGCACTTCACCCCGGTGGTGATGGAGCAGGTGCTGAGTCATTTCGGCCTGATCTTCTTTGGTGCCCTGGTCACCAGCCTGTCCGCCGTGGTGGGCGTCTGGTTGATGCGACGCACCGGTGAAGATCGCGCCACCGCGTTTTTTTCCAGCATGCCCGGCGGCTCCGGGGAGATGGTCAACCTCGGCGCACGCAACGGCGCCCTGCTCAGCCACGTGGCGGCCGGGCAAAGCCTGCGGGTGCTGGTGGTGGTGCTCTGTGTGCCGGCCGCCTTCAAGTACCTGCTCGGCGATGGCAACCCGATTGCCCATGCCGGCAGCGTCGACTGGCGCTGGCTGGCGATCCTGTTTCCGGCGGGCGCCCTGCTCGCCTGGGTCTGGGAACGCCTGCGCCAGCCTAACCCGTGGCTGTTCGGGCCGTTGCTGCTGAGCGCGGCGGTGAGTATCGGCTGGGACCTGCACATCGGCCTGCCCAATGGCGGCAGCCAGATTGGCCAGTGGCTGATCGGCAGCGGCCTGGGCTGTCACTTCAACCGTCAGTTCTTCCGCCGTGCGCCATCCTTCATGGGCCGGACCTTGATCGGCACCGTGCTGACCATGCTGATCGCGACCCTGGCAGCCTTGGGCTTGAGCGCGCTGACCCACCTGGACCTGCGTTCGCTGACCCTGGGCATGATGCCCGGCGGCATTGCCGAAATGAGCCTGACGGCGGAGACCCTGCAACTGTCGGTGCCGCTGGTGACGGCGATGCAGGTGATGCGGTTGCTGTTTGTGCTGTTTTTGGCGGAGCCGTTGTTCAAGTATTGGAACCGCGATCCAGAGTAAGACCGAGTCGACTTCATCGCTGGCAAGCCAGCTCCTACAGATGGTTTGTGAACGCCGCAAATCCCCTGTAGGAGCTGGCTTGCCAGCGATGGGGCCCTTCAGAACAACATCAAGCCGGCGGCAACCGCCACTCGATCGGCGTCTCGCCATTCTGCTCGAGAAACTTGTTGGTACGGCTGAAGTGCCCGCAACCGAGGAAGCCGCGATAGGCCGACAGCGGTGACGGGTGCACCGAGGTCAGTACCAGGTGCTTGGTGGCGTCGATCAGTTTCTGTTTGCTCTGGGCATGGGCGCCCCACAGCATGAACACCAGGTGTGGCTGATGCTGGCTGACGACCTCGATGATGCGGTCGGTGAAAAACTGCCAGCCCTTGTCCTTGTGCGCATTGGCGTTGGCGCGTTCCACGGTCATGGTGGTGTTGATCATCAGCACGCCCTGATCGGCCCAGCTCTGCAGGTGCCCATGATTGGGGATATCGATGTTCAGGTCGCGCTTGAGCTCTTTATAGATGTTCACCAGCGATGGTGGCGCCGGGATGCCCGGTTGCACCGAGAAGCACAAACCATGGGCCTGCCCCGGGCCGTGATAGGGGTCCTGACCGAGAATGACCACCTTGACCTTGTCCAGCGGCGTGGAATTGAGCGCGTTGAAAATCATCGGGCCCGGCGGATAGATCTCCTTGCCCGCCGCGCGCTCCTGTTGCAGAAAATTTCGCAACTCTGCCATGTAGGGCTGGTCGAATTCGGCACGCAAGGCCTCCTTCCAGCTCGGTTCGAGTTTGATACGGTCATCTGCAGTCATGGTTACATCCGGAAATCACAATGGGGCGCACCCTAGGAAACCCGCCCCGGCTTGTCAATTGCTCTGAGGCAGATCCGGCATTTTCCCACACAGCGATCATACTGAACCTTCAAATCCGCAATCGAGGTCACGATGAATTTGCACTTCGAAGAACTCACCGGCACCGACGGCGCGCGCCTCGGCATCGCCAGTCTGGATGCCGAACAATCCCTCAATGCCCTGTCCCTGCCCATGATCATTGCCCTGCGCGAGCGCATGGACGCCTGGGCCCGGGACCCGCAAATCGTCTGCGTCCTGCTGCGCGGCAATGGCGCCAAGGCTTTTTGCGCAGGCGGCGAAGTGCGCAGCCTGGTGCAGGCCTGTCGCGCTCATCCCGGTGAAGTGCCGGCACTGGCGGCGAACTTCTTCGCCGCGGAGTACCGCCTGGACTTCAACCTGCACACCTACCCCAAACCGCTGATCTGCTGGGGTCATGGCTATGTGCTCGGCGGCGGCATGGGCTTGCTGCAAGGGGCGAGTATCCGCATCGTCACGCCGAGCAGTCGCCTGGCCATGCCCGAGATCAGCATCGGCCTTTATCCGGACGTCGGCGCGAGCTGGTTCCTGTCGCGGCTGCCGGGCAAGCTCGGGCTGTTCCTCGGCCTGACCGGCGCGCACATGAACGGCCGCGATGCCATCGATCTGGACCTGGCGGATCGCTTCCTGCGCGATGAACAGCAACAGGACCTGATCGAAGGCCTGCTGCAACTGAACTGGCAGGAACAGACCGCCATGCAACTCAACAGCCTGCTCAAGGCCTTGCAGCAGGAGGCCGTGGCGCAGATGCCGGCCGCCCAGTGGCTGCCGCGCCGCCAGCAGATCGACGAATGGCTGGACGTCAGTGACGTGCGTTGCGCCTGGAAAGCCATCAGCGCCCTGCGCGATCACGCGGACCCGCTGCTGAGTCGCGCGGCGAAGACCATGAGCGAAGGCTCGCCGCTGACGGCGCACCTGGTGTGGGAGCAGATCGCCCGTGCCCGCCACCTGTCTCTGGCCCAGGTGTTCCAGCTGGAATACACCCTGAGCCTCAACTGCTGTCGGCATCCGGAATTCAGCGAAGGTGTGCGGGCGCGGTTGATCGATAAGGACCACACACCGCACTGGCATTGGCCGGACATCAATAATGTGCCGGAGGCGGTGGTGGAGGCGCATTTTCACAAGGCGTGGGAAGGACGGCATCCGTTGGCGGATTTGTCGTCGGAGTATTGAAGAATTTGGGTAAACGCACTGTAGGAGCGAGCATGCTCGCGATGAGCCCGAGAACGCCGCGGGGTATCAGGTTGCCAGCGTTATCGTTGGCGATCATCGCGAGCATGCTCGCTCCTACAGGTACGGGATCTGGTGTTTTCCTGAATGACTAGCGGTGGCCGCCGCGTCCATTGTGATCACCCCGACCCCCACCCCGTCGTCCATCATGCCCGCGGGAATCATTGTTCCAGCCCCCGCGATTGCGCCCATCCCAGCCATTGTTCTGATGCGCCCGGTAATCACCCCTCGATTGCTGGTAATAACGCGGTGACGAGTTGTAATAACGCGGATTCGGTTGATACACCCGCGGCTGCGAGTAATAACGCGGCGTCGGCTGGTAATAACGTGCGGGCGGCGCGTAGTACCGGGGCGGTGGCGTGTAGTAACCGCCGCCGTTGTAGTAATAGGAACTGCCCCCGGCGTAATAAGCGGGCGCCGGCGAGGTATAAACCTCAGAACTGTAGTAACTGCCTCCTTCATCGTAATAAGGCACGCATCCACCCAGGGACAAACCCAACACAGCTAACAGAAGAATTTGGCGGAGCTTTTTTTGGCGGAGCATAGCGGCCTCCTGGACCGCGAGTGAGCCTTACCAGCGACGCTGGCAGGCGACAGCCAGATGTTCTGTGACTGTCACAAGATCAGACATCGATTTCCGAATCTGGTGCGTCACCGCAACAAGTTGAAACATCTCGCCGATGAAAGGTTTTTCATCCATTCAGGCCCTGATTAATGGTGACCACTGCCATATCCACCGCCGTGATAACCATGGCCGTGCCCGCCCCAGTAGAAGTAACGAATGCCCCATCGAATCAGCGGCCGGCCGCGCTGCATCTCAGTGCACGGTCGCACCATCACAAGGCAAGCAGCCATAGACCTTAAACGTACCCAGCGCTGAATCCCCCGTCCCAGAGCCATCAAGCCGACTTGGCACGGCTCTCGCTTAAACAATCGCAGTGCAGGAATTACACAGGGTCGCGACACCACAATTTGCAAATGGCTGACTAGGGTTCCGGCTCGTTAACACGAGTGGCTGGTCCGAGAGTTGGCGACCTCCAGTTGAGGTTACACGGCGGGATAAAAGCCCGGGAGACAAGCCACCGTTCACGGTGTCGCTGCCTTCCTGTCCGCCCTTGATCAACTGGAGAACCGCCATGTCCCAGCTTCGTTTACCCGCCTTGCTCGCCGCTGCCTTCGCAGCCTTCGTGAGCTTCTCGTCCCAGGCCGCACAGAAAGACCACTTCAGCGTCTGCTGGACCATCTATGCCGGCTGGATGCCTTGGGAATATGCCGGAAGTCAGGGCATCGTCGACAAATGGGCGAAGAAGTACGGCATCAAAATCGATGTGGTGCAGCTCAACGACTACGTCGAATCGATCAACCAGTACACCGCCGGCCAGTTCGATGGTTGCACCATGACCAACATGGACGCCCTGACCATCCCGGCCGCCGGCGGCGTCGACAGCACCGCGCTGATCGTCAGCGACTTCTCCAACGGCAACGACGGCATCGTCCTCAAGGGCGAAGGCAAGACCGTCAGCGACCTCAAGGGCATGGACGTCAACCTGGTCGAACTCTCGGTGTCCCATTACCTGCTGGCCCGGGCCCTGGATTCGGTCGACCTCGCCGAGAAAGACCTGAAAGTGGTCAACACCTCCGACGCCGACATCTCGGCCGCCTTCAACACCGATCAGGTCAACGCCGTCACCACCTGGAACCCGATGCTTTCGGACATCAAGGCCAAGCCGGCGGTGACCGAGGTGTTCAACTCCAGCCAGATCCCCGGCGAAATCATGGACATGATGGTGGTCAACAGCGCGACCCTCAAGGACAACCCGGCCCTGGGCAAAGCCCTCACCGGCGCCTGGTTCGAAGTGGTGGAGCTGATGAACGCAAAGAATGCCGCCAGCAAGGCCGCCCTGGAGCACATGGCCAAGGCCTCGGGCACCGACCTCGAAGGCTTCCAGGCGCAACTGGACACCACCAAATTGTTCGCCACGCCCCAGGAAGCCCTGGCCTTCAGCACCAGCAAACAGCTGCCGGAGACCATGCGCAAAGTTGCCGAGTTTTCCTTCCAGCACGGGTTGCTCGGCGAAGGCGCGAAGGACACCAGCGCCGTCGGCATGGCCTTCGCCAACGGCGTGACCAGCGGCGACAAGGGCAACCTCAAGCTGCGCTTCGATCCGAGCTACGTGCAGATGGCCGCCGACGCCAAGCTGTAACCCAGGAGAATTGGCCATGCGCCTGATCAATCGCCACCCTGATCGCCCGAGTCGCCTGTTGTTGGTGATCCTGCCGTTCGCCCTGGTGCTGTTCGCCTACTTCCTGGGCTCGGCCGAGCGACTGGCGGACAACCCCAACGACAAGCTGCTGCCCAGCGCCGTGCAAATGACCGACGCGGTAAAACGCCTGGCCTTCGTCGCCGACAGCCGCACCGGTGAATACCTGCTCTGGCAGGACACGGCGTCGAGCCTGCGCCGCCTGGCCATCGGCCTGGGCATCAGCGCCCTGGCCGGACTGTGCCTGGGTATTGCCGCCGGCACCCTGCCGCTGTTCGGCGCGCCGTTGTCGCCGCTGCTGACGGTGCTGTCGATGGTGCCGCCCCTGGCGATCCTGCCGATCCTGTTCATCGTCTTTGGCCTGGGCGAGTTGTCGAAGGTGATGCTGATCGTGATCGGTATCACCCCCTGCCTGGCCCGGGATCTGGAACAACGCGCCCGGGAAATCCCTGTCGAGTTGCTGATCAAGGCCCAGACCCTCGGTGCTTCCACCTGGACGCTGATGCTGCGGGTGGTCCTGCCGCAACTGTTGCCACGCCTGCTGATCTCCCTGCGGCTGATGCTCGGTTCGGCCTGGCTGTTCCTGATTGCCGCCGAAGCCATCGCCTCCACCGACGGCCTCGGCTACCGGATTTTCCTCGTGCGTCGCTACCTGGCGATGGACGTGATTGTGCCGTACGTGGTGTGGATCACCCTGCTCGCCTGGCTGATGGATTGGGCGCTCAAGCGCCTGACCGTGCAGGCGTTCCCCTGGTATGAAGGAGCGCGGGCATGAGTTTCATCAGCGTAAAGAATGTCTGGCAGCAGTATGCCGACCAGGTGGTGCTCGAAGGCCTGAACCTGGAAGTCGACGAAGGTGAGTTCTGCACCCTGGTCGGCGCCTCCGGTTGCGGCAAGTCGACCTTCCTGCGCCTGTTGCTGGGCCAGGAACGCGCCAGCCGCGGCGAGATCCTGCTGGACGGCCAGGCCCTGGCCGGCGAACCGGATGCCAGCCGCGGCGTGGTGTTCCAGCGCTACTCGGTGTTCCCCCATCTGACCGTGCTCGACAACGTCGCCCTCGGCCTTGAACTGCCGCGCTCGCCCCTGCTCGGACGCCTGTTTGGCCGGGCGAAAAAAGACGCCCGCGAACAGGCTTCGGTGCTGCTGCACAAGGTCGGCCTGGGCCACTCGCTGGACAAGTACCCGGCGCAACTGTCCGGCGGCATGCAGCAACGCCTGGCGATTGCCCAGGCGCTGATCATGAAGCCGCGGGTGTTGCTGCTCGACGAGCCCTTCGGCGCCCTCGACCCGGGCATTCGCAAGGACATGCACAGCCTGCTCCTGGAGTTGTGGCGCGAGACCCGACTGACCGTGTTCATGGTCACCCATGACCTGTCCGAAGGTTTCAGCCTCGGCACCCGCCTGCTGGTGTTCGACAAGGTGCGCATCGACCCCCATGCCCCTGGCGCCTACGGCGCGCGCATCACCTACGACATCCCTTTGAACAGCGACCGCCGCGCCCATCGTGCCGCCGCCGTCGACGCCCCGCCAGCCGCGCTGACGGGCACGCTCCGTATCGCTTGAGAGGAACTTGCCAATGACTGATTCGACCCTGCTGTTCCCGCCCTTTGCCGAAGAAATGCTGCCCGGTGGCGGCCACCGATCTTTCGTTCTGAAACGCGGCCAGCTGCTGCGCCTGACCGACCTGCGCGGCGGCGCCAACGTCAGCCTGACATTGCTCAATGCCAACGAAAAAACCGAACGCCTGAACCTGCCTGACAGCCTCAAGTGCCAGCACACCGCCAAGCTCACCGCCGGCCACTGCCTGTACTCGGACATGGGCCGCGTGCTGGCCGCGATCACCGCCGACACCTGCGGCTGGAGCGACAGCCTCGGCGGTGTGCTCTGCGCCGAAGAGGTCGCGCAAAAATACGGCGCAGGCCGCTATCAGGAACTGCGCAACGGTTTCTACCGCAACGGCACCGACAACCTGCTGGTGGAGCTGGGCAAGTGGGGCCTGGGCCTGTCGGACCTGCTGATGACCCTCAACCTGTTCAGCCGCGTCAATGTCGACGAGACCGGGGGGTTTCATTTCGTCGAAGGTAACTCGAAAGCCGGCGACTACATCGAGCTGTACGCGCCGATGGACACCCTGATGGTGCTCACCGCCCTGCAACACCCCATGGACCCGGCGCCCGAATACGCACCCAAACCATTGAAGTTGAGCTGGATGAACGCCGACGCCAGCGTCGCCGAACACTGCCGCACCTCGCGCCCGGAAAACGAGCGCGGCTTCATCAACACCGACCGCCTGTTCGCCTGAGGATCGCTGCCATGTCACTCGCCATCGCCACCGCTGCTGCTAACGGCAACGCCAACAACAGACAGCCTGAAACCGCGATCTACCGCGCCACCATCCCCGCCGGCGAACCCTGGCTGATGGAGGTCAAGGCCGGCCAGACCCTGCGCATCCTCGACCTGGAAGGCAACCAGGCCGTCGACACCCTGTTCTACAGCGTCGCCAACCCCAAGGAACGCTATGACGTGCAGCGCACCCTGCGCCGCCAGAACAGCGTGTACCTGAACACCGGCAGCGTGCTGTATACCAACCTCGGCAAACCGATGCTGACCATCGTCGCCGACACCTGCGGGCGTCACGACACCCTCGGCGGCGCCTGCGCGCAAGAGAGCAACACCGTGCGCTACGCCCTGGAAAAACGCTACATGCACAGCTGCCGCGACAACTACCTGCACGCCTGCGTCCACGACGGCCGGCTGGGCAAGGGCGACATCGGGCCGAACATCAACTTCTTCATGAACGTGCCGGTCACCGCTGAGGGCGGCCTGACGTTCGAGGACGGGATTTCCGCGCCGGGCAAATACGTCGACCTGCGGGCCGAGATGGATGTGATCGTGCTGATCTCCAACTGCCCGCAACTGAACAACCCGTGCAACGCCTACAACCCGACCCCTGCGGAGCTGCTGGTATGGAACTGAAATTCCCGAGGTTGCGCCGCTGGTTGTTTGTGCTGTGCCAGGCCCGTTCCGGCCAGTGCATTAAATAACCGCTACCTCTGTAGGAGCTGGCTTGCCAGCGATGACGGCGTGTCAGTCAACATTGATGCAATGTGTGCCGACGCAATCGCTGGCAAGCCAGCTCCTACAGGGGGGGCGGTGGTGATTTGAAGTGAACTGTTTTTTCATCGGGGACGGCCCCGATGCATCTCGAAAAACTGCGGGACGGCCCGCATCCCAGGTCGAGGCTGATGCGCAATCGCCTCCGGGGGTTTTGCCATGTTCGAAAAAGTCCTGATTGCCAACCGTGGCGCCATTGCCTGCCGCATCCTGCGCACCTTGCGCGACCTGCAGGTACAAGGGGTGGCGGTGTACTCCGAAGCCGATGCCGCCAGCCTGCACATCCTGCAAGCCGATGAAGCCCATAGCCTGGGCGAAGGCGCTGCCGCCGGCACTTACCTGGCGGTCGAGAAGATCCTCGCCATTGCCAAGGCAACCGGCGCCACCGCGATCCATCCCGGCTACGGTTTCCTTTCGGAAAACGCCGCGTTTGCCGAAGCCTGCCAGGCCGCCGGCATCGCCTTTATCGGCCCGACGCCTGAGCAACTGCGGGTATTCGGCCTCAAGCACACCGCTCGCGCCCTGGCCAAACAGCACGGCGTGCCCATGCTCGAAGGCACCGAACTGCTCGACAGCCTCGACGCCGCCCTGCTCGCCGGTGAACAGGTCGGCTACCCGGTGATGCTCAAAAGCACCGCCGGCGGTGGCGGCATCGGCATGCGCGTGTGCCGCAGCGCGGCGGAGTTGAGCGAATCCTTCGAAGCAGTCAAACGCCTGGGCCAGAACAATTTCAGCGACGCCGGCGTTTTCATCGAGAAGTACATCCAGCGCGCCCGTCACCTGGAAGTGCAGGTGTTCGGCGATGGCCGTGGCGAAGTGATCGCCCTCGGCGTGCGCGACTGTTCGGTGCAGCGACGCAACCAGAAAGTCCTTGAAGAAACCCCGGCACCGAATCTACCTGAAGGCATGGCGGAAGAACTTTGTGCGGCGGCGATCCAGCTGGCCAAAGCGGTGAATTACCGCAGCGCCGGCACCGTGGAATTCGTCTTCGACAGCGAAGATCAACGCTTCTACTTCCTGGAAGTGAACACGCGCCTGCAGGTGGAACATGGCGTCACCGAACAAGTCTGGGGCGTCGACCTGGTGCGCTGGATGATCGAATTGGCGGCCGGTGACCTGGCGCCGCTTCACGAGTTGAGCAAGGGCCTGAAACCTGAAGGCCATGCGATCCAGGCGCGCCTGTACGCCGAGGACCCGGGCCGCGATTTCCAACCGAGTCCGGGGCTGCTCACCGCCGTGGATTTCCCCAAGGCCAACGGCGTTCAACTGCGCATCGACACCTGGGTTGAAGCCGGCTGCGAGATTCCGCCGTTTTTCGACCCGATGATCGCCAAGCTCATCAGCTGGGCGCCAAGCCGCGAACAGGCGCGCGCCGAATTGCATCAGGCCCTCGGCGACAGCCTGCTGTATGGCGTGGAAACCAATCGCGACTACCTGCGTCAGATCCTCCTCGACGCGCCCTTCGCCAGCGGCCAGCCCTGGACCCGTTGCCTGGAAGGCCTGGTGTATCAGGCCAACACCTTCGAGGTGATCAGCGCCGGTACCCAGACCAGCGTGCAGGACTATCCCGGCCGCCTCGGCTACTGGGCGGTCGGCGTGCCGCCGTCGGGGCCTATGGACAGTCGCGCCTTGCGTCTGGGCAACCGTTTGCTCGGTAACGACGAAGGCGCGGCAGCCCTGGAAATCACCATGAGCGGGCCGCTGCTGCGCTTCAATTGCGAAGCGGTTGTGGCGGTCACCGGCGCGGTGATTCCGTTGACGCTCAACGGTGAAACCGTACCGATGAACACCACCCTGCGGGTACCCGCCGGCGGCACCCTGAGCCTGGGCACCATTGCCGGCGCCGGTGCCCGCAGCTACCTGTGCCTGCGCGGCGGTTTGCAGGTCCCGGACTACCTGGGCAGCAAAAGCACCTTCACCCTCGGCCAGTTCGGCGGCCACGGCGGACGCGCCCTGCGCACCGGCGACGTGCTGCATGTACCGGCCTTGAGCGACCCGCGTGACGGTCAGGTGCTGGCCGAAGAACAGCTCGGCGAATTGCCCGCCGTGCGGCAGATCCGGGTGATCTACGGCCCCCACGGCGCGCCGGAATATTTCACTGAAAACTACATCGCCACCTTCTTCGCCACCCAGTGGGAAGTGCACTTCAACTCCAGCCGCACCGGCGTGCGCCTGATCGGGCCGAAGCCGGAATGGGTGCGTGCCGATGGCGGTGAAGCCGGCTTGCATCCGTCGAACATCCACGACAATCCCTACGCCATCGGCGCGGTGGATTTTACCGGTGACATGCCGGTGATCCTCGGCCCCGACGGCCCGAGCCTGGGCGGGTTCGTGTGCCCGGTGACGGTGATCGAGGCGGACCTTTGGCAGCTGGGGCAGCTCAAGGCCGGGGACAAGGTGCAGTTCTCGCCGGTGGACATCAAGACTGCGCGCCAGCTCGCCCTGAAATGGAATTCCCCCTGTAGGAGCCGGCTTGCTGGCGATGGGGCCCTCACATACACCGCATCAACTTCATCGCCAGCAAGCCGGCTCCTACAGGGGCTTGTGTCGCCTGTGGTGTTGGATTTGGGTCAGGACGACACCCGTCTGGTTGCACGCCTGTCAGGCGACACCCACCTGCTCCTTGAAATCGGCGCCCCCGAACTCGACCTCGTCCTGCGCTTTCGCGCCCACGCCCTCATGCAGGCGCTGGAAAGCAAGCACCTGCACGGCGTGATCGACCTGACCCCGGGCATTCGCTCGCTGCAGGTGCACTACCAGCCCGAGCAACTGCCGCTGTCCGACCTGCTCGGCATCGTCGCCGGGGAATGGGATGCCGTGTGCGCTGCCAAGGACCTGCAAGTGCCGTCGCGCATCGTCCACCTGCCACTGTCCTGGGACGACCCGGCGTGCCAGCTGGCCATCGAGAAATACATGACCACGGTGCGCAAGGACGCGCCGTGGTGCCCGAGCAACCTGGAGTTCATCCGGCGCATCAACGACCTGCCCAACCTCGATGAGGTGCAGCGCACAGTGTTCGATGCCAGCTACCTGGTAATGGGCCTGGGCGACGTCTACCTCGGCGCGCCGGTCGCCACGCCGCTGGACCCGCGTCATCGCCTGGTAACCACCAAGTACAACCCGGCCCGCACCTGGACCGCGGAAAATTCGGTGGGCATCGGTGGCGCCTACATGTGCGTGTACGGCATGGAAGGTCCCGGCGGCTATCAGTTCGTCGGGCGCACCTTGCAGATGTGGAATCGCTACCGCGAAGTCGCGGCGTTCGATGGCAAGCCGTGGTTGCTGCGCTTCTTCGACCAGATCCGTTTCTACCCGGTCAGCGCCGACGAGCTGCTACGCATCCGCCGCGATTTCCCCCTCGGGCGCTTCGACCTGAACATCGAGCACAGCCAGCTGAACCTGGCGGACTACCAGGCGTTTCTGGCCAAAGAGGCCGCGACCATCGACGCCTTCCGCGCGCAACAACAGGGAGCGTTCAACGCCGAGCGCGAGCGCTGGATTGCCAGTGGCCAGGCGCATTTCGACAGCGAAGAACCGGCCCCGCCAGCGACCGAAGATGCGCCGCTGGGCGAAGGCCAATTGAGTGTCGACAGCCACATCGCCGGCAACCTCTGGCAGGTCCAGGTCGAAGCCGGCCAGCGGGTCGAGGCCGGTGCTGTGCTGGTGATTCTCGAGTCGATGAAGATGGAGATCCCCCTGCTCGCACCGATGGCCGGCGTGGTCCGCGAGATTCGCGTGCAACCGGGTTCGGCAGTGCGTGCCGGACAGCGCGTCGTGGTGCTGGAACTCCACTGAACCCATTTGAAAAAGGACACCTGCCATGAACATCAATCTGCAACTCGACGCCCTGCGCAGCGCTTACCGCGATGGCACCACCACGCCCCGGCAACTGCTGCGCCAGTTGCGCGATAAAGCCGCTGCGCTGAACCCGGACTATCACCTGTTCATCCACCTGCTCAGTGTCGAGGAACTGGAGCCTTATCTGGCCAACCTCGACGGTCGCGACATGGACAGCCTGCCGCTGTACGGCGTGCCGTTCGCGATCAAGGACAACATCGACCTGGCGGGCATCGCCACCACGGCCGCATGCCCGGCGTTTGCCTACGTGCCGCAACGCTCGGCCACCATCGTCGAGCAACTGCTGGCCCTCGGCGCCATTCCCCTGGGCAAGACCAACCTCGACCAGTTCGCCACCGGCCTCAACGGCAGCCGCTCGCCCTACGGCGCCTGTCCCAACAGCGTGTTGCCGGAATACCCTTCGGGCGGTTCCAGTGCCGGTTCCTCGCTGGCGGTTGCTCTCGGTGTAGCAAGTTTCTCCTTGGGTACTGACACGGCGGGTTCCGGTCGGGTGCCGGCAGCCTTGAACAATCTGGTGGGCATGAAAGCCACCAAGGGTCTGGTCTCCACCGCGGGCGTAGTGCCCGCGTGCCGCACCCTGGATTGCGTGACGACCTTTACCGCCACCGCCCGCGAGGCCAGCCAGTTGCTGGCCCTCACCGCGCGCCTCGATCCCCGGGACGAGTACAGCCGCCGCAACCCGCAGTGGAACGATGGCTCGGCCTTCGGCAACGTGCGGCCGTTCCGATTTGGCGTCCCCCGTGCCGAGGACCTGCAGTTCTTCGGCTGCCTTGAAGGACCGCAGCTGTTCAGCGCAGCCATCGACCAGCTCAAGGCCCTGGGTGGCGAAGCCGTGGAGCTGGATCTGTCGCCTTTCCTCGAAGCGGCGCGCCTGCTCTACGAGGGGCCGTGGGTGGCCGAACGCTACAGCGTTGCCGGTGACTTGCTGGAGCAAGACCCGGCGGCGGTGCTGCCGGTGATCGGCGCCGTGTTGGCCAAGGCGCCCGCGGTGACGGGGGTGCAAACCTTCCGCGCGCAGTATCGCCTGCAAGCGCTCAAAGCCCTGTGCGATCAAGCCCTGGAAGGGCTCGATTGCGTGGTCACGCCAACCATTGGCCGGCCGGTGACCCTGGCTGAGCTGGAAGCAGAACCGGTGCTGCGCAACTCGGAACTGGGTTATTACACCAACTTCATGAACCTGCTCGACTACGCCGCCGTCGCCGTGCCGAGTGCGTTCATGGGCAATGGTCTGCCCTGGGGCGTGACCCTGTTTGGTCGGGCGTTTACCGATCAGTACCTGTTGAGCGTCGCGGATGCCTTGCAGCGCCAGCAGGGTTCGGCCACCCCTGCCCCGGTGACCGTTGCCCGCCATGATCGCGCGCGCGTGGTGGTGTGCGGTGCGCATCTTGATGGCCTGGCGTTGAACTGGCAGCTCAAGCAGCGCGGTGCGCGCCTGGTGGAGACGACCTTCAGTTCGCCCGACTATCAGCTTTACGCCCTGGCGGGCGGCCCGCCGTTTCGTCCGGGCATGGTCCGGGTGAAGGATGGCGGCGTGGCGGTTGCCGTGGAAGTCTGGGAGTTGCCGAGCAGTGAACTGGGCTCGTTTTTGACGGGCATCCCGGCGCCGTTGGGGTTGGGCAAGGTGCAACTGGCGGATGGGCGCTGGGAAAGCGGGTTTATCTGTGAGGGGTATGGATTGGAGGGGGCTGTTGATATCAGTCATTTGGGGGGGTGGCGGGCCTACCTCAAAACCCTGGCATAACCCCAAGCCCCCTCTCAACCACACATTCCACTGTGGGAGCGAGACCGGCTTGCCGGCGAAAGCGTTGTGTCAGCCGCGTCACTGCTGAATATCACAACGTAGGCGCTGCCGCAGGCTGCGATCTTTTGATTGTGCTTTTCAAGATCAAAAGATCGCCGCCTGCGGCAGCTCCTACGACATGGGCACGACATTTCCGATGCACAGGGAGCAGTTATTTCCCCGCAGTGCCATTAGAATGCTACCCACCGGACCCCTGCCAATGGAATTGTCATGTCGCCCCGCTCGCCTCGGTATTCTCAACGTTCGTTGGTCCTCACGCTGATCGCATTGCTGGGCGCCGGCTTTCTCGCCACATCGTTCCTGAGCTACTACGCCTCCCGTGCGTCGATCCGCGACAACATCATCAACACGGAACTGCCCCTGACCTCCGACACCGTCTACTCGGAAATCCAGAAAGACCTGGTCCGGCCGATCCTGATTTCCTCGATGATGTCCCGCGACACCTTTATGCGCGACTGGGTGGTCAACGGCGAAAAAGACCCCGAACAAATGACCCGCTACCTCAACGAGGTCATGACCCACTACGGCGCCTACACGGCGTTTTTCGTCTCCAACACCAGCCTGACCTACTACCACGCCAAGGGTGTGCTCAAGCAGGTCAAGGCCACCGAGCCGCGCGACGCCTGGTACTTTCGCGTGCGCGACATGCAGGACCCTTACGAGATCAACGTCGATCCAGACCTCGCCAACAAGGACAACCTGACCTTCTTCATCAACTACAAGGTTTACGACTACAACGACCGCTTCATCGGCGCGGCCGGGGTCGGCCTGACCGTCGATGCCGTGATCAAACTGATCGACAAGTACCAGCAGCGCTACCAGCGCAGTGTCTACTTCGTCGACAACTTCGGCCGCCTGGTGCTCACGGGTGCCGAAGGTGGCCCCCAGGGCGCGCACATCGGCCAGAAACTCAGCGACCTCGACAGCATGAAGGAACTGGTCAGCCTGCTGCCAAAACCCCACAGCGGCAGCTACGAATATTCCGTGCAGGGCCAAGGACACTTCCTCAACGTCCGCTTCCTGCCGGAGCTGGACTGGTACCTGTTCGTCGACAAGCGCGAAGACGGCGCCCTCAATGACATTCGCCAGTCGCTGTACCTCAACCTGCTGATCTGCCTGCTCGTCACCCTGATCGTGCTGGTGCTGGTCAATCGGGTGATCAAGCGCTACCAGGCAAAGATCCAGGCGCAAGCGACGCTCGACAGCCTGACCGAACTGCCCAATCGGCGCGGCTTCGACCTGCTGGCCGCACAAGCCATGCACGAAGCCCGACGCGAGCCCAGCCCGCTGACCGCGCTGCTGCTCGACCTGGACCACTTCAAGGCCCTCAACGACACCTACGGTCACCTGGCCGGCGATCAGGTGCTCAGCGGTTTCGCCCGTGACCTGCAAAGCTGCCTGCGCCACGCCGACATCGTCTGTCGCTGGGGCGGTGAAGAGTTCATCGTGCTGCTCAAGGACACCGACGCCGAAACCGGGCGGATGCTCGCCGAGAAAGTCCGCCAGCACGTGGAGCAACAGCGATATGCCTACAACGGTCAGGCCTTGCACGTGACTGTCAGCATCGGCCTGACCACCCTGCAGCCCGATGACACCTTGCACAGCCTGCTGTCTCGGGCGGATCATGCGATGTACCGGGCCAAGCAAAGCGGCCGTAATCGAACCTGCGTGGAAATGCCTCACTCTGCCTATGAACCCGCCTGACCTCTGCCCGGCCTGCGGTGCCGCCAACGACTGCACCCTCGCCGACCCGCGAACCGCCGACCGCGCCTGCTGGTGCTTCGGCGTCAGCATCGACCCGGCCATCCTCGAAGCCCTGCCCGCCGAGCTGCGCAATGCCGCCTGCCTGTGCCCGCGCTGCGCCGAAGTCGAGGCGCAGTTGCAAGCGGCGGCCCGGCCGATCCAGTAAGATGCGCGCCCCTGCCATTTCATTGACCCTTCGCCATGCGCCTCGACCGTTTCCTCAGCAACCTGCCCTGCTTCAACCGCAAGCAGGTGCGCCTGTTGCTGGTGGAAAAGCGCGTCCGGGTTGACGGAACAATCGTCACCGACCCGCACACTGAAGTTCGCGAATTCAGCCGGGTCGAGGTCGATGGCGACGTGCTGCAGACCGGCAAACCCCTGCGCCACTTCATGCTGCACAAACCCGCCGGTTGCGTCAGCGCTACCCGCGATCCGCAGCACCCGACGGTGCTCGACCTGATCGATGAGCCGGACAAGGACGAACTGCACATCGCCGGACGCCTGGACTTCAACACCACCGGGCTGATGCTGATCACCAACGACGGCAGCTGGTCGCGCCGCCTGACCCAGCCGCAGACCAAACTGCCGAAGGTCTACTACGTAGAAACCGAGCAGGATATCGGCCCCGAATACGCCGTCACCTTCAACGAAGGGCTGTATTTCGCCTTTGAAGACCTCACCACCCAACCCGCCGGGCTGCAAGTGCTGGGCGCCAAATGCGCACGGCTGAGCATCGTCGAAGGCCGCTACCATCAGGTCAAGCGCATGTTCGGCCACTTCGACAACAAGGTGCTGCGCCTTCACCGCGAGCGCATGGGTCCGCTGGTGCTCGACGAGGCGTTGAAACCGGGCGAATACCGTCCGCTGAGCGCGCAAGAGATCGAATCGATCTAAGCCGCCTACCGCTCAGCAGAAGTTGTCGAACAATTTACCAACGGCACTTGCGCGAAGACGTGACCCCTGCTTGAATCAGGACGTCGGCCGAAATGTGACCGACGAGTCACCCCATACCTCTAAGAAACTTTTTGTCGGTAGGAACCCAGTGGGTTCCGGTCTCATCCGACAAACTGCCCGCCAATAACAATACCCGTCGACCGGACTGCTTTGGATCGACATGGGCCTCTCAAATTCCAGGCGTATGCCTACCTGTCACAAAGCTCGTGCAATCTTATTTGCGCGCATACCCGCTTGCTTGCCAGGAGTCTTATGACATGAGGCCAGAAATCGCTGTGCT
>Ga0160472_100473_pt1 | contig 28116 bp, 27 predicted proteins | sample HID1973M_E11MG_FD_108267 | JGI IMG/M metagenome (GOLD analysis project Ga0160472, IMG submission 108267) | Enriched mosquito-associated microbial communities from UW Madison campus, WI, USA - HID1973M_E11 MG | ecosystem: Host-associated > Arthropoda: Insects > Digestive system > Unclassified ... | reverse complement strand
CACTTCGAGAGGCTTCTTCTTGGCTTTCATGATGTTTGGCAGAGACGCGTAGCGCGGCTCGTTCAAACGCAGGTCGGTGGTGACGATGGCCGGCAGTTTCAGGGAAACTGTCTGCGCGCCGCCGTCGATTTCACGGGTGACAGCGACGCTGTCGCCGCTGATTTCGACTTTGGACGCGAAGGTGCCCTGACCGTAGCCGCTCAGTGCAGCCAGCATCTGGCCAGTCTGGTTGTTGTCGCTGTCGATGGCCTGTTTGCCCAGGATCACCAGCTGAGGCTGTTCCTTGTCGACAACAGCTTTCAACAGTTTGGCAACGGCCAGGGAAGTCAGATCTTCGGCGGATTCGACCAGAATGGCGCGGTCTGCACCCAGAGCCAGCGCGGTGCGCAGTTGCTCTTGGGCGGTGGACGGGCCGACGGAGACGACGACGATTTCAGTCGCAACACCTTTCTCTTTCAGGCGTACGGCTTCTTCAACGGCGATCTCGCAGAACGGGTTCATCGACATCTTGACGTTGGCAAGATCGACGCCGGAATTGTCCGCCTTGACGCGAACCTTAACGTTGTAATCCACAACGCGTTTGACAGCTACAAGAACCTTCATGGATTCCTCGTTACTCTCCGGTGAAAAGAAAATCGCCTGGGCGAACCTGGCGGTTGATGCTCATCGGGCGCAAGGGCACCTCCAAAAACGCCGGCTCGGTAGCAAAGTGACCATCGCTCATGATCAACATGACCGCTCGTCAGTGGTGACTCACGAGTCATTCGTTATCGCGGCGTGTAGACTGCGAACCAAAGTCGCACTGCCCATCACTTTCTACTGCCATCGCCCTGTCTTTAGAGGTGCTCTTGAAGCCTGCAGTCAGCCTACGGCGAGCGCAAAACCGACCGTATCTTGACCGGAACGCCTATTCCGGTCAATACGCCAAAATAGCCGTTCATAAGCCGCGTGACTTTGATTTCTCTGGGTTTGAGCCAATTCAAACAAACGTTTGTATTGGACGCTGAGAGTGGTGTAGATATAATGCGCCACCCAAAGAGAAAGGTGGGCAATCGTTTTTCCTCTTCCGACCCCAGGTCGGGATTCAAGGAGGCGACACCTGAACTCCAAAATTAGAAAAATACTGTTGAGCCTTGAGTAGGAGATAACCTGTGGAACGCGAATACATGGAATTCGACGTGGTCATCGTCGGTGCCGGCCCCGCTGGTCTTTCCGCTGCCTGCCGCCTGAAGCAGAAAGCCGCTGAAGCCGGTAAGGAAATCAGCGTCTGCGTGGTCGAAAAAGGCTCCGAAGTCGGCGCTCACATCCTTTCCGGTGCCGTGTTCGAACCACGGGCCCTGAACGAGTTGTTCCCGGACTGGAAAGAACTCGGCGCGCCGCTGAATACGCCGGTCACCCGCGATGACATTTACGTGCTGAAAAACGCCGACAGCGCGCAAAAGGTGCCGGACTTCTTTGTGCCCAAGACCATGCACAACGAAGGCAACTACATCATCTCCCTGGGTAACCTGTGCCGCTGGCTGGCCCAGCAGGCCGAGAACCTCGGCGTGGAAATCTACCCGGGCTTCGCTGCCCAGGAAGCCCTGATCGACGAAAATGGTGTCGTGCGCGGGATCATCACCGGTGACCTGGGTGTCGACCGCGAAGGTCATCCGAAAGAAGGCCTGTACACCCCGGGCATGGAACTGCGTGGCAAGTACACGCTGTTCGCCGAAGGCTGCCGTGGCCACATCGGCAAGCAGCTGATCCAGCGCTACAACCTGGCCAGCGATGCCGACGCCCAGCACTACGGCATCGGCCTGAAAGAAATCTGGGAAATCGACCCGGCCAAGCACCAGCCTGGCCTGGTGGTCCACACCGCCGGTTGGCCGATGGACATCATGGGCACCGAGAACACCGGTGGTTCGTTCCTCTATCACCTGGAAAACAACCAGGTGTTCGTGGGCCTGATCGTCGACCTGTCCTACAGCAACACCTACCTGTCGCCCTTCGACGAGTTCCAGCGCCTCAAGCATCACCCGGTACTGGCCCAGTACCTGGAAGGCGGCAAGCGCATCAGCTACGGCGCCCGCGCCATCTGCAAGGGCGGCCTGAACTCGCTGCCGAAAATGGTCTTCAAGGGCGGCGCGCTGATCGGTTGCGACCTCGGCACCCTGAACTTCGCCAAGATCAAGGGCAGCCACACCGCGATGAAGTCCGGCATGCTCGCCGCTGAATCGGTGGCCGACGCACTGTTCGCCGACAAGGATGGCACTGAAGAGCTGACCAGCTACGTCGACGCGTTCAAGAACAGCTGGCTGCACGAAGAACTGTTCGCCAGCCGCAACTTCGGTCCGGCGATCCACAAGTTCGGCGCCATCATCGGTGGTGGTTTCAACTGGCTCGACCAGAACATCTTCGGCGGCAAACTGCCGTTCACCCTGCACGACAACAAGCCGGATTACGCTTGCCTCAAGCTGGCGGCGGACTGCAAGAAGATCGACTACCCGAAACCGGACGGCAAGCTCAGCTTCGACAAACTCAGCTCGGTGTTCATCTCGGGTACCAACCATGAAGAAGAGCAGCCGTGCCACCTGAAGCTGAAAGACCCGAGCATCCCGATCAGCAAGAATTTGCCGCTGTACGACGAGCCTGCCCAGCGCTACTGCCCGGCCGGCGTGTATGAAGTGGTGACCAAGGAAGACGGCGAGAAGCGCTTCCAGATCAACGCCCAGAACTGCGTTCACTGCAAGACCTGCGACATCAAGGACCCTGCACAGAACATCACCTGGGTGACGCCGGAAGGCGCTGGCGGCCCGACTTACCCGAACATGTAAGCCGAACCGCTCGACATCAAGGCTCCCGGATGGGGGCCTTTTTGTTGCCTGCAATTCAGGGCATCACACCGTCACCTGTAGGAGCTGGCTTGCCAGCGATGACGGCGGTACATCCGGCATTGATGTTGACTGACCCACCGCAATCGCTGGCAAGCCAGCTCCTACAGGGGGGGTTTTGTTCAGACTTTGAGGCCCAGCTCGGCTGACAGACGCGTCGTCACACCCTTGATCAAAGGAATCAGCTCGGCCATTTTTTCCAGCGGCATGTACGGCACCGTACTGGCGATGCTGATGGCGGCGACGATGCGTTTGCTGGCATCGCGGATCGGCGCGGCGACGCAACGGATCGACGGCTCGTTGTCTTCCAGATCGAAGGCGTAACCACCGGCCACGTACTCGATCATGCGCTGTTCGAACTGCTCCCAGGACTGCTCCGGATGCTGTGGCCAGAACAGGTTTTTGCCACCGGCCGGCAGGCTGACCTGATACAGGCGCTGCCACTCCTGCGGCGCGTCGTCGAGCATCAACGCCTTGCCGATGCCGGTACGCGCCAGGGGCATGCGGTGACCGACCCGCGAACGCATTTCCGGACCATTGCGCCCCGGATTCTTGTGCAGGTACAGCACTTCGTCGCCTTCACGGATCGCCAGATGAATGGTGTCGCCGGTCAGCGCCGACAACTCATCCAGATACGGCCCCGCCAGAGTCACCAATGGCAACTCTTCGCGCGCCTGAAAACCCAGTTCGATCAGCTTCGGCCCCAACAGGTAACCGACCTGCGGCACAACCCGCAGGTAACGCTCGTCCACCAGGCAACTGGCCAGGCGATGGGTGGTGCTGCGCGTGGTGCCGATCAACCGGGCGATCTCTTTGAGATCGCGGGCACCGCTGGCCACTGCCTGGACCACACCCAGCCCGCGAAGCAGGGTCTGGGTGCCGGTCGGCGCGGCGTCCTTGGCGATTTTTGGAAGGTCTTCCTGCATATCCAGCCTTGACGTTGGGCGAGTGAACGGGCGGCATTATGGTCGCCCGCAGGTCAGGACTACAACTTGATACGCTCGACTTTGCCCACCAGCAGTATGTAGGAAAGCGCACCGATCAATGCCAGTACCGAGATGTAGGTGATCGCCGGGGCGAACGAATCACCGCTGGCCAGGAAGCCGATCACGATTGGCGTGGCAATCGCCGACAGGTTGCCGATGAAGTTGAACACCCCGCCGGTCAGCCCGAGCAGACGCGCCGGCGCCAGGGTCGACACCAGCGACCAGGTGATCGAAGCCAGGCCGTTACCGAAGAACGCCAGCGCAAGGAAGGCAATCACCAGCGGCGTCGACTCGACGAAGTTGGCGCCGATGATCGACGTGGAAATCAGCAGGCCACTGATGATCGGCAACTTGCGGGCAAAGCCCACCGTGTAACCGCGACGGATCAGCAAGTCCGAGAAGAAGCCGGAACACAGCACGCCCACGAAGGCCGCGAGGAACGGCAGTGACGCCAGCAGGCCGGACTTGATGAAGTCCATGCCGCGATACTTCACCAGGTAGGTCGGGAACCAGGTCAGGAAGAACCACAACGTCGAGTTCAGGCAGAACTGGCCAAGGTAGATGCCCCACAGCTTGCGCTTGGTCAGGACAATGCCCAGGTCGGTCCAGCTGAATTTGGCTTTGACCTTGGCCTGTTCAGCCTGGATGTCCACCAACCCGCCGCCTTCGCGGATCAGGTCGATTTCAGCGGCGTTGGCGCCCTTGAAATCCCGCGGCTCGCGATACACCGCGTACCAGATCGCCGCCCACAGAATGCCCACCGCGCCGGTAGCCACAAAGACCATGTGCCAGCCGAATTCGTGCTGCAGCCAGGCGAGCACCGGGGTCAGGAATGCCAGGCCGACGAACTGCCCGGAGGTATAGAAACCGATGGCCGTGGCACGTTCGCGCTCGGGGAACCAGGTGGTCACCACGCGGCTGTTGATCGGATAGGCCGGCGCCTCCAGCGCGCCCACGGCCATGCGCAGCACGAACAGCGCGATGAAGCTGGCCGCGAAACCGAGCATCACCGTGGCGATTGACCACAGCAACAGTGCCGCGGTGTAGAGAATGCGTGGCGGCACGCGGTCCACCAGCCATCCGCCGGGGATCTGCATGGCCGCGTAGGTCCAGCCGAAGGCCGAGAAAATCAGGCCGACGTGGATCGGGTCGATGCCCAGCTCACTGGTCAGTGCAGGTGCCGCGATCGACAGGTTGCTGCGATCCAGGTAGTTGATCACCACGGTGATGAACAGCAGGACCATGATGAAAAACCGCTTGCGGCTCGGCGCCACCAACGACGCCTGCCCGGTGAGGGTTTGCGGTTGCATGAGGAGTGCCTCTTTTTATGGTTATTGAGGTCGTTCTAAAGACTGGCGCTGAAACTTGTAGGAGCTGGCTTGCCAGCGAAGGCGGTCTCAGGTGTGGGGCAAGATTCGAAGGCCCCTTCGCTGGCAAGCCAGCTCCTACACAGGGATTTGTGGTGGGTCAGAGATCACTCACCACTCGGCAAAGCTGCCATCGGCATGGCGCCAGATCGGGTTGCGCCAGCGGTGGCCGACGGCGGCGCGTTCGATCACGTATTCCTCATTGATCTCGATGCCCAGGCCCGGGCCGTTCGGGATCTTCACAAAGCCCTTGTCGTAGTCGAATACCGCCGGGTCTTTCACGTAATCGAGCAGGTCGTTGCTCTCGTTGTAATGGATGCCCAGGCTCTGCTCCTGGATGAACGCGTTGTAGCAGGCCGCGTCCAGTTGCAGGCAGGCCGCCAGGGCAATCGGACCCAGCGGGCAATGCAGCGCAAGCGCGACGTCGTAGGCTTCGGCCATGTTGGCGATCTTGCGGGTCTCGGTGATGCCGCCGGCGTGGGACGCATCCGGCTGGATGATGTCGACGTAGCCTTCACTGAGCACGCGCTTGAAGTCCCAGCGCGAAAACAGGCGCTCACCCAGGGCGATCGGCGTGCTGGTCAGCGGTGCCAGCTCCTTCAGTGCTTCGTAGTTTTCACTGAGCACCGGCTCTTCGATAAACATGAGCTTGTACGGGTCGAGCTCTTTCATCAGCACCTTGGCCATCGGCTTGTGCACCCGGCCATGGAAGTCCACGCCGATGCCGACGTTCGGGCCCACCGCATCACGCACAGCCGCGACGTTGGCCAGGGCCAGGTCGACTTTCTCGAAGGAGTCGAGGAACTGCAGTTCTTCAGTGCCGTTCATTTTCACCGCAGTGAAACCGCGCTCCACCGCTTCTTTCGCGGCACGGGCCGTGTCCGCCGGACGGTCACCGCCGATCCACGAATACACGCGAATCTTGTCGCGCACCTGGCCGCCCAGCAGATCACTGACCGATACGCCGAGGGCCTTGCCCTTGATGTCCCACAACGCTTGGTCGATACCGGCCAGGGCGCTCATGTGAATCGCGCCGCCACGGTAGAAGCCGCCGCGATAGAGCACGGTCCAGATGTCTTCGATATTGCGTGGGTCTTTGCCGATCAGGTAGTCGGACAATTCTTCAACGGCAGCAGCGACGGTGTGGGCACGACCTTCGACCACGGGCTCGCCCCAGCCGGTGACGCCCTCGTCGGTTTCGACCTTGAGGAAGCACCAGCGTGGCGGAACGATGAAGGTGGTCAGTTTGGTGATTTTCATCTGATGGTCTCTCTTGTTAGATGCGGCGCGCGCAGCGCCAACGAATGCTCAGCGAAGGGCTTTCCAGGCAGCGACGTAAGCCAAGGCATTGGCCGCCACTTGCGCAGGGGTCATGCCCGGCTTGAACAGACCGGAACCGAGGCCGAAGCCTTTGACGCCCGCGTCGATAAACACCTGCATGTTGTCCGGGGTGATGCCGCCGACCGGTGCCAGGATCGTGCCCGCCGGCAGTACCGCCAGCCAGGCCTTGACCACCGCCGGGCCCATTTGCTCGGCCGGGAACAGCTTGAGGATGTCCGCGCCTTCGGCCAGGGCGGCAAAAGCTTCGGTCGGCGTGGCGACGCCCGGCGACAGGTACATGCCCGCCGCTTTCGCTGCGCGCAGCACCTTGGCATCGCTGTGGGGCATGACGATCACCTGGCCGCCCGCGGCCTTTACCTGCTCGACCTGCTCCGGGTTCAGCACAGTGCCGGCGCCAATCAGGCAATCGGCGGGCAAGGTACTGCGCAGGATGCGGATACTTTCGTACGGCTCAGGGGAATTGAGCGGCACTTCGATGACGCGAAATCCGGCGCTGTACAGGACTTCGCCGATGGCCGCCGCTTCCTGCGGGCGCAGGCCGCGCAGGATCGCGATCAGGCCGGTGTGCGCCAGGGCTTGTTTGAGCATGTCAGTCCTCCAATCGGGTTTAACGGGATACGGCAGGCGGGATCAGGCCGGCGGCGAGCGCCAGTTGCCACAATCCGCGTTCGGTGGCCTGTTCGGCCAGGGTCACCCGGGCAAAGCCGGCGGCATCGAGCGCGCGGCTGTAGCAGGAACAGAGTTGCGCGTTGCCGATGAGAATGATCGACGGCAGGTGCACGCTGTTGTGGCGCCGGCGCTGAGCGCTCGCGAGGGCCGACAACTCGTGACCGATGAGCAAGCCGGACAGATAATCCGCTTGCGCCGTGGCGCTCAATTCGCCGGTCAAGCCGAGGCTGCGGGCGCTGAACACGGTCGACAGCGGACCGATTTCCCCCTCCACCGACAGCGCCACCCGCACACCGCGATCGAAGGCCTCGCCATCAAAGGCTGCGCCCCGCTGCTGGGTACGGCCGAGGATGCTGTGTTCGCTGAGCACGGCGAAGATTTCGCCGGTCATGAAGGTGTCGAAACGGGCGATGCAGCCATCGGCCACTTCCACCCATTTCGAATGACTGCCAGGCAGGCCGATCAGCAGATCGCCACCGGCCTCCCCCGCCAGATTCTGCAGAACGCCGAGCACCTGGGTTTCTTCGCCGCGCATGACATTCGGCAGGGACGAACGTTGAATCACCCCCGGCACGATGTGCACATCGACACCGCGCAGGCTGCGTACGCTTTGCAGGGAAGTACCGAGGGTGGCGACGTTGGCCGGGGTATCGCGGTAGGCCGCTTCCTGCCAGCCCTGGGCGCTGCCGACCATGCCGCAGGCGATGACCGGCAAGCCAGGTTGTGCATCAAGCCAGTCGCCGCAGGCCTCATCGAAAGCCAGTTCGAAGCCGTCGGTGCATTCCCGGCCGGCAATGATTCGCGGTGCCTTGGGCAGCTGCATGATGCCCGACGACAGCGAACGCTGTTCAAGCACCTGGCCACCTTCGGCCAGTTTGTAGGCACGTAATGAGGTTGTCCCCCAATCGAGCGCGATCAATTGCGCCTGCATCGCTTCACCTGTTTTGGTTTTTTGGCAGTGAGTGAGGCGGACTATAAACCTTGATGGCGAGAAATCTCAATATATAAATATCAATCCCATATATTGAGATATGACAAAAAAAGATCGCAGCCTTCGGCAGCTCCTACGTCGCATGCAACGCGTGCAACGCGTGCATCGCGTGCATCACGTGCATCACGTGCATCACGTGCATCACGTGCATCACGTGCAACGCGTGCAACGCGTGCATCGCGTGCAACGCGTGCAACGCGTGCATCGCGTGCATCACGTGCAACGCGTGCAACGCGTGCATCACGTGCAACGCGTGCAACGCGTGCATCGCGTGCATCACGTGCATCGCGTGCATCGCGTGCATCACGTGCATCACGTGCATCACGTGCATCGCGTGCATCGCGTGCAACGCGTGCATCGCGTGCATCGCGTGCATCACGTGCAACGCGTGCATCGCGTGCATCACGTGCATCACGTGCATCACGTGCATCACGTGCAACGCGTGCATCGCGTGCATCACGTGCAACGCGTGCATCGCGTGCATCGCGTGCAACGCGTGCAACGCGTGCAACGCGTGCATCACGTGCAACGCGTGCAACGCGTGCAACGCGTGCATCACGTGCATCACGTGCATCGCGTGCATCACGTGCAACGCGTGCAACGCGTGCATCGCGTGCATCGCGTGCATCACGTGCATCACGTGCATCGCGTGCATCGCGTGCATCGCGTGCATCGCGTGCATCACGTGCATCGCGTGCATCACGTGCATCGCGTGCATCGCGTGCATCGCGTGCATCGCGTGCATCACGTGCATCACGTGCATCACGTGCATCGCGTGCATCACGTGCATCGCGTGCATCGCGTGCATCGCGTGCATCGCGTGCATCACGTGCATCACGTGCATCGCGTGCATCACGTGCATCGCGTGCATCGCGTGCATCGCGTGCATCACGTGCATCACGTGCATCGCGTGCATCACGTGCATCGCGTGCATCACGTGCAACGCGGCATCACGTGCATCACGATGTGCACCGTAGGAGCTGCCGAAGGCTGCGATCTTTTGAAAGCGCTTATTGACCCGAAGCGAAATCGCGCAACACAGCGCCATCCATCCGGTACCGCACCCACTCCTCCTGCGGCTGCGCGCCCAAGGATTTGTAGAAGTCGATGGCCGGCGTATTCCACTCCAGCACGCTCCACTCGAAGCGCCCGCAATCATTGGCGCAGGCGATTTTCGCCAGGTGGCGCAACAGGGTCTTGCCGGCGCCACCGCCGCGTTGTTCCGGGGTGATGTAGAGGTCTTCGAGGTACAGGCAGTTGCTGCCCAGCCACGTGGAATAGCTGAAAAAGAACACCGCGAAGCCGATCGGCGCGCCGTCACGCAGGCAGATCAGTCCGTGGGCCGTCGCGCCTTCGCTGAACAGGCTGCGCTCGATGTCGGCGACGCTGGCGATGACTTCATGACGGGCACGTTCGTAGTCGGCCAGTTCAGTGATGAACGCGAGGATTTGCGGTGCATCACTGGGGGTTGCCGGGCGGATTTCGATCGTCATGGACGTGCCTTGTGAAAAAGTTGAAAACGCCATACTAAGGCGGCGCAAGGCGCTCGTCACATGGGGAAAGCAAAAAGTGTCGCCGTTACTCCGGCGCAGGCTAACCCTGGAGTCGAAAACCTCGGACCTAACATCTGCGCCGGGCATGGTTAGATAGCCGCGCTGCTCATTATTCCGGTCAAGGAACCGCGTCATGTCTACCGCAACACCACCCGTCTCACCCAAGTTGTTCGGGCTGTTCTGCCTGGCCAGTTACCTGTTGTCGTTGTCCTACGGCTCGACCTTCCTGTTATCGCTGTTGATCGGCTCTCGGGGCGGCAATGAACACGATGCCGGTAGCGTCATTTCGGCAGCGATGCTCAGCACCTTTGTTGCGGTGATTGTGTCTGGTCATCTCTCGGACCTGCTTGGCGCCGCCCGTTCCATCGCGCTGTTTGGCATCCTGCTGGTGGCGGCCAGCCTGGGCTTCGCACTGACGCCGGGGTTCGGCCATCTGCTGTTGTTTTTCGGGTTACTGCTGGGGTTGGGCTGGGGCGTGTTCTACACCCTGGGGCCGATCATCGTCGCCGGTCTGGTGACACCTGCCCAGCGCGCGAAATATTTCGCCTTGCTCTCGGGCAGCATGATGAGCGGCATCGGTAGCGGCCCCTTGCTCGGGCGCGCCGCGAGTGCCCTCGGATATCCGCTGACGGCCGCGTTTTTCATGGCGGCGCTGGCCAGCCTGGTCGGCGTGTTGCTGTTCTGGCGCCTCGCCCCGCGACTGCAACAAGCCCCGGAACAGACACCCGCTGTTTCGCGAATCTCCTGGCGCACAGCGGGTCACGTGCTGTCCTCCCGGGCGGTGTTCGCGATCATCATGGTCGGCCTCGGCGGCTGCATCTTCGGCGGCCTGTCGAGTTTTCAAACCAGCTATGCCGCGGCGCGCTCGCTCGACTATTCGTTGTTCTTCCTCGGTTTCATGAGCGCCGCCATCAGCAGCCGCCTGTTGATCGCAGGTTTTGTGGTCAAGCGCGATCCGCTGCGCATGTCGTGCCTGCTGTCCGGCTTGATGGTGGCCTCGATCCTGATGTTCGGATTCGGCGTCAATGACGGCTTCAGCTACGTCATCGCGGCGGTGATGCTCGGGGTCGGCTACGGGCTCAACTATTCGGTGATCAATGGCCTGGCGGCCAACGAGGCGCCGCCAGGCAGCACCGCGCAAGCCTTGCTGCTGTTCAGTCTGTCGTACTTTATCGGCGTGTTCGGCTTCCCGTTGTTGGCGGGGAAAATCATCGTCGAACAGGGCATGTCCACGCTGTTGCTGACGGTGTTGGCAGTCGCTTGCTTCAACTGGCTGATCAGTGTGGGGCGTTGGGTCTACCGTCGCACCAGCAGCGCCAAGGCCGTGCCTCAGGCCTGACCGTTCGTCGCAGATCAGGCACCCCTTCAGATCGGGGGCGGACTAATCAGGTAAGGACTCTACCCCGTTGGAGACAACACCATGATCCTGCCCAGGTTGACCGCCCTCGCCCTCACTGCACTTCTGGCCACCAGCGCACTCGCCGGAACCATCGGTTCCAGCACCGGCCCCACCAATCCCGTGGAGAAACCCAAGGCGCCAGCCATCCAGAGCGCCCCGGTGATCAACATCAACGGCTCGGATTCCGGCGTCGACAGCGGCCTGCCGCCGTCCACCGGCACCGATCCCCGGGTGCAAGGCAACGATGCCGGGCGTCAGGGCGGGATGGAGCTGCCGGACACCAAAACACCTAGCGAAAGCGGTCTGGGGTCTACCACGACCGACAGTTCAGGAAAGCAAGGCGGCATCAGCCAATAGCCACCGATCCTGTCGAATGAGGAGAACAGCCATGGCCCGTGGAAGCAAAAACAAGTACACCGCCGAGCAGAAACGCAAGGCTGAACATATTGAAGACCGTTACGAGAGCAAGGGTGTGTCGAAAGGTGAGGCCGAGGCGCGTGCGTGGGCGACGGTGAACAAGCAGTCCGGTGGCGGCGAGAAAGCAGGCGGCTCCGGGCGGAAAAAACCGGCCAGAGCCAAGTCCGAGGATCGCCAGGAATCGTCGCGTCGTGCGGTGGCTACCCGTCAAGGGCATCCGCGCAGCAGCACGGCTTCGCGGGATACCCAGACGGTCGACAGTTTGAGGAAAGAAGCGCGGGCGAAGGATATCCCGGGGCGTTCGTCGATGCGCAAGCAGGAGCTGATCGAGGCGTTGCGCAAGGCGGGTTAGTCGCCAGATTATGCAGTGATTTTGAGGGCCTCATCGCGAGCAGGGCTCGCTCCTACAGGGGATTTGTGTACGCCACAAACCATTGTAGGAGTGAGCCTGCTCGCGATGAGGCCGGCACATCCAACATCAATATCAAAATGTGGTGAAATCAGCGCTGTTTAAGCCGATCAATCACCACCGCCAGCAACAATATCGAACCGCGAATCACATACTGATAAAACGTATCGATGTTCTTCAGGTTCATCGCGTTCTCGATGATCGCCAGGATCAAAACGCCGGCAATCACATGCCGAATCATGCCGATCCCGCCGCTCAGCGACACCCCGCCCAGCACGCAGGCGGAGATCACTGTCAGCTCGAAACCCTGGCCGATCATCGGCTGTCCCGACGTCATGCGCGACGCCAGGATCACCCCGGCCAAGGCACCGATCAGCCCGTGCACGGCGAAGATGATGATCTTGGTCCGGTCGACATTGACCCCCGCCAGCAACGCCGCTTCCTGGTTACCGCCAATGGCCATGGTGTTGCGCCCGTAGGTGGTGTAGTTGAGCAGCCAGCCGAAGAACAGGAAGCAGACGATGGTGATCAGGATCGGCACCGGCACGCCGAACAACTGGCCGTTGCCAAACACGAAGAACGACTCCTGGGACACGCCTACCGCCTTGCCGTTGGCGAAGATGTAAGCCAGGCCGCGTACGATCTGCATGGTTGCCAGGGTGGTGATCAGCGCATTGACCCGCAGCTTCGCAATCACGATGCCGTTGATCAACCCGACAATCAGCCCCATCAGCAGCGCCGCACAGACGCCGAGAAACACGCTGTTGGGGTCGCGCATCACCACCGCCGCGACCACGCCGGCACAGGCAATCACCGAACCCACCGACAGGTCGAAGTGCCCCGACGCCAGGCAATACAACATGGTGCACGCGGCGATCCCCGTGGTGGAAATCGCCAGGCCCAGGCCACGCATGTTCAGTGGCGAGAGGAAATTGTCGATCAGCAAGGTGCACAGCACGAAGATGCCGACTGCCGCCAGCAGCATCACCCAGTCATCGAGAAACCGCCGCAGGTCCAGGGGTTTGCGTGCAGTCGGCAGCGCTTCATTTTGGGTTGTCATCATAGTCACCTCTCAGTTCGCCACGCCGTCAGCGCGTTGGCGCGGCAAAGCCAGTTGCAGCAGGTTGGATTCATTGGCCTGGTCACGGCTCAACTCGCCCTGGAGCGTGCCCTCGCAGAGCACCAGAATGCGGTCGGATATGCCCATGACTTCCATCAGGTCGCTGGACACCACAATCACCGCGATACCGCTGGCGGCCAGGTTATGGATGATCTGGTAGATCTCGGCCTTGGCGCCGATGTCGATGCCGCGGGTGGGCTCGTCGAGCAGCAGGACTTTCATCGGCATCGACAGCCAGCGGCCGAGAATGGCCTTCTGTTGATTGCCGCCGGAGAGAAACTTGATCTGTTGCCCGGCGTGGGGTGTTTTCACCTTCAGCGCCTTGATCTGCTCGTCGGCATTGCCCTTCTCCCACAAGCCACGCAGCAGGCAGCCGAAGGTCGAATGGGCACCGCGGGCACTGATGTTGATGTTCTCGGCGACGCTGGCCAGCGGCAGGATGCCCTCCTTCTTGCGGTCTTCGGGGCAGAGCAGAATCCCCGCAGCAATGGCGTCCCGGGGTGATTGCAATGTCAGTTCATGACCGCGCAACTCCAGGCGTCCGGCACTCTTGCGCGCCAGGCCGCTGAGCAGACGAAACAGCTCCGTGCGCCCCGCACCGACCAACCCGAACAGCCCGAGAATCTCGCCCTTGTGCGCCTCGAAGCTGACCGGTTCACGCAGGCCGGGCCCAAGCAGGCCGTCGACCTTCAAGGCCACGGCGCCACGCTGGCGGGGGCGATAGTCGTAGATGTCCTGGATGTCACGACCGACCATGCAGGTCACCAGTTGATCGTGGCTCAACTGACTCATGTCCTCGAACGTGCGCACGTAGCGGCCATCCTTGAACACCGTCACGGCATTGCAGATGCGGAACACTTCTTCCATGCGATGGGAGACGTACAGCACCACTTTGCCTTCGTCGCGCAGGCGGCCGATGATCGCCATCAAGCGATCGATCTCCCGCGCCGACAGGCTGCTGGTCGGTTCGTCGAACGCGATCACATGTGCGCCCCGGGACAAGGCCTTGGCGATCTCCACCAACTGGCGCTGGCCGAGGGACAGGCGCCCGACCTTTTCCTCGGGATCGATTTCATCGGCCAGGCCCCTGAGACAGGCCAGCGCTTGCTGGCGCAGGACCGCGCGATTGATCAGGCCGAAACTCGCCGGCAGATGGCCGAGGAACAGGTTCTCCGCCACGCTCATTTCCGGCACCAGATGCAGCTCCTGGTGGATCACCGCCACCCCGCTGCCGATGCTGTCGGCGGTGGATTTGAAGTCCATCGTCTGCTCGCCGATCTGCAATGCACCGCTGCTTGGGGTGTAGGCCCCGCCGAGTATTTTCAGGAGCGTCGACTTGCCGGCGCCATTCTCGCCCATCAGCGCATGCACCTGTCCCGGATGGGCGACAAAACTGATGGCGTCCAGCGCCTTGACCCCGGGAAACGTCTTGCCGATGCCGTTGAAGCGCAAGCTGCCGTTGCACTGCTGTTGTGTTGTTGATTGCCCGTGCATAACCACCTCTTCTCACAGATCAGGCAACCCCGTCGCCGAGGCTGCCGCTGAAATCAACCGGCCATCAGTTCCACAGGCCGATCTTCTCCAGTTCCTGCTTGAAGTTGTCGCGGGTGATCAGCGTCACGTCATCCATGGCGGTGAATTTTGCCGGCTCGGTGCCCGCGGTGACCCACTCGTACATCATGCTGGCGGTGTTATAGCCTTCGATGTGCGGGCTGGGCAGCATCGAGCCGAAGAAGCCGCTGTCGGGCTTTTTCAGTTCGCCGATGGCGTCGGTGCCGTTGATGCCGATGCCGATCACGTTGGCCGCAGCGAATCCGGCACTCTCGGTCGCGCGTACGCCACCGAGCACGGTGTTGTCGTTCATCCCGCCGATGATCAGGTTCTTCGCCGCGCCAGGCAGTTTGACCAGCGCCGAGTTGGTCGCGTCCATGCTGCCGGGTACATCGAGGGTTTTCAGGGCCGAGAACAGAATGTGGTCCTTGGGCATGCCAGCGTCTTCAAGGGCCTTGACCGAACCGTCGGTGCGTTTCTTGCCGGTGTCGAGTTCGTTGTAGGTGTTGATCACCGCGTAGGTGTCCTTCCAGTCCCAGCCGCGTTTCTTCGCTTCCGTGGCCATGGCGTTGCCCTGTTTCTGGCCGACTTCAAACGCGGCCATGCCGAGGTAAGGCACGTCCTCCATGAACTTGCCGCTGGCATCGACAAAGCGGTCGTCCACGGCAATCACTTTCAGCCCGTTGAGTTTGGCCTTGGCCATGATCGCCGGGCCCAGGGACACATCCGGCGGGCAGATCACGAAGCCCTTGGCGCCGTTGGCCGCGAGGCTGTCGATGGCCGAGAGGGTCTTCTCGCCGTCCGGCACCGCGATCTTGATCAGGGTAAAGCCCTTCTCTTTCCCGGCCTTTTCCGCGAACGCCCATTCGGTCTGGAACCAGGGCTCTTCCGCCTGCTTGACGAGAAAACCGATTTTCACTTCCTCGGCCGCCAGCAGCGTGCTGCTCAGGCTGACTGCCGTAACCGCCAGGGCGGCACAGCACAGGGAACGGATGGCATGACGACGATTCATGAGCTGACTCCTTTGTTATTTTTTTTGAGCGTTAGTTGCAACCGGTCAACGTCTGCAACTAATAGTCATATCGTATGATGATTGGATTTCAGCCGTATAAATACGGCTGAAGGCCGATTGTTCAGTCGTGGTACATCACCGAGCGCCCGCCATCGATGGTGATGCACGAGGCATTGATGAAGGGGGCTTCGTCGCTGGCCAGGAACACCGCAGTCATGGCCACTTCAATGGGCTGGCCGATGCGGCGCGGCGGGTGCAGGTCGAAGGCGCGCTGACGCTCGGCGTGGGGGTCGGCAAAACCGTTCCAGTAATCGATGTTGATCTGGGTTTCGATGTAGCCTGGGGCGATGGCGTTGACGCGGATACCCTTGGCGGCATATTCGATGCCCAGGGCGCGGGTCAGGCCGAGCAAGCCGTGCTTGGCCACCGGATAAGGGAAGCAGCCCGGAATGATGTGCGAGGAATGGGTGGAAGCGATGTTGATGATGCTGCCGATGCCCTGTTCGATCATTTGCGGCAGCACGGCCTTGCAACCGTACCAGGCGCCGTCCAGGTCGATGGCGAAACAGCGGCGCCAGTCTTCCTCGGTCATCGTCAGCGGATCACGGAATACGTTGACCCCGGCGCAGTTGACCAGCACGTCGATGCGTCCGTGCAACTGCACCGCCAGCCTGGCCATGGCCTGCAGGTCCTGCTGACTTGAAACGTCGGCCCTGATCGCCTGCACATCGAAGCCCTTATCGCGCCACTGCGCGGCGACGTTTTCGACCTTCTCGGCCTGGATATCGCTGATAATCAATCGGGCTTGCTGGGAAGCGAAGGCAGCGACAATGGCCTCGCCAATGCCCTGGGCGGCACCGGTGAGCAACACGACCTTGTTTTTCAGGCGTTCGCCCTTGGGCGGTTCAGGTACTGGCGGCAGGCTTAACGGTTCAGCCATGGATCAAGACTCCTGTTTGAAGGCACGACAAAAACCGGGCATCTGTGGATGTCCGGTCAAAGGGCGTTTGGGAGGAAAACAGGCAAGCGCATAAACGTTTCAGCCATCGAGCGGTCTGAAACCCTGACGCCACAAGGACGTGCGTTGGAATATCGCTGCATCACTTCACCTGTTTTGTTTTTTTAAGTGTGAGTGCGTGTAACAACTGCTGCCGACTATAAACCTGGCCGCCGGCAAATCTCAATATATATATTTACATCCCTATATGTGGGATTTACCCGGCAAATCGCTGACAGACCTTTCCTTGCACGTCGACGCGAATCGACAACAGCGCGCCATCCAGCGGATGGCCCAACGGGCTCGCGGCACTGGTGATGTACAGGGTCTTCAAGTCCTCGCCGCCGAATACACAACTGGTGGGGCGGCTGACCGGCAGCTCGATGACCCGGTCGACCTGCCCGTCCGGGGTCAGCCTGAGCAGGCCACTGCCATCCCAGCGAGCGTTCCAGATACATCCCTCGACATCCATCGCCGAGCCATCCGGGCCTCCCCGACGATGGGGACCAAACCAGACCTGCGCCGGTTCAAGGCTGCCGTCGGTGCGAATGAAATGCCGATACAGGGTGCCATCCAGGCTGTCGCCGAAGTACAGGCGGGTGGCGTCATCGCTCCATAACAGCGTGTTGGGAATCCCCAGGTTCCTGAGCAACGGCGTCACCCGCGCGTCGCGGTCGATGCGAAACAGTCCGCCGCAACGCCGTTCTATGGGCAGGTCTTCTCCCTGCGGGCCGATGTTGTTTTGCATGGTGCCGAGCCAGAGCCGGCCCTGGGCATCGCAGCGCGCTTCATTGGCGCGGTTGCCGGGTTGCGGGTCGGCTACGCAGAACAGTGTCAGTCGCGGTTCGAGGCCTGGGGAATCGAGATCAAGGCGATAGACGCCGCTGCTCAAGGTCACCAGCGCGTCGCCGCTTTCACAGGGAATGAAGGCCGAGACATGCTCGGGCATCTGCCAGATCTGCACGTTGGCACCGATCAGGCGCAGTGCCTGCTTGCCGGCGATGTCCACCCAATACAGCGCCTGGGTCGGTGCGTCCCAGAAAGGGCCTTCACCGAGTTGTGCGCGGTGACCGGTAACGGCGGTCCACGTCATGAAACCTCCTGCTGTGTTTTTGTTTTTAGGGTGTCGGTGTTTGAATCCTGAACCTGATTCTGATCCTGATGCTGGGCCCCTCCTGTAGGAGCCAGCAGGGCTGGCTCCTACAGGAATCCAGCCGTTCAGTGGGTAATTGGTCAACCTGCACGCCTGCTTGCCATAACCTGTGGGTAATAACGCTTGATCGCAAGGTCCGCATTGTCGATCAGGGTCATGCAGGCCCACACACCCCGCGCGGCATCCCGGGCGGCGATGGCTTCGGCCATGTCCTTGTGAATCGGCAAGGTGCGGCGCAGTTCGTCGGGGTCGGCGGCGGACACCTCAAAGCACACCGCCAGCAATGCACCGAGGGCCGGGACCATTTGTTCGATGAATTGATTGTGGCTGGCGGCGAGGATGCATTCGTGGAACAGGCGGTCGGCGTGGTTGTAATCGACGCCGCTGTCCACCGCCCGTTCCAGTGCGTTGCAGGCCAGCAGGATCGCCTCTACCTGCGCGGTGGTCGCACGCTCGCAAGCCCAGCGCACGGCCATGGGTTCAATGGTGCGACGCAGATCGAGCAGGTCATCGACGAAGTTTTCCGGCAGGCCACTGCGGGACAACCAGCCCACCACTTGCGGATCGAAGAGGTTCCAGCGGCGGATCGGCAACACCCGGGTGCCAACCTTCGGCCCGACTTCGAGCAGGCCTTTGGCAACGAGTGTCTTGATGGCTTCGCGGATAACCGTGCGACTGACGCCGAGCTGCTCGCCGAGGTCGGCCTCGACCTTGAGGCTTTCGCCCGGTTTCACCTGGCCCGTGGCGATCCATTCGCCCAGCCAGTCGACGGTGGTGGCGTGATAACTGCTGGACATGGAGCACCCCCGGAACGGATCGCGATGGGTGTCCACGCTAATCATCATATGATTGGGTGTCAAATATAAAGATCGCAGCCTTCGGCAGCTCCTACGGGGAATGGGTGTTTCTGTAGGAGCTGCCGAAGGCTGCGATCTTTTTCAGGGTTCGAGGCCGATGGGGAAGAACTCGCCGCCACTCCACACACCCAACCAGCGCTGACCATCGATCTCGCGACTCACCGCCAGCTCCACCAGTTGATAGAACGCATTGCGGTGAATCAGCGCCTCGAGATTGGTTCGCACATGCACGTAGGGCGCCGGCTCCTGGGTCACTGGATCGATGACCACGCGCATCGGATGCTCGGCACCGGCCTCAGTGGTTTCGTCGACATTGGTGGTAAAGCGCAGCACCTGCGCTTCGCCCTCGCCCTGCACGTCCACGGCAATCGCCACGAACGGCGCATCGTCGACCTTGATGCCGACCTTTTCCACCGGGGTGATGAGGAAATAATCATCGCCGTCACGGCGGATGATGGTGGAGAACAGTTTAACCATCGGCTTGCGCCCGATTGGCGTCCCCAGGTAATACCAGGTGCCGTCGCGGGCGATGCGCATGTCGATGTCGCCGCAGAAATCCGGGTTCCACAGGTGCACCGGCGGCAAGCCTTGGGTCTTGGGGATCTGCCCCAACAGGTCGTTGGCTTTTTGCGGGTCACTCATGGCGATGTCCTCTGGATTACTGGTCGCTGAGCCCGAGCAGGCTGCGAGCGTACTGCTGCAACGGCGGGCCCATCAAATCTTCGGGTTTTTCGTCGTGGAACGTCAGCAAACCGCCACGACTCTTGATACGTGCAGTATCAATCAAATACTGGGTGCTGGTCTCGATCAACATGATCTGAATCACACCGCTGTCGATGCCAAGGCGATCCAGGGCCTCCTGGTCCAGCCATTCGTCGGAGTTGCCAATGCGATCGTCCGACTTGGCGAAGCGAGTGTAAAGCAGGTAGTGCGCACCGGCGGCACGGGCTTCACCCATGGCCTGGTCGAGGCCTTCCGGTGTCCGCGCGCGGCGCACCATCGGGAAGTATTCGATAAAACCATCGAAGGCGACTTCGGCAATCACGTTGGGGCGAGGATAAACACTACTGCCCGGCGGTATGAAAGCGCCCTGGGCGATGTAGACGAAGGAGTCCGGTTGAATACGCAGGTTATTCACGCGACGGCTGTCGCTGTGGTCGAGCAGCCCGGCGTCGCTCATATGGTAGCGAGTCCCTTCGGCCATATCGCTGACGTTCATGCAGCCACCAAGCGCCAAAACGGCCAGCAGCAAAACCAGGCTACGCATCCTACCCTCCAATGGCCGGTGACGGAAAACCGGCGAATGGGCGTGGGATGCAGATTTTAAGCCAGTTCAGATTTTGTGGTGCCTGATCCGGCCCCTTCGTCGGAACGCCGCCCGGAGCAAGCTCGCTCCCACAGAGGATTGGTGTTGGGCACACTATCTGTACTTGAACTTTATCTACTGTGGGAGCGAGCTTGCTCCGGGCGGCGTTCCGACGAAGGGGCCGGTTCAGCCGCCAATAATCTTCATGACAGTCGCGCCACCCGAAAACGCCACTTCCTGCTTGTCGCCCAATGCCTTGACCAACAACCGCTGAAGGGCTGGCAATGCCTGATGCCGCGGCTTGTCCAGCAAATCACCGATGTAATGACGATTGCTCGACGACAGGCAGCCATGCAGCCATCCGGTAGAAGACAAACGCAGCCGCGAACAGGTACGGCAGAACGGCACGCTTTCATTGGCGATGACGCCAAAATGGCCCATGCCCGGAATCTCGTAGCGCACTGCGGTCGCATCCACCGGCGCGTCGGCCTGGAGATATTCGTAGCGCTCGCCGATCAGGTCCAGCAACTGCTGAAGACTGACGAACTGCTGCAGGAATGCATTGGAATCCTTGGCCAGGTGGCCCATGCGCATCAACTCGATGAAACGCAATTCGTAACCGCGTTCCAGGCAGTAATCGAGCAACGGCATGACCTGATCGAGGTTCTGCCCGCGCAGCGGCACCATGTTGACCTTGATCTTCATGCCCGCCGCCCGGGCCTCGCTCATGCCATCGAGCACGGTGGCCAGATCGCCACCCCGGGCAATGCTGCGGAACGCGCCGGCGTCGAGGGTATCGAGGGAAACGTTGAGGCGGCGAATGCCGGCGTTCACCAGCAGCGGCAGTTTCTTCGCCAGTAACTGACCGTTGGTGGTGAGGCTGATGTCTTCCAGGCCCATCTGCCCGACCGCGGACATGAAGGATTCGAGTTTCGGACTGACCAGCGGTTCGCCGCCGGTAATGCGCAAGCGCTCGATGCCTGCCGCTTCGATCAGGTAGGCCACGCCACGGGCCATGGCCTCGGCCGACAGTTCATCCTGCGCAGCCACCAACCGCTTGCCGTTGGGCACGCAGTAGGTACAAGCGTAATTGCAGGCTGAGGTCAGGCTGATGCGCAAATTGCGAAAACGCCTGCCTTGTCGGTCAACGATCATGATCTCTCCGGCGGAAGAATATTCGGGCGGGTAAAACTTGACCTAGAAATCAAGTTTTAGCAAGTCCTCTACCTGAGTATATTCCCGGGAGCGGCGCCATGTAGCGAAATCATGGCGCAAATAAGGCGGCTGAATGGTTCAGCTACCGGGGGTGTCCGTATCACGCTTGCGTTTGTTGCCCATGCGCACGCCGATGTCCATGAGGAACTGGAAGAAACCTTCCTGATCTTCCAGCACATTGCTCCAGAACGGCGAGTGGTACAGCGCGACGGCGCCGTGCACCAACGCCCAGGAAGCGCAGTAATGGAAGTACGGCGGCACGTCTTCGAGCTTGCCTTCGCTGATCCGGCCCTTGATCAGCAGGGTCAGGCGGTCGAAGTTCGAGGCACGGATCTTGTGCAGTTCCTCGATCATCTCCGGCACCTGGTTGCCCTTGACCACTTTTTCTTCCAGGCGGTCGAACAGGCGATAGCGCTGCGGATCGCGCATGCGGAATTCGAAGTAGGCCCGGGACAGGGCTTCCTTGTCTTTGTCGACGTCGGCCGAGTGCAGCAGTTCGTTCAAATCGCGCTCGTAATCGAGCATCAGGCGCAGGTAGATCTCGGCCTTGGATTTGAAGTGCTTGTAGATGGTGCCTTTGCCGATACCCACGGCATCAGCAATCATCTCGACGGTGACGCTGTCTTCACCTTGTTCGAGGAACAGCTTCAGCGCGGTATCGAGAATTTCCTGCTCGCGGCGGCGAAACTCACGGACCTTACGGGGTTCTTTATGCATAAGAAAAGGTCTGTCGGGGTCAAAATTCGAAGCCGCGTATTATGCCTAACTCGCACAAAAATGCACGGATCATCCGACCATATCTGTGGTTTCCGGTCATTTCTCGCACGATTACCCGGTGATGAGAACTCTTCCGAAGCGGCCGTATTCCAAATTTGTTTAAAAACCCTGACCGGCACACTGGACGAGGCGCAATACTGATCAATACTTGAACTGTCGGCGAGACATCTCCCCCAAGTGTTGCGCCGATAAAGGTACCAACGGACCGCGTGCCTTTGTTTTACTCCTAATGGTCTTAACCCGGATTCACCCCCCAGAACCCGGGTTTTTTTTGCCCGCGATTTAACCAGCCAAGCCCCGTAGGAGCTGCCGAAGGCTGCGATCTTTCACGTCGTTACGCTGCCCCCCTGACATGCGCCAGTGGAAATAACCGCTTGAAATTCGCCGTGGTCTGCTCGGCAAATCGCTCGTACGGCTCGCCCCGCAACATTGCCAGAAATTCCGCTACTTCACGCACGTACTGCGGCAGGTTCGGCTTGCCGCGATAAGGGATCGGCGCCAGGTAAGGTGAGTCGGTTTCCACCAGCAAGCGGTCGGCCGGCACTTTGCTGGCTACGTCGCGCAAGGCATCGGCATTGCGGAAAGTGACAATGCCGGACAGTGATATGTAATAGCCCATGTCCAGAGCCGCCCTGGCCATCTCCCAGTCTTCGGTAAAGCAGTGCAGCACGCCGGCCTGGGGCAGCGCCGCTTCCCGCAGCAAGTCGAGGGTGTCGGCGCGGGCGCCACGGGTGTGGATGATCACCGGCTTGCCGGTCTGCTGCGCCGCTTGCAGGTGCAGGCGAAAGGACTCCTGCTGCAGTTGTGCCGCTTGCGGTTCGTAGTGATAGTCCAGGCCAGTCTCACCGATGGCCACCACTCGCGGGTGATTGAGTTCCTGCAACAGCCAGTCCAGGGCCGGCGCGGCGCCCGGCTGCACGTCCAGCGGATGCACACCCACCGAACAGTCGACATCGTCATAACGTTCGGCCAGGGCTTTGACATCGGCGGCGTTGTCGGCGCTGACGCCGATGCACAGGAAGTGTCCTACCCCGCGCTGGCGCGCCGCATCGAGGGCGGCATCCAGGGAGCCGTCGTGGGCGGCGAGGTCGAGGCGGTCAAGGTGGCAATGGGAGTCTACGAGCATAAGGGTTACAACTTGCATCGAATGAGTGGGACGCTGCTGCCTGGAGTCCAGGCATCGCCGATTACCGCTGGCCTGGCAAAGATGCCCATTGCACCAGCAGCGCTTCGAGTAACAGCACACGGTTAAGGTTAGCCTTGCTCAGGACTTTCTGGCGCTGGGCAAGGATCCAGTCCTGGATGTTCAGCACTTTGTCCTGGGCGGATTTCTGCGCCAGGTACTGCAGGACCTTGCGCATGTCGGCCAGGCCGAGGCCGTCTTCGTCCTGAGTCAGCTGGTAACGCAGGATCAGGTTCGACCAATCGCAGAACCAGTCGAACAACAGCAGCAATGGAATCGCGTTCCAGCCTTCTGCCAGTTGCGTAGGGGATTGCTGCTGCTTGAGCAGTTTCTTCACGCCCTCGACCACCTGCGTGCGCTGTTCGCGCACGCCCTGGGCCTGCAGTTTGACCGCCGCCAGGGGCGAACCGGCCGCCAGGGTGAGCAACTCGGTGCGCTCCTCCGCCGAGCAGTCCGGCAATGCCCGGGCCAGCCAGGTCAGGCTCATGGCTTCGCTTGGCAGCGGACAGGCCTGTTGCACGCAACGACTCTTGATGGTCGGCAGCAAGCGGCTCGGCTGGTGGCTGACCAGCAACAGCACAGTATCGCCGGAAGGTTCTTCCAGGCTTTTGAGCAGGGCGTTGGCGGCGTTGATGTTCATCGACTCGACCGGCTCGATCAGCACCACCTTGCGCCCGCCCATCTGCGCGGTCTGCACCACGAAGCTGACCAGATCGCGAACCTGGTCGACCTTGATCGCCTTGTCCGCTTCTTCCGGTTCGAGAATGTAGTTATCGGGGTGACTGCCGGCCTTCAACAGCAGGCAGGATTTGCATTCGCCACAGGCCTCCAGCGCGGCAGGACGCTGGCACAACAGGCTGGCCATCAGGCGCTCGGCCAGCGCGCGCTTGCCGATCCCCACCGGGCCATGCAGCAAATACGCGTGGGCGTGCTGGGCGCGGCCCGCGAGCTGCTGCCAGAGGCTGTCCTGCCATGGATAGGCCTCAGCCACGGGTCAACTCCAGCAAGCGCGGGAGCAAGGCATCCAGCGACTGCTGAACCTGGGATAAGGGTTGCGCGGCGTCAACCCGCACATAACGCGCCGGGTCGGCCTCGGCACGCTTGAGAAAAGCACTGCGTACGGCGTCGAAAAAGGCACGGCCTTCGAGTTCGAAGCGGTCCAGACGACCACGGGCGCTGGCGCGGGCCAGGCCTACTTCCACCGGCAGATCGAAAATCAGCGTCAGGTCCGGGCGCAGATCACCCTGGACGAATGTCTCCAGGGTGGCGATGCGCTCCAGCGACAAGCCGCGACCGCCGCCCTGGTAGGCGTAGGTTGAATCGGTGAAGCGATCACACAGGACCACGGCGCCCCGGGCGAGTGCCGGACGGATCACCTCGGCCAGGTGTTGGGCACGGGCGGCGAACACCAGCAACAATTCGGTGTCCGGGTTCATGACTTCATCGACCGGTGCCAGCAGCACCTCGCGAATGCGCTCGGCCAGTGGCGTGCCGCCAGGCTCACGGGTCAGCAGTACCTCGATACCGGCGGCGCGCAGGCGCTCGGCCAGGTATTCACGGTTGGTGCTTTTGCCGGCGCCTTCCGGGCCTTCCAGCGTAATAAACAAGCCAGTCACAGGCAGTCCTTAGTTAAAGTCATTGCGCGCTTTTCGGCGCGGGAGCATCGGCCGGGGGGGCATCCGGTGCAGAGGCCTCGGGGGCCGGAGCCTGCGCTGCCGGGGCTTCCTGCTCCGGTGCCTCAGGAGCGGGCGCGGGTTCCTGCGGCGGCACCTGCGGCATGGCCTCAGGGGCGGTATTGGGTGACGCAGCCGGGATCGGCGTCTCGGCTGGCACGGCATCGCCTGGCGGGACTTCGGCGTCTGGCGCCCGCGCTTGCTGGCCGGGCTCCGTCTCAGGTGCGACAGACGGCGTCTGCGCGCCGTTGGTCGGTGCCGGACTGGAACGGTAATCCGCGCGCCGCTTGAGCTGATACTCGCGCACCGCGCTGTTATGCGCGTCGAGGTCATCGGAGAACACGTGGCTACCATCACCCCGAGCCACGAAGTAGAGGCTGGAGCCGGCGACCGGGTTGAGCGCCGCATGGATCGCTTCGCGACCGACCATGGCGATCGGGGTCGGTGGAAGACCGGCGATCATGTACGTGTTGTACGGCGTGGCTTCCTTGAGGTGAGCGCGGGTCAATCGGCCGTTGTAGCGGTCGCCGAGGCCATAGATCACCGTCGGGTCGGTCTGCAGCAACATGCCGATGGCCATGCGCCGCACGAACACCCCGGCAATCTGCCCGCGTTCCTGGGGCACACCGGTTTCCTTTTCGATCAGCGAAGCCATGATCAGGGCCTCATAGGGCCCGGAGTACGGCAAGCCTTCGGCACGCTGCGCCCACTCCTTGGCGAGCACTTCATCGAGGCGAGCGTAGGCAAGCTTCAGCAACTCGAGGTCGCTCATGCCGCGCACGTAACGATAGGTGTCGGGAAAGAATCGGCCTTCAGGGAAAATCCCCGGGTGACCGAGCTTGTCCATGACCTGGCTGTCACTCAAACCGTTGAGGGTCTGTTCGACCTTTTCCTCTCGGGCCAGGGCGGCGCGGACCTGATGGAAATTCCAGCCTTCGACCAGGGTCAGGCTGTACTGCACCATTTCGCCGCGTTTCCACAGGTCGATCAGGCCTTCGACGGTCATGCCCGGTTGCATGCGGTATTCGCCGCTGTGCAGCGGTTGACCGGCGAGATTGAAGCGCCAGTAGACGCGCAGCCAGAAGGCATCCTTGATGATGCCTTTGGCTTCGAGTCGATAGAGGGTACGGGTTGGCGTGGTGCCCTTGGGCACCTCGAGCAATTGTTCCTGGGCGATGTTCAGCGGCTGTACCAGCGCGGAATGAATTTTCCAGGCGCAAGTACCCAATAACAGCCCCGCCAGAACCACACCGGTTTCCAGCAGCAGCAAGAGTTTACGTCTCACGTATCAAGCATCCAGTAGCGCACGGGCAATGGTTTGGAGTTTACGGGTGAGCGGCCCAACCGGCCAGTGAAGAGCAGCATAGGCGCGTACCGGCCAAATACCATACACGCTGTTGCAGACGAAGATCTCATCAGCCCATTGCAGCTGTTCGAGGGGGATATCGGTGACCTGCACCGGGATTCCCAGTGACTCGGCCTGAAACAATATTTCTGCGCGCATCACACCCGCTACGCCGCAGCGTTTGAGGTCCGGCGTCAGCAGTACGCCATCGCGCACCACAAACAGATTGCTGAAGACGCCTTCGATGACGCGCCCGGCCTGATCGAGCATCAAGCCTTCGGCATGCTCGCTGTCCTGCCATTCGGAACGGGCGATGACCTGTTCAAGGCGGTTCAGGTGCTTGAGGCCGGCAAGCAAAGGTTGCCGGGACAGCCGCGTGGTGCAGGGGAACAGCCGCACGCCCTGCTCGCCATGCATCGCAGGATAAGCGGCGGGAGGATTACCCAGCAGTATGCGTCGGGCTTGAGCCGAAGGATCAGGGGCATAGCCGCGCAGCCCGTCACCACGGGTCAGGACGAGCTTGAGCACCCCTTCGCCCAGTGCAGCGGCATAGGCCAGCACTTCACTGCGGATCAACCCATGGTCAGCGGCAATGGCCAGGCGCGAACAGCCATCGGCCAGGCGCGCCAGATGGCGATCCAGCAGCAGCGGCTGGCCATAACGCACGGCGATGGTCTCGAACAGTCCATCGCCATAGGCCAGGCCGCGATCCTTCAGCGACAACGCGTCAGCCGGCTGACCGTCGACCCAGCTGTCCATCAGCCTGCGAACCGGCGGAACACCAGCGAGCCGTTGGTACCGCCAAACCCGAAGGAGTTGGAGACGACGACGTCGATGTCCATGTTGCGCGCCGTGTGGGGCACGAAATCAAGGTCGCAGCCTTCGTCCGGCTCATCGAGGTTGATGGTCGGCGGGGCGACCTGGCTGTTGATCGCCAGCACGCTGAAGATCGCTTCGACCGCACCGGCCGCACCCAGGAGGTGACCAGTCATGGATTTGGTCGAACTGACGGCCAGGTTGTAGGCGTGCTCGCCGAACACCGACTTGATCGCATTGACTTCGGCCAGATCGCCTGCCGGAGTCGAGGTGCCGTGGGCGTTGATGTACTGCACTTGATCGCCATTGATTTTGGCATCGCGCAGCGCGTTGGTGATGCAGCGCGCAGCACCCGCACCATCGGCTGGCGGCGAGGTCATGTGGAACGCATCGCCACTGGTGCCGAAGCCGATCAGCTCGGCGTAGATGGTCGCGCCACGGGCCTTGGCGTGTTCGAGTTCTTCGAGCACCAATGCACCGGCGCCATTGGACAATACGAAGCCATCGCGGCCCTTGTCCCATGGACGGCTGGCGCGGGTCGGCTCGTCGTTGCGGGTCGACAGTGCGCGGGAGGCACCGAAGCCGCCCATGCCCAGGCCGCAGGCCGCCATCTCGGCGCCGCCGGCAATCATCACGTCGGCTTCGTCGTACATGATGTTACGGGCTGCCATGCCAATGCAGTGGGTACCGGTGGTACAGGCCGTGGCGATGGCATAGTTGGGTCCCTGTGCACCGAGGTGGATGGACAGGAATCCGGAAATCATATTGATGATCGAGCCTGGCACGAAGAACGGAGAGATCCGTCGTGGGCCCGTCTCGTGCAGCGTGCGGGCGGTTTCTTCGATATTGGTCAGTCCGCCAATACCCGAACCCATGGCCACGCCGATACGCTCGCGGTTGGCGTCAGTGACTTCCAGACCGGAATTGCGCACTGCCTGAAACCCTGCGGCCAGACCGTACTGAATGAACAGGTCGAGTTTGCGGGCTTCCTTGACCGAGAGGTATTCCTCGACATTGAAGTCCTTTACCGAGCCGCCAAACCGGGGGGAATAGGCAGACAGGTCGGCGTGTTCGAGCAGACACATGCCACCGCGGCCACCCAGAAT
>Ga0160472_100472_pt1 | contig 28211 bp, 19 predicted proteins | sample HID1973M_E11MG_FD_108267 | JGI IMG/M metagenome (GOLD analysis project Ga0160472, IMG submission 108267) | Enriched mosquito-associated microbial communities from UW Madison campus, WI, USA - HID1973M_E11 MG | ecosystem: Host-associated > Arthropoda: Insects > Digestive system > Unclassified ... | reverse complement strand
GCTCCTACAGGTCCGCGGGTGCATGCGGATTGTTTGGCACTCTCAAATCCGTAGGAGCCGGCTTGCTGGCGAAAGCGGTGGTGAAGCTGAGATGCCATCGCTGGCAAGCCAGCTCCTACAGGTATTGCGTCGTACGCCCGCGAAGGGTTCTTGAATTGGAAGAAGAGGCAAACCATGTCCGACACCCTCTGGCAACCCGGCGCCGAACGCATCGCCAACACCCGCATGGAGGCCTTGCGCCGCGCCATCAACCAGCGCCATCACCTGCACATCGCCGACTACGCCGACCTGCACCAATGGTCCATCGATCAGCGCCCTGAGTTCTGGCAAGCCATCGTCGATTTCTTCGACATCCGCTTTCACCAGCAACCTGACGCGGTGCTCATCGAAGGCCCGCAGATGCCCAGCGCCCAATGGTTCCCGGGGGCGACCCTGAACTTTGCCGAGCACCTGCTGCGCCGTCGCGACGATGCGGTGGCCGTGATTGCGATCGGTGAAAACGGCCAGCGTGAACAGTTGACCTGGACCGAACTGGCCGAGCACGTCGCCGGCTTTCAGAACGGCCTGATCGCGGCCGGTGTCGGCCTGGGTGACCGGGTGGCCGCGTGCTTGCCCAACACCTGGCAGACGCTGGTGGCCATGCTCGCCACCACCAGCCTCGGCGCGATCTGGTCCAGTTCGTCGCCGGACTTCGGCACTCAAGGAGTGGTCGACCGTTTTGGCCAGATCGAGCCGAAAGTGTTCATCACCTGCGCCGGTTACCGCTATGCCGGCAAGGCCATTGACCAGACCGCCAAGGTCAACGAAATCCTCGAACGTTTGCCGTCCCTGCAGCAGTTGATCGTTGTGCCCTGTGCAAAGCCCGACAGCCACATTCAGGACTTCCACACCCGCGCCAACGTGACGCTGTGGGACGATTTTTACTGGCCGGGTGGCGAGCCCGATTTTGTCGCCGTACCCTTCGACCACCCGCTGTACATCCTCTACTCCAGTGGCACCACCGGTGTGCCCAAGTGCATCATCCACGGCACTGGCGGCGTGCTGCTGCAACACGTCAAGGAACACGGCCTGCATTGCAATCTCGGCCCGGGCGAGCGCTTGTTCTACTACACCACCTGCGGCTGGATGATGTGGAACTGGCTGGTCTCGGCCCTGGCCGTGGGCAGCGCCGTGGTGCTGTACGACGGCTCACCCTTCCACCCCGAAAACGAACGCCTGCTGGATCTGCTCGACGACGAACGTGTCAGTGTCTTCGGCACCAGTCCCAAATACCTCGCGACGCTTGAAAGCAACGGTATAAAACCCCGACTCAGCCATGACCTGGGCAGCCTGAAAACCCTGCTCTGCACAGGCTCCGCGCTATCGCCGCAGAGCTATGATTACGTCTATCGCGACTTCAAGTCCGACCTCTGCCTGGCCTCGATGTCAGGGGGCACCGACATCGTCGCGTGCTTCGTCAACGGCAATCCCTGGCTGCCAGTGCGCCGCGGCGAAATCATGGGCAAGAGCCTGGGCATGGCCGTGGAAGTGTGGAATGACGAGGGTCAGCCGGTGGTGGGCGAGAAAGGCGAGCTGGTCTGCACCCGCCACTTCCCGAGCATCCCCATCGGCCTGTGGAACGACCCGGATGGAAAGAAGCTGCTGGCTTCCTACTTCAGCCAGTTCTCCGGGGTATGGGCCCAAGGCGACTACGCCGAGCAATTGCCCGGTGGCGCGATGTTGATCCACGGTCGTTCGGACGCCGTGCTCAACCCCGGCGGTGTGCGCATCGGCACGGCGGAAATCTATCGTCAGGTGGAGAAAGTCCCCCAGGTACTCGACAGCGTCGCCATCGGCCAGCACTGGCAGGATGACGTGCGCGTGGTGCTGTTCGTGCGTTTGCGCGAGGGCGTGGAACTGGACGACAGCCTGCAACAGCAGATCCGCCAGGTGATCCGCGCCAACACCACCGCGCGGCATGTGCCGGCGAAGATAGTGGCCGTCACGGACATTCCCCGGACCATCAGTGGCAAGGTGGTGGAACTGGCGGTGCGTAATGTCGTGCATGGGCAGGCCGTGAAAAACACTGATGCGTTGTCCAATCCTGGGGCCCTGGAACAATTTCGTGAGCGCCCTGAGCTGCAGGATTGAAACCTCCGGCATTGATCGCCACCGATGTAGGAGCTGCCGAAGGCTGCGATCTTTTTATATTGGTGTTTCACCGGGACAGCAAAACCAACATTGAAAAGATCGCAGCCTTCGGCAGCTCCTACAGGGTTCGGGGAGCGCCCGGACGCGTGGGTCGTCCTGCATCGCTCAGCTGTGCAAGAATAGGCATAGCCATGCCGCCCCATGCGCAGGACGTTTCGATGAATGCATCACAGACCGGCAGCGATGCCCAGACCCTGATAGCCCGCCTGGATTGGGAAAACAGTCCGCTGGGCGCCGCCAGCACCTGGCCACAGAGCCTGCGCACTGCGGTGGACATCGTTATCCACTCGCCGATGCCGATGCTGTTGCTGTGGGGGCCGCAGCTGACGCAGATCTACAACGACGGTTTTGCCCTGCTGACCGAGAGCAAGCATCCCCAGGGTTTCGGACTGCCGACGCATCAGGTCTGGCCTGAGCTGAAGGACTTCACCGACCCGATCTACTCGGCGGTCCTGCAAGGCCAGGTGCGCACCTACAGCGAGCAGCGCTTCACCCTGCTACGGAACGGCCGGGAATCGGATTTCTGGCTGGACCTGACCTACAGCCCGATCCGCGACGAAAAAGCTGCGGTCGCCGGCGTCCTGGTCACTGCCATCGAAACCAATGAACGCCGGCGCATCGCCCTTGAGCTCGAACAGCGTTCCGCCGCCAGCCTCAAGGCCCAACGCGAAACCGAAGAGCGCCTGCAACTGGCCCTCGCCGCCACCGACGCCGTCGGCACCTGGGACTGGGACATCAACGAAGACCGCTTCATCGCCGACCCGCATTTCGCCCAGTTGCACGGTATCGACCCGGCCCGGGGCAATCAGCTGCCGATCAGTGAATACCTCAATGGCGTGCACCCGGAAGATCGCGCCCTGATCGCCCGCAGCATCAAGCACTGCATCACCCACGGCACCGAGTACGCCGAGGAATATCGCCTGCTGCAACCCGACGGCGAGTTGCGCTGGGTGTTTGCCCGGGGGCGCTGCTACAAGGATCACCATGGCCGGCCGATCCGCTTCCTCGGCGCGGTCCTCGACCTCACTGAACGCAAGCACACCGAGCAGGCCCTGCGCCAGAGCCAGACCGAGCTGCAGTTGATCATCAACGCCATGCCGATCCTGATCAGCTATGTCGACCGCGAGGAACGCTTTCGCCTGAACAACGCCGCCTACCTCGACTGGTACGGGCTGACACCCCAGGAACTCTACGGGCGCACCATTGTTGAAGTGCTCGGTGAAGAGGCCTACGCATTGCGGGCAACGTATATCGTCGAAGCTTTGTCCGGCAAACCTTGCTGCTTCAGCATCAGCACGCCGCACCGCGACGGCAGCATCCGCCAGGCCTTGATGAACTACCTGCCGCGCCACGGCCCGGATGGCGCGGTCAATGGCTTTTATATCTTCGTGATCGACGAAACCGAGCGCAAACAGACCGAGGAAGCCCTGCGTAACCTCAATGAGACCCTGGAGGAACGGGTGTCCGCCCGCACCCGCCAGCTGGCTGAAGCCAACGAGCGCCTGCAGAACGAGATGTTCGAGCGTGAGCGCGCCGAAGACGCGCTGCGCCACGCGCAGAAAATGGAAGCGGTCGGCCAGCTCACCGGTGGCATCGCCCATGACTTCAACAACATGCTCACCGGGATCATCGGCAGCCTTGATTTGATGCAGCGCTACATCGCCGAGGGCCGCGCCGACGAGATCGGCCGCTTCACCGAAGCCGCCGTGTCCTCGGCCAACCGCGCCGCCGCCCTGACTCACCGGCTGCTGGCGTTCTCCCGGCGCCAGTCGCTCAATCGCAAACCGCTGAACGCCAATGACCTGATCCACTCCCTGGAAGATCTGCTCAGCCGTACCAAGGGCGACCACATCGAACTCAAGTTGAAGCTGACGGACGACGCCTGGCTGGTCAACACCGACCTCAGCCAGCTGGAAAACGCTTTGCTCAACCTGGTGATCAATGCGCGCGATGCCATGCCCGACGGCGGCGAGCTGCTGATCGAAACGGCCAACGTGCACCTGGACGGCAGCGACATCACCACCCTGGAACAGGTGAATGCCGGGGATTACCTGATGATTGCCGTCAGCGACAACGGCATCGGCATGACGCCTTCGGTACTGGCCAAGGCCTTCGATCCGTTCTTCACCACCAAGCCCATTGGCCAGGGCACCGGCCTGGGTTTATCGATGATTTACGGTTTCGCCCAACAATCGGGCGGCCATGTGACGCTGTTCAGCCTGCCGGACCGCGGCACCTGTGTGCGCCTGTACCTGCCGCGCCTGCACGGTACTGAACACGAGCAGACCCCGGCGCCGTCCTCCGGCGAAGTGCCGCCAGCCATCGCCGGCGAAACCGTGGTGCTGGTGGAAGACGATGCCGCGGTGCGCATGCTGGTGCTCGATCTGTTGAACGAACTGGGTTACCGCGCCTACGAAGCCGAAGACGCCAAGACCGCCCTGCCCGTGCTGGAATCCGACTTGCGGGTGGACCTGCTGGTGACCGACGTCGGCCTTCCCGGAATGAACGGCCGGCAACTGGCGGAAATTGCCCGCCAACACCGTCCCGGCTTGAAGGTGCTGTTCATGACCGGTTATGCGGAAATCGCCGCCGAACGCCAGGGCTTCCTCGAGCACGGCATGGACATGGTGTCCAAGCCGTTTTCCATTGACCTGCTGGCCAACAAGATTCGCACGATGATCGGCCACCAACCCTGACTTCAGGCATAATCGCGCGCCCCGTTGTCACCACCGTTGCAAGGTAACCTCCCCATGAAAGCTCAAGCCCGCCATATTCTGGTGAAAACGTCCGAAGAAGCCGAGCAGCTCAAACAGCGCATCGCCAAGGGCGAAGCGTTTGATGTGCTGGCCAAGAAATTTTCCACCTGCCCGTCGGGCAAGCGTGGCGGCGACCTTGGTGAAGTGCGGCCCGGGCAGATGGTGGGGGTGATCGATGCGGTGATCTTCAAGAAACCGCTGCGGGTGGTGCATGGGCCGATCAAGAGCAAGTTCGGGTATCACCTGGTGCAGGTGTTTTACCGGGATTGAGGATATGTGGGTGGATGGCCGCTGGCTGCGCCACCGGATTACCTGTAGGAGCTGCCGCAGGCTGCGATCTTTCGCCCTTGATTTAAAAAGATCAAAAGATCGCAGCCTGCGGCAGCTCCTACGGATCGATTGCTGCTCAAGATTTGGGGATGAGGGCCCCAGCTACCTGAATCACCCGACTCGCCAACCGATGCCCCGCCTCGGCAGCCTGCGCAGGACTCCCGCCCTTGAGCCGCACAGCCAGGTACGCCGCGCTGAACGAATCCCCCGCCGCCGTCGTGTCCACCACCTGCTCGACCTTCTGTGCCGGCACTTCGAACGACTCGCCGACGCATTGAATCAGGCAGGCCTCGGCGCCACGCTTGAGCACCACTTCCGGCGTGTGCTCGTAAGCGGCAAACACTTCGGCGCAGTCGCTGTAGCCAAACAGCGCCTGTTCGTCGTCGACGGTCAGCAAGGCCAGGTCGACGTGGGTCAGCACCCGGCGATAGGCCGCCCGCGCCTCCTCCACCGAAGCCCAGAGTCGTGGCCGATAATTGTTATCGAAGACGATCCGCGCACCGCGCTGGCGGGCTTCAACCAGGGTATCCAGCAATTTCTCCCGTCCGGTTGCACCCAGCACCGCCAAGGTAATGCCACTGAAATACAGCACGTCGTAATCCGCCAGTGCCGCGAGGATCGATGCGGCGCCCGGGGTGGTGAAGCAGTCGCGCACCGCTGCTTCGTTGCGCCAGTAGAGAAACCGCCGCTCGCCGGACGCATCGGTCTGGATGCAATACAACCCCGGCAGTCGTCCGGGCAGACGCTGGACCAGGCCCAGGCCGAGGTTTTCCGCGGCCCAGCTCTGGCACATGGCGTCGCTGAAACTGTCGTCACCCAGGGCGGTGACGTAATCCACCCGGGCGCCAGCGCCCAGTTCCCGGGACAGGTAGACGGCGGTGTTCAGGGTGTCACCGCCGAAGCTTTGCTGCAGGGTGCCGTCGGCGCGTTGCTGGAGTTCGATCATGCATTCGCCGATCAGGGCGATGCGGGGGGTGTTTGCGCCGAGAGTTTTGAAGATGTTCATTGTTTTGGGGACTCTGGGATTGCGATGTCGTCTGGCCGTCCGCCATCGCGGGCAAGCCCGCTCCCACAAGGGATTTATGTGCTGGCAAAAATTGCATTCACACCAGATAACCTGTGGGAGCGGGCTTGCCCGCGATGGCAGCGCCTCGGTCTCAAACCTTAGAAACAGGTTTCCATAGTCTCGATGACATTGAGCTGTTCATCCACCAGACAGCCCACCCGCCACTTGTCGAACGTCAGGCACGGGTGCGAAGTGCCGAACGAGATGATGTCGCCAACGCGCAACTCAACCCCCGGCGCCACGGTCATGAAGGCATGCTGGTCCATCACCGCCGTCACCTTGCACGCACTCACATCATCGCCCTTGGCCGGCACCACGCCCGCTTTGTACCGTAGCAACGGCACCGGCAAGCCGGCGTCGTAGGCCACGTCGCGCTTGCCCAGGGCAATCACCGCGAACCCCGGTTCCGGCAGCGACTGCACATGGGCCCAGACTTCCAGCGCCGGACGCAGACCTTCGTGAAGGTCACTGCGGCGGTCGAGCACGCAGCACTGCGCTTCCTTGTAGATACCATGGTCGTGCGCCACATAACTGCCGGGCCGCAGCACACTGAGAAAACGCCCCGCGGCGTTCTGTGCTTCGAAGGATTCGGCGATCAAGTCGTACCAGGCCGAACCCGAGGCGGTGATGATCGGCTTGGCGATGGCGAACGCGCCGCTGTCCTGCAACTGCACCGCGAGGCGCACCAGAGACGCAGCGAAATCGCGAATGCCGGTGACCGCGTGATCGCCATGGATCACTCCCTCGTACCCTTCGATACCCGTCAGGGCCAGGGCCGGTTGCGCGGCGATGGCCTTGGCCAGATCGAGGACTTCCTGCTCACTGCGGCAGCCGCAGCGACCGCCGACCACGCCGTACTCGATCATCACGTTGAGGCGCACACCCTTTGATGCAAAAAAGGCCCCCAGGTCCGCGACGTTGTCCGGGTGATCGACCATGCAATAGAAGTCGAAATCCGGGTCGGTCAGCAGGTCGGCGATCAGTGCCATGTTCGGTGTGCCGACCAGTTGATTGGCCATCAGCACTCGCCGCACGCCATGGGCATAAGCCGCGCGGGTTTGCGTCGCGCTGGCAAGGGTGATGCCCCAGGCACCGGCGTCCAGTTGGCGGCGAAACAGCGCCGGGGTCATGCTGGTCTTGCCATGGGGCGCGAGTTCGGCGCCGCTGTTGCTGACAAAATCCTGCATCCAGCGAATGTTGTGCTCCAGCGCCTCGCGGTGCAGCACCAGGGCCGGCAGGCTGACATCCCGTACCAGGTGGGCGCCGATGCGGGCTGCGCCTTTATCGACGTTGGCAGTGTGTGCGATAGAAGACATGTTCGATCTCCGCAGTTATTCGTTGATGCGACGGGCCAGGCTGTTGGCGCTGTCGATCAGCACCCGCCGGTAGTCGTTGTAGTTTTTCTGCGCGTCGGCCCGTGGCGCGACAATGCACAGGGTGGCGATGGCCACGCCATTGGCGTCTTTGACCGGCGCGGCGAAGCAATGGGTAAAGGTGTCGGCGACGCTGTCGAAAGAGAAGAAGCCCTCGCTGCCGGCCTGACGGATTTCCTTGAGAAACCGCTCCACTGGCAGGCGCTGGCCATCGGGCAGGATGAAATCGTCCTGGTCGATCAGGTCGATGATCGCCTGATCGCTCAGGTGCGCCAGCAACAGGCGCCCGGACGCGGTCCAGGGGATCGGCGCGTTTTCGCCGATGTCCGAGGAGATGCGGAAATGCCGCTCGCCTTCTTTCATCAGCGCCACGGTGTATTTGCGCCCGTTGAGCAGGCACATCTGCGCAGTCTCGCGGGTCTGGCGGACGATGTCCTGCAAGGCATGATCGGCCTCGCGGGTCAGGTCGAAATGACGCAGGTGCGCCTGACCGAGGAAGTACAGCTGGCGACCGAGGTAGACGTGACCGTCCTTGCCGACCGGCTCGAGGATCCGCCGTTCCAGCAAGGACGCCACCAGCTCGTATACCGTGGATTTCGGACTGCCGATGCCGTTGGCGATGTCATTCGGGCGCAGGGGCTGGCCGACCTCCTTGAGGAAGTCGAGGATATCGAATGCCCGGTCGAGGCCGCGGGCCCGGCGTTTGATGGTGTCTTCGGTCATGTCAGTGGTTCCCATACAAAACTCCCATGTAGGAGCTGCCGCAGGCTGCGATCTTTTGATCTTGATCTTGATCTTGATCTTGATCTTGATCTTGATCTTGATCTGGCGTCGAACGCCAGAAGATCGCAGCCTTCGGCAGCTCCTACAGGAGCCGCGCGATCAGGCCTTTTTCTTGTAGGCGATGCAGTCAATCTCGACCTTGCAATCCACCATCATGCTCGCCTGCACACAAGCCCGCGCCGGCGCATGTTCCGGCTTGAAGTACTCGGAAAACACCTTGTTGAAACTGGTGAAATCCCGCGGGTCGTCCAGCCACACGCCAACCCGCACCACGTCTTCCAGACCGTACCCCGCCTCTTGAAGAATCGCGATCAGGTTCTTCATGGTCTGGTGCGTCTGCTCGACGATGCCACCAACAATGATCTCGCCCTCCACCGCCGGCACCTGCCCGGAAACGTGCAGCCAGCCATCGGCTTCAACGGCGCGGGCGAAAGGGCGAGGCGTGCCGCCTGCAGCGGCGCTGCCGGTGCCGTAACGAGTAATGCTCATGAGGGTTTCTCCCGCGTATAAAGTGATGAACTGAAAAGAGCAGATTCCGCTATAACGGAACATAACTCGCAATAGCGGAACCGGCGAAAGAAGTGTGCCACAGGATTCAAGATTTGTAAGCGCAAAAAGACGCGGGCTAAATCATCCTGTCGCTCTACTGCTTGAAAGACGCCATCACCCGATCGGCATTTTCCTCGCACGCCATGCCGTCCGGGCGCGCCAGGATGTCATCGATCAGGCCCAGCAGTTTCGCCTTGCTCTGCGCCAGGTGCTGCTGCATTGGCTGGATCTGGAAACGCAAGCCGCTGGCGCCGTGGGTGAGTATGGCGGTGGTAAAGTTGCAGTTGCAGCGCCTGAGTCGCGGGCGCGAGACTCGCCCCGGGGTGTCGGCGGTTTGGGCGTTGCTTGTTGACCGGTTGTATATCGGTAGGCGGACTCGGCAGTAGCGGCATGCGCTGGGTAGGTAGTGGTGCATCAGTGAGTTGCGGGGTGGATGTTCCGGCCTCTTCGCTGGCAAGCCAGCTCCTACAGGGATTTTCGGTGAGCACAGTTTTTGTGTACACCAAAGTCCCCTGTGGGATCTGGCTTGGCCACATCACTGGCAAGCCAGTTCCCACGGGTAATGGGTTGTGGTTGCGATTCAGGGCGACACACAAATCTCTGTGGGAGCTGGCTTGCCAGCGATGAAGGCGGCACGGACAACACCGGAATCAGCCCTGAAGCAGCTCATCGATATGCCGATAGTCCGCCTGCAACAGTTCAGCCAGCACCCGGCTGCGTCCCAACCTGATCGGCCCGCGTTCAATGTCGATCAACAAGCCAGGACATTCGAAAGGCGCCAACATCGGCAAGTCTTTCAATCGCCCATCAGTCACCACCAGCAACCGCTGCTGCTCCACCGGAAAACGCTTGCGCCGTGCCGCCAACCACTGCCCCGCTTCTTCCAGCGCCGCCAGCAACGGCGTGCCGCCACCAGCGCCCAGCCCGTCGAGCCAATGGCGTAACCCTGTCGACGCCTTCAACCCCTGAACCTGCCACCGCGGCTGGGCACCACTGGCCGTCAACAAGGCCAGACGGGCACGCTGGCGATACGCATCGTCGAACAGCTGCGCCAGCAATCCCTTGGCATCGCTCAGCGCCTGATGGCGCCGGGTCGAGGCCGACGCGTCGACGATCACCAGCCACAGTTCATGGGGTGAGCGGGTGCGCAGATGGAACAAAAGGTCGGCATGCAGACGCGGTCGGCCGTTGAGCAAAGTGCCTGGCCAATTGACCGAGCCCTGGCGCGCCGCCTGACGACGGCCCTGTTTGCCGTGGTCCAATCGTCCGGCGCGGGGTCTGGCATTCGCCCCCGGGTCGGATCGGGGGCGAATGCCTAGGGCTTTTTTGGCCAGCTCGGCACTTCACGGCGCACGCCGACCGGCAGTGCCTTGGCGGGCAGCTCCCCCCATTGGCCCTGCCCTGCGTCCGGATCGGGGTTTTGCGCGGTAGAGGACTGCGGCGTTTGCGCCTGTTGCGGGGCGGGTGACTGACGTTCACGGCGACGATGACGCAAGGCGAATTCGGCGACCGCGTCGATATCCTCGACGCCGATGGCGTTCGCACCGCGCCATGCCGCATGGGCACGGGCCGCGCGCAACCAGACCAGATCGGCGCGCAGGCCATCGACGCCGGCGGCAAAGCAGCGCTCGGTGATCTGCGCCAGGGCGTCATCGTCCAGCGGGATGCGCGCCAATGCGCTGCGCGCTGCCTGGCAGCGTTCGCGCAGCGCCTGCTGTTGGTGTTCCCATTGCAGGCAAAAGCCCTGGGGATCGCTGTCGAAATCCAGGCGCCGACGAATGATCTGGCCACGTTCCGCTGGTGCCGTGTGACCACCCAGGGCGACGTTGAGGCCAAAGCGGTCGAGCAGTTGCGGGCGCAACTCGCCCTCTTCCGGGTTCATGGTGCCGATCAGTACGAACCTGGCGGAATGGCGATGGGAAATGCCGTCGCGCTCGACCAGGTTGGTGCCGCTGGCGGCAACGTCGAGCAACAGGTCGACCAGGTGATCGGGCAGCAGGTTGACCTCATCGACGTAGAGCACGCCGCCGTCGGCCTTGGCCAGCACACCCGGGGAAAATTGCGCGCGGCCTTCGCTGAGGGCGGCATCAAGATCGAGGGTACCGACCAGGCGCTCCTCGGTGGCGCCCAGGGGCAAGGTGACGAACTGACCACTGGCCAGCAGGTCCGCCAAGCCCCGAGCCAGGGTTGATTTGGCCATGCCCCGGGGGCCTTCGATCAGCACGCCGCCGATTTTCGGGTCGATGGCGGTGAGGGTCAGGGCCAGCTTCAGGTCATCGGCGCCGACCACGGCGGAGAGCGGAAAATGGGGGGTGTCGGTCATGTTCAAGTCTCGGTCATGGTCGGTGATTCCGCAGTTTCATGATTTTCCTGTAGGAGCTGGCTTGCCAGCGAAGGCGGTCTCTCAGCGAACGTATGCAGCGACTGACACGACCTCATCGCTGGCAAGCCAGCTCCTACAGGGGGCGGTGGTGTGTCAGCTGTCTTCTTCTATATCGAGCAACAGGTTTTCCAGGGCTTCGCGGTACTCGCCCGGCTCTTTCCACATTCCCCGCTGCTGCGCTTCGAGCATGCGTTCAGTCATGTCGCGCAGGGCGTCGGGGTTGTGCTCGCGGACAAAGTCCCGGGTCGCCGGATCGAGTAAATAAGCATCCGCCAGCAACGCGTACTGATGGTCATCGATCAACTGCGTAGTGGCGTCGAATGCAAACAGATTGTCGACCGTCGCCGCCATCTCGAACGCGCCTTTGTAGCCATGGCGCTTGACCCCGTCGAGCCACTTCGGATTGGCCGCCCGGGAGCGGATGACCCGGTTCAGTTCTTCCTTCAGGGTGCGGATTTTCGGCAAGTCCGGCTGGCTGTGATCGCCATGGTAACTGGCCGCCGCTTCGCCGCGCAGGCTCTCGACCGCGGCGAGCATGCCGCCCTGGAACTGGTAGTAGTCGTTGGAGTCGAGCAAGTCGTGTTCACGGTTGTCCTGGTTGTGCAACACCGCCTGCACCTGACTCAGGCGCTGGACAAACTGCTCGCGGGCGGCAGTGCCTTCGTCGGCGCCGCCGTAAGCGTAGGCGCCCCAGTTCAGGTACACCTCGGCCAGGTCCTCGCGGGTCTGCCACAGCCGACCGTCGATGGCACCTTGCACACCCGCGCCATAGGCTCCGGGCCTGGCGCCGAAAATGCGCCAGCCGGCCTGACGGCGTGCGGTGTCTTCATCCAGACCCGATTGCACCAGGGCTTCACGCTCGGCGCGCACTTTGGCGGCCAGCGGGTTGAGATCGTCCGGCTCGTCCAGCGCTGCCACCGCTTGCACGGCGGCGTCAAACAGGCGGATCAGGTTGGCGAAGGCATCACGGAAGAATCCCGAGACCCGCAGCGTCACATCGACCCGCGGGCGATCGAGCAGGCTCAACGGCAGAATCTCGAAATCGTCGACCCGCTGGCTGCCGGTCGCCCACACCGGACGCACGCCCATCAGCGCCATGGCCTGGGCGATGTCGTCGCCGCCGGTGCGCATGGTCGCCGTGCCCCAGACCGACAGGCCGAGCTGGCGCAAATGATCGCCGTGGTCTTGCAGGTGCCGTTCGAGGATCAGGTTGGCCGACTGGAAACCGATGCGCCAGGCCGTGGTGGTCGGCAGGTTGCGCACGTCCACCGAGTAGAAATTGCGTCCGGTGGGCAGCACGTCGAGGCGACCGCGACTGGGGGCGCCGCTGGGGCCGGCAGGAACGAAGCGGCCGCCGAGGGCGTCGAGCAGGCCGCGCATTTCGGCAGGGCCGCAGGCGTCGAGGCGCGGGGCGACGGCTTCGCGCAGGTTGGTGAGGATGGCCTGCACTTCCAGCCATAGAGCATCCTGTAGGAGTGAGCCTGCTCGCGATAGCGGTGTGTCAGTCAACATTGATTTGCCTGACACCCCGTTATCGCGAGCAGGCTCGCTCCTACAGGGGCCGTGGTGGTCAGTCAGCGTTTGCGAGATCAGTTGAACTGAGAACAATTCGAGTCGCTCACGGGTATCACCCGCCGTGCGCCAGTTGTCGTCACTGAGGGTTTGCAATGCCTGCGGGCGTGGACCGTTCCAGGGTTCGGCCAGGTCACAGTTCAGCGGATCGAAACCCAGCTCGAATGCCTTGGCCAGCGCCCGCAACAGACTGGAGTTCTCGCCGCGCCCGTCGCCACGAGGGATGCGCAACAACGCCAGCAAGGTGTCGATGCGCAGTCGCCCGGAGGGTGATTCGCCGAACACATGCAGGCCGTCGCGAATCTGCGATTCCTTCAGGTCACACAGGTAGGTGTCCAGGCGCGGCAGCCAGACCGCCGCGTCGGCATCGCTGTCGAGCGCGGCGTCGAGTTGCAGTTCGCGGTCGATGTGGGCATCGCGCACCAGTTGCAGAATGTCGCGCTGCAGTTCCCGGGCGCGGCGCGGGTCGAGCATCTGTGCGTCGTAATACTCGTCGGCCAAGAGTTCGAGGTTGCGCAGCGGGCCGTAGGTCTCGGCGCGGGTCAGTGGCGGCATCAGGTGGTCGATGATCACCGCCTGGGTGCGGCGCTTGGCCTGGGCGCCCTCGCCCGGGTCGTTGACGATGAACGGATAGATGTTCGGCAACGGCCCGAGCACGGCGTCCGGCCAGCAGCTTTCCGACAGCCCGACACCCTTGCCCGGCAGCCATTCGAGGTTGCCGTGCTTGCCGACATGGATCAAGGCATGGACGCCATAGGTGTGGCGCAGCCAGAAGTAGAACGCCAGGTAGCCATGGGGCGGCACCAGGTCCGGATCGTGGTACACGGCACTCGGATCGACCTGATAACCCCGCGCCGGCTGAATGCCGACGAAGGTCAGGCCGAACCGCAAACCGGCGATCATCATCCGCCCGTCACGGCACATCGGGTCCTGCTCGGGGCTGCCCCAGCGCTGCAGCACCGCCTCGCGATTGGCCTCCGGCAGTGCGTTGAACATCTGCCAGTAAGCGTCCATGGCCAGGCTTTGCTGGCAAGGTCGCTGGTCGAGACTGTCCAGGTCATTGCTGACACCGCCGAGCAACTGCTGGATCAATGAAGTGCCGCTGTCCGGCAGTTCGGCCGGCACCGGATAGCCTTCGGCTTGCAGCGCGCGCAGGATGTTCAGCGCCGCCGCCGGGGTGTCGAGGCCGACGCCATTGCCGATGCGACCGTCGCGGGTCGGGTAGTTGGCGAGAATCAGCGCGATGCGTTTTTGCCCGTTGGGCAGGCGCGCCAGATCGACCCAGCGCCGCGCCAGTTCGGCAACAAAATCCATGCGCTCAGGTTGCGGCCGGTAGCAGACCACGTCGGACTGACTGCGCTCACTGCGCCAGGCCAGGTCCTTGAAACTGATCGGGCGACTGATGATGCGCCCGTCCAGTTCAGGCAGCGCAATGTGCATCGCCAGGTCCCGCGGGCCGAGCCCCTGTTCGCTGGCGCGCCAGCCAGGTTCGTTGTCCTGGGCGCAGATCGCCTGAATCACCGGAATGTTGCGGCGGAATGGCCGCAGGTGCGGCGCTTCCGGGCTCGACTGGGCGAAACCCGTGGTGTTGAGAATGACCGACACGGCGACTTCGTCCAGCCAGTCCTCGACGACCGCCAGACAGCCGGGCTCCTTCAGGCTGGCCACGGCAATCGGCAAGGGGTTCAAGCCCGCCGCCTGCAAGCGCTGACAGAACACGTCAATGAACGCGGTGTTAGCCGCCTGCAGATGCGAGCGGTAGAACAGCAACGCCGCCACCGGTTGACCGGCCTGCCAGTCGGCTTGCCAATCCTGCAACGTGGCGGGGCTTTTTTTAGGGTGGTAGATCGCCGTGCGCGCCAGCACCTGCGGCTCGGACCAGGCGTAGTCGCGTCCCAGCCAGCGATTGGCCAGGCAGTGAAACAGGTCCAGAGCATTGGCCATGCCGCCCTGGCGCAGGTAGTGCCAGAGGCGGTCGCGCTCTGGCGCTGCGACGGTGCTCAGATCACTGAGCTCCGGGTCCGGACGGTCATCCCCCGGCACCAGGATGAGCTGCACGCCGCGCTGGGACAGCTCGACCAGCCGCTCGATGCCGTAGCGCCAATAGGCGATGCCGCCGTGCAGGGACAGCAGAATCACTTTGGCGTGGCGCAGCACCTCGTCGACGTAGAGATCGACCGAAGCATGGTTTTGCACCTGCATCGGGTTAGCCAGGCGCACGCTGGGGTAGTCGCCGGGCAACTGCTGCGCCGCTTCGGCGAGCAGCGCCAGGCTGGAGTCGCCGCTGCACAGGATCACCAGTTCGGCAGGGGTTTGCCCAAGGTCGGCGATGTTGTCATCCGAGACGAATCCGCCGGGCTGGGTCCTGAGCAGGTGCATGGCTTAGACGCTGAGCGCGGCGCGCAACTGCGCTTCGAGCAGGCCGGCGTCGAGTGCCTGGCCGATCAGCACCAGGCGGGTGACGCGGGCTTCATCGGCGCCCCACTGGCGGTCGAAGTGCTTGTCGAAACGCGTGCCCACGCCCTGGATCAGCAGGCGCATCGGCTTGTTCGGGATCGCGGCAAAGCCCTTGACCCGCAGGATGCCGTGCTGGACCACCAGTTGAGTCAGGGCGTCGAGCAGCAGGCTTTCATCCGCCTGCGGCAGCTCGATGGAAATCGAGTCGAAGGCGTCGTGATCGTGGTCGTCGTGGTCGTCATCGCCGTCGTGGTGATGGTCGTGGTGGCTGTGACGGCTGTCGATGTGTTCCTCGGAACCGGCACCCAGGCCGATCAGCACGTCCAGCGGCACGCGCCCGCTGCTGGCTTCGATGATTTTCACCGCCGGCGGCAATTCTTCGGCGACTTCGCTGCGCACGCGGGCGAGGTCTTGCGGGTTGATCAGGTCGGTCTTGTTGAGGATTACCAGGTCGGCGCTGGCCAGTTGATCGGCGAACAGCTCGTGCAGCGGCGACTCATGGTCCAGATTCGGATCGAGCTTGCGCTGGGCGTCAACCTGGTCGGGGAAGGCAGCGAAGGTGCCGGCCGCCACCGCCGGGCTGTCGACCACTGTGATCACCGCATCAACCGTGCAGGCGCTGCGGATTTCCGGCCACTGGAAGGCTTGCACCAAGGGTTTGGGCAGGGCCAGGCCCGAGGTTTCGATAAGGATATGGTCGAGGTCGCCGCGACGGGCCACCAGTTCGCGCATCACCGGGAAGAATTCTTCCTGGACGGTGCAGCACAGGCAGCCGTTGGCCAGTTCGTAGACACGGCCGACGGCCTCTTCTTCGCTGCAACCGATGGAACACTGCTTGAGGATTTCGCCATCGATGCCCAGCTCGCCAAACTCGTTGACGATTACCGCAATGCGCCGGCCCTGGGCGTTGTCGAGCATGTGCCGCAGCAAGGTGGTCTTGCCCGAGCCGAGGAAGCCGGTGACGATGGTGACGGGAAGTTTGGCCAGTGTTTTCATCGGATGCCCTTTGGCAAGGTGGCGGGCATACGGGACGACGATCGGCAGCGCAAAGGTGCGTGCCTGAAAGAGTTCGCCACCGGATCACCCCGCCCGGTTGAATGTGAGAATCTGTGTCGAGGCAGGTCTCCTGGCTGACGGTGTGCCGGTCTTCAGACCCGGCATTCGCTGCGCCTTCCCGCCGGGCTCATGGAGAGTGCCTGCAGTGGCGTGGCAACGAACATCACCGTTCACAGTTGCGGGGGCAGCCGCGGCATTGACCGCGTTCCCTTCTTAGCTTCGGCGTTTGCCGAAGAACCTCGAAAGCGCAAGGCTACGCATCGCTTGGGAACCGGTCAATCATCGAAAGCGCACACCCCCGTGTGGGAACTGCCGAAGGCTGCGATCTTTCGATTTTGTTGCTGAGGATCAAGAGCAAAAGATCGCAGCCTTCGGCAGCTCCTACAGAGCGGTGATCGATCTTGAATATCAAACATCCCCGCCTTCAGTTGAGAACCCTTGCCATTTGACGGCCACCCCCCACCCATGCTCTCCTACACCCTTTGTTACGGGTGCCCTTCACAGGGTGAAACGGGAAACCGGTGAATCATGTGCTTTACTCCAAAGCCATGTCAGTCCGGTGCTGCCCCCGCAACGGTAAGCGAGCGAAGCGTCAGATCCACTGTGCCCCCGGGCATGGGAAGGTGACGCTTGCAGGTTCAGGCAATGGCCTTGACCCCTCGTGAGCCCGGAGACCGGCCCGCGACACAAAGTGACCAGTACGGCCACTGAACAACAAACCCGCGGTGGGCGGGCGCTGTTTGCACCCCTGCGCGCTCGCTCGTGCAGGGTCTTGCGCATGCGCTCTTGTTCCTCCTGACAGAACAAAGGGAAACGCCATGTCGATCATCAGCAGCACCGGCCACAGCACGGCCAGCACCACCACAACCCTGACCCAACGTCTGACCGCCGCGGTCTGCGCGTCGATTCTGGGCGCGTGCCTTGTGTACTTCGCCGGTTTCTCGCACATCGAAGCGGTGCACAACGCCGCCCACGATACCCGTCACAGCTCTGCCTTTCCGTGCCATTGAGAGCTGACGACATGATCAAGCGTATCGCCCGAACTGCAGGCTTTACCGGCCTGCTGGCCGCCCTGTTGCTGACCCTGCTGCAAAGCTTCTGGGTTTCGCCGTTGATTCTGCAGGCCGAGACCTACGAAAAATCCGAACCGGCCGCCGTCGAAGTCCATGAACATGCCGCCGGCGTCGCTGCCCACAGTCACGACGGCGAAGCCTGGGAGCCGGAGGACGGCTGGCAGCGCGTGCTGTCGACCACCGGCGGCAATCTGGTGGTGGCCGTCGGTTTCGCCCTGATGCTGGCGGGCCTGTACACCCTGCGCGCACCGACCAAGACCTCCCAGGGCCTGCTCTGGGGCCTGGCCGGTTATGCCACCTTCGTCCTCGCGCCGACCCTTGGTCTGCCACCTGAATTGCCGGGTACCGCGGCGGCCGACCTGGCGCAACGCCAGCTCTGGTGGATTGCGACTGCGGCGTCCACGGCAGTCGGTATCGCCCTGATCGTGTTCAGCCGTCACTGGCTGATGAAGGTCCTGGGCGTGGCCATTCTTGCCGTGCCCCATGTAATCGGCGCACCACAACCCGACGTGCATTCGATGCTCGCCCCCGAGGCTCTGGAAGCGCAGTTCAAAATCGCCTCGCAACTGACCAACGTGGCATTCTGGCTGGCCCTGGGCCTGATCAGCGCCTGGTTGTTCCGGCGCAGCAGCGATGGCCAATACCACGCATGAGTGACCACAGCGCAGCGCCGACCCTGGTGGTCGGCCTGGGCTGCCAGCGCGGCTGCCCTGTCAGCACCTTGCTGGCGCTGCTTGACCAGGCGTTGGCGGCGCACCAGATTGCCCGACATGACATCAAGGCCCTGGCCAGCATCGATTTGAAACGCGACGAACCGGCCCTCATCGAACTGGCTCGGCAGCTGGACCTGGAGCTGAGGTATTTCAGCAGCGAACAACTGGCCGCTTATGAGGCGCAACTGAGCCATCAATCGCAAATAGCCTTTGAACGCACCGGCTGCTACGGCGTGGCGGAAAGCGCCGCACTGGCCCTGGCTGAACAACTGGCGCAAGCCCCGGCAAAACTGCTGATTCCCCGGCAAAAATACGCCCAGGCCACACTGGCATTGGCAGTCGTCGCCTGAAAAAGCCGATAATTGCGCACCTCGATCATGAACATCCTTCATCTGAAGCCCTGTTCAGCCCTTCTCCCCACAGGAACTGACGATGACCGTCTACTTCATTGGCGCAGGTCCCGGCGACCCCGAACTGATTACCGTCAAGGGTCAAAGGCTGATTCGCAGCTGCCCTGTCATTATTTATGCGGGCTCGCTGGTGCCGGAGGCCGTTCTGCAGGGAAATTGCGCCGAACAGGTGGTCAACAGCGCCAAACTGCACCTGGAACAGATCGTCGACCTGATCAAGACCGCCCATGCCAAGGGCCAGGATGTGGCCCGGGTGCATTCCGGCGATCCGAGCCTGTATGGCGCCATCGGCGAGCAGATTCGATATCTGCGCGAGTTGGGCATCCCGTTCGAAATCGTTCCCGGAGTGACTGCCACGGCAGCCTGCGCCGCCTTGCTTGGGGCTGAACTGACCTTGCCGGACGTGTCCCAGAGCGTGATTCTGACCCGTTATGCCGACAAGACAGCGATGCCGCCGGGTGAGGAATTCGCGAGCCTGGCGCAGCATGGTGCGACCATGGCCATTCATCTGGGGGTCAATCATCTGGCGAAGATTGTCGAGGAGCTTGTGCCCCATTACGGCGCGGATTGCCCGATTGCCGTGGTTCATCGCGCGACATGGCCAGATCAGGATTGGGTGGTGGGGACGCTTGAGGATATTACCGGGAAGGTTGCAGCCAAGGGGTTCCGGCGTACGGCGCTGATTCTGGTGGGGCGGGTGCTGGGCAGCGACCATTTCAGTGAATCGTCGCTGTATCGCGCAGGGCATGCGCACCTCTACAGGCCTTGAAGCACCTGTGGCGAGGGAGCTTGCTCCCGCTGGACCGCGAATCGGTCCCAACATCAGTCAATGCATCCATCACGGGAAGATGCATCGACTGATCTTGTGATGGCTACGCCATCATACGGGAGCAAGCTCCCTCGCCACAGCGCCGTTTTTTCATGCCGCAGCGAACACCTTAGTAGTAGGCGTTTTCTTTCTGCGTGTGGTCGGTCACATCACGCACGCCCTTGAGCTCGGGAATACGCTCGAGCAAGGTGCGCTCGATGCCTTCCTTCAAGGTGACGTCCGCCTGGCCGCAGCCCTGGCAACCGCCGCCGAACTGCAGCACGGCAATGCCATCCTCGACCACGTCGATCAGGCTGACCTGGCCGCCGTGGCTGGCCAGACCCGGATTGATCTCGGTCTGCAGGTAGTAGTTGATGCGCTCGTTGACCGGGCTGTCGGCATTGACCATCGGTACTTTGGCGTTGGGCGCCTTGATGGTCAGCTGTCCGCCCATGCGGTCGGTGGCGTAGTCGACAACCGCGTCGTCGAGGAAGGCTTCGCTGAACGAATCGATGTAGGCGGTGAAGCTTTTCAGCCCCAGCGCCGTGTCTTCCGGCTTTTCTTCACCCGGCTTGCAATAGGCAATACAGGTTTCGGCGTATTGGGTGCCGGGCTGGGTGATGAAGACGCGAATGCCGATACCCGGTGTGTTCTGCTTGGAGAGCAGATCGGCCAGGTAATCGTGGGCGGCGTCGGTAATGGTAATAGCGGTCATGGAAACTCCTCGCAGGCTTGGACGCAGTTTACGCCAATCGGCGCGCCGGACAAAGTCCCAGTATTTTTGTCGGGAAAGAAGATCGATGGCCTCCCCCACGGCACAGCACCACCTTGCCGCTTTCTTGTGGTAAATATCTACAGCTGGCGACACGCCCGGCTTCGATAACGTCGACCCTCCAGTCTTCATTATCAGGCCAACCCATGACCACCCCCCCTGTTTTGACAGCCGCCAGCGAACCCCGCCAACTCGGTTACCTGCAACAACTGCTTGAGCATCAACTCGCCTTGAAACAGCTGCTCAACCAGCAACCCGAAGCCGGCAAAGTGTTGGCAGACCGGCTCCAGGCACAACTGCAGACCGCCTTCGTCAATCTTGCGTTGCCAGTCACCGTGGACGCCGTGAGTTTTCAGGAAGACGTCACGCTCCAAACTTCATCAGGCGAGCAAACGATTGTCCCGTCGCAGGCAGCGCTACGCCCATTGTCCACGCTGTTCAACAACCAACCCTGGGGGGGTGAAAATTTTGACGCCCCCCATCGACTGTACCGTTATTACGCCAAAACCACTTACCAGGTGGAAGATGCCGCTGCGCCCAGCAAGGTACGCACCGTCAACAGCACAATCGGCAGCAAGCCCGGGTTCGAAACCTTCATCGATGAGCTGATCCGCAGGCCGGATCGCTTCTACCAGCAAGCACTGGACAGTTTCTGGCAAGGGGCATTTGCCGGCGACAACCCGCTGACTCGCAAACAATGGCTGGCCGACCGCCTGGCCAAAGCCTTGCTGGCTCAAGCCGCCCTGCGCGTGGAAGACGGCACGCTCGACGAAGCCTGCAAGACCCTGATCGGCCAGATTGTCAGCAAGCCATCAAGCCAGGCACGGGCACATCTGCCGGTGGAACAACGCCCCGCAGCCTTTGCCGTGGGTCTGAAAGGTCAGAACAACGAGGCGGATATTCCATTGACCGGATTGTTCGTCATGACAGGTAAAACCCCTGATGCCGACATCGATGCCAGCGCCGCGCTCGGTGCTGCCGCACTGTTTACCCCGGACCGGGGCTTCGATTCATTTGCCTCCCTGCACGACCTTGATCAAGCCCTGCACGCTCGGCTCACTGGCGCCAAGCCTGACAACAGCCTGTTAAGCAACATCAGCTGGAAAGATCAGGCACGGGCGCGCAGACAGCGCTCAGACCTGATCTTCACTTACACGCAGGTCCATGAAAACCTGTTCGAAAACCGGGTGAGTGCCCTGCTGACCTTGCAAAAACAGGACATCCGGCACGGCTGGCGGCATTTGCCCCCCCATGAGGCCAACGACCAGAAGATCCATGAGCTCTTCAATCGTCTGGCCCATATCGGCTCGTTTCTGGACCTGCGTGACTTGCTGATAGAGCGCAGCCGCCGCTACATCGAAGCCAATATGCCTGCGTGGTATCAGGCGGCGAGTGTCGGGGATCAACAATCACTGCAGCAGCTGATCGACACCGAGCTGAACGCCAACAAATCCCTGGCCGCCCTGATGCGCAAAGCGGCCATCCCGTCACTGGCGAAATTCGCCCGCGATGAATTGCACCGGCAATTGGCCATAGATCATCCGGGCTGGGGTATCGACCCGGACACCGTGCAGGTCACCATCACCACCCAACTCAACCCCGCCAGTGCAGGTGGCGGTATCGGGCCCGATCACGTTCCCCACGGCGGCGACCCGACCGCCAGGCCAACGCGCACCCTCAGCCTGTCGCTAATTGAACTGGCCTTGAGAAACAGCAACCCCTGGGATTTCAGCTTTTACAAACTGTTCTCCGGCGAACAGACCTGGATGTCCGGGACAGGCAAAGGCAAATCCGGCACCCCCATCCAGTTCGACGACGACTATCTGAACGCCCTTATACAGAAGCTGGACGTAAGCAAGGGTTACGACCACCTGCTACAAACGAAACTGGTCGAAAATGGCTCGGATCTGCGCACCGCCTGGATCGAAGCCTATCGGGCCAGCCTGGCGACTCAGGCGCTGGCGGCGAAGCTGGACACGGACAGTTTTCTTCTTGACAGGGAACACCGTGGGTACCAATGGCTTCAGAAGCTTGTGGGTGCCGATACACCCGCGGCCGGCAAAGGTGTTGTCCCACACAACGTCGTGGCGAGCGCATTGATCATCGCCAATTCACCCGGCACCCGTAATGGCTACGCCCTCAACGAGGTATTGATGATCGGTGTGGAAAATCCCCGATCCGTAGCCAGCGTCATTCTCTACACGCCTTCGGCGCCCACCGGTAGAACCATCAAGGAGTTTATCGACAGCTCGGCCATGCAGCTTTATCTCAAGCGGCAATGGGACACATCGCCCGAGTGGCGGCGCTACTTCATGCAAAGGCTATCAACGCCAGGACAGGCGGTATTGACCGAAAGCAAGGTTGCCCGCACCGTTTTACTCAGCGAACTCGTGATCAGCGCCCGCAGCCGAATCAACAATCCGTTCGATCACCTGCATACGGTGGTGATCAAGGGTTCCCTCTTTGATGCCCTTTATCAACAGCAGGTTGTGACGCTGCGACGCAACGCCGACCATGAGTCGACCAGCAACGCCGAGGTTGAACAACAATCGCTGTGGAACAAGTTCACGTTCGGCCTGGACCTGGCGTTGAACCTGATCAGCTTCCTGCCCATCACCAGTGCATTCAACGCGGCGCGCAGTGTCACGCGAACCTTCCTGCTGCTCAGGCAAATGGGGGCGTCAAGATCGACGGCCAGGGCGCTCTGGTCCATCACCGGCGCCAAGGGGCGGCCGCTGCTCCTGCCTAAACTGGCGGCTGTCCCGGCTTTTCGTCCGGCGCCGGACCTGTCGGGACTCGAAGTAGCTGTCAACCCGCTGGAACTGGATCGACTCAGGGGCAATCTGTTTCAGAGCAAGACCTCTCCTCAACAATATGTCGCGATCAACGGCAAGTACTATCTGTCCGATGTGGCGCAACGACAGCGTTACCTGTACCCCCAAGGCACAGGCTACAGAAGCCTGCGCTACCCGATGGTGCTGGATGAATCCCTGAAAAACTGGCAGGTCGAACCCATGCAGCGCCTGCCAGGTGGAATGGACGTGATCGAAAAAGGTCCGCTGCAGACCACTTACCGGGATTATGAGTTGTCTGTGGCCGACCTCGCCGCACTGCCGAATGTCAATTGGACACCCGCTGGCTCCTTGAATCTGGGGAGTCTTCATCCAACACTTGCAAACACCCAGACGGCAGCGCTGCTGCATCTCTTTGCCATTCAATCGAGAATGCGCCGACACGCCAGAAGCTTCTTCAGGACATTCGTGGCGCCTGAGAGGCCGATCACGCTCGCACGCCGGAGCATGCCATCCGAACAACTGTTGCAGACGCTGTTCAACCAGAGAAATGGCCTGGTGTTTGGCGAACATCACAAGGTTGCCCTGACCCGCGATTTTTTAATCCGTCATGCGCCTGTGCTGAAAGCGCAAGGGGTCAAGGGGCTTTACCTGGAAGCTTTCAGCACCGATCTTCACCAGGCGCTTCTGGATCAATACAACGCATCGCCGACAGCTCCCCTGCCTGAACTCCTCAGGGACAGGTTGCACAATCTCGATATCGAGCATCGAACAGCAGGCCCTTTGAGCTACACGCGATTGATCGAAGCGGTGCATGCCCAAGGGATTCCGATCCTGGCGCTTGATTCGACTGCAAGCGCATTGCTCGGGCCACGCGATCTCCTACCCCCCGGCTACTTGACGACGCTGTCTGACCAACTGGATAGAGTCACCCTGTTCAATTTTTTTGCCCATAAAAAAATCTCCGCCGACCAACTGGCCCTGGGACCCCACCGTTGGATCGCCATGGTCGGACACGGTCACTGCAACACGCTGCAGAAAATTCCCGGACTGGCCGAGTTGACCAATGCCACCGGCATCCGCATCGAAAGTCGCATTGCCACGCGCCCCACGCTGAGGGTCAAAAGTGACCCGGGCGTGCAGATCAGCTCTCCTTTGGGAACCGACACCCTGATGATGCGATGCGACTTGCTGGCTTGCCTGCCAACCAACACAAACCCACGGGAAATCGCCAGGCGCGTGCACAGTCCGAACCTGTTCACCACGATAAACAAGCCCAACGACAGCGTTGCGGTGTACTACATGAACACCCGGCGCGAGTCCATCGAAGTGCCGGTATTGGCTGATGGCACCCAGGCTTATGTCAACCACCCCGCCTTCGGCGCGGTAAGCGAACGACGCTTCAGCGACCTCGACGCCCTGACGGACGCATTGATGGATGAACTGGGCATGATCGAGGTCTGAGTCCTGTAGATCCCGGACCTCGGTCTTTTTCAGAGGTTTTCGAAGCGATTCATGTCCAGCACGCCCTCTTCCACCGGATCGGTCTCGTGGATGTAGCGGCTCAGGTCATGGAAATACTGCCAGAACTGCGGATGGCTACGGCGAACGCCCCAGCGCTCGACGATTTTCTCGAAGCCATCCGCATCCCTGACGCCCTCCATCGCATCGACGAACGCAGGCACCTGTTCGGCGGGGATGTTGAACATGAAGTTCGGATAACTGCTGAGCACACCGGGGTAAATGGTCAGCGTGTCCAGTCCCGGCTGGTAGCGCAGGGATTCACCGAGCAGAAACGCCACGTTGCTGTGGGCGCGGTTGCGCAACAGGCTGTAGACCTCTCGCTTGCCGCTGCGGGTTTCGATTCGCAGCATCGTCGCTTCGGGCAATTGGTCGATGACTTTCAGGCCCGCGGCCGGACGCGCCGTCAAGCGGCTCAGCGCCTGCTCGGCCGCCTGCAGGTCAGGATCGATGTTGGGGCGCGAGCAATAGGCTCCGTCGCAGCGATTGATCGGATCAGGGTGCGCATTGAGGTCGCCATAACGGGCCAGCAACTGATTGGCAAAGTCACGCTTGGGGTCCGCCGGGTCAAGGCTCAGCGCGGTTGGTTTGTCATCGTCGATGTTCTCATAGTCCAGCCACATCTTGAATTTGCCGCTGTCCTGGTACCAGTCATCGAGGTAGCCATCCCGGGAATCGGCGGGCATCAGGCGCAGGAAGTTCTGCTCGGCGCCGTTGCGGATCAGGTCAAAGTACAGGCGCGTCTGGGCCTGATGGGAGACGTTGCCGAACACGTCGTAGTTGACCGCCAATTGATAATAGGTGCGCTCCAGCAGCGGAAAATCGAACAGCCACATCGTTTGCGGCACCTCGCCGATCAGGCCCTTGGTCACCGAGGCACTGTCGAAATGGCGGAAGATGCTCAGCAGCGCGTTGTCATTGCCCGCCCACAGCGTCGACCAGCTCGGTGCCGGCGCGTCGGCGTAGCTGTCGCGGCGCAGCGCTTCGTATTCGTTACGCTTGTCGCGGTAGTCGCGCCACAGGCTGAGGACACTGCCAACGTCATCGTTTTGCCCCGGCATTGCCAGCAAGGGCGTCGCCTGTGCCCGGTAATTAGGGTCGATGATATAGAGGTCGTGCTCGGGGGCCTGGAACAGCGCCCAGAAGTTGTCGCGAATCACGTCCGTGGCGATCTGGCCACGGCACACCGGGCCGCGGATAAAGGTGCGCACGAAATACTCGGCGTTATCGAGCATGAATTGATAGCGCGCCTGGGCCGGAATGGCTTCGAAGGTCGAAAACGGGTTGGCCCGGCGCTCGGGCCCGTAGCCCGGCAAGGCATCGACTTGCCAGTTGCCGCTGTAGAACAGGGACTTGACCCGTGCCAGCTTGGCCGCGTTTAGCGGGTAGCTGATGTGGGTCTTGTGCACGATCACGCCCTGCACCGGCAACAGTCGATAGTAAAACTCGCTGCCTGGGTCATCGTTCGGGCGACGGGTGTTGATCAGGTCGATGGGCTGGCCTGACGGCGTCCGCGAACGCACCCACTGGAAGAAATGCCCCGGCTCGCCGTCCTTGAAATACAGATGGGCAAGGAACCAGTGTTCGTACAGCCAACGCCCCACCAGGCTTTGCCGGGCACCGGGGGCGTTGAGCAGATTTTCCCATTGCACCATCTGCGGCGCCTCTTTGGCGCTGGGGGCCGGGTCCTGCTCATCGATCGGCGCGCCAGCGGCCAGCCAGCGTTGCAGGGTCTGGTATTGCTGATCGGTCAGGCCGGTGACCGCCAGTGGCATGCCCTCCTGCGGATGGGCAGCGGCATAGGCGCCAAACTCCCCAGGCATGGCGCACATGTTGTCGCGGTTCAGGCCCAGAACGATGTTCTGGGGCAATTTGGCGTTGGGTAGCACCGGCGTGTTGTGACCCAGTTCCAGCATCCGCGCCATCAAGCCGGCTTGGGTGGCATGGGGGTCGAGCACCGAATAAAAGCCCTTCTGCTGCCACGCCTGCTTGCCGTGCGCGTCGTAAAACAGCCGGGTCGGTATGATCGCCTTGCGCCGGTCGCCATCGTAGACCGGGACTTTCGTCGCGCCCCGTGCCGCGCCTTCGCCGCTGCCCAGGTTGAGCTGACAGGCGGCATCGTTGCAGGCATGGCAGGCTACGCACTTTTGCGTGAAGATCGGCTGGATGTCGCGGCTATAGGAAATCGCCGGGCCTTGCGCCGCGGCGCCCCAGCTGAAAAACAGCAACAATGTGCTGATGACAAAGCGATACGACATGTCCCTGGTCCCGATCCTTTGAAAAACGCCGCGATTCTACCGGGCTGGCACCGGCACCAACATGAGCGATATTCATGCAAAACTTGCCCATGCTCTAAATGCGCACAAGTTTGATATGATCCCGGCCCTTCGTCATGGTCTTTCCGAGTAGTCCCAATGTCCGATCGCAGCGTTCGCCTCCAAGCCCTCAAGCACGCCCTCAAAGAGCGCATCCTGATTCTCGATGGCGGCATGGGCACGATGATCCAGAGCTATAAGCTCGAAGAGCAGGATTATCGTGGCAAACGCTTCGCTGACTGGCCGAGCGACGTCAAGGGCAACAACGACCTGCTGGTGCTGACCCGCCCGGACGTGATCGGCGGCATCGAGAAAGCCTACCTGGACGCCGGCGCCGACATTCTCGAAACCAACACCTTCAACGCCACGCAAATTTCCATGGCCGACTACGGCATGCAGGGCCTGGCGTATGAGTTAAACGTAGAAGGTGCACGCCTGGCCCGCAAGATGGCGGACGCCAAGACCCTGGAAACCCCGGACAAACCGCGCTTCGTGGCCGGCGTCCTGGGCCCGACCAGCCGCACCTGCTCGCTGTCGCCGGACGTGAACAACCCCGGCTACCGCAACGTGACCTTCGATGAGCTGGTGGAGAACTACACCGAGGCCACCAAAGGCCTGATCGAAGGCGGCGCCGACCTGATCCTGATCGAAACCATCTTCGACACCCTCAACGCCAAAGCAGCCATCTTTGCCGTGCAAGGCGTGTTCGAAGCGCTGCACATCGAACTGCCGATCATGATCTCCGGGACCATCACCGATGCCTCCGGCCGCACCCTGTCGGGCCAGACCACTGAAGCCTTCTGGAACTCCGTGGCCCACGCCAAGCCGATTTCCGTCGGCCTGAACTGCGCTCTCGGCGCCAGCGAGCTGCGCCCATACCTGGAAGAGCTGTCGAACAAGGCCAGCACCCACGTCTCCGCGCACCCGAACGCCGGCTTGCCGAACGAATTCGGCGAGTACGACGAACTGCCGGAGCAAACCGCCAAGGTCATCGAAGAATTCGCCCAGAGCGGCTTCCTCAACATCGTCGGCGGCTGCTGCGGCACCACCCCGGGGCACATCGAAGCCATCGCCAAGGCCGTGGCCGGCTACGCGCCGCGGGAAATTCCTGAAATCCCCAAGGCCTGCCGCCTCTCGGGCCTGGAACCCTTCACCATTGATCGCAACTCGCTGTTCGTCAACGTCGGCGAGCGTACCAACATTACCGGTTCTGCCAATTTCGCCCGGCTGATCCGCGAGGACAACTACACCGAAGCCCTGGAAGTCGCCCTGCAGCATGTCGAGGCCTGCGC
>Ga0160472_100470_pt1 | contig 28239 bp, 28 predicted proteins | sample HID1973M_E11MG_FD_108267 | JGI IMG/M metagenome (GOLD analysis project Ga0160472, IMG submission 108267) | Enriched mosquito-associated microbial communities from UW Madison campus, WI, USA - HID1973M_E11 MG | ecosystem: Host-associated > Arthropoda: Insects > Digestive system > Unclassified ... | reverse complement strand
CGTCGGCCCACTGTCTGAGCCCCGTTCAGGGGCGAGTTTGGGCCGACAGCCGTGTTTTGGCGCAAGCGCGAGGGGGGGTCGCCGATCATCGGGTCGCCTTTTCTTGGTCCGTCTTTTGGCGACACAAAAGAAGGACGCCGCTCCCCCGCAGGGGGAGTGGCAACCCCCAGCGCATCTCGTAGCGCAAGCCACAGACCAGACAAAGCCTATCGAACAGCCCCCTTGTCCCCACCGCGCCCCCTCTCGCCCAGTTCCCGAATGTCCTCATGCAGGATCCGCCGCAACTCAAGAATCGCCAGCGGCGAATCCTGCAGTTCATGCCACCCGCCGATAACGTATTCGGACTGCGCGCCATCCAGATGCGCGCTGACATAGGGCACCAGCCCGTCATCGGTCAATTCGACCGGCCCCCGCTTCTGCAGCCGCGCAAGGATCGAGTGATAGCGCACATCGGGTGAGATCGGCAGCGATTCCGACGCGTGGATCATCGGGTCGGTGTCGCGCAACTGGTCGATGCTGTTGGGCACGCGGTGCGCATGGTTGTCCCATTCCGCGCCGTAGTCGCCACCCATGTCCTGCAGCGCATCTTCCACGTCGTCCAGCAGCGTGAGCGGCAACTGCACGAGGTTCGATGCCCAGCGGCTCAGCGGATTGCTCGCGAAGGGCGTGCCGCGGTGTGGCGCCGCGATGAAGATGGCGCGCTCGACGCCCGGCAGTGGCGTGAAGTGCAGGTACGGATCGAGCCGGTCGCGGGCGCGCTCGACCTGCGCGCCGGGCGGGAGATAGGCCGTCGTGAAGGCGTCCCAGATCGCATCGCCCGACGACGACACCAGCAGCCGCGCCAGCACGCCGCCCATGCTGTGCCCGACCAGCACGATATCGCGCGAGGCGCGCGCCTGTCCGTCCGGATCGAAATGGTGCAGGGTGTTGAGGACCACGCTGCGGATCTCGGCCAGGTTGACGAAGATCGGCACATTGGTCGGGTAGTAGACCTCCCAGATCTGGAATGCCTTGCGCACCTTCGGATCGCCCTGGAGTTCGTTGGCCACATTCACCCACGCTTCGGGGCTCGATGCCAGCCCGTGCAGCGTGATCAGGATGCGCCGGTCGGGATCGAACGGCTGCATCAGGAAGATGTGCGGCTCGCCGATGCCGAACCTGTTCAGGAACAGCGATGACAGCGACTGGCCGAGGAATCCCGAGCGGGCCAGCCACAGGCCATACCCCGACGAAAAATCCGCGCCGAGCGGCACCGACTGGCCGTTGAGTTCGACCGACGTGGTCTGGTAGGGGTCGTAGACCACCAGCTCGACGTCGCGCTGCGCGAACAGCTCGGCCAGCGACGTGCCGGGGAAGCGGAACAGCAGCGTCATGGTGGGATACGTCATCTCGCGGTACCACGTGCCCGCGCCGAGCCGCTGCTGGCGCGACAGGTGCTGCGAGGCGACCGCCGCTTCGAGGCTCTGGTGCGCGCGCCGGTCCTCATTGGCGTCCACGTTAGCGTCGACGTCGGCGGCCATGCCGCCAGGCGCCGCCGCCGAGGCGTCGGCGACCAGTTGCGCGCCGAAGCCGTCGCGCCGGTACACGCTGCGCAGGCCCGAGAATTTCAGCGAGGTCGCCGGGAACAGCGCCTTCGGCACGGCGATGCCCGCTGGCAGGCGCATGCGCGTCAGGTCGAACCGGAGCTGCCAGCTCCCTACCGAATGGATCAGCCGGGGATCGTCGCCCGTCGCGGTCGACGTCAGCAGCATGCGCTGAAACAGCGCCGTCGCGGTGCGCTGGATCGCGTAGTTGTAGTAGTCGCGCACCTGGGTCTGGCGCTCCTCGAACGCGCGCTCGGCGGCCGGCCGCGTGCCGAAGAACAGGTAGGCATAGGCGAGGCGTGCGGTACGCAGCCAGAGGTCGAACTGTTCGTCGCTCCACGACACGTCGCGCGTGCCGGTGATGGCGAGCGCGGCCTTCAGCGACACTTCCGCCAGCGCGGACAGGCGCTGGTCGTCGTCGAGCAGTTGCGTGTCCTGCATCGCCGTGATGCAGGCGGGCGTCGGGTCCGCGCACACGTCTTCGAGGCCGCTGACAGCGAGGGTCTGCTGGGTCGTCTCGCTGAGACGGCCGGTGGTCAGGATGTCGCCGCGCTTGTTGGCGATGTAGGCCGCCGGGCCGACCGAATGCACGCTGACCGCCGCGCAGCCGCCGCACAGCAGGATCGCCAGACCCGCGAGCATGCCGGCCATCCAGGCGAGCGCGCTGGCGGCATCAGGGCGGCGGGGCGCTCGGACTGCGCGCCAGGCGAATGCGCTTGGTTGCATGGGGCCGGGAGTCTCTTCGCTCCATGAGGCGTGTGCGATTCATTCTAGTGCGAAGTCTTGCCGGTGATAGCCGATCCCCCACGCGGGGAGCTTCCGGCCCCTCCGGGAAAACCATTATTTGACTGGGTATCAAAAAAGCTCTACCTTTATTTGGCAGTGTGTCAATTACGGATCGACTGACTGATCGATTGAGACGGTCCCATTTCAGAAGGAGACAGCGTGACTGGACAAGACAAGCCGCAGGTGACGGCAGGGATGCGTGGCGCATCGTGGGATGCCCGCCTGATGAACCGCCCGTATCAGATGGTGCCGTATGCGCTGAACACGGCCGATGGCCAGCGCACGCTCGGCTTCCTGTTCAGCGTGACCGGCAAGGAAAAAACCGTCGTCTCGCTGATGCATCCCCGCGAGATGGCCATCACGCACTACCTCGTGCCGTTCGTGCTCGACGCCGGCTGCGCCTGCTGGGTGCAGGGGCCGCGCGCCATCGGCAACGATCTTCGGCTGGAGCACGAGATCGCGCTGTTCGACGTGGCGGCCGGCATGACCCACCTGCGCGAACTGGGCTACGAGAAGATCGTGATGCTCGGCAATTCGGGCGGCGCCGGACTCTACACGTTCTACAACCAGCAGGCCCTGACGCCGCGCGAACTGCGCATCGCGCGCACGCCGGGCGGTCGCCCCACGAACCTGGGCGAGGTCCACATGCCGGAAGTCGACGCCTTCATCCTCGTCTCGCCGCATCCGGGGCAGGGCAGGCTCCTGATGAGCGGGATCGACCCGTCCGTGACCGACGAGGACGATCCGATGCAGACCGACCCGGCGCTCGATCCGTTCTCGCAGGCCAACGGCTTCGACGCGGAAACCGGGAAGGGCCGCTACGCACCCGACTTCGTCGAGCGCTACCGCGCCGCCCAGGTGGCACGCGTGGCCCGCATCGACGAGCGCGCGAGAACCATGCTGCGAACGAAGCACGAGGCACGCCAGCGGGTCAGGGCGGGCCGTGCCACCGACGCCGACCGCCGCGCCGCCGCCCACGCGCCGATCTTCGAGGTCTGGCGGACCGATGCCGACCTGCGTGCGTGGGATATCTCGCTGGACCCCTCGGATCGCCGCACCGGATCGCTGTGGGGCAAGGACCCGTTCGTCTCGAACTGGGGCAGCGTGGGCTTCGGCCGCGTGGTGACGCCGGAGTCGTGGCTCTCGACCTGGTCGGGCCTGTCCTCGAACGCCTCGCTCGAGAAGACGCTCGGCGCGCTGCACCAGCCGACCCTGCTGCTCGAATACACCGGCGACCAGTGCACCTTCCCCGCCGATATCCGCACGATCTACGACCAGATCCCGGCGCCCGACAAGCGCCTCGTCCGCGTACGCGGCAACCACCACGGCATGGCCCTCGGCCGTGAGGAAGAACCCGGGCAGGCCATCGCCGGCCGGCATATCGTGGAATGGCTGCGCGAGATCGTTGCATAGCGGTCGCACAGACGGTCGCACAACCGGTCGCACAGACGACCCCGCCCCCAAGACAACCACACAGGTAGACCGACATGCTGCAACCCACCCACGTGCGCCCGTCCGTACTGCTCGACGGCGTGCGCTATCCCGATGAAGACCGCCTTCGCCACTATGTCGCCGAAGGATTCCTGACCGCGGAAACCCTGGTCGGCGCCTTCCGCCAGTCGTTTCGCGACAACAAGGACCGGCTCGCACTGGTCGGCCCCGAAGGTGCCTTTACCTACCAGGCGCTCGACGAACAGACCGACCGCCTCGGCGCCGCGCTGCTCGACATGGGGCTCAAGCCACTCGACCGCGCCATCTTCCAGTGCGGCAACAGCAATGAGCTGCTGCTCGCGTTCTTCGGCTGCCTGAAGGCCGGCATCATCCCGCTGTGCTCGCTGCAGGCGTTTCGCAAGCTGGAGATCGGCTACCTCGGCAACCTGTGCCAGGCCCGGCTGCATCTGGTGCAGGGCGACGATCCGAAATTCGACGACGTGGCCTTCGCGGAAGCGATGCAGGCGGAAGTCCCGAGCCTCTCGTTCATCCTGCAGGCGCGCGGCGTGCGCCGTGGCAGTGCGATGCTGCTGGCCGACCTGATCCGCGACATGCCGCTGGCCCGTGCGCAGGAAGTCCTCGCCGGGGTCGGGCACGAGCCCTTCCAGGCCGCCGTGTTCCAGCTTTCCGGCGGCACCACCGGCGTGCCGAAGATCATCCCGCGCTTCCAGAACGAGTACCTGTACAACATGCGCGCCGTGGCTGCGTGGAACCGCTACACGGCGGACGACGTGCTGTTCTTCCCCACGCCGTACATGCATAACCTCAACATGGGGTGCTTCTTCGGACCGCTCATGCTGGCCGGCGCGACCGTCACGGTGGCGCCCGACCTGGCGGATGCCACGCTGCAAGGGCTGGTGCGCGACTACGCGCCGACGTGGTTCGGCGTGGCCGGGCCGATCCTCAACCGCATCGCGCCTGAATTGCTGCGCTCGTCGCCCGAGGCAAAGGTCCGGCGCAACTTCGTCGCGCCCAAGAACGCCGCCAACCTGACGCGGCTGACGGGTTCGCCCACGTACCACATCTTCGGCATGACCGAGGGCGTGATCATGTTCACGCAGCCGGAGGACCCGCCGGAGATCCGCGAGCAGTCCGTCGGCAGTCCGGTGTCGTCCGCCGACGAGGTGCGGATCGTCCATCCCGGTACGGAAGACGAGGTGCCCGACGGGGAGACCGGCGAGGCGCTGTTCCGCGGTCCCTACACGATTCGCGGCTACTACAAGTCGGAGAAGGAAGACGTCACGCGCTTCACCGCCGATGGCTTCTACCGCTCGGGCGACCTGATGTCGTCGCGCGTGGTGGACGGCAAGCGCTACTACTTCTTCTGCGGCCGCATCAAGGATGTGGTCGACCGGGGCGGCGAGAAGATCAACGCCGAGGAAGTGGAGAACGTCGTCAGCCAGCATCCCGCCGTGCTCGCCTGCGCTGCGGTGGGCATGCCGGACAGGGTGTATGGCGAGCGCGTCTGTGCCTTCGTCCTGCTGAAGCCCGCCGCCGATGGCCTGACGCTGCCCGAACTGACCCGCTACCTGCAGGACGCCGGCCTGGCCAAGTTCAAGTGGCCGGAGCGTCTCGAAATCATCCCGGAATTCCCGCTCACCGCATCCGGCAAGCTCAGCAAGGGCCTGCTGCGGGATCACATCGTGCAGCTGCTGCAAGCCGAAGCTGCGAAAGACACTGTAGAGGAAGGAAAGTGAAATGACCCAGTCCGCGCATGCCGCCAACGCACCTGCCAACGCTCCCGCCGTCGCGTTGCACGGCGTCCATCACACCGCACGGCCCACCTGGAAACTGGAGGAGACGGTCCATTTCTACCGGGACCTGCTCGGCCTGCCGCTCGTCCACGCGATCTCGGCGAAGGGCTGGGGGCCGGACAACCACGCCGACTTCCTGCACTTCTTCTTCGACAGCGGCAACGGCAGCACCATCGCCTTCTTCTACTACATCGGCACCGAGCGCCCCGACTGGCTGACCGTGCGCGAGCACTACCAGGACCGCGCCACGCACACCGCATGGCGCGTGCGCGACGAGGCCGAACTGCTGCAATGGCGCCAGCGCGTCGAGGCGGTCGGCATTCCGCTGCGCTACCAGATCCGCCACGAGGTCATCGAGTCGATCTACTTCAACGACCCGAACGGCTACCCCATCGAGATCACGTGGCAGGTGCGGCCGTTCAGCGCTGCCGACACGCGCGACGCGGCGCTGACCATCGAGGCGGGCATCGAAATGGAGCGCGCCCGCAAGGAGGGCAAGCCCTTCGCCTCGATCTATCCGGTGTGGCAGCACAAGGCCGGGCGTATCGAGGACGCGGCGGCGGCCGACAAGGCGTCGGTGTACGTGCTCGACGTGCCCGAATTCGCCCCACTGATTGACATCGCGCGCAAGACCGACGGCTACCGCACCACGTCGCTCGGCAACGGCTACATCCGGATCGACGGCAACCCGACCCTGCAATTCCGCCGCAAGGAACTCGGCTTCAAGCCCGCCGTCTGGTATGGCGCGCTGACCGGCGGGCTGGCCGGCGAGGTCCGCCAGTTCGACATGGACGCCCTCGTCATCGCCCCGGGAGACGCGCAATGAAGGTCGCAATCATCGGCGGCGGCCCCTCGGGCCTGTTCCTGTCCATCCTGCTGAAAGAGCGGCTCGCCGGCGTCGACATCGACGTCTACGAGCAGAATCCGGAAGACGCCACCTTCGGCTTCGGCGTGGTGCTGGCCGATACCGGGCTGTCGAACCTGCGCGCGGCATCGCCCACGGTGGTCGACCGGCTGGCAAAGGCGATGCGGTTCAACGACCAGCATGCGATCGTCTGCCACGAGCAGCCCATCGTGATGAAGAAGCCGGGGGCCGGCGGCGGCGCGATCCCGCGCATCAGCCTGCTGGCGGTCCTGCAGGAGCGGGCGCGGGAACTGGGCGTCCGCATTGCGTACAACCATCGCATCGCCGACTTCGCCGCCATCGAGGCCGACCTCATCGTCGGGGCCGACGGCATCAATTCCCAGTTGCGCACCGCGAACGAGGCCGGCTTCGGCACCACGCGCCGGACGCTGACCAACCATTTCGCGTGGTTCGGCGTGGAGAAGCCGTTCCCGAGCCCGGCGCTGGTGTTCCGCAAGTACGAGGGCGGCTACTTCGTCGCCCATTACTACCCGTACTCGGATTCGATGAGCACCTTCGTGGCCGAGTGCGACCACCAGACGTGGCTCGACTTCGGCATGGAGGACATGAGCGCGGAGGCCCGCCAGGCCCTGTTCGAAACGGTATTCGCGCCCGAACTGGATGGCTACCGGCTCGTCTCGAACAACTCCGCCTGGCGGCAGTTCCCCGTCATCGTCAACACGAACTGGCACGTGGGCAACCAGGTGCTGATCGGCGACGCCCTGACGAGCGCGCATTTCTCCATCGGCTCCGGCACCCGCATTGCCATGGAAGACGCCATGGCGCTGGCCGACGCCATCGTGGCGCATCCCGCCGACGTGGAGGCGGCACTGCGGCAGTACGAGACGGTCCGCAAGCCGGAGAAGGCCAAGCTGATCAGCGCGTCGGAGGCGTCGTACAACTGGTACGAGCGCATCCGCGAGTGGATGGACCTGCCGACACCACACGAGTTCGTGTTCCGTTTCATGACGCGCACGGGCCGGGTGGACGTGGAACGCCTGCGCGCGCAGTTTCCCGCGCTCGTGGCCGAGCTTGCGGCCGGCGGCGTGATCGGCACCACGGTGGACCAGCCATGATCCAGGCCACCGAATACGTGCTGGGCGAATCGCCCTTCGTGGTCAGGAGGACGGTCCGCTGGGGCGACTGCGACCCGGCGGGCGTGGTCTACACCGGGCGCTTCACCGACTACCTGCTCGGCGCGGTGGGGCTCTACACCGCACACATGGCGGGCGGCGAGGGCAGGCTCGGAGAGGCCCACGGCGTGGGCACCCCGTGCAAGGCGATGCGCTTCGAGTTCATCGGCACGCTGTGGCCCGACGACGTGATCGACATCACCTGCACGGTAGAGGCCATCCGCACCCGCTCGTTCGACCTCCGCTGCACGGCACGCCGGCCCGACGGGGCCCCGGTCTTCGACGCGATGTTCTCGCCGATCTGCGTGCGCCTCGACCGCCGCGAGGGCACGCCGATCCCCGATTCGCTGCGCACGGTATTGCAGCGCTTTCTCTCGCCCGCCCCCTGAACCTTCCCGGAACCGCCAAAGATGAAGTATCGAATCGGACAAATCGTGCCCAGCTCCAACATCACGATGGAGCGCGAGGTGCCGGCCATCTTCGCCGCCCGCATGCAGGTGCTGCCGGAGCGCTTCAGTTTCCACGCCAGCCGGGTGCGCATGCACCGGGTGGTGGCCGAGGAACTGGAGAAGATGAACCGCGACATGGGACGCTGCGCGCTGGAACTGGCCGATGCGCGCGTCGATGTAATGAGCACGGCGTGCCTGGTGGCGACCATGTGCATGGGCATGGGCTATCACCGGCAGGTGATCGAAGACCTCGCCGGCGCCATCGCCGAAGCGCCGTATCGCCCGGAGATCATGACGTCCGCCGGCGCGCTGGTCGACGAGCTGAAGGAGTCCGGTGCCCGCCGCATCTCGCTGATGGCGCCGTACAGCGACGCGCTGACGAAGACGGTGGTCGACTACATCGAGCATGAAGGCATCGAGGTGCGGGACGCCATCAACTTCTCGATCCTCGACAACCTGGAAGTCGGGGAGCGCGATCCGCTTCAACTGCTGGAAGACGTGAAGCGGCTCGATGTGAAGGGTGTCGACACGGTGGTGCTGTCGGCCTGCGTGCAGATGCCGTCGCTGGCCGCCATCGAGCCCGCGCAGGAGGCGCTGGGCATTCCCGTGACGTCCACCGCCATCTGCACGGCGCGGCAGATGATGCGCCGCCTCGGACTCGCCACCACGGCGCCCGGCGCGGGCGCCTACCTCGGCAGCAATACGGGCCTGCGTTAGAGGCGCTGACAAGATGCCCATCGGCTTGCTCCCCTCTCCCGCTTGCGGGAGAGGGGCTGGGGGAGAGGGCAGGCGTTCGTGCAACCCATATCGCCCGACGCGGCGCCGCGCCCTCTCCCCCGCCCCTCTCCCATGCATGGGAGAGGGGAGCAAACAATGAGCCTCTCTTGTTAGCGGTTCTCAGGCCCACCACGACAAGGCAGGCGCTGTCCAAAAGAGGCGGCCCTGCAAGACAAGGAGACAGTCCCATGCAAATCGCCCCCGATGCGCCGCCGCGCGCCTCTGTCTGGATCTACGCAAGCGTCATATTCGGCGCAGCATTAGGCATGCTGGCCGGCTATGCGCCGTTGTTCAACGCCACCGCCGGCGTCTTCGCCAGGCCGCTCGCCGCCGAGTTCGGCTGGGGGCGCTCGCAGGCGTCGCTGTCGTACGCCGCGTCGATGTTCGGGCTGGCGATCATCAGTCCGCTCGTCGGCGCGATGATGGACCGCTTCGGCATCCGGCGCGTGATCGCCTGCTCGGCGGTCGTGTTCGGTCTCGCCACGGCGGCGATGGCGCTGCAGAACGGCAGCATGCTGCCCTGGGTGGCGCTGTCGGTGGTGATCGGGGTGTCCGGCGCGGCGACCTCGGTGCTCGGCTACCTCGCGGTGCTTCCGCAATGGTTCGACCGCCGGCTCGGGCTGGCACTCGGCATCGCCATGTGCGGCCTCGGCGCGGGCACCGTCATCCTGCCGATGGTTGCCCAGTCGCTGGTCACGGCTTTCGGCTGGCGCGTTGCCTATGCCGGTATGGGGTTCGGTTCCATCGCGCTGTCGCTGCTGGCGTGCGCCCTGCTGCGGGAGCGCATCCGGGCCGGCAGCGGGCGGCGGCAGGCGGGGTCGGCGGCGGCAGGCGTGCCGCTCGCCACGGCACTGCGCAGCTATCGGCTGTGGGCAATCTGGCTGGTATTCGTCCTGAGTTCGGCGGCCACGCTGTCGCTCGGCCCGCACCTGCCGTCGCTGTTCGCGGATCGCGGATTCGATGCGGCCATGGCGGCGCGCAGCGCGTCGATGGTGGGCATCGGCCTGCTCATCGGGCGCCTGTCCACCGGCTTGCTGATCGACCGGATTCACGCGCCGCTCGTGGCCAGCGTGTTCTTCGTCGGCGGTTGCGTCGGCGTGTTCCTGCTGCGCGGCGCGCACGACTACACGACGCTGCTCGTCGCCGCCACGCTGATCGGGCTGACCATCGGCGCGGAGGGCGACCTGATCTCGTACCTCGTGCGCTCGTACTTCGGCCTGACGTCGTTCGGCACGCTCTTCGGCATTGCGTTCTCGGGATACGGGCTCGGGGCCGTGATCGGGCCGATCGGGCTGGGCGCCTGGTTCGACCGGCATGGCAGCTACGACCTGCCGCTGCTCGTGCTGCCCTGCATGCTGCTGGTGGCGGCGGGGCTGGTGCTGTCGCTCGGGCGCTACCGGGTGGCCAGTCACGAGGGGGCCGCCGCGACCGCCGCGCCGGCACAGGGGTCGGCCTGAACTCCGGCGTGGCATGACCGGCGAAGGCGGATAGAATTGCCACACCAGCAATTTCGCGCCAGTCCGCTTCCTTCGCCGATCATGTCCGCCGCCCGCAAGTCGCCACCCGTCGAGGCCGCCGCTTCGCCACCGACCCCTCCGGCGCCCCGGCGCCGGGGTCGCCCGCCGAAGACGGCGTCGCCGCTCGGCGCCGAGCCGATGCTCAGCCGCGCGACCATCCTGCAGCATGCCATCGCCCTGACGAAGACGACGCCGCTCGACGAGATCTCGATGGTCCAGCTCGCCAAGGACTTCGGGGTGGCACCGGGGCTGATCCACTACTACCTCGGCGGCCGGGACCAGCTTGTCTCCGGCGTGCTGAACGACTACTACCGCCAGCGGCTGCTGCGCGCGCCGGCGCTGACGGGCGACTGGCGGGCCGACATGGAAGTCATTGCCCGCCTCAGCTTCCAGGTGGCGGTCGACAACCCGGGCATGAGCATGTACGTGGCTTCGCACAACCGCTACCGCCTGTTCCAGGACGTGCAGCCGGGCGAGACGGACTACGGGCTCGAATTCTTCAACCGCATGACCTCCGCGATCATGCAGGGCGGCTTCAGCGCCGAGCAGGTGGCGCTCGCCTATCACCTGCTGGCGCAATACCTCGTGGCGGCCAGCATGGCCGAGGCCTCGCGGCAACTCCCGGCCTACCACCAGGCGTTCATCCAGAAGAAGCTGGAGTCGGTGCCGGCGGAGCAGTATCCCGGCGCGCGCTATGTCAGCAAGGCGTTCTCGCAGCTGTCGTCCGACACGGCCTTCGAAGAGGGCCTGCGCATCACGCTCGACGGCATCGAAGCCTGGCCGCGCGACGCCAAGCCCGCGAAGAAGAAGGGCGCGCGCGCGGCATAGCGTCGGCGGAAATCAGGCATCGCGGGCGCGGACCAGGGAGCACGAGACGGGGGCGCGCGATGCGCTCCCGTCCGCTTTCCAGTCCATCGCTTTTGGCCCACACTACGGCTCTCGCGGTGTCATCCAACCAAACCACAAGGAGAATCAAGTGATTACCAGCGCACGCAACCAGTTCTCGGGTGAAGTCACGCAGGCCACCCACGGCGCCGTCAACGACGAGATCACGCTGCGCCTTGCGGGCGGCCAGGAGATCGTCGCCACGGTGACCAGCGAAAGCGCCACGCGTCTCGGGCTGACGGCGGGAAAGAAGGCCATCGCGCTCGTGAAGGCGAGTTCGGTGATCGTGATGGTCGATGTCGACGTCAGCAAGGTGTCGGCGCGCAATGCGGTGAGCGGGAAGGTGTCGGAGCTGAAGAAGGGCGCGGTCAATGCGGACGTGACCATCACCGACGACAGCGGCCTGGCGATTTCGGCCATCATCACCAACAGCAGCGTCGACCGCCTTGGGCTGGCCGTCGGCAAGCCGGCGGCGGCGGTCTTCAAGGCGTCGAGCGTGATCGTCGGGGTCGGTGGCTGAGGCAATCAGTCCTGATCGTGCGCCGCGGGGTCCCAGCGGCGCACGGCGATTCGCATCATCGCGGCGTGGGTGACATACCGGGTATAGGCCGTGCTGAGCAAGAGCCGCGCAACTACGCGAGCAGCGTCAGCAGGGCGGCGATGTCGTCGGCGCAGGCCGCTTCGGCCCGCGCTTCGATGGCACGATAGAGGCGGATCACCGCTTCGCCTTCGGGCGTCAGCGTACTGCCGCCGCGATGCTCGCCGCCATGCTCGGAGACGACCGCGGGATGGCGCATCGACCCGTTGATTTCCTGCAGCAGCAGCCAGGCCCGCCGGTACGACATGTCGAGACTGCGCGCCGCCGCCGAGATCGAGCCGTGGTCGCGGATGGCTTCGAGCAGGGTCACCTTGCCGGGCCCCACGGCGATCACGTCGGCCACTGTCACGCGCATGCGGAAGCGGACTTTCGGCTTGCCTGCCGGGGTGGGGGAAGGGGAAGACGTCGCGCGCTTGACCATGGCGCGAGTGTACCCGAACGTCGCCGCAGCCCTGCCGGCGCCACGCGGGGCGCCGGTGCATCGACCTGCGGGCTGACCTGCCGTTATTTCCCGAAGCGCGCCGCCTCCTCCGAGCCCTTCGTCGCGTTGCCCGCGCTGTACGAGTGGGCACCCACGCCGGCCAGCTTGCCGCCCTGCACGATCAGGTATTCGTCACGGATCGGCCGGCCCTCGAAATAGCACTCTAGGATCTCGCGCGTGCCCGCCGCGTAGCGCGTCTGCGCCGACAGGCTGGTGCCGGAGATATGCGGCGTCATGCCGTGGTGCGGCATATGGCGCCACGGGTGGTCGGCCGGGGCCGGCTGCGGGAACCAGACGTCGCCCGCATAGCCGGCGAGCTGGCCGCTTTCCAGCGCGGCCACGATGGCATCGCGGTCGCACAGCTTGCCGCGCGCGGTGTTGATCAGGTAGGCGCCGCGCTTGAACTTCTTCAGCGAGTCGGCGTTGATCATGTGCTCGGTCTCGGGGTGCAGCGGGCAGTTCAGCGTGACCACGTCGCACACCTTCGTCAGGCTTTCCAGGCTGGCGTGGTGTGTCAGGTTCAGCTCGCGCTCGACCGATTCCGGCAGGCGGTGGCGGTCGAGGTAGTGCAGCTTCATGTCGAAGGGCTTGAGCAGGTGCAGCACGCGCAGGCCGATGCGGCCGGCCGCCACGGTGCCCACGTTCATGCCCTCGACGTCGTACGAGCGCGCCACGCAGTCGGCGATGTTCCAGCCGCCCTTGAGTACCTGCTGGTACGACGGGATGTAGTTGCGCACCAGCCCGAGCGTCATCATCACGACGTGCTCGGCCACGCTGTTGCTGTTGCAGTAGGTGACCTCGGCCACGGTCACGCCGGCGTCCATCGCGGCCTGCAGGTCGGTGTGGTCGGAGCCGATGCCGGCCGTGACGATCATCTTGAGCTTCTTCGCCCGCTTGATGCGCTCGGCCGTCATGTATGCCGGCCAGAACGGCTGCGAGATCACGATCTCGGCATCTTCCAGTTCGCGGTCGAGCACGCTGTCGGCGCCGTCCTTGCTCGACGTCACCACGAGCTGGTGACCGTTCGCCTCCAGGTACTTGCGCAGCCCCAGCTCGCCGGAGACGCTGCCGAGCAGCGTGCCCGGCTTGAAGTCGATATAGCGGGGGGTGGGCAGCGTCTGGCCGTCGGGATAGCGTTCGAGCACGGGCAGGTCGTCCCGGGCATAGGTCTTTGGATACCCGGTGACGGGGTCGTCGTACAGAACGCAGATGATCTTCGCCATGATGTCTTCTCCTCGTTATGGATCCCGCGGCGGAACCCTGTGGGCGCCCGGCGTTCCGGGCGGCTGCAGCGTCGTGCTGCATTGGGAAGCATCATGGGCGAGCGCGCCGGCGGTGGAAAATCGCCTGTTCCGATCGCATGATCAGGAAAAACTATCAAGCGCTTCTCAAGCTGGCTTCATGCGGGCAGCAAGGCAGCAAGGCATCAAGGCGGGTTTGCAGGTCGACCTCGCGGAACATGCCGACGGCGGCTTCCAGCAGGGGCGAGCGGGGTTGGCGGTCGAGCAGCACCAGTCCGATGTCGCGGTGCATGGCGGGGGTCAGCGGCACGGCCTTCAGTTCGTCTCGCATTTCGGCCAGGCACAGCACGCTGTGCGGGACGATGCTGAACAGCCCCGCGCAGCGCACGTGGGCATACAGCGCCATCAGAGAATCGGTCTCCACGCGCGGCGATGCCGTGGTGCCGGCCTTCGCCAGCGCCGCGTCGATGCCGCGACGGCACTGCATGTTGGTGGTCAGCAGGCAGAGCGGCAGGTCGGCGGCCTCGGACCAGGTCATGGCGGTGCGGCCCTCGAGCCGCGCTTCGTCGCGCACGATGACGACGTACTGCTCGCGGAAGAGGCTGATCTTCTCGAAGTTGCGCAGGCGCTCGTCGTCGAGGTAGCTCAGGCCGATATCGAGGTCGAGTTCCAGCAACTGCTTGAGCGTCTGGGTCGCCGACATGGTGTAGACCTCGTGGCGCATGCCGGGATGCTCCTGCAGGCAGGCGTCGGTCAGCAGCGGCACCAGCGGCAGCGCCGTGGGGATGGCGCCGATGCGCAGGCTGCCGGCCAGCCCCGCGCGGCTGGCGCTGGCTTCCTGCCGCAGCCCCTCGCAGTCGGCCAGGACACGGCGCGCCCATTCCAGCACACGCTCGCCTTCGGGTGTGAAGCCTTCGAAGCGGCGGCCACGCCGCACGATCGGCAGCCCGAATTCCTCTTCGATGCTGCGCACCGCGCCCGACAACGTCGGCTGGGAGACGTTGCAGAGCTCGGCGGCGCGGCCAAAGTGCCGGGTCTGCGAGAGCGTGACGAGGTAGGTCAGTTGCCGGATGAACATCGTGTTTCCCCGATGGGATAAGTCCGCGTGGACATGTTGGGTGGCAATTTGCTGACATCATTGCCGTTATATCCGTTAGTATATTTCGGCATCGACATTTCCATCGCCGGCCCGGCAGCCAACGACGCCATGCAACATCCACCGTTCCGACTGGCGCGCGCCAGCCTGCTGGGCAGCGCGCCGCCAACCCAGGCGGCCCCCGCGCTGCGCCCCGTCATCCGGCGCCGCGCCACGCTGGCCGAACTGGACCCGCATTTCCACTGTTCGCTGATCGGCACCTGCCTCTCCACGGGGGAACTGCGCAAGCTGGTGCTGCGCCTGTGCGATATCGCCCGCGACACCGACGACATCGGCATCCACCACGAGGGCGTCACGCTGGCCCGGCAAGGCGGGGCCGGCTGCAAGGCGATCCACAAGGCGCTGGACGAGCGCCATGCGCTCGCCATCCGGCGCTTCGCCGCGGCCCGCGATGCGGACGAGATCCAGGCCCTGTGGAAGCAGGCGCAGGGCAGCGGCGACATCCCCGGCGCCTATTGGGCGCTGATGACGCATGCCGACGTGACGCCAGCGGTCCGGCAGGTGGCGTTCGGCGAGGTCCACATGCTGTCGCATCTCGTCGGCGCCGCGAACCGGGCCGATATCCGCCGCCTCGTCGCGCTCGAAGACGAGAACGCGGACCTGCGGGAGAAGGTCGAGCGGCAGCAGCAGCGCATGCAGCAGATGAGCGCCCGGCATGCGGAAGCCCTGCGGGACGCCAATGCGGAAATCTCGGCCCTGCGCGGGCGGCAGGCCCGGCACGAGCAGACATCGGAAGCCGGTGACGAGCCGTCCCTGCGCGCCACCATCCAGTCGCTCAACGACCTGGCGACGGCGCAGGCGGCACGCATCGCCACCGCCGAACAGCGCGCCGGGCAGGCACGCGAGGAAGCCGCCACGCTGCGCGGCATGGTTGACGACCTGCGCGCCCGGCTCGCGGAAAGCCGGGCCGAGGCGCAGGCGCTGGAGGCCCTGATCTCCGCGTCGGGAAGCCAGGACACGGACCACGCCGGCGCCATGCCGCCGCTGGCGGGCCGGCGCATCGTCTATGTGGGCGGGCGGCGCGGCGCGACCAAGGCGCTGAAGGCCCTGGTCGAGGACGCCGGCGGCGAATTCCAGGGGCACGACGGCGGGCTGGAACACCGCAAGGGTTTGCTGCCCGCGATGGTGGCCGGGGCCGACATCGTCGTCTTCCCGGTGGACTGCGTCGACCACGATTCGGTGGCCGTTTTGAAGCGTGTCTGCCAGCAGCGCGGCATCGACTACCATCCGGTGCGCAGTGCGAGCGTGGCCAGCTTCATGGAACTGGTGGTCCGGTTGTTCGGTGCAGCGGAAGAGCGGGACGCGGGGTACCCCGTCGATGCGGCGGGGTCCGCGCAGTGAGGTAGAAGTCTTGCCGTTTGTCCCCTTTGTCCGGGCCCGCATTCAGGCATTTCGCCCTGATACACTGCGGCCCATGACCAGACCAGCAACCGAACAAGGCGAGCAGGCGCCGAAGCGCAGGGCGGCAAAGAGCCCGGCCGGCGGGACTACCAAGCCGGAGGGGCAGTGGCACCACGGCGACCTGCGCGCGTCGCTGATCGCCTGGGGCACGCACCTGCTCGATACCGAAGGGATCGCGGGCATGAGCATGCGCACGGCCGCGAAGCTGGCAGGGGTCTCGCCGGGTGCGCCGGCGCATCATTTCCAGGATCGCAACGGCCTGCTGGCCGCCATCGCCGCCCAGGCCTTTCGCGATCTGGTGACCTTCCGCAGCAAGCGGCTCGAAAAGGTCGCGCCAGACGACGCGCCCGGCCGCCTGCGCACGGTCATGCTGTCGTATGTCGAATTCGCCCAGGCGCATCCGGCGCGCTTTCACCTGATGTTCGGGCCGGAGATCGAGAACCGGGAGCAGTATCCCGAGCTGGTGGAGGCGGCGTCGGCTTCCTTTCACATGCTCCGGCGCGCCGTCGCGCCCTGCCTGCAGGGCGCGGACGTCTCGGTGCTGAGCGAAGAGGAGATCGCGTTCGCGGTGTGGGCCGCGACGCACGGCCTCGCGATACTGACGCTGGATCGACGCAAGGTGTCGATCTCCGCCACGCAAAGCCCCTCGGCAGAGAAACTGGCCGACATCGTCGTCCAGTTCTGCCTGGCCGCCTTGCGGGGCGCGGCGCAAAAGGGCTGAGCCGACCCAGTCGTCCCCGCGCAGGCGGGGACCCGGTGACTGGATCCGCGAGGATCAGGCGTTTGCGGCAGCGGCCTTGTCCTTGCCGGCGGCGGCCCACGGCGTCAGGCCGAGGCGATGGCGCGCGGCCCGGTATTCCTCGGCAAACCGCTCGACCAGTTCGGCGGCCGGCACCACGCGCCGGATCGCGCCGATGCCCTGGCCGGCGCCCCAGATGTCGCGCCACGCCTTGGCCTTGCTATTCCCGCCGGAGCCGAAATTCATCTTCGACGGGTCCGATACCGGCAGCGCGTCGGGATCGAGGCCGGCGTTGACGATGCTCTGGCGCAGGTAGTTACCGTGCACGCCGGTGAACAGGTTGGAGTAGACGATGTCCGAGGCCGTGCTCTCGGTGATCATCTGCTTGTAGCCCTCGTGCGCGTTGGCTTCCGCCGTGGCGATGAAGGCCGAGCCGACATAGGCGAGGTCGGCGCCCGCCGCCTGCGCGGCCAGGATGGCATTGCCGTTGCCGATGGCGCCCGACAGCAGCAGCGGGCCGTCGAACCACTCGCGGATCTCGTGGATCAGCGCAAACGGCGACAGCGTGCCGGCATGGCCACCCGCGCCCGTCGCCACCGCGATGAGTCCGTCCGCGCCTTTCTCGATGGCCTTCTTGGCGAAGCGGTTGTCGATCACGTCGTGCAGCACGATGCCCCCGTAGGCGTGCACCGAGCGGTTCACCTCTTCGCGCGCGCCGAGCGAGGTGATGGTGATGGGCACCTTGTATTTCGCACACATCTCGAGGTCATGCTCCAGCCGGTCGTTCGACTTGTGCACGATCTGGTTGACCGCGAACGGCGCCGCCGGACGGTCGGGGTGCTTTGCGTTGTGCTCGGCCAGTTCGGTGGTGATGCGGTCCAGCCATTCTTCCAGCACGGGTGCCGGACGGGCGTTGAGGGCGGGGAAGGAGCCGACCACGCCCGCCTTGCACTGCGCGATCACGAGGTCGGGATTGGAAATGATGAACAGCGGCGAGCAGACCAGCGGCAGCGACAGGCGGCCTTCCAGGATGGGAGGGAGCGACATCTCTAAATCTCCGGCGGGGGGAACAGGGTTCGGCAGTGCCGCGCGTCGCGCGCGGCACTGCCGGGGAAAGCGTCAGGTCAGGCGTCCTTGCCGGCCAGCACGGCCTGGGCGGCGGCGAGGCGCGCACCCATCTCGGCGGCAAGCGCCTGCAGGCCGCTCATGGGACGCACCATCACTTCGAATTCCTCGATCTTGCCGTCCGCGTCCAGGCGCAGCATGTCGATGCCCTTCAGGGCCTTGCCGTTCACGTTGGCGCTGAATTCGAGCACGATGCTCTGGCCGTCCTCGCTCACGAAGCTGCGGTGGTAGCGGAAGTCCTGGAACACGGTGTTGACGGTCTTCAGCACCAGCTTGATCGCCGCCCGGCCGGGATAGGGCGTGTGGGCCACCGGCGAACGAAAGACGATCTCGTCGGACAGCAGCGGATCCAGCTCCTCCATGGCATTCCGCGCCACGATCTGGTGCCAGGCCGCCAGCGTGCGACGGGCCGCGTCCGACAGGTTCCTGCCTTCCATGCTTGTCTCCTATGGTGCGGGCCGGCGCACGTGCGGCGCCGTGCCGGTGTCTTGTGGTCTCTTGTGTCCTGCAAACTATGCAGTGATTAGTTTGGAACTCTAGCAGGCGATGCCGGGCAGTGCAAGGAGGTTTTTGCCGATGCGGGGACGGACGGGCCGGCTGGTAACCCTGGCATGCATCTTGATTCACCCAGGGTGTCCATGATCCCTCGCATCACGTCATGCCGCGTCGCCCCGAAGCCCCGCCTGACCACGAAACGCTCGACGCATGCCGCCGGTGCCCGTTGTGGCGGAACGCTACGCAGGGCGTTCCCGGCGACGGCCCGCGCCGGGCCGTCGTGATGCTCGTGGGCGAGCAGCCCGGCAACGAGGAGGACCTGCAGGGCAAGCCCTTCGTCGGCCCCGCCGGGCATGTGCTGGACAACGCCCTGGCCGAGGCCGGACTCGACCGGCAGGCTGTCTTCCTGACCAACGCCGTCAAGCACTTCAAGTTCGAGTTGCGCGGCAAGCGGCGCTTGCACAAGACGCCCGGGCAGCTGGAGATGGAGGCGTGTGCGCCGTGGCTGGAGAGGGAAGTTCGCGCCGTGAATCCGAAAGTCATCGTGGCGCTGGGCGTCACCGCGGCCAAGGCGGTCCTCGGCGAAACGCACGTTACGCTATCCGCGCTGATGGAGGCGCCCTGCGAGCGCGATGGGCGGGTGGTGCTGGCGACCTACCATCCGTCGTTCGTGCTGCGCCAGCGCTCGGAAGCGGCGCGCAAGGCAGCGTTCGATCGCCTCGTCGCGAGCTTGCGTCGCGCCGCCGGGCTGGTGGCAGGGTAGAGGACCGAAGGCGACAGGTTGCCGGCTACGCCTGCGGCGCGTCCGGTCCAAGCGTGGCCAGCATGGCCAGATGGTCGGCAAATCCGCCATGGGCACGCCCGCGTGGGCGCGCGCTTGTCACGACCCGGGGCCGCGTGCTCCACGCGATCTGCGCCTCGATGGCGATGAGTCGCCGCACCAGGGCCACGTCCTCGCTGGTCGCCTCGGGCGGGAAGCCACCGGCGCGGCGATAGGCACGGGAGCAGATGCCGAGGTTGGCGCCATGGACATGGCGGTGGCCGTCCTCGTGGCAATACCGCGCGGCGAACCGCTCCGGCACGTGGGCAGGCTGCTGGCTCCAGTCTTCGACCGTCACGAGCCCGCACACGGCCTCGGCGCGCAGGGCCAGTTGTGCGACGAGCCAGTCCGGCGCCACCCGGCTGTCCGCGTCCGTGAAGGCCAGCCACCGTGCGTCGCGCGCGAGCAGGTGCTCGGCCCCGGCGTGGCGGGCCATGCCGACATTGCGGGCGGCGATCGTCAGGCAGGTGACCTGCCCGATGGCGTGGCGCCGGACGATGGCGAGCGAGTTGTCGCTGCAGTCGTCGAGCACCACCACCAGCACCACCGGTTCCTGGTTCAGCCCGGGATGGAACGCGGCCGCGCCCAGCGCCATCAGGCAGGCCCCGAGGCAGGCTTCCTCGTTATGGACGGGGACGACGACACCGATCATGGCGCCGCCTCGCGCATCCTGAGGGGCCGGGCGTCGCGCGACCAGACTTCGAGCAGGAAGTCGGGTTCGAGGTGGCGGACCTGGCGATGCAGGCCCGGCTGCTTTGCGATGGCGGCATGGATGTGCCGCGTGGAAATCCGGCGTTCCGCGAAGGGGCGCAGCCAGTGGCACGCCAGGATGGCGCCCGTGGGCCCGAGCGCAACGGCAGCTTGCCGGGCCGTGCGGTCCCAGGCTTCGGGCGCAAAGAAGTAGCCGAGTTCGCTGAGCACGATCAGGTCGAAGGTGCCGTCGGGCCAGTCTTCGGGCAACGGGGCGAGGCGCACCTGCACCTGAGCATGGCCGGCGACGCGCGCCCGGGTACGCTCCACGGCGCGGGGGGCGAGGTCGACCGCGAGCAAGGCATCGCAGCGCGGCGCCAGCCGCTCCGTCAGCATGCCGGTGGCGCAGCCGGCTTCGAGCGCGCTGGCGTAGCGCGCTTCCGGCAATGCGGCCATGACCAGATCGCGTTTGCGGGCCTCGTACCAGAGCGATTCGAAGCCCCACGGGTCGGGCTCATCCAGGATGGCGTCGAAGCTGGTAAGGGACGACATAGTGCGGGCCGTCATAGTGCGGGCCGTCATAGCGCGCAGGCGTCGTCCGCATCGCGCAGTGCGCGGCCGAGTGCGGCGAGGTCGCGCTCGGCATGGCTCTGGCGCAGGAACACCGGGAGGTCCGCATACAGCGCCGCCAGCCGCGCGTTGCGGCAGAGCGGACCGGCGCCCAGTACGTTGCCGGCCCGATGCAGCACGCGCTGCACGGCGGCTTCCACGGCGGTACGCACGCGCAGCGCCGCGACGAAGGCGTCTTCGGCCGGATGGGCGTCGATCCACGCGGCAGTTTCACGCAGCAGCGCGGCGGCGGCGCGCAGGTCGCCATCGATTGCCCCGAGGTGGGCGCCCGCATGGGGATCGTCGTGCTTGCGGACCGTCTCGCGGACAGCCTCCGCCAGCGGCAACGCCGCGCCGTACCAGCAAGCGGCAATGCCCGCGCCGCCGTGCCAGAAGCCGGGCCGGTCCAGATAGGCACGCGGGCCACCGATGCGCAGGGCGGGGCAGTCGTGCAGCAGGACATCGCCGCTGGCTGTCCCCGCCATGCCGACCGCATGCCATCCGTCCGTCGTGACCGTGACGCCCGGCCCGCGCACGTCGATCACGGCCAGCAGTGCGTTGTCGCTGTCGTCATGGCAGGTCAGGACCGCGTGGGACACCGACCCGGCACCCGAGCACCATGCCTTGCGGCCGTTGAGCCGGACCGCTTCGCCGCGGGCAATGCCCGAGTCGGCGGCGAGGTGGCGCGTATCGGGGTCGGGCGCGGCGCTGACGCGCACGCGGGCATCCGGCGGTTCGGCTGCCCACACGGCCCACTGCGTAGCGGGTGCCGGCGTGGCACCGGCCACTTCGGCCAGGATGGCAAGGGCATCGGCATGCGCCTCGAAGAGCTTGATCGCCACGGTCCCTTGCGTCGCGGCGATCGTGGCGAACAGTTGCCAGCGGGCGAGCGTCCGGCCATGCCCGGGCAGCGGGATGCCTTCCGTCCCGGGGTGGGGTGCGGCCAGTGTGTCGATCGCTGCGCGGAGATTCATCGGGTGCTCTTGTTCGGGGGCGAATATGTGCGTCGCTACCGCAAGTTCCCTGCCAACGCGTGCTCCATGTTCCGCGGGCCAGCGGACACGGGGAGCGGAGCGGGCTCGCCATTCCCGTTGCAAGAATTACCCGCGCATTGCTACTTGGGCCGTGGCGTCTCCAGCCGCTCCCCACCGGTCCGGAGCTGGCCCTGCCTGCGCAAGCCGACAGCTTCCGCCACCGCCGCGGCGACGTTCTCCACTTCGCGTTGCACGCCTGTGTCCGCGTCGAGCGCGCGGTGCGAGGTCGCATAGGGCAGGTAGTAGCCGATGAAGCGGTCCAGCTTCGCGTGCTGGCCGGCATCAACGAGGCCCATCCAGCCCAGCCAGTCGACCAGCGCGCGCCTGAGGCTTTCGATGCCGGCCACGTCGCCATGCACCGCCACGCCGTAGACCCGGCCCGCCAGGTGCTTCGGATAGTTCCAGCCCTTCAGTTCCAGCGCTTTCGCTTCGGTCACGGTCTTGCCGTGGGTACTGCTCGGGTCGGGATTGCCGCCGTCGGCGCACACCAGGCGGTCCATCATCAGCTTGAGGGGGCTGGTTGCCTGATACCAGTACGTGGGGGTGACGATCATCACGCCATGGGCGGCGACCCAGCGCGGATAGATCTCGTTCATCCAGTCATTGACCTGGCCCAGCGCATGATTCGGATAGCAGCTGCATGGCCAGTGGCATAGCGGCATGGCAGTCGAGACACAGCCCTTGCAGGGATGGATATGCCGGTCCGGATCGGACGCCAGCAGGCTGAGGTCGAGCATGTCGACGGCCATGCCGGCATGTTCGAGGCGCAGGCGGGCGAGCGTGGCGAGGCGGAAGGACTTCGACGTCTCGCCCGGGCAGGTGTAGTCATTGCGGGCCGCGCCGACGACGAGCAGCACGCGCGAGGGGCCGTCGGGATCGGAGAATTGCCGGGCGGCCGCGTGAATGGCGTCGCGTGCCCGGCACCATTCGACCGACAGGTCGTAGTCCGGATCTGCCGCCCCCGCGCCCGCCTTCTCGGTGACGGGGGCCTTCCGGCCTGCGCGGTAGGCATCCCACGCAATGGCCTCCAGCCGCGCGATGGCGGCGTCTTCGGCTCGAAACGCGGGATCGTGGAAGCGGGCAAGGAATCGCTGGCGGAAATCGTCGCGCGCAACGGGAGTGGTCACCTGCCCCTTGCGGACGTCGTGAGCGGCATCGTCTGCTTCAGTCTTCGTCATCTTGCACCCAGTTCCGAGATCGCGAATGTCGAGAATGGCCCTGTCGTGCAAGCAGGGTGCCAGCGATCCGGCCATCGCGCCCCGCACGCGTTGGCCGACGCACGAATCAGACAGCGCCCGATAACCGCCGCCTGATATCCGGCCAATAACGGAAGGCAGGCATCGACATGCACGGAACGGACGGGGTGGAGATGTGATGGAAGCGCTGACCGCTGCAATGCAGGCGATATTCGGGGAGGGGCAGGATCTGGCGTGGTGGCAGATGGCAAGCCGCGCCGCCCTGGCGTTCGTGGCGACATGGCTCCTGCTCAGGATCGCTGGGCGCCGGGCCTTTGCCCAGAAGACGGCGTTCGACCTTTGCATCGTGCTGCTGCTTGGTGCGGTGCTGTCCCGCGCGGTCGTGGGCGCCAGTTCCATGCTTGGCACCTTCGCCGCGTCCGCCGTGCTCGTGCTGCTTCACCGCGGCATCAGCATGGCGTCGGCGCTTTCGCCGGCGTTCGACCGGATCATCGGCGGGCGCCCGATCTATCTCGCCAGGAACGGCCACGAGGACAACGCGGCCCGGCGGCGCGCTGCTGTCCGACGAGGATCTGAAGGGGAGTGCGCGCGCCAGGTTACAGGCGGAGTCCTATGACGGCTGGAACGTGGTGCTGGAGCGCGATGGACAGATCTCCTTCGTGCGCGCCGAGGGCGGCAAGTCTCCCGAGCCGCCCTCAAGGGAAGCGGCCGCTATGGCGGCGGCTGTCCGTTCGACGCACTGAGGCCGCCCCGCGTGGAAGGCAGGGACTCATCGTAAGAGTTACATCGCGCGGCAATCCTTACTGTCCTTCGCGTCACGCCATCGAGGTGTTGCCTTGCAGATTCCCGGGAGGCATTGCGGCATGCTTCTTGCGCGAATAATGGCTTCCGGGGACATGGATAGCGGGGAAAAAATGGACAGGCGATTTGCAATGGACGTACGCGACCGGGTCGCGCAGCTTTGGGAGGGCCGGCTGCCGGAAGGTCTTGTCGTCGAGATCGAGGACCGGCGCGTGACGTTGTCCGGTTGCGTGCAGGACGAAGTCATCGCCCAGGCGATCGAGCGCGCCGTGGCCGGCACTCCCGGCTTGCTGGGCATCCACAATGTGCTGCGGACCCGCGAGCCGGCGCGGGCCCGGTCCGAGGCGATGCAGATGGATAGCGGCGGCATGCACGGAGCGCTCGTGGAGCCACCGTACGGGCAGATCAATCACAAGGTCTGATGCGGCGTTCGCCCGTGCGTGTTTTCCCGTCACGTCACAAGGGTGATGCGCTCGGGCGGGTCTCGCCGAGCGGTGCGAGCAGCCAGAACCGCTCCGGTGCGCACAGGTCGCCAAGCTGCGCATCGTTGAAAAGCGGAAGCTGGCTCAGATAGGTATTCACGGCCTCGGCCTTGCGGGCGATGAGGCGGCGCGACGGCAGGAAGGTGGACAGGGGCGGCTTGACGGGCGTGGCGACCAGGCCCGCCGCGCGACACTCGCCCAGGCGCTCCTGCACGATGCCGGGCACGCAGCGGTGGATGGCGTCTTCGTAGAAGAGCCAGTGGAGGCGGCCGGCGCCGTGGTCGCGCGGGTCGTCCATGCCGTAGTGGGGAGGCTGCAGGAGCGCCGGTTCGCCGGCAAGGCCTGTGACGGCGCTGTCCCTTATCTCCTGCGTCTCTCGCATCTCTCGCATCTCCTCCATCAGCAGCCGGCAAGCCTCGTGCACCAGCACATGATCCGGATGGAACAGCCCCAGCGGCGCCAGCACGAGCCCGTCGGACTGGATCCGCAGCACGCGCCGGATGCCGGACGCGATGTCCGCCGGGCGATAGTGGCGGCCGTACTGCCCGTCCCAGTAGTCCAGCCAGATCGCCTCGGCCCCCAGCACCGCCAGCGCGCGGCGGTCTTCTTCGCGGCGTGCCTCCACGGCCTGCCGGGCGCTGGCGAAGCCGGCGTCGCGGTCCCACGCCGGGGCGGGCGTGTCCGGCGGCGGCGCCCCCGCAAAGATGGTGATCACGTGCGTGCCGGGCGAGTCGGCGATCACCATGCCGCAGGAAAACACGGCATCGTCCAGATGGGGGGAGATGATGGTGACGGAGGTCATGAATGGGTGGGTCGCGATTCCTTGGATGCAGGCAGGGTGCGATGGGCCCGCCCATCCTCGGCGTACCGTTGCAGCTAGCGTGCCAAGGGTGGCCCGCCGGGTGGTCCGCCGCAGCCGCTTGACCATGCCGTCCGAGCCTTGGCCCGCAACGTCGCACCCGGGGCACGGAATTTGCGCGTTATGGCCGCAGGCGCGAGCGAGACGCGACTGCTCGTCTGTCGCGCCACACCAGACAATGCCAGACACGCAGAGGAGACTTGCCATGAAACGACACCCGACACGCTGGATCCTGTCCCTCGCGCCCGCCGCCGCGCTGCTATGCGCCGCCGGTGCAGCCGCGGCGCCGGCGCAGGCCGATGTCGACTTCATGAAGAAGGCCGCCCAGGCCGGCGACATGGAGATCCAGGCGAGCACGCTGGCGCAGGACAAGGCCAGCAGTGCAACGGTCAAGGACTTCGCCGCACAGATGCTGAAGGACCACAACGCCGCCGCCGCCGACCTGAAGCAACTCGCGCAGGGGAAGGGCGTGGACCTGCCGGCCGCGCCCGCGTCTTCCGACAAGAAGCAGTTGGAGTCGCTGGGGCGCCTCGGCGGCACGGCGTTCGATAGCGCCTATGCCGACAACATTGGTGTGAAGGCCCATATCGAGGCCGTGACGCTCTTCCGCAACGCATCGCAGAAGGCGAGCGATGCCGACGTCAAGGCCTTCGCGCTCAAGACGCTGCCGACGCTCGAACACCATCTCGAGATGGCGCGACGCATGGACGCCGAGGTCAAGGGCAGCAAGTAGGCCGGTTGCCACAGTCCCTCCCCCTCGACGGGGCGAGCCGGCTGGCGAGGCGCCTTCACCCCTGCGAGAGCAGCGCGACGAGCCGCGCCTCGTCCGCCCGCAGCCGGGAAGTCCCCCGCGCGGACCTGGCCGCGAGGCGCTCGTCCACGCTGTCAGCCATGAAGGCGTCGAGCACGGCCGGGTGGATGTAGCACTTGCGGCAGACCGCCATGGTATTGCGCAGCCGGGCCGCCACGACGCGGACCACGGCGGCAACCGCCTTCTTGCGCGCCGCGTCGCCGTCCGCGGTTTCCTTGCGCAGCAGGGCCAGCGCATGCACGCTGCCGGCCCAGGTGCGGAAGTCCTTGGCGGTGAATTCCGCGCCCATGCAGGCCTGCAGGTAAGTGTTGACCTCCAGCGAGCCGACTTCACGGACCGTGCCGTCGTTGTCGCGGTACTTGAAGAGGTGCTGGCCGGGCAGTTCGGCGCAGTTGCGCACGATGCGGGCGAGGCGCGGGTCGTTGACCGACACGTCGTGCGTGACCCCGCTCTTGCCGGTGAACTGGAAACGCAGCCGGCTGCCGCGCACGGTGACGTGCCGCCCGCGCAGCGTTGTCAGCCCATAGGTTCGGTTCTGTTGTGCATAACGGGGGCTGCCGACGCGGACCAGCGTGGAGTCGAGCAGGCGGACGACTGCCGCCACCACTTTCTCGCGCGGCATGCCGTTACGGCCCAGGTCGCGCGCCACCCGGGCCCGCAGCCGTGGCAGCGCGCAGCCGAAGGCAGCCAGCCGCGCGTACTTGTCGGCATCGCGCAGCGTGGCCCAGTCCGGGTGATAGAGATACTGCTTGCGTCCGCGCGCGTCGCGGCCCGTGGCCTGCAGGTGGCCACGCCGGTCGGGGCAGATCCAGACGTCTTCCCATGCGGGCGGGATGACCAGCCCGCGGATGCGCGCCAGGGTCGCTTCGTCGCGCACGCTCTTGCCCTTTGCGTCGACATAGGCAAAGCCGGCACCGCGGCGCTTCCGCGCAATGCCGGCGGCGCTGTCGTCGACGTAATGGAGTCCGGCGTCCTGCAGGCTTTCACTGAGCGCAGCCTGCGCACTCGGGGCCGGAGCGTTGCCGGGCAGGCCGACGACCGCTTCGAGGTCGGCTTGCGATAACGAATCGTTCGCGTCGGCCCGAAGCGGCGGCATAGGCTAGCCCGTTGCGCGCTCGCTGGCCAGCAGGTCTGCCATATCGTCCGCGTGTTCCTCTTCGACCGCCAGGATCGACTCGATCAGCCGGCGCGAGGTCGGGTCGCGTTCGCCGAGGTAGGTCACCAGCTCGCGATAGGAGTCGATTGCGATCCGTTCGGCCACCAGGTCTTCCTTGATCATGTCGGACAAGGAGGAGCCTTCCACGTATTCGGCATGGCTCCGGGCAGTGAGGCCGTCCGGCGCAAAGTCCGGCTTGCCGCCGAGCTGGACGATCCGCTCGGCAATGCTGTCGGCGTGGGCAAGCTCCTCGTTGGAGTGCGCGAGGAATTCCTCGGCCACGCTCTTCGACGTCGGCCCCTTGGCCATGAAGTAGTGGCGCCGGTATCGCAGCACGCAAACGATCTCCGTCGCCAGCGCGTCGTTGAGCCGCTTCACCACGGCATCCCGGTCGGCGCCATAACCTGCCGTGACGGCGCCTTCGTCGATGTCCTTGCGGGCGCGTTCCCGGAGGGTCTTCACGTCCGTTTCTGTCGTATTGTCACGCATACCATCCCCTTGATCGAAGCCGCGTTGAGTGCGAACCGATTGGTACTCCAGCAAGGAGCGTGCCGCGCGCGGGCGAAAGCGTCGGGACTAGGGCAGGGCGGCCGATCCGGGGCATGAGGCCACGATGGCGTCACGCCGGGAGCGAGTGAGGATATTGCTACGTGGGGAATGAAACGGCGGGAGGCGATTCAAAAGGCGCGCCGGGAAGGGGTGGCAGTCTTTGCCCCGGGGCGACAAAAGAAAAAAGGCCGGTGCGTTGGCACCGGCCTTTTTTCTTACATCTTTTGGCTCCCCGACCTGGGCTCGAACCAGGGACCTGCGGATTAACAGTCCGTCGCTCTACCGACTGAGCTATCGGGGAACAGCTGAGAAAGAGATTATAGCCAGTTTCTCGTTTTTTCGTCAACAACTTTTTGACGTTTTGTTTGTCAGGCGTTGCTGCCGAAGGGTCTGGCTGCTGCGTTGCGCTGGTCGTTACGACCGGTGCTCAACAGCGAAGGCCGCATTATAGCGACGCTTTTTCAGAAGTGCAAAGAAAAAAACGCCCGAAGGCGTTTTTTTCTGACGAAGTCCCGCAGGCCTCAGTCGAACACCGGCGAGTCCACGCCCAGGATCTTGTGCAGCTTGGGCGAGGTGGTGGTGTACTGCATGTGGATCTTCTTCTCGGGGAAGATGTACGGCGCAGCGCCGAAGGCGGCCAGCGCGGCTTCGTGGAAGCCCGACAGGATCAGCTTCTTCTTGCCCGGATAGGTGTTGATGTCGCCCACCGCGAAGATG
>Ga0160472_100469_pt1 | contig 28451 bp, 30 predicted proteins | sample HID1973M_E11MG_FD_108267 | JGI IMG/M metagenome (GOLD analysis project Ga0160472, IMG submission 108267) | Enriched mosquito-associated microbial communities from UW Madison campus, WI, USA - HID1973M_E11 MG | ecosystem: Host-associated > Arthropoda: Insects > Digestive system > Unclassified ... | reverse complement strand
GACCATGCAGTGATGAAGGGAAAGGTGTGCAATTTTCAGCCGCCAGAACCATGCAAGTTTCGATCGGCGTTGACAGCTGCGTCGGTGTCAGGCCGAATACCATACGAGTAGGCGCGCTCGGCATGGCTGCGCAGGTAGGTCGACCACAGCACGGCCCGCTTCATCGAGGCCGCGCCAACAGCACCACCCTCCGGACAATCGGCCAGGTGAAAGAGCAGCGCGAGCGCTGGTACCGTCTTGCGCATCTTCGACAGGAATGCCTCGAGCGCCGGCATGACACTGCCGTCGCGCAGAGTGGCCTCTAGCAGCGTGAGCCATTCGATGAACACCTCCGAGGCCTCCGGCGACAGGCGCAGAAAGTGGTCGTCGGCATTCAAGTCCGGCTCGGCCTGCAGCGCGAGCGGATCGACCGAGAGCAGGCGGCTGTAGACGTCCTGCGCCTGCATAGCGGCCTTGTTGTCTGGGTAGCGGTCGACATGACGCCAGGCGCTATTCGAGTCCGGCCACGCCAGCATGAAGCGTTGCAGCAGACCGTCATCCCCGGCGCCACCGGACGTCGCCTCACGGACGTACTCGCGCAACCGCCCGGGCTGGATGCTGCCGATCACCGACAGCGCGACGTGAGGCACGTGCAGATAGAGGCCTCGTCCGATGCGGTCCACCGTCCAGGAGCCGCTGCCATTCCAGCCCTGCAGGTAGAAGCCGCGTGCGCCTTCCTGGCCTTCGCGATCCAGGCTGCGCAGCAGGCCGACCAGTTCATCCCGATACACACCGATGCCCTGCGGGTTGTCTCGCAGGACCTCGGCCAGCGCTTCCACCGTGCTGTCCGTGGTCATCAGGCGTACATGCCGCGGCGGTGTCGGCAATTCGGTCTGCTGAAGGTCCGCGGCGGCGCCGAGCTTCTTTACGTTAGCCTTGAACGTCGAGCGCGCCGCTTCGTTGAGCAACTCCGCCTTCATCTTGCTGTGCTCGTAGTCGGCCTGCGCGGTGACGAACGTCTGGTGTGCCAGATCGGCGAGCGAGTGCAGCGGCTTGAGGACGGCAGTCATGGCCGGCGTCTTCATGGCGCCAGGGCGGCCAATGATGGCGAGCCAGAGGTTGCCCCGCTCCGTCCAGTTGTCGCGAAACTTCGGCCGGATGCCGATCTTGCGGCCCAGGGCGACGCCGAGCGCGGCCACGGCAGTCGCACCAGGATAGTCAGGCGGACATTGCACGCGGTCAGCGATATCAGCGACCCAGGTATGCAAGGCCCTAGGCAGCAGGTCCATGCTGAATGGTTCCACTGGCAGCAGCCCATCGGGAAGCGGTAGCGGATCCGGCCAGATCTGGTTATCTGCGTCGGCCTGTGCGGCACACTCCTGGTTGCGCGCGATGAGGTCGAACACCCTGTTCGCATCGTTCATGACTTCGCCTCGAGCGCGTAGAAGATGGCATCGGCGACGGCCGCGTGGCCCTCGAGAGCGGCCATGTCGTTGAAGTCGGTGCCGGCACCAGGCCGCGAGAACACCGGCTTCGTCACCATGGCGCGACTGCCCAGTGCGGCGGCGGCACCGGCGACCAGGCCCGGGTTGTCGTGGCGAGCAGCATCGTCATCGGCGCACACCATGAAGCGTCGGCAGGGAAAGCGTCGACGCATGCTGATGGCGACGAGCGTGAGGTTGCCGGCACACATCGCTGCGATCGTGGACAGACCGGTGGACTCGAACAGCGAGTGTGCGGTGGCCATGCCTTCGCATAGCAAGAGGGGTTTGTCCCCCGCTTCCAGTTCAGCCTTGCCGGCGATGTAGAACAAGCCCTTTGGACTGGTGCCGGCGAGAAAGCGCTTCTGTGTCGTGCCTTCGGCATCAACCCAGATCCACTGCAGCGAACGAATCTCGCCGCCCTGGTCCAGCAGCGGCACCAGTAGCGTCGCGTTGCGCTGATGCAGCCACCCAGGCCCAATCTGCTTCTTCACCAGGTAAGGGTGGTCGGGATCCGCGTTGCCGGCGGTGTTCCATTGCAGGACCGCGGCCTCGGCGCCGGCGGCGCGTTGTCGGCGCCGCTGCGCCTCTTCCTGCATCCGTTGCGGACGCAGGTCGGCGATTGGAATCGGCCTTTCCACCGTGTCAGCGCCAGGGCGCCAGATACCGCGCCAGTCGCCACGGCGCCAGTCACCCAGAACACCGCGTGGAGGCATCGACCACAGGCGATACCAGCCTGTGCGTTCACCACGCGAGTCCTCGGCGGTAGGAAACCGATGCAAGCGGCCATCGGCGATGACGTGGTGCAGGACGTAACCATGCGCGGCGGCAAACGCGCCGAACTCGAACTCGGGATTCATGGCGTACCCCCGAGCAGGTGCCGCGCAGGTCGGCTGTCCTCGGCCCGGCAGGCCACGCCATTGCAGTGGGGGCGCATGGTTCAGGCCTCCGCTGTGGCGCGCGCCGTCCGCCTCGTCCCCCGATTGGCCTTGCGCTTCGGTGCCGATTCCTCTGGCGCCGGAGCAGCGACGGCAGCGAGCGCAGGCACTTCGCGCTGAAGCCGCGCCTGCTGAGTGCTTCTCGCTCGACCCTCTGCCAGCCAGGCGTCCAAGTCAGCCTTGTAGTACCAGATGGTTCCCCGCTTCACGAATACAGGACCTTTCCCCTGGCCGCGCCAGATTGCCATTGTCTTTTTCGACTTGCCCACATAGGCGGCAGCGGACTCCGCATCCATGCGCTCATCGGCCAACACCACAATCTCAGTCATGGAAATCTCCGGTTGTTTGCAGGTGTTTTCAGCGTAGTCGAAAAAGAGTTGATGTAGTTGAAGCAATCACATAGAGTGGAAACGTCGAGAACTGTAGAGAATCTGCGACCCAACGGACATGGCTACACAGAAGAAGGCGATACCAGCAGCCGATGCTGGCAAGACGGCGGTGGAACGCGCCGTGAAGAAGGCGACAGCGCGCGGCGCGCGGTCGGGACGAACGGAGGTCGTGCCAGTGCGCCTGGATCCGCGCATGCGCTACCTAGCGGAGCTCGCAGCCCGGACCGAGCGACGCTCCCTGAGTTCGTTCATCGAGGGGGCGACCGAGCGCGCAATCAGCGAGATGGTGGTCGTGGACAACAAGCGGCTCGGGCTGCCCGATACCAAGCTCGGCAAGGTGGCCGACATGCTGTGGGATCCGGACCCGCAGGAGCGGCTCGCCAGGCTCGGGTTGATGTACCCGCACCTGTTGACTTACGACGAGCAGGTTGCCTACAGAGAGCTGCAGGCCGATGAGGCCTGGCAGACAGCGCGCATGAAGAAACTCTATGGCGATGAGGTCGACATGACCACGTTCGTTAGCGCGTTCATTGATCAGCCGGACAAGTTGCGCCTGATCGATGAAATATTCACGTCACGCGGCATCCGAACCAAGTACCCGGCAGGCAAGGGCGGCAAGCATGGGTAAGACCTTCACCAAGCTGACGCGGCCGGCCATGCGTGCGCTGGCAGCCGGCGAAAAGATCATCGAGCACGGCATCACATTCGCGCGCCTGCCGAACGGCGACGGCGTCTTCACGATTGCCGCGATGGTGGACAGGCAGCGTATCCACCGGACGGTCGGCAAGGAATCTGACGGCACTACCCGCACGCAGGCCGAGGAATACATCGAGAAGCTGCGTGTCCAGGCCAAGGAGGATCGCCTCGCGCTGCCCAAGGGACGCAAGGTTGCGCTATCGTTCCGCGACGCGGCCGCACAGTACCTGAAACGGATCGAGGAGAGTGGAGGCAAGGACCTCAAGGGCAAGCAGCAGAAGTTGACGTTGCACCTGGTGCCATTCTTCGGCGACACGCCGTTGAGCAAGATCGGCTCGTTCGACATCGAGCGGTACAAGAAGCAGCGCCTGGCCGAGCCGACCCTGCGCGGCGGCGACCGGCGAAGCAAGACCGTGCGGGTGCAGGGAAGCAAACCCGCTGCGCTGGCAAAGACAGCGGCGCCGGCCTCGGTGAACCGCGAGCTGGCCGTCTTGAGCCACCTGTTCAACCAGGCGGTCGAGTGGGGCTGGCTGCAGGCGCGACCAGCGCGCGTGAAGCGCTTCAAGGAGGACAACGGGCGCATCGTCTACCTGACCACCGAGCAGGTGGCGCGGCTGATCGAGGCTGCGAAGACGGACGGCAGCACGGCAATCTACCCGTTTATCATCGTTGGCCTGAATACCGGGATGCGCTTGAGCGAGATCCTGCGCATGCGCAAGGAACATGTCGACGTCAACCGCCGCCGCATTCATATCCCCCTGGCGAAGGCCGGGATGCGCGAGCAGCCCATCACGGATGACCTGGCGGACTTCCTGAAGGGGTACGTCGAGGGGTTGCCGCCAGGGACGCCGTGGCTATTCCCGTCCCCGGCTTCCAAGAGCGGACACCTGAACGACATCCGACGCCCCTACCGGCGAGTGGTGGCGGCTGCCGGCCTGGACCCCAAGCAGGTCATCCGGCACACGTTGAGGCACACGGCCATTTCCCACCTGGTGCAGGCCGGGGTCGACCTGCCCACGGTGAAGCGCATTAGCGGTCACAAGACGCTCTCGATGGTTGAGAGATACTCCCACGCCAACGGCGAGCACATCAGCCAAGCGATGGACAAGCTGCAGCAGCGCTTGAAGATCGCCTGATGGGGCCGGTTTTCTGTGTAGTTCCTGTGTACCTGTGCAGAAAAAACGCGAGAAAAGTGGAGAATGCGCCGGAAGTAGTTCCAGCACGCATGAATGCCGGAAAGCCAAGCCTGTAGCGGGTTTGCAGGCGATTCGGGAAATTCACGGAATGGCCCAGAAGCGCCAGTCCGTAAACTTTTAATCCGTTGGTCGCGTGTTCGAGTCACGCACGACCCACCAGACAAAACAAGGGGTTACAGGCGTTTGCCTGTAACCCCTTGTGCTTTTCGGGTTCCATATCAGCGCGGTGCGTGGCTGGCTCTCCCAAGCTCTTCAATTTCCTCGGCATCACGTTCACATCAACAACGGCTCGGGGCAGGCCCGCTACGGACAATCGATGTCTGCGCGCGCCAGAGAAATACCGAGGATGCGCCCGTCAGCCGAACCGGTCAGCTTGTTTGGCGAAGTCGCATCTGGCACCGACAGATGGATGCGCTGCATCTTCTCTTGTTTGTCGAGCGGCACCCTGACTTGCACATCCTCCCCCGATGACAACAGCGTCATGACGCTATTCCATGCAGTAGGTCCTGTTCCGCGAGTGAAACGCACCGAAACTGGCCGTTGTGGACTGGCACCGAATGCCTGGAAACTCAAGATCGCATAGCACGCTTTCCCTGCATCCGGGATGCGCAGAGGAAGTGTCAGCGATGCGTCGGCATCGGACCAGACACGGTTGCCTTCCACTTCATGCCATCCGCTCGACAGCGCGAGGGCGGTCGCCATGCCACTATCCGGAACCATGGGGTAGCGCAGGCCCCCGAGAACTGTCGCGGCGCGCGCATGGCGTTCCATGCCGGAAAGCGCGGGGCGGAGCCTGACAGTGGCAAACAGGCCGCCGTCGAATATTTCAACGAGCGACGAAGCTTGCATGGCCCGAATGACGGGCATCATTTCGGCCTTGCGGACCGACGGGCAGACAAAATCGGTGTGCTGCCGGATGTCGGTTTTTTCTTCCGGCGTAAGGGTTGCGGATGTTTCGTCCAGGCAAGGCCACAGATGGGGCGACCAAAGCAGATTGATATACGGCACGACGATCACGTCGGCCGTGCCATCGATCAGCATCCGGATCAGGCCGGATGCCTTGCGCTCATCGAGTGGCGAGCCTTGGGCCAGCATGTCGCGCGGCCAGCGTTGCTGCGCATCTTGCAGGGCTTTGTCGCCGCCGATGTTGTACGTCCGGAAGCCCACCACCGGTGCGAGGAAATTAGCCAGGAAGTCGTTGCCCCAGGGTACGAAAGCTACCGTCTCTCCGTGGTGGATGCGTTGGCGGAAGACGTCGATGAATTCTTGGCCAAGCTGATGAAATTGGTCGCGATTGTCCAGATTGCGCTGCCATCGCTGCGGCAGGTTCGGCAGGTTGACAAGCATCAGGGCCAGCAATACGCCGCCCCAGCGGCGGCGTCGCCACCCATGCTCATCCGCCGCAGAGATCATGATCAGTAGCCAGAAGGCAAAGATGCCGAGGGCACTCCAGCGATAGGCTGCCCGCATGACGTTGAAGCCGGGCAGATGTTCCGAGATCCATGCGCTGCCGGTTGGTGTGCCTGTTCCCTTGAGTGCCAGCCGGGTACCCCAGGTCGCATCAGTGGTGGCCAGTGCGAAGGCGGTCTTGGTCGCGTTGACTTTCAGGGTCGGGCCGAGTGCGAGGTAGAAGGCGATCGTCGCCACCAGCAGCATGCCCGTTGCTCGCGGCTCCCGTCGTCTCGCCAGCCACCAGGCGACGCAGCCGGCGAGAGCGACTGGCAAGGCAAATGTCGTCGTCCAGACGGACGCATCGCCGGGATAGCGATCGCTGCCTCGTAAGCGGCTCAAATGCAGCCAGTCAGGCAGCCATTGCACGCCCTTCGACGGGATCAGGAAATAGGACAGGTCCAACCCGAAATCGGCGAAGACCCCAATCGGGTGCGAATCAAAGTCGGACTTGCCGATGTAGCGAGAATACAGGACATAGGCCAACAGAAAGCTTGCCACGTGCACGGGGATGACGCTGCGCCATAGCCGCTTTGGGCTGGTGCGCAGTTGCAGCGCGGTGACCCCGAGCAGCAAACTGGAGCCGGTCGCGAACATCATGAACGTATAGCCGTCCATGAAGATGGCCACGCACGCCGTAGCAAACTGGCGAACCGCTGCGGACGAGCTTACCGTTCCATCGCCCGCTTCATCCTGCAGCAGGTGGAACGTGGCAAGGAAGTAGAACGGCAGCAGGGCAATGCCCGAGGACAGCATGCTGTAGCTGAGATGCCCCCATACGATCGGCATGGTCAGCCAGGTAGCGGCCCCCAGCAGCGCCATGTAGCGCGCCACACCAAACTCTCGAGCGATACGGAATGCCGCGGAGAACGCGACCAGCAGCCAACTTGCCGCGACTACGTCGTAGGCTTCGGCGGGCGGCATGCCGAAGCGGATCAGCAGGCTGGCCGGCCAAGCGCCTGCCAGCCCGAACGAGATGGGCGCGGGCGCAGGAATGCCGAAATCGAGTGCATGCAAGCCGAGCAGGGGACCCTTGGCAATGGACTCCGCGAATCCGAGCGACCAGATCGCCTGCCCGAGTGTCGGCATCATCAGGAATGGCACGGCGCCATATAACAGCAGCGTGAAGATAATGATGCAAGCCGCGAACGCGCGCTCTCCGCGGGTCCAGCGTCGGCTGTCAGTCATGGGAAGCAGCGTTGGATCTGGCTGGAAGGGAGATGGCGCGATATCTTCTTTGCAGCCGCGCCGCTCCGAGGAAGTACAGGGTGTCGCCTGCAATGGTCACCAGCCTGCCAAGGAGTACGGTGCCCATCAGGTCCCCTGCGGCCGTGCTGTCGTGGAGTAGCAAAAGCAATACCGCCTCGCGCACACCAAGGCCGGCTGGCGCGCCCGGCATGACGAGTCCCGCCAACCATGCGAGGACGTAGGCGCCCCCGGTTACTGCAGCATTGGGCGGGATGTGTGCCTCCTTCATGGCGAGAACGATGACGAAGATCGTGGCGGCTATCGCGTGGAACAGCGCCTGATTGCATATCGTGGCGGCAGCGTGCGGCCCGAGGGTCTTGCGCAACGCGGCCGCCACGGCGGCCACCGTTGCGGCGACCAGCAGGGCTGCGACGGCCACCGGAACAGTGGGCAGTAGCACCGGGATCACCAGCCAGGCGAACATCCCCGCCGCGCAGGCCAGTGAGCCGATTTCCCAGAGCGTAGCCTTCGCAAGGTGATATCCGGGGATGCCGTCGGCTATGCCAAGCGCCTGCCGTCCGGCGAGGTGGAAGATGTTCCCCGGAACATATTTGGCGATCTGCGATATGCCGTAGATGCGTATGGCGATCGAGCGCGGCACAGTGGAACCGGAGAGCGCAAGCAAGTGCCGCCAGGCCAGTGCGAGCAGAAGGTTCGCCAAGGCGTAGAGGCAAGCAAGCCCGCACAGGGCGATCCAGGTTCGGAAGGAGATGTGAGCGAGGTCTACGGCAAGCCATGCGTCGCGCAAACGCGCCGCCACGAACCCAACGCTTAGGATCGTAAGGACGATGCCGGCCCGTTCCAGCCATCTGCGCGACACCGGGGTCATGATGGTTGTCGCGCCCGGCATAGGAGCATGGTCCACGGTATGGGCCGGCGGATGTCGATGACGGCGAAATAGCGCGATACCAGTTCCACGAAGCCTGCCTTCGACCAGTGTTGGAGGTGGCCCGGCGTATTGCCGAGATCGCTAACGTACTTCCCCCGCGCCAGATTCATCATTCGCCATAGCGGCTCGTTCGGCACGCTGACGATGAGGTGGTCGCTCACCACGCGCTGCAATGCGCGCAAGCCGGCCTCGGGGTCGTCCAAGTGCTCGAGTACCTCGCAGCAGACCACGAGGTCCGCGCTGTCTTCTGTCGTGTCCAAGTCGTAGATGCTGCGTTGGCGGAATCGCGCCGGGCTCATGCCGCTTCGTGCGGCGTTCTCGCGCGCCAGTTGCAAGGCGACGCCCGAGAAGTCGCAGCCGCGGACGTCGAGCCCCAATTCATGCCAGTGGATGGTCCAGTAGCCCTCGCCGCAGCCGATTTCATGAATGGATCTTGGCGCTGCCTTGTCAACGAGGTCGCCCAGGGCCATGGCGTACCCGTGCATCAGACGCCTGACAATCGGATGGCGGGAGCCGTATTTATCGTAGACATTCCCCGCGACTATGCCGCCGTCCGTCACGCCGCCTGTGGTCTTCATTGGCGCGATTCGGACCTGTCAGTTGCCACGCCACCAGGTTGGGATGTGGAAAACGTCAGGATCAGCTGCTGGCTTCCCGAGGACCTGGCGGCTTTGAAGCGGATATCTTCCAGCAGTTTGCGGTTGGCTGACATCAGGTCAGCCACGAACGCCACAAGGAGCGTCTGGAATCCCATGCCAAGGAGGATCGAAGCGAGAATCAGCGACTGCACGTGTCCGGTTCCATTTCCCTCGAAGTAGAGGATCAGGAAGCGCAGCCCGATAAGAAACCCGAGGCCGGACAGCGCGGCCGAGATGCTGCCAAAGAAGAGAAACGGCCTATAGATGGCGAAGATGCGCGCAATGGTGATTGCACTGCGTCGGATATAGGACAGCGTGCCGGAAATCAATCTGGAAGGTCGCAAATCGGCGTTCACGCGCACCGGTACCGATACCACGACCATGTTCCTTGCACCGGCCTGAATAATGGTCTCCAGCGTATATGTATAGTCATTGAAGACCATGATGCGTTGTGCGGCCTCTCGGCTCATGGCGCGAAATCCGCTGGGCGCGTCCGGGATGTCTGTTCCGCTGACCACGCGCACTAGCCAGCTCCCCAGCTTTTGCAGCAGTTTCTTGAGCGGGGAAAAGTGCGCGATGGTTGAGATCGGCCGCGCACCGATCACGAGTTCGGCTCGTGATTGCAGGATTGGCTCGGTCAGCGCCGGAATGTCATCGGCGTTGTACTGGTTGTCCGCATCGGTGTTGACGATGACGTCGGCGCCAAGTTGCAGGCAAGCATCGATGCCCGTCATGAAAGCTCTTGCCAGGCCCAGATTTCCAGGGTGTCGCACAATATGGTCGACGCCATTCGCCTGTGCAACGATGACCGTCGCATCCTGGCTGCCGTCATCCACGACGAGCCACTCGACTCTTGCGAAGCCAGGAACCGTGCGCGGTAGCGCCGCCAAGGTAGTCGCCAGCGTGCCCGCTTCGTTGAAGCAAGGTATCTGGATGATCAATTTTGGCAACCTCGTATGGGGTCGCCAGCAGCCTAAATCTGCCATCCGGGCATCCTGGTGCGCCATCACATATTTACGTGCGATCGACAAAAAATCGTATCACACGAAGTGAGTCAGTGTACCCGGAGGCGATGTAGATCGTCGTAAAGGCAGTAGTTACTGTGACTTACAGCAAGTTACGGGAAATTACTGCGGGAGCGAGGCGCGGGTGCTCACGACTACATCCCACTGACGTCCTGCCCATCTACAAGCCCGTCAACAATGTCGTGACCGACCATGACGGCTGCGCGCTCTGCAGCGCCGAGGTCTTCCCACGCTTCCGCCCGCAGCGGAAACTTGCGTGCCGGCTCGCTCGCCGGGTCTTGGCCTTCCCTGCATATCACCACCGAGGCACTGTAGCTCCGGTCCGGACGGCGCTCGTACCATTCGCGTGGAGGGTCGAGCCGGTAGACGACAGGATAGAAGTCGAACCCCTTGTAACTCGAACTCGGGGATGTGTCCACGGCGGGCTCCTTCAGGCGGCGAACATTCACTCTACGCCCTTCGGGAGCGCGGCAGCGGGTTTATCGTGCGGTCGGGGGTGTCCTGGCTGGCAATGTGCAGCCTGCCGGGCTCGAATCAACGTATTATCGGTAACTTAAAGAACAGGTCGCAACGGCATAGGCTCTACGAGGTTCCAACCCGGAACCGGGCAAACCACTGCGGTAGCTAGCCAGCTAGCGAGGAGTCCAGGCATGAACAACGTTGCTGTGTCATCCAGTTTCCTGTGCACGCTACCGGGGGAAGGCAAGGGGATCGCCTATCACGTAGCCATCAGCTTTGCCGAGGAGGGGCTCCCGACGGGAGTCAGGTTCACCAGTTTTGTCGGTGACGGCAGGCGTTCATTCGGGGTGTTGACCGAGGCGGCATCGCTTCAGGCTGCGGTTGCCGCAAGCGCCGAGGCACTGTGCCGCGTGGCCATCGGACAGGCGATCCGGGACCATCTCTACGAGAAGACCAGGGAGGGCGACTACGTGCTGGATCCGAACGCCGTGCCCTGGGAAGGCGATCTCAGGCCGGTGGGCGGGGCGGGCGTTGCGCCGCGCCGGCCGCGACAACGCTTTCAGGGCTGAGTCCGCGTTTTGCGCGCGAGGCGAGGGCCCCGCGGTCCTGTCTGCTAGATCGTGAATTCGGGCGCGCCAAAGCGAGCCAGCAACGACTCGATCAGGGCCATGTCCTGCGTCTGGGGCGTGCGGTCCTCGACGGCACGCGACGGACCGCAGTAGGTCGCGGTCACATGCCGGCGTACCGTCAGCACGCCGGATTCGGGCGGCGCTACATCGAGCGCGGGCCACGGAGTGTGCCGGTAGCTGCCGGCAATCCAGCCGCCCGGGGTCAGGTGCAATTCTTCCCATTCTTCGCTGGTCGACATGTTCTCTCCTGTCACTCGGATCTCGGGCGTGCCGCGAGACGCGCGGCGTGGCGGTCGTCAGGACTTGTGACGATAGTTGATGCGGCCCTTCGTGAGGTCGTATGGCGACATCTCGAGCGTGACGCGATCGCCGGCCAGCACGCGGATGCGATTCTTCTTCAGTCGCCCCGACGAATAGGCCCAGACCTCGAAGCCATTTTCCAGGATGACGCGGAATCGATTGTCCGGAAGGACTTCCGATACCTTGCCGCCGAATTCAACGAGTTCTTCTTTAGCCATGGAGGCTCCTGTCTGTTTTAGTGGGTATTCAGGGAGAGATGGGACGACTGCCCGTCGCGATGTGGCACGTGTTGCTGCCACATCCTTGCCGCGGCACTTTCGCCTGCGTGGCGGGCGGCTTGTCGCGCCTTGCCTTCCGAGTGATGCGTGGCATGCCGCATCGAGACATTGGCGACGATGCGTTCGGCACCGTTCCTGTACTCGGAAATCATGTAGTTCGCGAACCAGACGCCCGGCTCTTGTTGGATGGGGTACACCGAAACGGTGAACGGAGTCGTGATGCTGTGATTCAAACTGTTGCCTGTCGGAAGGCGATCGGTGCGCGAGGGCGGCATTCAGCGCATCGACATCTGACATCTGTGCGGATTGTCCGGATGCGCGCTGGCCCTGATGACCGGTGGCCATTGGAAAAAGTCGCTGTTGCGTCCCGCGTATCAGCGCAGGTGCGAAACGTGACGCGAGGGGGACCGGGCTTGCGCAAGCCATCGCGCCTGGTACATGCGCGATCGGTGCGGAGCGGACGTGCCGCCGGTCGGATAGGGTTGCGGGCGATCGTTGCCCTGGAAGAATCGGGTGTACACCCGACAGGCCGCTGATGCTCTTCTAGTGATGATGTCTTGCGGCCGGCGCATTGACGTCGAACTGGGTCGACGAACGCGAAAGAACCCACAGGATACCACAGCCGGTGATTCGCCGCTCGCGGACGTACCCGGGCCGCAGCAGTACCGCGCTGCTGCAGGCTTCAGTCAATGGGAGACTTGCCGCCCATTCCGGCCCTGTGACATCCCCAGGGTCTCGGGGCTACGCGATCGATTGGCCGGGAATCGTGCCGTTGATGATGTCTTCGGCGTAGCGAAGCACACCTCGCCGTGCCGCGCCCACGTTGTCCCAGGGCGTCGCGTCGAGGCGGAAGGTGCGAGCCTGTTCGCTTTCGGGATGTACGCCTTCGCGGCAGATGACCACGGCGGCATCAAATGACCGGTCTGGCCTGCGCTCGCCCCAGGAGCGCTGGGCAGAGTGCTTGTAGACAAGCGGGTATAGGTCGAAGCCCTTGTAAGTGGCAGTTGGGTAGGCATCCATGTCACGCTCCTGAGTTTCTATGGCTTATGCCCCACTCTACTCCTTCCGTGAGGCGGAGAGATGTCTTTATTTCGTCAGGGGGAACAACCGCGCGAGGGCAATAAAAAAGCTCCGCATTTGCGGAGCTTTTTTTATTCGACTTGCGTCGAAACAGGATCAGATCGGCTCGATCTTGGTCGCTGCCGGGCCCTTTTGGCCAACGCCAGCAACGTAACGCACCTTCTGGCCTTCTTGCAGCGACTTGAAGCCGTTGCCTTGAATTTCCGAGAAGTGGGCGAACAGATCGTTGCCACCAGCGTCAGGGGTGATGAAGCCGAAGCCCTTGGAGTCGTTGAACCACTTGACGGTACCGGTTTCCATGTTGGATTCCTTAAAAAGTAATTTCTCGCCAAACAAAAGCGTTGGCGAGGCCTGACGATCAAGGAAGGAACAAGGAAAAAGAGGCGCCGCGTGGGCAAGCACCTGGCACTTCGAGGTTGCTGCTTGAAGATCCTGCGAGAACCGTTATACAGGCCCGGTACCCCGGTGTCAACGAAACATCGCAAAAATGCGGCGAAAGGGGCGCAATGTGCGGAATACTTGCCGCTGGGGCAACAATCCTTTCGCATGCACCAGCGTGATACAGTGGTCCACCCACCGGATGGAATGCCATATGACTCTCTGCCCTGCCTGCCAGGCGATCGAACTTCACAAGCTCGGCTCCCCTGGGCACGCGGCGCTGCAGATCACCGATACGCAACGCCTCAAGCTACCCAAGACAGCAGCCTTCACCGTCAGCACTTTCGTGTGCCACACGTGCGGAACGCTCTGGACCTATCGCGACCAGAAGAACGGCCCGGAGCAAGGTTGGCAGCGGTAACCGGCCGACGCCGGGTGGGCTCTTGCTATTCCCTCGGCGAAAAAAGAAGGGCGATCCCTGCGGATCGCCCTTCGTCTTTCTGATTCCTGCCTATTCCTGCCTGCTGGCGCTCAGGCCATCGCCGGCCGCCGCGTTCCCTGGAATCCCGGCGCCTTCAGATACCGCGCCAGGGACAGGTCATCCGACCGGATTGCCGGCGACATGCCCGACACCAGATCCGACAGCAGCTTGCCCGAGCCGCACGCCATGGTCCAGCCGAGCGTGCCATGGCCGGTGTTGAGCCACAGGCCGCGCACGCCGGTGGGGCCCACGATGGGCGTGCCGTCCGGGGTCATCGGGCGCAGGCCGGTCCAGAAGCTGGCCGCGCCGACGTCGCCCGCGCCGGGGAAGAGGTCGGTGACCACATGCTCCAGCGTGCGGCGCTTGGCGGGGTCGAGCGCGCGGTTGTAGCCGACGATCTGCGCCATGCCGCCCACGCGGATGCGGTCGTCGAAGCGGGTGATCGCGACCTTGTAGGTCTCGTCGAGCACGGTTGACACCGGACTGCGATTCGCGTCGGTCAGCGGTACCGTGATCGAGAAGCCCTTGAGCGGGTAGACCGGCAGGTCGCGGATGCCCGAGAGGAAGGGCTTGACCAGCGTATTCGACCAGCTACCCAGCGCGACGACCACGAGATCGGCTTGCATCGGCGCGCCGCCGACCATGGCGCCGACCACGCTGTCGCCCTGCGTCATCAGGCTGTCGATGCTGCGGTTGTAGACGAACTGCACGCCGAGGTCCTTCGCCATCGCGGCCAGGCGTTGCGTGAAGAGGTTGCAGTCGCCGGTCTCGTCGTTGGGCAGGCGCAGGCCGCCGCTCAGCTTGTGGCTGACGGTGGCCAGGGCGGGCTCGGCGCGGGCGAGGTCGTCGCGCGAAAGCAGTTCGTACGGTACGCCGGCTTCTTCGAGCACGGCGATGTCCTTGGCGGCGCCCTCGAGCTGTTCGGCGGTGCGGAAGACCTGCAGCGTGCCTTGCTGGCGGCCTTCGTAGGCGATACCCGTTTCGGCGCGCAGCGCGCGAATGCAGTCGCGGCTGTACTCGGCCAGGCGGACCATGCGCTCCTTGTTGGTCGCATAGCGCTCGGCAGTACAGTTCTGCAGCATCTGCCACATCCACTGGAGCTGGAAGAGCGAACCGTCCGGGCGGATGGTCAGCGGCGCGTGCTGCTGGAACATCCACTTGATGGCCTTGAGGGGCACGCCCGGCGCGGCCCAGGGCGAGGCATAGCCGGGCGAGATCTGGCCGGCGTTGGCGAAACTGGTCCCTTGCGCGGGGCCGGCCTCGCGGTCTAACACAGTCACTTCGTGGCCGGCCTTGGCGAGATACCAGGCGCTCGTTACGCCAATCACACCGCTGCCGAGGACAAGTACGCGCATTTGAGGGGGCTCCGAACCAGAAAGTGAATCACATAGAGTTGTTATGCCTATATTATTGAAACCTGATCAGTCATAGTTCTTGATCTTTTCAAGGAAACAGGAATAAATCATGAGAACGACCAGGCAACCGGTTCGCGCGCTCGATCGGCTCGACCGGAAGATCCTTTCGGTGCTGCAGGCGGATGGGCGGATCTCGATGAAGGACCTGGCGGAGACCGTGGGATTGACCATTACCCCGTGCATCGAGCGCGTGAAGCGGCTCGAGCGCGACGGTGTCATCATGGGGTACTACGCGCGGCTGAATCCGGCCATGCTGGGCAGTGCGCTGCTGGTGTTCGTGGAGATTTCGCTGGGCAACAAATCCGGCAATATGTTCGAGCAGTTCCGGCGCGAGGTGTCGCGAATCCCGGAAGTGCTGGAATGTCATCTCGTGTCGGGCGACTTCGACTATCTGATCAAGGCGCGCATCCGCGAGATCGGCGAGTACCGCCGGCTGCTGGGCGACATCCTGCTGCAGTTGCCGGGTGCGGCGCAGTCGAAGAGCTATGTGGTGATGGAAGAGATCAAGGAGACACTGGCCATCTCGGTGGAAGAGCAGGGCCAGTCCGGTTAGATGGGGAAACCCGTGGGAAAACCCGTGGCGAAATCCGGTTATGGCGACGGGCCGCGCAAGGGGCGTGGCGCCGTCAGCAACCTGCAGGGCCGTTTCGAGCGCGATCAGCGCGAGGCGTTCGACGACGGCTGGCAGGCGCCCGGTGATGAGGCGTTGGCGCGCGTCGAGCCTGGCGAGCCGCCCGTGCCCGAGGCGCCGTCGAAGCTGCCGACGACCGTCACGGTCGAGCGCGCCCGCTCGATCCTCACGCGCAACGGGTCGCCGGACGTGCCCTTCGACGTGTCGCTCAACCCATACCGGGGCTGCGAGCACGGATGCATCTACTGCTTTGCCCGGCCCACGCACGCCTATCTCGACCTGTCGCCGGGGCTGGACTTCGAGACGAAGCTCTACGCCAAGACCAATGCCGCGGAGCGGTTGCGCGAGACGCTCGCGAAGCCCTCGTACCGCTGTGAATCCATTGCCCTGGGCGTCAATACCGATGCCTACCAGCCGATCGAGCGCGAACTCCGTGTCACGCGCAGCATCCTCGAAGTGCTGCACGAATGCGACCATCCGTGCTCGGTGATTACCAAGTCGTCACTGGTCGAGCGAGACATCGACCTGCTCGCGCCGATGGCCGCGAAGCGGCTGGCGGTGGCAGCCGTCACCATCACCACGCTGGACGCGGAACTCGCCCGCAAGCTGGAGCCGCGCGCCGCCACGCCTTCGCGGCGGCTGCGGACGATCCGGACGCTCAGCGAGGCGGGTATTCCCGTCGCCGTCAGTGTTGCGCCGGTCATTCCGTTCCTGACCGAGCCGGATCTGGAGAAGGTGCTGGAGGCCGCGCGCGAGGCGGGGGCGATCTACGCCAACTACATCGTGCTGCGCCTGCCGTGGGAGGTGCGGCCATTGTTCGCGGAATGGCTGCAGGCGCACTACCCAGATCGCGCTGAGCGCGTGATGAACCGCGTGCGCGACATGCGCGGCGGCAAGGACTACGAGTCGGCCTTCACCAGCCGCATGCGCGGCACGGGCATCTGGGCCGACCTGATGCGTCAGCGCTTCTACAGGGCGGCCGAGCGGCTCGGGTATGGCTACGACCGCTACAACCTCGACACGTCGCTGTTCCGTCCGCCCGCAGCCAAGCCCGCGGACGACCGGCAGGCCAGTCTTTTCTGATCGCGACAGCCGAACCAGTCGGACCAGTCGGACGCGTCGCGCCTATTGCGACAGCGCCTTGGCCGCTTCCACCTGCGATTCGAAGAACGTCTGGAAGCTGATCGCCAGTCCGGCCATCAGCAGCCCGGTGCCGATCATCAGCGAGAGGATGACGAGGATTACCACCGGCCAGCCCGAGCGCGTCGGCTTGCCGTGCGGGTTGAACTGCGCGTCCCATTTCTCGTCGGGCCGCAGGCCGTAGACGATGGCGCCGAGGAAGGCGCCGACCACCGAAGCACCGCCTGCCACCGCGAAGGTCCAGTCCAATGCGGTGTTGCCCGTGCCGCCGAGCAGCGAGGCCACGCCGATGGCGCCGGCCAGCGCGGACAGCAGGTGCGCCCAAGCGAGAAGGTCGCGCCAGCCGCGCAGGTAGAAACGGTGGGCGCCCAGCGTGCCGAAGGCGAAGGCGAGCGCCACGGTCAACAGCTTGGACTTGCCGGAATCGGAGGAGGCGAGGGTGGCCGTGCTGGCCTGGCTGGCAGCTGACATGGGGCGATCGGAAGGAGCGAACGTCGGACGACGGGAAGCATGTGCGAAAGCGCCGCACATTGTAGCCCGCCGCCGTGCCATCGGAAGCCGATCGGGACGGCGATAGCGCCATCAGGAAATAGCGGATGGCAATACGGGGGAGAGGGGAGAAGGGGGAGAGGGTGCTACCGCCCGCCGTCGCCGCGGCCACGCGCCTGCCAGCCAGGGCCGACATTGCCTGGACGGGAATCGCTACGGTTGGGGTCGGTGGCGACAGCCGGGGCCTGGGGCTTGTGGGTGTCTTCGCTCGGGCCGGAGGCCGCGGGGCGGCCGCTCAGTCGATCGTCTGCACGTGCGCGTGCTTCCATGCGGTCGATCTGTGCCTGGACATGGTCCGTGCGATCGGCACGAACGTTCGCAATTTCCAGTCCGCGTGCATTCGGGCGCATGAAGTACGCATCCCCTTGGGTGCGGAGATGCTGCCAGAACGCGACCTGTGCGTGACTTGCCCCGACAACACCTACCGTGCAGGTGGCCGCCAGGAGCCCAGTCACCGTGTCGCGCAGGAATGAGCGGGTTGACATGCGGAATCCCCAGTCCTGTGGCGCGGTGTTTATGCGGAAATTGCGTTCATGGTACGCACCGCTCGGGCTGCCTCCTATGCTATTCGCGTTACCCGTGTAACGGATTGTTTCGTCCAGTTCGCTGCCGCACATTCTCCCTTCGGCACACCCGCCGCGACCCCTTGACAGGCCCGGCGGAGCGCGATTCAGGGGGCGTAGCGGATCCGGTAAATCGCCCCTCGCAGATCGTCGCTGACGAGCAGCGAGCCGTCTGGCGCGACTTCGACATCCACCGGCCGGCCCCAAGGCCTGCCGTTGCGCAGCCAGCCTTCGGCGAAGACTTCCTGCTTTACCACCTTGCCGTCGTCGTCCACCACCACGCGCAATACCCGGTACCCGCTCGGCTGGCTGCGGTCCCAGCTGCCATGCTCGGCGATGAAGATATTGTTCTTGCGATATTCGGGCGGGAACTGGTTGCCGGTGTAGAAGCGCATGCCGAGCGATGCCACATGCGCGCCGAGCTTCGCCGCCGGCGGCTCGAACTCGGAGCAGGCGTGCTTGCTGCCGAACTTGGGGTCCGGGACGTTGCCGGCGTGGCAGTACGGGTAGCCGAAGTGCAGGCCGGCCCGCATCGCGCGGTTCAGTTCGTCATCGGGCACGTCGTCGCCCATCGAGTCGCGGCCATTGTCGGTGAACCACAGTTCGCGCGTGCCGGGGCGCCAGTCGAACCCGACCGTGTTGCGGATGCCCCTGGCCACCACCTGCAGATCGGAGCCGTCCGGCTTCATCTTCATGATGTTGGCGTAGCGGTTCTCGTCCGGCTCGCAGATATTGCAGGGCGCTCCGACCGGGACATACAGGTAGCCATCGGGGCCGAAGGCGATGAACTTCCAGCCGTGGTGCGTTTCGGACGGAAATTTGTCGCTGACCACCACGGGTTGCGGCGGCTTGTCCACCTGGGCCTCGATGTTGTCGAGACGGACGATCCGGGACGTGGCGGATATATAGAGCGCGCCGTCGCGGAACGCCACGCCAACCGGCATCAGGAGGCCGGAGGCGATCTCGTGGACCCTGGGCTGTCCCTTGAGTGGCGATGTGACCGCATAGACCTTGCCTTCCCCTTGCGTGCCGACGAACAGCGTGCCGGCGGGCGAGAACGTCATCGCCCGGGCGTTGCGTACGGCGTCGCTGAGGACCTCGATGCGGAACCCCGGCGGCAGGTGGATCTGCTCGACGGGCGGAATGGCGCGGCTGGAAGCCGATATGGCCAGGGCCAGCGCGGCGGCGCCAGCGGTCAGGATGGCGCGCAGGACCCGAGGCAAGTGCTGCCGTATACCCATGAAGACTCCTTCGGCTGCGGTTTTCGCCACGATGCCGCAGCGCGGCGTGTCCGTCTGTGGTCTAAGTATTTGTTTGGGCTCGGGAATTGGTCTATACTCACGCGTTTCGTGTTCGAACCTTGTCCGAACACTGTCGAACGCTACTCCCGTTTTCTGAGGAATTCATCCCATGGTCGTAATCCGTCTGGCTCGCGGCGGCAGCAAGAAGCGCCCCTTCTTCAACATCGTCGCGACTGATTCGCGTAACCGCCGCGATGGCCGTTTCATCGAGCGCGTCGGCTTCTACAACCCGCTGGCTGGCGAAGGCGAAGAAGGCCTGCGCGTGGTCCAGGACCGTCTGGCCTACTGGCAAGGCGTTGGCGCGCAACTGTCGCCGACGGTTGCCCGTCTGGTGAAGCAGAGCGCCAAGGCCGCCGTCGCTGCCTGATCGCCGTCTGATATTAACGCTGCGTGACTGAGCGTAAGGGAGCGCCGCGGCCGCTGAATCTGCCGCCGGGCCAGCAAGGCAAGGCGACGAAGCTGCCCGCGGCGTTGCTGTTTTCGGACAGCCTCCCCGAGGACCTGATCGAAGTTGGCTACGTGGGTGCTGCGTATGGCATTCGTGGCTGGCTCAAGGTAGAGCCCTACGCCGAGAACGCCGACGCGCTGCTGCACGCGCGCCGCTGGTGGCTGCTCAAGGCGCCGCCGGCCGGGCTGGTGGCATCGCAGGGTCCCATCGGGGCCGAGGCTGTCGCGGTGAAGATCGCGCAATCGCGCGAGCACAGCGGCACGGTGGTGGCACAGGCGTCCGGCGTGCCGGACCGCAATGTCGCCGAGATGCTGAAGGGCCGCCGCGTGTGGATTCGCCGCGCGGACTTTCCGGCACCTGCCGAGAACGAATTCTACTGGGTCGACCTGATCGGCTGTGCCGTGCTCAATGAGCAGGGCGAGTCGCTGGGCGACGTGTCGGGACTGATCGACAACGGCGCCCACCAGGTCCTGCAAGTGGCGTATGCCTTGCCGGACGGCAAGCCCGGCGAGCGTCTGGTCCCGTTTGTCGATGCATTCCTGCGCACGGTGGATATCGCCGGCAAGCGCATCGTGGTCGACTGGGGCCTGGACTATTAGGTCAGTTGTGAGGCTGCTTCAGGATGAAGCGAAGCGGTTCTGGCCAGGCGCGCGGCCGCAGACAGTACAAGTGGTACGGCAAGGCCGCGCAACGACGCCAGAATCATTCTGAGGCAGCCGAATAGGGGGAGATGCGGATGCAGTTCGATGTCATCACGCTGTTTCCCGAGATGTTCCGTGCGCTGACCGACTGGGGCATCACCAGCCGGGCGGCGAAGCAGCAGCGTTATGCGCTGCGCACGTGGAATCCGCGCGATTTCACCGTCGACAACTACCGCACCATCGACGATCGTCCCTATGGCGGCGGTCCGGGCATGGTGATGCTGGCGAAGCCGCTGGAGGACGCGATCGACGCGGCCGGCGCGGCACAGGCTGGCGCAGGGGTGGACAAGCCGCACGTGGTGCTGATGTCGCCGCAAGGCGCGCCGCTGACCCACCGCAAGGTGATGGAACTGGCGGAGCGCCCGGGCCTGGTCCTGCTGTGCGGACGCTACGAGGCCATCGACCAGCGGTTGATCGACCGCCGCGTCGACGAGGAAATCAGCCTCGGCGATTTCGTGCTGTCGGGCGGCGAACTGCCGGCGATGGCGCTGATCGACGCCGTGGTGAGGCATCTGCCCGGCGTGCTGGGCGATGCGCAGTCGGCCGTGCAGGACAGCTTCGTGAACGGCCTGCTGGACTGTCCGCACTACACGCGGCCGGAAGAATATGAAGGCGTGAGGGTGCCCGAGATCCTGCTCGGGGGCCATCATGCCGAGATCGAGAAGTGGCGGCGCCAGCAGGCGCTTGCCAACACCGCGCGCAAGCGTCCCGATTTGATCGGGGCGGCGCGCGCGGAAGGTTTGCTCAGTCGCGCCGACGAGAAGTTCCTGTCGGAGTGGCTGGCGAAGGAAGGGCAGGAGTCCGCTCCCGCCAAGTGAAGAACCCCATCCTCTGCCGGGGCCCGAGATGGCAAAACGCCGGCACGATGGACAAGGAGAAAACGATGAACATCATCGAGCAGATCGAGAAGGAAGAAATCGCGCGCCTGACCGCGAACAAGACCATCCCCGAATTCGCCCCCGGCGACACGGTAATCGTTAACGTGAACGTGGTCGAAGGTAACCGCAAGCGCGTGCAGGCCTACGAAGGCGTGGTGATCGCCAAGCGTAACCGTGGCCTGAACTCGTCCTTCATCGTCCGCAAGATCTCGTCGGGCGAAGGCGTGGAACGTACGTTCCAGCTGTACTCCCCGCTGCTGGCCGGTATCGAAGTGAAGCGCCGCGGTGACGTCCGCCGCGCCAAGCTGTACTACCTGCGTCAGCGTTCGGGCAAGTCCGCACGTATCAAGGAAAAGCTGGTGTCGAAGGCCAAGACCGCTGCGGTTGCCGCCGCGGAGTAAGCCAGGACCGTGCCGGTAGCCTTGCTGCCGGCCAGCCATCCTCGGAAAGGGCACCTTCGGGTGCCCTTTTTGCGCCTGGCCCGCCCTGCCGATCGGGAAGAGGCGCTGTTGCGCGGACGCTTCGGTGCTGCCGATGCTGCGCTGCCGCAGCGCACCCCTCTGGCATACTTATCGGCGTATGCGACCCTCTTTCGATCCCGAAACCCTGCCTGTCGTCGACGTCGACACCCGCAACGCCGCGCTCTCCGCGCCGCGCCTGCGCCCCGATTTCATCCGCCACCGCCTGTCCGCACCGCCCGCCTGGCGCCCCGAACTGACCGACGAATCACGCGTCCATGACCGCAGCGTCGGGCTGCGCGCGGCCGCCGTGCTGGTGCCGCTGGTCGAGCGCGACGAAGGCCTGACCGTGCTGCTGACGCAACGCAACGCCAACCTCAGTTCGCACGCCGGCCAGATCAGCTTTCCCGGCGGCCGCTGGGAGGACTCGGACGCCAGCCGCGTCGACACCGCGCTGCGCGAGACCGAGGAAGAGGTGGGTTTGGGGCGCGATTATGTCGAAGTGATCGGTTCGCTGCCGGACTACATCACCGGCACCGGATACGACGTCAGTCCGGTGGTGGGCCTCGTGAGCGGCGGCTTCACGCTGCGCCCGGAGGCATCGGAAGTGGCGGACGTGTTCGAGGTGCCGCTGGCCTTCCTGATGAACCCGTCACACCACGAGCGGCGCCTGTTCCGCTGGGTCGACGGGGAACGGATCTTCTACGCGATGCCATATCCGCGCGAGGACGGCGGACACCGCTTCATCTGGGGCGCGACGGCGGGGATGCTGCGCAACCTCTACCATCTGCTGGCCGCCTGAGCGGCCGTCGCGGCGTCAGGCGGCGGCCTGCTTCTCCGCGCAGTGCGGGCAGCTCGTGCCCACCACGTAGTGCGGGCTCTGCTGCTCTTCGGGCGTCACCACGGCGCGGCAGGCGAAGCACTGTTTCGGCCCGGCCGGCTCCAGGTTGGGGTTGAGCGCGGTGCGGTAGTCGAAGACGAAGCAGTCGCCCTTGTAGTGCGCGCCGCCCACTTCCTCGAAGTACTTCAGGATGCCGCCCTCGAGCTGGTACACGTGCTCGATGCCGGCTTCCTGCATGTGGATGGCCGCCTTCTCGCAGCGGATGCCGCCCGTGCAGAACGACACCACCGTCTTGCCCTCGAACTCCGCCTTGTGCGCGGCCACGGCGGGCGGGAAGTCGCTGAACTTGCCGATGTCGTAGTCCACCGCCTCGTCGAAGGTGCCCACGGCCACCTCGAAGTCGTTGCGCGTGTCGAGCATCACCACCGGCCGCCCCGCGTCGTCATGGCCCTGGTCGAGCCAGCGCTTCAGGTCGACCGGGCGGACGAACGGGGCGCGGCCTTCCTCGGGGCGGATCAGCGGCATCTTCATCGTGATGATTTCCTTCTTCTGGCGCACCAGCATGCGCTTGAAGGGCTGCGTTTCCGACAGGCTTTCCTTCGGGGCGATGTCCGTGAAGCGCGCGTCGGCGTGCAGCCACGCCATGAAGCCGTCGATGGCCTCGCGCGGTCCGGCTAGGAACATGTTGATGCCCTCTGGCGCGAGCAGGATGGTGCCTTTCAGGTCGAGTGCTTCGCAGCGCGCACGCATCTCCGGGCGCAAGGTCTCGATATCGTCGAGCGAGACGAACTTGTAGGCGGAGATGTTGACGATCTGCATGATAACGGCCTGTAACTGCCTGATTGGAAACGCGAAATTATAGCGCCTCCCGAGTCCGTCCACGCCCGTCGGCAACCGGCATAGCCGGTACAATGGCGGCCTATGCCAGCCCCTCGCTTCGTACACCTCCGCCTGCATTCCGAGTATTCCATCGTCGACGGCATCGTCCGCCTCGACGACGCCGTCAAGGCCGCCGCCGCCGATGGCATGGGAGCGCTCGCCCTGACCGACCTCGCCAACGCCTTCGGCCTGATCCGCTTCTACAAGGAAGCGCGCGGCAAGGGCGTCAAGCCCGTGGTCGGCGCCGACGTCTGGCTGACCAACGCCGACGACCGCGAGAAGCCGTCGCGCCTGCTGCTGCTCGTGCAGGACCGCCGCGGCTACCTGAACCTGTGCATGCTGCTGTCGCGCGCGTGGCTGTCGAACCAGCACCGCGGCCGCGCCGAGATCGAGCCGGGCTGGTTCGGCGAACCGGGAGAGGACGACCTCCCGCTCGCCACCGGCCTGATCGCGCTGTCGGGCGCGATGGGCGGCGACGTCGGCCAGGCGCTTGCCAACGGCAACCCGGCCGGCGCCCGCGAGGCCGCGCGGCACTGGGCGCGCGTGTTCGACCAGCGCTTCTACATCGAACTGCAGCGCGCGGAACTGCCCGGCACCGACGCCTACGTGCAGCAGGCCGTCCAGCTCGCCGCCGAACTGCAGCTGCCGGTGGTGGCCACGCATCCGGTGCAGTTCATGACGCCTGACGACTATACCGCCCACGAGGCGCGCGTCTGCATCGCCGAGGGCGAGCTGCTGGCCAATCCGCGCCGCACGCGCCGCTTCACCACCGACCAGTATTTCAAGACGCAGGCCGAGATGTGCGAGCTGTTCGCCGACATCCCGTCCGCGCTGGAAAACGCCGTCGAGATCGCGAAGCGCTGCAACCTGACACTCGAACTCGGCAAGCCGCGCCTGCCGCTGTTCCCGACGCCCGACGGCATGTCGCTCGACGACTACCTCGTCTTCATGGCCAAGGACGGCCTGGAGAAGCGCCTCGCCGTGCTGTTCCCCGACGAGGCCGAGCGCGAATCGAAGCGCCCCGAGTACTACGCCCGCCTGGAATTCGAGACCGGCACCATCATCAAGATGGGCTTCCCCGGCTACTTCCTGATCGTGGCGGACTTCATCAACTGGGCCAAGAACAACGGCGTGCCGGTCGGTCCGGGCCGGGGGTCGGGTGCCGGTTCGCTGGTGGCCTACGCGCTCGGCATTACCGACCTCGACCCGCTCAAGTACGCGCTGCTGTTCGAGCGTTTCCTGAACCCGGAGCGGGTGTCGATGCCCGACTTCGACATCGACTTCTGCCAGCACGGCCGCGACCGCGTCATTACCTACGTCAAGGAGAAGTACGGCAAGGACGCCGTCTCGCAGATCGCCACCTTCGGCACCATGGCCGCCAAGGCCGCCGTGCGCGACGTGGGCCGCGTGCTCGACCTCGGCTACGGCTTCGTCGACGGCATCGCCAAGCTGATCCCATTCAAGCCCGGCAAGCTCGTCACCATCGAGGAAGCCAAGAAGGAAGAACCGCTGCTGACCGAGCGCGAGAACAACGAGGAGGAGGTGCGCCAGCTCCTCGAACTCGCGCAGCGCGTGGAAGGCATGACCCGCAACGTCGGCATGCACGCCGGCGGCGTGCTGATCGCACCCGGCCGCCTGACCGACTTCTGCCCGCTGTACACGCAAGGCGCGCAGAACGACGGCATGAGCGGCGTCGTCAGCCAGTATGACAAGGACGACGTCGAGGCCGCCGGCCTGGTCAAGTTCGACTTTCTGGGCCTGACCACGCTGACCATCCTCGATTGGGCCGAACGCTACATCCGCCGCCTCGATCCGACCAAGGCCGACTGGAACTGCAGCCAGATCCCGCTCGACGACGGCCCCTCCTTCGACATCCTCAAGACGGCCAACACCGTCGCCGTGTTCCAGCTGGAATCGCGCGGCATGCAGGGCATGCTGAAGGACGCCAAGCCCGACCGCTTCGAGGACATCATCGCGCTGGTGGCGCTCTATCGCCCGGGCCCGATGGACCTGATCCCCAGCTTCTGCGCGCGCAAGCACGGCCGCGAGAAGGTGGAGTATCCGGACGACCGCGTCAGGCCTGTGCTCCAGGAGACCTACGGCATCATGGTCTACCAGGAGCAGGTGATGCAGATGGCGCAGATCATCGGCGGCTACTCGCTGGGCGGCGCCGACCTGCTGCGCCGCGCGATGGGCAAGAAGAAGCCCGAGGAGATGGCGCAGCACCGCGTGATGTTCCGCGAGGGCGCGGCCAAGAACGGCCTGTCGGAGCAGCAGGCCGACGACATCTTCGACCTGATGGAGAAGTTCGCTGGCTACGGCTTCAACAAGTCGCACGCGGCGGCGTATGCGCTGCTGGCGTACTACACGGCGTGGCTGAAGGCGCATCATCCGGCCGAATTCATGGCAGCCAACATGTCGCTCGCCATGGACGACACCGACAAGGTCAAGATCCTCTACGAGGACTGCAAGCTCAACAAGATCGCGGTGCTGCCGCCCGACGTCAACGCGAGCGAATACCGCTTTGCGCCGACCGATGCGAAGACCATCCGCTACGGGCTGGGCGGGATCAAGGGCTCGGGGCAGGGCGCCATCGAGGACATCCTGCGCGCGCGTGAGGAAAAGCCGTTCGCCGACCTGTTCGACTTCTGCGAGCGCGTCGACCGTCGTCAGGTCAACCGCCGCACCATCGAGGCGCTGATCCGCGCCGGCGCATTCGACAGCCTCCACGACAACCGCGCCCAGCTGCTGGCCTCGGTCTCGCTGGCGATGGAAGCCGCCGAGCAGAAGGCCGAGTCGGCCAACCAGGTCTCGCTGTTCGACCTGATGGACGACGCCGGCGAGTCGCACCGCCCGGAACTGGTCGACGAGCCGGCCTGGACGCTCAAGCGCAAGCTGCAGGAAGAGAAGCAGGCGCTCGGCTACTACTTCTCGGGCCACCTGTTCGACGGCTACCGCGACGAGGTGCGGCGTTTCGCCAAGAGCACGCTGGCCGCCCTGGAGAAGGAAGTACAGGGCAACGGTGGCGGCTTCGGGCGCGACGTGCGCGGCAAGATGGTGGCGGGCGTCATCATGGGCATCCGCACGCAGATGACCCAGCGCGGGAAGATGCTGATCGTGACCATCGACGATGGCACGGCGGTGATCGAGATGACCGTATTCAACGAGGTGTTCGACGCCAACCGGCACGTGTTCCGCGAAGATGAACTGCTGGTCGCGCAGGGGAATGCGCGGCATGACACGTTCACGGGCGGCGTGCGGTTTACGGCGGAGACGGTGATGGACCTGACGGCGGCGCGCATGCGCTTCGCCCAGGCGCTGCAGTTGACGTTCCCGTCCGATGCGTCGACCGGCCTGCTGCGGGAACTGCTCGCCCCGCGCGTGGCCCAGGGCGACGGTCCCGACGGCCTGCCCGTACGCATCCGCTACGCCGCCCGCACGGCGAGTTGCGAGGCGGTGCTGGGCGCCGCCTGGCGGGTGGTGCCATCCGAGGAGAACCTCGCCGCCCTGCGTGCGGCCCTGTCGGCCGAGCGTGTCAGCACGCTCTACGACTGATTGCCGACTGATTGCGTCCGCCCGCCCGGCCGGTGCTGCCGGGCCTCTGCGCACAGTTCCAGCAGGGCATCCACATGGCTGCCGATCGACGGATCGTAGCCAAGCATGGCGCGCGGGTCGGCCAGCCGGGCCCGTCCCTCGCGGACCAGTGCCACGGCGCGGCGCAGGGCCGCGGCAAGCGTATCGGGTGCGCTGCGCTGGAACGACAGCACCGCTTCGGGCCGGATCACTTCCAGGCAGGCGATGTTGTCGGCAAAAACCAGTGGCGTGCCGCAGAGGATCGACTCCACGCCCACCAGTCCGAACGGCTCGTAGTCCGACGCCAGCGCGGAAAAGTCGGCCGCGCGGTACAGCGCCTCGATGTCGCGCACATATCCCATCTCCCGCACGCGCGGCAGCGTCCGCCCCACCGGACGGCCGGCGACGGCCAGCGTGATCGGCAGGCCCGACGCGCCAATGGCGTTCGCCAGCAGGTCGAAGCCCTTGCGGGCATGGCCGGAGGAGGGAAACAGCAGCACGACCTCGTCGTCGGCGAAGCCGTATTGGCGGCGCAGGGACTGGCGGGTGGCAGCGTCGACCGGCGAGAAGCGTCGGGTGTCGACGGGCGGGTAGAGCAGGGCGATGCGCTCGCGCGGCACCCCGTAAAGTTGCTCCAGTTCCTCGCGCATCAGGGCGGAGTGGGCCACGACGCGGTACGCGTCGGCGTACTGCGCCGACTCCAGCGCGATCTGCCAGCCATCCGACTGCCGTGGCGCCTTCCCGCTCGCTGCGAGGTAGCCGCGATGGGTGCCGCCGCAGATGGCGATGTCCGATCCGCGTACACGATTGCAGCCGATCAGCACGTCACTGCCGTCGCGCAGGCCCTGCAGCTTCCATGAGAAGTAACGGTCGCGCAATTTGCCGGGCAGCCACGAGACGTTGATGCGGTGCGCGGCGACGCCCAGGCTTTCAGCGACACCGGCGTCGAACTTGCGCGCATAGACCCCGACTTCGGTGCCGGCGCGGGAGGCCAGCTCGCGCGCGATGTCCAGGGCATAGCGCTCGAGGCCGCCGCCGGCGCCGAGGCGGTTACAGGAAACGCCGACTTTCATGGGTGCGATCGGGAATGGAGGGTTGGCAGGCACGTGGCGGTCAGCGCGCGTCCTGCTGCCGGCCGGCCTGCAACTGGACCAGCTTGGCGTACTTGTAATAGCTCGCCTGTGCGTTCATCAGCGCCACGCCGAAGCCGGCGCTGCCGTCCCGGAAACCCTGCTTGAAGAGGTAGGTGCGCAGGAACGCCCAGAGTCCGTGGCTGGCGGCCGAGGCCATCGTGGCGCGCTTGCCGCGGGCGAAGGCCTGCTCGGCGCCGGCGCTGGAGTAGGCGTCGATCTTGCGCAGCACGTCGGAATAGGTGCGGTAGCTGTAGTGGATCAGCGGCTCGCGCAGGCGCACCACCGGATCGTCGACCTTCAGGTGCTCATGGACGAGGTCGTCGGTGAAGCGGCCGCGGCCCCGGCGGAACACGCGGGTGACGTAGTCGGGATACCAGCCGGCATGGCGCACGAATGTGCCGCAGAAGG
>Ga0160472_100467_pt1 | contig 28510 bp, 24 predicted proteins | sample HID1973M_E11MG_FD_108267 | JGI IMG/M metagenome (GOLD analysis project Ga0160472, IMG submission 108267) | Enriched mosquito-associated microbial communities from UW Madison campus, WI, USA - HID1973M_E11 MG | ecosystem: Host-associated > Arthropoda: Insects > Digestive system > Unclassified ... | reverse complement strand
GCATCGTGTGCGTACGGCAGCGGCGGCAATTCGAAAGCCATGATGATTCTCCTAATCAGGTCAGTTGCGGTGAGCGCAAGGCCGATCACGGGCGGCCCAACTAGCGCCGGGGAGTTTGTACTCTTTGCGGCGCACGGAGTCGGATCATAGCACCGGGGTGGCGGCATAACCACGCAACAACTGTGTGGAATAGAGGTTCCAGAGCTGTTTGGAATAAATCATCCTGCGCTGATCAACTGCAGTGCTACGGCGAACATCATCACCGCCACCAGCAGATCGAGAATCCGCCAGGTGCTCGGCCGCGCCAGCCACGGTGCCAGCCACGCCGCACCCAGCGCCAGGGTGAAGAACCACAGCAGCGAAGCGCTGGCCGCTCCCACGACATAGGCACCGGGTTCGGTCTGTTGTGCGCCGAGGGAACCGATCAGCAACACCGTGTCGAGGTACACATGGGGATTGAGCAGCGTGACGGCCAAGGCGCTGAGCATCACCGCCCGCAGCGAACGCACCGTCTGGTTTTCACCTTGTTGCAGGCTCTGCTTTGAAAAGGCCCGTCGTAATGCCTGGCTGCCGTACCACAACAGGAACGCCGCGCCACCCCAACGGGCGATCGCCAGCAGGGTCGGGTTTTGCGCCAGTACGGTCGCCAGGCCGAACACGCCAGCGGCGACCAGCAATGCATCGCAAGCCACACAAAGCGCCGCCACCGGCAGGTGATGTTCACGGCGCAGACTTTGCGCCAGCACGAATGCGTTCTGGGTGCCGATCGCCATGATCAGGCCGAAGGCCACCAGCAGGCCGTTCACATAGCTTTGCCACATGTTGTTTACTCCGCGTTGGCCGCCAGGTCCCGCAGCACTTGAAGGGCGCGGTCGGCATCGGCCTGGCCGACGAACAGATGATCGTGGTAGTAACCGGCAATCACGTTGCAACTGATGCCAGCCTGGCCCAGTGCAGTGGCGAAGGCGGCGGTCAGGCCGACGGCTTCCAGGGCTGAGTGCACGTTCAGGGTGATCCACGCAGCGACGTAGTCGAAGCTCAACCCAGCCTTTTCGGCGTGGGACCGTTCGAGAATCAGGGTCAGACCTTCCTGCTCGCGGAAGCTGCCGATGATTTCAAGTCCCGCGGGCATCTGGTCGCCGCGCAGGGTGCAGAACACATATTCGCCGGCGTTGAGTTGCGGGCTCATGCTGCGCAGCAGCGTTGCCAATGAAGTTTCGCCAGCCATGGTGTGATCCTTGTTCGAGAGTTCGTGCTGGTCATTGTCCTTCTGAATGCTGTATAAGAAAAACCAATCATGCTGATCGCTCATTAGGAAAACTGATGTTCGACTACAAATTGCTTTCCGCCCTGGCCGCCGTGGTTGAGCAGGCCGGTTTCGAGCGCGCGGCCCAGGTGCTGGGGTTGTCGCAATCGGCGATCTCCCAGCGCATCAAACTGCTGGAGGCGCGGGTCGGTCAGCCCGTGCTGGTGCGCGCCACGCCGCCGACGCCGACGGATATCGGCCGGCGGCTGCTCAACCATGTGCAGCAGGTGCGTCTGCTTGAACGGGACTTGCAAAGCCAGGTGCCGGCACTGGATGAAGAGGGCCTGCCGGAACGCCTGCGCATCGCCTTGAACGCGGACAGCCTGGCCACCTGGTGGGCGCAGGCGGTGGGGGAGTTTTGTGCTGAACACCGGCTGTTGATGGACCTGGTGGTGGAGGATCAGACCGTCGGCCTCAAACGCATGCGCGCTGGCGAAGTCGCGGCATGCCTGTGCGCCAGCGAGCGGCCGGTGGCGGGTGCGCGCAGCGTGTTGCTGGGAGCGATGCGTTATCGTGCCCTGGCCAGTCCGGCTTTCATTGCCCGGCATTTTCCCCAAGGCGTGCGTGCCGATCAGTTGGCGCGCACCCCGGCGCTGGTGTTCGGTCCCGACGACTTCCTGCAGCACCGCTATCTGGCGTCCCTCGGCGTCGATGGCGGTTTCGAGCATCACCTGTGCCCGTCGTCTGAGGGGTTTATCCGTCTGACCGAGGCGGGTCTCGGTTGGGGGCTGGTACCGGAACTGCAGGTTCGCGAGCAGTTGGAACGCGGGACTTTGCTCGAACTTTTGCCAGATAAGCCCATCGATGTTCCGCTGTACTGGCATCATTGGCGCAATGGCGGTCAGCTGTTGGGGTTACTCACGGATCAATTGGTACTCGCGTCGAAGCAATGGCTGGTGCCGTTGACCTGACACGCAGCGTCAAGACCTCACGCACTACGCAAAACGAAATATTCGGAGCAATTCATGAAGATTCTGGTCACCGGCGCAAGCGGCTTCATCGGCGGGCGTTTCGCGCGTTTCGCCCTGGAGCAGGGCCTGGACGTGCGGGTCAACGGTCGCCGGGCCGAGAGTGTGGAGCATCTGGTGCGGCGCGGCGCGGAGTTCATCCCGGGCGATTTGAGTGACCCGGAACTGGCCCGCGAACTGTGCTCGGATGTCGAGTCGGTGGTGCATTGCGCAGGTGCCGTGGGCTTGTGGGGGCGTTATCAGGACTTCCATCAAGGTAACGTTCAAGTCACCGAAAACGTGGTCGAAGCCTGCCTGAAACAACGGGTTCGACGCCTGGTGCACCTGTCGTCGCCATCGATCTATTTCGACGGCCGCGATCATCTGGGCCTGACCGAAGAACAGGTACCCAAGCGCTTCAAGCATCCCTATGCCGCCACCAAATACCTGGCCGAGCAAAAGGTCTTCGGTGCCCAGGAGTTCGGCCTTGAAACCCTGGCCCTGCGCCCGAGGTTCGTAACCGGTGCCGGGGACATGAGCATCTTCCCGCGCTTGCTGAGGATGCAGCGCAAGGGGCGCCTGTCGATCATCGGCAATGGCCTGAACAAAGTCGACTTCACCAGTATGCAAAACCTCAACGAGGCATTGCTCAGCAGCTTGCTGGCCAGCGGCTCGGCCTTGGGCAAGGCTTACAACATCAGCAATGGCACACCGGTTCCCTTGTGGGACGTGGTCAATTACGTGATGCGCCGGATGGAAGTCCCACAGGTGACCCGCTACCGTTCCTACGGCCTGGCCTACTCCGTTGCGGCCCTCAACGAAGGCGTCTGCAAGTTATGGCCAGGACGCCCCGAGCCAACCCTGTCGCGCCTGGGCATGCAGGTCATGAACAAAAACTTCACCCTGGACATCAGCCGCGCCCGTCATTATCTGGATTACGACCCCAAGGTCAGCCTGTGGACGGCGCTCGATGAGTTTTGTGGCTGGTGGAAGGCCCAGGACATTCGCTGATACTCATGGACCCTGCGATTTCTGAACCGATGGCCGCCGTTCAGGGTCAATCGCAGCGGCTGTGGGGGTTATACTGCGCCTCATCAAAGCCATAACGTGTTCACAAAGGTTGATTGAATGTCCATGCGTAACGATGCGAACGACGACTTCGATGATGTACCGAGCCTGCGTGCCGATGTCCTCGACGATGATTTTCCGCCTACCGCGCGTACGGTTGTGCATTCGCGCCCTGTGCCTGCGGTCAAGGTCAAGGCGGCGAGCACTGGCCCCCTTTGGGCGCTGGTTGGCGCCCTGTCTATTGCCTTCGCCGTTCTTGCCTGGTGGAGCTTTCAGCAGCTGTCGCTGATGGAACAGCAACTGGTGGCGACCCAGGAAAGCTTCGCGCGAATCAGTGAAGAAGCAGCAGGACGTTTGCAGGATATCTCCGGAAAGGTGGTGGCCAGTCAGACCAGTGTCAGTACCGACAGCGAAGCGCTGAAGCTGCAAATCAAGCAGCTGGAAAGCAAGCTGCAGGATCAGAATGCCCAGCAGTTGGGCGTTGCCGGTCAGGCATCGGATCTGGACAAGCGTCTGGCGCAGATGACCGGGCAAACCACTGACCTGGATAAGCGCCTGGCCCAGATGACGGCCCAGAACACCGAGCAGCAAAATGCCAACACCCAGCTACAGGCCCAGGTCAAGGCGTTGAGCAGCGAACTGGCGACCCTGAAGAGCACATCGGCCGACAACGAAAAACTCGATGCTCAGTTGAAAAGCCTGGGTGCCGACATCGCCGCGCTGAAAAAACAGGGCAATCCGGGTGCAGCCATCGACCGCCTTGAGCAAGACATGATTGTGCTCAAGAGTCAGCAGGACAATCGTCCGGCGGCACCTCAGGGCGGGACCAACACCGCGGAATTCGATGCCTTCCGCGGCCAGGTTACCCGCAATATCAATACCCTCCAGGCGCAGATCCAGAACCTGCAGCAGCAACTGCGCGCCCGCCAGTAACTCATCGGTCATTCCCGCATCTTCGGGAATGACCGCATGAAACAGAGTGAATCACTGAATATCCCTGTCTGCACCATTGCCGTCTACGCTCTTGAAACACCAACAGGAACGAGGGATGCGCAATGGGGTTTCTGCAAAAGTTCGCTTGCCTGTGCGGCATGCTTTTATTGTCCCTGGGCCAGGCGCAAGCCGCCGGCACAGAGAAAGAAGACAGTCAGGCGGCCATCGCCTTGCTGGAAAAAGCCCTGGCCTACTATCACGACAATGGCGACAAAGCCTTCGCGGCCTTCAGCCGTCAGGGCGAGTTTGTCGACAAGGATCGATACGTCTTCGTGGTCGACACCAAGGGCACCATGCTCGCCAGCGGTGGACCTTCGGCGGCGTTGATCGGGCGGGATGTCTCGGAAGTCCTGCCACCAGACTTGCAGAAAACCTTCAAGGACGCGCTGAAAGTGCCAGAGGGCAATGGCATACAGCAGGGCGAGTACCGCTGGCGGAATTGGTCGGATGGCAAGGTTGAGCGCAAGCACGTCTACTACCAGCGTGTAGGCCAGCGCATCCTTGCGGTAGGTTATTACCTGCCACGGGCGTCGGCAGAGCAGGCCATGGCGCTGCTGAACAAAGCGGCGGTCGATCTGGCGAAGGACGAGAAGGGTACCCTGACGGCGATCAACTCCCTCAAGGGCGGTTATCTGCAGGATGACCTGTACGTGTTTGTGGTCGACCTCGATACCAAGCGCTACGTGGCCCACGGCACCAACCTGCGGCTGGTCAACACCGACTTCAGCGCGATCAAGGACCCTGAAGGCAAGCCGGTGGGCGAGCCGATCCTGGCGCTGATGGCCAAGCAGGACTACGGCGATTACGAATACCGCTGGAAAAACCCGGTGACCGGCAAGGTCGAGAACAAGCATGCTTACCTGAAGAAGGTCGGGCATTTTCTGGTGGCGGTGGGGTATTACAGTCCTTGAGTCATGGTGACTGACTGATAGACCGCGGCGCCTTCATCGCGAGCAGGCTCGCTCCCACATTGGACCTCCTGTAAATGCAGATACAGCATTCACTCGAGATCATTGTGGGAGCGAGCCTGCTCGCGATGCAGGCGACGCGGTCTGCCTAGTGAGCCTTGTCTTCGCGCCCGCGCAACAGCATGTTCGGCATCGCAATCGCCGCGGCCAGCCCGAGCAACGACACGGCGGCGCTGATGGTCAGCAAATGCTGGAATGTCAGTAACAACTCGGCGCGCAGGGCTTGCCTGGCGTCGCCCGGGGCCGCATTCAACCCGTCCAGCAGGACGTTCCCCGAATGCCCCTCGGCAATCAGCGACGAGCCCGCCAGATGGGCGAAGCTCGAGTCCTGCAACAACGCCAGCAACAGGGCCGACATCAGCGCCACGCCGACCGCTCCACCCAGCGAGCGGAACAGATTGGTGGTGCTGGTAGCGACGCCTATGTCACGTTGCTCCACGGAGTTCTGCGTACCGACCAGTGAGGTCGGAAACTGCATGCCGCCGGCGATTCCGCTGAGCAACATGAACAGACTGCTCAACACAAAGGCCTGGGGCGGGCTGAACGCCATGCCGAGGATCGAGACCGGCATCAGGATCGCACCGGTGAGAATCATCGGCTTGTAGCGTCCGGTCACCGAGGTGCGGCGGCCGGCGAAGTACGCGCCGATCGGCAAGCCCATGGCCAGTGGCAGCAGATGCAGGGCGGCACTGTCGGCACCGGCGCCGGTGACGCTCTGGAAGCGCAAGGGCATCAGCACGATCAGGGAAATGGCCTGGAAGCTGGTGAAGAAGATCGTGCACCAGCACAGGACCGCATTGCGGTTGGCAAACAAGTGCATGGGCAGCAATGGCTCCCGTGCCCGCCGTTCATGGGCGACGAACAATGCCAGCAGCAGCACCGCGCAGGCGAACAGCGCCAGCACTTCGCTGCTGCGCCATGAATGGCCTTGGCCAACCTGGGTAATGCCGAGCAACAGCGCGGTCAGGCCGATGATCATCAGCAGGGTACCGAGGTAGTCGATCACCGGTTTGCGTTGCGGAATGGGCAGGCCCACCAGCGTTCTGGTAGCGACCAGCCAGGCACCGAGGCCCAACGGCAGGTTGATCAGGAATACCCAGCGCCAGGACAGGTATTCAGTCATGTAGCCACCGAGCACCGGACCGGCGACGCTGGCCACCGCGTACATGCTGCTGAAATAACCCTGATAGCGACCGCGCTCCCGGGGCGGCACGATGTCGCCAATGATCGCCTGGCTCACCGAAATCATCCCGCCGGCACCGATGCCCTGGAAAATGCGCGCCAGCACCAGTTGCTCCATGCTCTGGGCCATGCCGCAGAACACTGAGGCCAGGGTGAACAGGGCCATGCCGAACAGCATCAGTTTGCGTCGCCCGTACAGGTCCCCCAGCTTGCCGTAGATAGGTACCGCCACAGTCATGGCCACCATGTAACCGGAGATCACCCAGGCCAGCAGGCTGACGTCCTTGAACTGCGCGGAAATGGCCGGCATCGACACGGCGACAATGGTCTGGTCCAGTGCGCCGAGAAAGATCGCCAGCATCAGGGCGATCAGAACGCTGCGGATGGCGGGTTTTGGCGTTTCAGGCTGATGGAGATTGGTCACGGGCTAACCTGTGGCAGTAATTGACCCTCAGGCCGCCAGGCGAGCAGGGATTGTTCGCCAGTGTAAATCGATAGCAAGCTATTCGATAGTCTCACGCGATACGATGCTTTTTTTGCTCGATGGCTTGCATTTTTCCCTTGCCGGTCGGTCAATTGAGGGTGAAAACTGAGCCGATACCTGTACATACTGACCACGGTGCAATTATCACCTGTCATTTACCCGAGGCCTGGATTGAAGTGATGAACAAGCCTGACCTGCCTTCGATTCCGGTGTTCAAGCTCTACGGTGAAAGCCTGGATTGGCCAACCCCGGACTTGCTTCACTGTGAAACCATTTCCAAACGCAGCCGCGAACACCAGTGGGAAATCAAGCCCCATCGTCACGCCGATCTATGCCAGTTGCTCTTCGTATTCAAAGGTCAGGCAGAGCTTGAAATCGAAGGCAAACGAACGCAACTGACAGAACCGGCCATCCAGATCCTGCCACCGTTGTCGGTGCATGGTTTTCGTTTTTCCGAGGACGTGGAAGGGTTTGTGGTCACCCTGGCGGCTCCCCTGATTGCTCATCTGCAAGGGCAACTGGGGCAATCTGAAAATGCGCTGGCCCAGGCCGAAAGTTATCCGGCGGGTGAGGAGGGTGACTACCTCAACAGCCTGTTCAGCGCGTTGCACGGCGAGTACACCAGCCATAAACCGGCGCGGGAAATGCTCATGCATTCGCTGGTCAGCGTGATCATGGTGTGGGTCAGCCGCCAGGTCATCCAGCGCCGTACCGCCCTGGCGCGACCACAGCGTGCCCGGGAATACCTCAACGGATTCATTCAGCTGGTGGAGGAGACTTACCGCCAGCACGTCAAGGTCGAAGACCTGGCCCATCGGCTGGGGATTTCCGTGTCCCATCTCAACGGCACTTGCCGTGAATTGGCGGGACAACCGGCATTGCAGATCATGCATGAGCGTCAGTTGCTGGAGGCCAAGCGCTTGCTGACCTATACCAGCATGACCATTTATGAAATGTCCGATGTATTGGGGTTTTCCGATCCTACCAACTTCACACGCCTGTTCCGGCGTCGGGTGGGCATTTCGCCCAAGGCGTTCCGTGACCGCCTGAAGGCCGATCAGGACAAAGGCGCCTGATCCGCTGGATTACCGGAGGGCGTTGAGCGTTGCGTTGTGGGGAATGCAGCGCTCGAAGTTGCAGCTCGCATATTCGCGGGGCAGATTGCGTAACTGTTCGACGCGCCAGGCCGCAGCGCCGTACAGCCCGAGCGTGACCGCGCAGGTGATGAAAATCGCGAGATATCTTCTTGTTTTGATGTTCATGGCGGGTGACCTCTGAACGAATACTCTCCGGTATACCTTCAGCATAGGCCAGTGCCGGTCAGTTGTCAGAGCGAAGTGCGCCTGCGCTTGTAACCCTATATGAAGAACGGCGATATTTTCCGGCCTACCGAGCCTGCGCCTGCCCCACCAGCCACCCCATCAATTCGCGCAACTTCGCCGAAGGCCCGGGTTTTTCAGGGAAAACCAGGTAATACGCCAGGCCGGTTTTCACCTTCAGCTCAAAGGGCATGACCAGCCGCCCGGCGTTCAGGTCGTCGCCGATCAACGACCAGTCGCCAATCGCCACGCCGGTGCCCTGGGAGGCCATCGACATGGCCAGATCGAGGGTTTCGAAGTGCTGGCCCTTGCCGACATTGCTCAGGTGCACATCGGCCGCCTTCAACCAGGCCTTCCAGTCTCGTTCATCCCGGGTCGGGTGCAGCAACAGGTGTTGTTGCAAGTCGCCCGGTGCCTGCAAGGCCAACGGGCCGTCGAGCATCGGCCGCGAGCACACTGGCGTCAGTTGCTCATCGAAGAGTTTTTGTGATGCCAGCGAACTGTCCGGTGCCGCGCCATAGATCACCGCCGCATCGAATTGCTCGCGATGAAAATCCACTCCGTGCTTGACCGTGGTGGTCAGTTCCACCGGCACATCCGGACGCTCCTTTTGCCATTGCAGCAAGCGCGGCAACAACCAGCGCATGACGCAGCTCGGTGCCTTGAGTTGCAAGGTTTCACGCTTCTCGCCGATCTGTTCGACGGCCTCGTCGATCAAGCCGAACACCTGTTGCACCCGTGGCAGCCATTGCCGTCCCTCGGCCGTCAGTTCGAGCCCCCTGGCCTGGCGGATGAACAGCTCATAACCCAGGTGATCTTCCAGCCCGGCGATCTGTCGGCTGACGGCGCCCTGGGTGATGTGCAGTTGTTCGGCAGCCCGGGTGAAGTTGCAGCACTGCGCGGTGATCAGAAAAGTGTGCAGCGCCGGCAGGGGAGGCAGTCGTTTCATTGGGATCCAAGGTATGACGTGAGGACATGGCTAGTATGACTTTTTATCCATTGTTGCGGCTACGTGTCGCCCGTTCCAATGAGGCCATTCCCGGGCCTGCCAAACCATCATAAACACTGCGCATGCCCGGCGTCTCAAACGAACAAAAAGGGCAAAGACATGGCGACGTGCGGCGAAGTATTGGTCAAGTTACTCGAAAACTACGGGGTCGAGCAGGTGTTCGGCATTCCCGGGGTGCATACCGTGGAGCTGTATCGCGGGCTGGCCCGTTCGAGCATCAACCACGTGACGCCGCGTCATGAACAGGGCGCCGGTTTCATGGCCGACGGCTATGCGCGCACCAGCGGTAAACCTGGCGTGTGCTTCATCATCACCGGTCCCGGCATGACCAACATCACCACGGCGATGGGCCAGGCGTATGCCGATTCGATCCCGATGCTGGTGATCTCCAGCGTGCAATCGCGCAGCCAGTTGGGCGGTGGTCGCGGCAAGCTGCACGAGCTGCCGAACCAGGGCGCCCTGGTCGCCGGCGTTGCCGCGTTCTCCCACACCCTGATGTCCGCCTCGGAGCTGCCGGGCGTGCTGGCTCGCGCCTTTGCGCTGTTCCAGGCCGGCCGTCCACGTCCGGTGCACATCGAAATTCCACTGGACGTGCTGGTGGAAGAAGCCGACGACCTGCTCGCCAGCGTGCCGGTCAATATCGACCGTGCCGGTGCTTCGCCAAGCGCCGTGTCGCGCATGACCGACTTGCTGGCCGGCGCCAAGCGTCCACTGATCCTCGCCGGTGGCGGTGCCATCGATGCCGCGGCTGAGTTGACTGAACTGGCCGAACTGTTGGACGCGCCCGTGGCACTGACCATCAACGCCAAAGGCATGCTCGAATCCGGCCACCCGTTGCTGATCGGTTCGACCCAGAGCCTGGTTGCCACCCGTGCGCTGGTGGCCGAGGCCGACGTGGTCCTGGCCATCGGCACCGAGCTGGCCGAGACCGACTACGACGTGACCTTCGCTGGCGGCTTCGAAATTCCGGGCCAATTGCTGCGTATCGACATCGACCCGGACCAGACCGTGCGCAACTACCCGCCGCACGTGGCACTGGTCGCCGACTCGCGCAATGCCGCCCAGGCCCTGCTCAGCGCCTTGTCGCACAAATCCCTGGCCGAGCGCCGCAACGATTGGGGCCAGGTGCGCGCCGCGCGTCTGCGTGACGATCTGGCCGCGACCTGGGATGCACCGACCCTGGCGCAGACGCGTTTCCTTGAAACCGTGCTGCACGAACTGCCGGACGCCGTATTCGTCGGCGATTCGACGCAACCCGTGTACACCGGCAACCTGACTTTCAACCCGGAGCGTCCGCGTCGCTGGTTCAACTCGTCCACCGGTTACGGCACCCTCGGTTACGCCTTGCCGGCGGCGATTGGCGCCTGGCTCGGCGGCAGCATTGAAAACGGCACCCGTCCGCCAGTGGTCTGTCTGATCGGCGACGGTGGCCTGCAGTTCACCCTGCCGGAACTGGCCAGTGCCGTTGAAGCGCGCACCCCGGTGATCGTGCTGCTGTGGAACAACCAGGGCTACGAAGAAATCAAGAAGTACATGGTCAACCGCGCCATCGAGCCGGTGGGCGTGGACATCTACACCCCGGACTTCATCGGTGTTGCCAAGGCGCTGGGTTGTGCTGCCGAGGCGGTCAACGGTGTGGAACAACTGCGCAACGCCTTGCGCGTGGCTGCCGATCGCCAAGGCCCGACCCTGATCGAGATCGACCAGACCCTGTGGATGCAGGCGGTGTCGAAATGACTTTTCCTACGACCCTGGATGGCCTGTACATCAATGGCCAATGGTCGGCCGGCAATGAACACCTGCGGGTGATCAACCCGGCGACCGAAGCCCTGCTGACCACGGTGAACGGTGGTGATGAATCCGCTGTCGATCAAGCCGTCAGTGCCGCCACCCTGGCCTTTGCCGACTGGTCGAAAACCACTGGCGCCGAACGCGGCGTGATCCTGCGCAACATCGCCGCCGGTGTGCAGGCCAACCGTGAAAAGCTGATGCACCTGCAGTCGAGCAATAACGGCAAGCCACAATTCGAAGCCGCGATCGACGTCGATGACGTCATCGCCACGTTCGAGTACTACGCCGGTCTCGCCGAGGGCCTTGATGCCAAACAGGACAGCACCGTCGAACTGCCAACGGATGACTTCGCCGCACGCCTGCGCCGTGAGCCCTGCGGCGTAGTCGGCCTGATCGTGCCGTGGAATTTCCCGATGGTCACCACCGCGTGGAAACTCGCCCCGGCCCTGGCCGCCGGTTGCTGCGTGGTCCTCAAGCCTTCGGAAGTGACACCGCTGCCGGAGCTCGAGCTGGCAACCATCATCGCTGCCGCCGGCGTGCCGGCTGGCGTGTTCAACCTGGTGTGCGGCACCGGCCTGGCCGTTGGCGCGCCGCTGTCGGCGGACCCGCGCATCGCCAAGGTGTCGTTCACCGGCAGCAATGCGGTCGGCGTGCAGGTCATGCAACGGGCGGCAGAAACCGTCAAGGGCGTGAGCCTGGAACTGGGCGGCAAATCTTCGCTGCTGGTGCTGGCCGATGCCGACCTCGACCTGGCGGTGGAAGTGGCCTGTGGCGGCGGTTTCTTCAACGCCGGACAGATGTGTTCCGCCACCAGCCGCGTGCTGGTCGCCGATGAACTGGCCGATGAATTCCTCACTCGCGTGAAGGCGCGGGCCGAAGCGATTCGCGTCGCCGACCCGTTCGACCCGGAAGTGGAAATGGGTGCGCTGGTCAATCAGGCGCAATACCAGCGGGTACTGGGTCACATCGATCGCGGCTTGAGCAGCGGCGCCAGACTGATTTGCGGCGGCAATCGACCCGCGGACCTGCCCCGCGGATATTTTTTGCAGCCGACGGTGTTCACCGACGTGCCCCTGGACAGTGCGCTGTGGAATGAAGAGATTTTCGGCCCGGTTATTTGCGTGCGCCGATTTGCCAGTGAAGCCGAGGCAATTGCCCTGGCCAATGACAGTCAGTTTGGCCTGGTCGCCAGCGTGGTGACACGCAATGCCGAGACCGCCGACCGAGTCGCCAACGCCCTGCAGGCGGGGCTTGTGTGGATCAACGCGCCGCAGGTGATCTTCCCGCAGACCGCCTGGGGTGGCTACAAGCAGAGCAGCATCGGTCGTGAGTTGGGACCGTGGGGCTTGCAGGCATTCCAGGAAATCAAACACGTGATTCGCGCCGTCTGAAGGTGGTTTTTCTGTAGGAGCGAGCCTGCTCGCGATGGACGTTAACGATGACGCTGGGAGTCTGAATCCCCGCGGCGTTCTCAGGTTTTTCGCGAGCGTGCTCGCTCCTACAGAGAGGCATGCGCTGGCGTCATGGCTTCGATGAGTTTTTATCGATAGTCAGGTGTTTTACGCGACCTCAGGATGAACTATCCGGTTCAGCCAAGCCCCCGAAAATAATGGGGGAAACGCATCTCCGGTCGCACCGCTGCAACAGTTTCGACCTGCCTTATACCTACAAAAACAAAGGGAGTCCGTAATGGGCGAGCATGATCTGAACAGACGTCAATTCATCAAGACCGTGGGCGTAGCCTCGGTGGCAGCAGCGGCCATGAGCATGCCGTTCATCAAGGCCAATGCCAGCGATACACGCTTTGCCGGCAAGACCCTGCGCCTGCTGACCTGGTCCGATGACACCGGCCTGGCGGCGCTGCGCAACATCGCCGCGACCTTCGAAGACAAGTACGGTTGCAAGGTCATCGCCGACCGCACCGGCAGTACCTCGGAAATGGTCGCCAAGCTCAAGGCTGGCGGTGATCGTCCGCAGTACGACATCATCACCCTGGCCGGCGTCGGCGCCGAAGGCCTGGCCGCCGCCAACCTGCTGGAAAAACCCGACCTCAACCGCATCCCCAACCTCGTCGACGTGCCGGAGAAATACCGCACTGGCGCGAACGGCCACGGCATCGGTTACCTGCTGTGGTGCAACAGCCTGGTCTACAGCACCCGTACCCAGAAAGAAGCCCCGACCAGCTACGCCTCCCTGTGGGATGCCGATGCGGCGCCGAACATCTTCCTGCCGCCGCCGAACTGGACCGAGGCCATGGACCTGATCATCATCGCCGCCAAACTGGCCGGTGGTGACGAGCACAACATCGAACCGGGCTTCAAGAAGCTCGCCGAGCTGAAGGACCGTGTGGTGACCCTGGGCGAGAACCCGAACCAGATCGCCGAGCTGTTCCGCACCGGTTCCCTGGACATGGGCGGCCTCTACGCGCCGGCCTTCTTCCCGAAACAGATCCGCGACCCGAACTACGGCCTCAGTGCAACCTTTGGCATGAAAGAAGGTTTCTACACCGACCTGATGCAGTCGGTGATGCCGAAGAACCGCCCGGGCGATACCGACATGGCCTACGCCTTCATCAACCACTCTCTGGACCCGCTGGTGCAGGGCAAGATGGCCGAGGATATCTACAACGGTCCGGTCAACGCCAAGGCGATCATCTCCGCCGAAGCGCGCAAGAGCCCGTTCATCCTCACGCCGGAGCAGATCGCCGAGAAGGCGATCATGCACGACAACGCCTTCCTGGCCACCGTGCATGACCAATGGATTCGTCGCTACACGGAAATCTTTTCTTCCTGATCTGTAGGAGCTGCCGAAGGCCGCGATCTTTTGATTGCTCTTCGGTGGTTCTGAAAAAGATCAAAAGATCGCAGCCTGCGGCAGCTCCTACGGGGGCTACGCAGACCTGATATTGCTGATCTTCCTTTGACGAGACCCTTTGCTATGGAACACCAACCTCTGACCCATCCGGTGAGTGCCGCCCCCGTGCGCGCCACCCGGGGTGTTTCGCCGACCGCACGCGCCTGGTTTTTCCTCTCGCCGTCGATGCTGTTTCTCGGCGTCCTGATCGCCGCGAGCCTTTTGGTACTGCGCATGAGTGTGGGCACCAAGGGCGCGGAATGGTCCGGGTTCAGCCTGGCCAGTTACGCCCAGTTACTGGAACCCTATTACCTCAAATCGCTGATGCTGACCCTGCGCCTGGCGCTGATCAGCGCGGTGATCGCCGTGATCCTGGCGATCCCGGTGGCCTACACCATGTCGCGCCTGACCTCGCCCTTCGTACGGCGGATCTTTCTCGCGGCGGTGCTGCTGCCCTTGCTGGTCAACCTGCTGCTGCAAAGCTACGGCTGGCTGGTAATTCTCGGCCCCGGCGGCATGCTCAACCAGACGCTGATGGGCCTGGGCCTGATCAAGCGCCCGATCATGCTTCTGTACAACCAGAACGGCGTGTTGATGGGCCTGGTGCAAACCGCCTTCCCGCTGGCCGTGTTGCCGATTGCCAGCGCCATGCGCGGCGTCGCCCGCAGCTACGAAGAAGCCGCCGCCACCCTCGGTGCCAGCCGTTTTCAGGTGTTCCGCCAGGTGGTACTGCCGATGAGCCTGCCGGGCATCATCACCGGTGCGACCCTGGTGTTCGCCTACAACGCCAGCAGCTTCGTGGTGCCTTTGCTGCTCGGCGGCCGGCGCGTGCCGATGCTGGCGGTGATGGTGCATGACCAGATCGCCCCGCTGATGAACTGGCCCGCCGCGTCCGCTGCCGGCGTGGTGCTGATTGTCACCACCCTGGCGATCATGACCCTGTCCGAATACATCACCGGCCGACGCCGGCGCATGCTGGAGGCTTCGCAATGAACACCCTGACCAAGAAGCGCCAGTCGCTGTTGCCGGGGGAGACCGGCAAGTTCGCCGGGATCCTCTCGGGTTTCATCCTGCTGTTGGCCGTGCTGCCGATCCTGACCATGATCGTGATGTCGTTCAGCGGCGCGTCGAACCTCGACTTCCCGCCGAGCAGCTACAGCCTGCAATGGTACAAGGCGGCCTGGAACACCTTTGTGTCGCCGGATTCCAGTGACGTGTTGAGCCTCGGCCAGGCCATGACCACCAGCCTGATGGTGTCCTGCCTGACCATGGTGTTCGCCACGCTGATCGCAGTACCGGCCGCCTATGCACTGACCCGTTGCGAATTCCGCGGCAAGGCCGTGGCGCTGCAACTGATGTCATTGCCGCTGGTGTTCCCGATGGTGGTATTGGGTCTCGCGCTGCTGCTGATCTTCGACAGTCTGCCCTTCCACTTGACCACCTCGCGGCTGGTGATCGCCCACGTGATCCTCGCGTTGCCGTTTGTGGTGAAGAACTGCACCGCGGCCATGCTCTCCATCGGCACCGAAGTGGAAGAGGCCGCGCAGATGCTCGGCGCCTCACCGATGCGGGCGATTGTCGATGTGGTGGTGCCGCTGATGAAGTCGGGGATTCTGGCGGGCATGCTGCTGGCGTTCATCGTCTCGTTCAACGAGTTCACCGTGACCTACTTCCTCTACACCATCGACGTCATGACCGTGCCGATCTGGATGTACAGCCGCACCGTGTCCTCGCTCGACCCAACCGTATTTTCGTTTGCCGTGCTGATCGTGCTGATCGACTTCGTCCTGATCTGGGCGCTGGAGAAGCTGGTCGGTGAAGGTGGCGTTTCGTTCTGATTCTTGAGGTGATTTATGTCTGGTCTGATTCTGGAAAACGTCGAGAAACATTACGGCTCGGCCTGCGCGGTAAAGGATGTGAACCTGCATTTGCCCGAGGGCAAACTGGTGTGTTTCCTCGGGCCTTCGGGCTGCGGTAAAACCACCTTGCTGCGCATGATTGCCGGCCTTGAAACCCTGACCGGCGGCGAGATTCGTCTGGACGGTGAGGACATCGGCAACACCCCGGCACACCTGCGCAACTTCGGCATGGTGTTCCAGTCCCTGGCGCTGTTCCCGCACATGACGGTGGGGGAGAATATTGCCTATCCGCTGAAACTGCGTGGGGTCAGCAAGGCTGATCAGCAGGCGCGAGTGGTGGAGTTGCTGGAATTGATTCAACTCAAGGAGATGATCAATCGTCCGGTGGCAAAACTCTCCGGCGGCCAGCGCCAGCGCGTGGCGATTGCCCGGGCGATTGCCAATCACCCGAAGATCCTGCTGCTCGACGAGCCGCTGTCGGCGCTGGATGCCAAGTTGCGCGAGTCGATGCAGGTGGAAATCCGCCAGCTGCAGCAACGCCTGAACATCACCACCATCATGGTCACACACGACCAACGCGAGGCCATGACCATGGCCGATATCGTAGTGGTACTGGGCGAGCACAAGGTGCAACAGGTGGGCACGCCCATTGAAATCTATCGCAATCCGGCCAACGAGTTCGTCGCCGATTTCATCGGTTCGGGCAACATCTTCCCGGCCACGGCGTTGGGCAATGGCAAGATCGGATTGCCAGGCGGCGATGCACTGCAAGTGCCGATCTGCAGCAGCATTGTGGTGGGTGAGAAAGTGAAGATGCTGATTCGTCCGGAAGACCTGCAACTGTCGGCGCCCCAGGCGACGGCGGGGAATCGCTTGCTGGGCAAGGTGACGTTCGTGCGGGATATCGGTGCGACCATCGAGACGACGGTGGAGTGTTCCGGGGTGACGTTTACGGCGTTGAGTACGCCTTGTCAGGGGATTGGCTTGAGTATCGGGCATCCGGTGTCGGTGACGTTGCCGGCAGAGGCTTGTCGGGTGCTTGGGGCCTGATCCAGCGCTTGTATTGCCTGAACTGGCCTCTTCGCTGGCAAGCCAGCTCCCACAGGTTCTGTGAACGCCACAGATCCTTGTAGGAGCTGGCTTGCCAGCGATGGGGCCATCAGCCACATACTGAACGCTGGATCAAACCGTCAACCGCAACCGCGCCAAATCCCGCAACGGCGGCGCCCCGAACAACCGGCTGTACTCCCGGCTGAACTGCGACGGGCTTTCATACCCCACCCGATACCCCGCCGCCGAAGCCTCCAGCCCCTCCGCCAGCATCAACCGCCGGGCCTCCTGCAAGCGCAGCTGCTTCTGATACTGCAACGGACTCATCGCCGTCATCGCCTTGAAGCGGTGATGCAGGGTCGACACGCTCAGATTCACTTCCCGGGCCAGATCATCAATGCGCAACGGCTGTTCGAAGTTGCCGTTGAGCCATTTGATCGCCTGGCTGATGCGATGGCTCTGACTGTTGGCGATGGCGATTTCGTACAGTCGATGGCCCTGGGGGCTGCGTAACAACCGGTAGAGAATTTCCCGACGGATCAGCGGGGCGAGCATGGCGATGTCTTTCGGCGTGTCCAGCAGCCGCGCCAGGCGCACCACCGCATCGAGCATGGCGGTGTCGAGCCGTTCGACATAGAGCCCGCGCCCGGTCGGCCGGGTGGGCACGCCGAGAGGGCCGGCATCGGCGATCAAGGCACTGATTTGCGCCGGATCGATGTCCAGCCGCAACGCCAGGATCGGCGCCTCGGCCGATACATCCACCACCCGCCCGCTCAACGGCATCGAGACCGAGACCACCAGATAATTCAGCGGGTCGTAGTTGAAGTGCTCGTTGGCCAGCTGAACTTCCTTGCGCCCCTGGGCCATGATGCACAGCGCCGGTTGCGCGAGCACCGGGGCGAACTCACTGGAATGGCTGTGGCGTGACATGAACAGCGAGCCGACCGCGGTGGCGTAGCTGCCGTCTTCGGCGGTGTTGCGCCGGATGATGTCCGCCAGTTCCGCACGCTGCTTTTCCATGTCGGTATCCAGCGGAGCTTGAAGGTGTTCGAGCGACGACATGCGGCATCCTCGGCAAGGCAGGAGTGATTGGCGTCAAGCATAGGTTTGTGCAAGGCCGAGCGGTAGACACATCCTGCCGAATGCTTGCCTGATTCTGCACAGGGTTCGTTTTGTGCTCAAAAATGGACAACCCGCACACCGTTTCAACCAACAGCATCAGACCCGTAGGAGCTGTCGAAGGCTGCGATCTTTTGATGTAAATGTACAACGTTAAAAGATCGCAGCCTTCGGCAGCTCCTACGGAAAACCCGTATGGCCGGTGTTTGTGGGTCCCGGTACAGTTTCGCAGGATTGTGCAACGCTCCGGCAGGAATCGACTAACGGCACCCGCTCGCCGGCCCTTAACCTTTGATCCTGTCGCAACCCGTTCGCTGGTTGCCACTCGACTCCCCGGGAGGGTTGAACATGTCAAAGCAAATCCCCGTCAGTCATATGGCTTTCGTTCGAGCGCGCGCGGGGCGTTCGGCGGAACTCGGGTTGCGTCTCAGCGCCCTGATCGAACCGTCCCGCGCCGCGCCAGGCTGCCTGAACTTCGCCCTGCAGCATTCCCAGGGCGATCCGCAGCTGTGGCTGGTGTCCGGATTCTGGGTCAGTCAGCACGCCATGACCGCCTACTTCAGCACCCCGGCCATGGAGGTGTTCAGCGAGTTGGTACAGGACCTGGTGGTCGACCACCTGGATTTCCATACCTTCAAGGATGTCTCGGCAGTACAGGCTCTGCACCAATGCACGGCGACAGTACACAAACTGGCAGGTTGAAGGTTTAATGAGCGCATTCTCAACCAGCCAGGAATCGCGACATGGCACGTAAAGCCTTTGAACACTTCGAAGCCGTTTCCGCTGTAGTACCCGGCGAGGGTGGCTACCACGCCGCTATCGCTGTCAAAGCGCTGGGTGGTGCCGGCGCCCCGCGTTTCCACAAGGTGCTGGAAAACCAGACCTACAAGACCGCCCATGAAGCCGACGAAGCCGCCGCCAAAGAGCTGACCCGCCTCAAGGACGTCAAGGAAAACACCGACCTGCTCTGGTAGTGATCAACGCGTTGGACGGTGCATCTTGAACAGCGCCTCAGGTCCCAGCTGGAAATAATCCGCCGGCCCGCCGCCGCGCAGAATCGGTTCTGCCGCGGCGGTGTCGTATATCCCGTCCTTCAACAGCCATTTGGCGATATGCACGGCGACCACTTCGCCGAGAATCAGCCATGTCGGCACCACATTGCCGTCCGCCCGTTGCAACTGGATGATCTGCGTGACCTTGCATTCGAAGGACACCGGGCTCTCGGCCACCCGTGGCACCTGAATGACCTTTGAGGCAACGGTTGTCAGCCCGGCCAGTTCGAACTCATTGACCTCAGGCCCGACGGGCGCGCAGCTCTGGTTCATCTGTTCGGCCAGTGGCCGGGTCGCCAGGTTCCAGACGAATTCACCGGTCTGCTCGATGTTGTTCAGGCTGTCTTTGCGCCCGACGCTGGCAAAACCGATGATCGGCGGGATGTAGTTGAAGGCGTTGAAGAAGCTGTAGGGCGCCAGGTTCAAGTGGCCCTCGGCATTCTGGGAGGAGATCCAGCCAATGGGCCGCGGACCGACGATGGCGTTGAACGGATCGTGGGGCAGGCCGTGGCCGTTGGCGGGTTCGTAGAAATGGATGTCATCGGACATGGGAAACTCTCGAGAGCGTGCGGTAGCCGCCATGGTGCAAGGGCGCGGGGTTTATTTCCAGTCGGACTTGCGTTGAAGCTGTCGTTCCTCCAACCCTGCCAAAGCCCGGCGCAGACCGGGCGGTGGACAGGCGCGCCGCCTCAATCGATAGCGTCTGCGCTGCCGGTTTTGTCGACGTCATCAGCAACGGCAACGGTGACGCTTTTATCGGTGCCATTGACGCCGGACAGAAAAATTCGGATTACGGGTGGCAGGCGGGCTTTCCTGATAGACCCAGGCGTTCCCTTCGCGAGCAAGCTCGCTCGCACATTGGATTGCATTCCTTTCAGAGGATGCGCTCATCCTGTAGGCGTGAGCCTGCTCGCGATGGGGCCATGGCAGTCACCGTTGCAGTGACTGCCAGACGCCTGTCAGTCGGTAACGATCCGCGAATGCTTGCGGGTGTCTTTCATGGTCACATACACCAGCAAGGACACAGCGATACACGCCGTAACGTACCAGTAGTAACCGGTCTCCATACCAATGCTCTTGAACCACAGCGCGATGTATTCAGCGGTGCCGCCGAAGATCGAGACGGTCAGCGCGTACGGCAGGCCGACGCCCAGGGCGCGGATTTCGGTCGGGAACAGTTCGGCTTTCACCACCGCGTTGATCGAGGTGTAGCCGCTGACAATGATCAGCGCCGCCATGATCAGGAAGAACGCGCCCCACCAGGTGGTGATGGTGTGCAGGGTGGTGAGGATCGGCACGGTGAACAGTGTGCCCAAAACGCCGAAAGCAATCAGGATCGGCCGGCGACCGATTTTATCCGACAGACCGCCGATGATCGGTTGCAGGCACATGAACAGGAACAGCGTAGCGGCGGAAATGGTGGTGGAGTCGGAGATGCTCATGCCGACGGTGTTCACCAGGTATTTCTGCATGTAAGTGGTGTAGGTGTAGAACGCCAGGGTACCGCCCATGGTCAGGCCGACCACGGTCATCAGTTCTTTCGGATGGCGCATCAAGGTGCGCATGGCGCTTTCCTTGGCTTTTTCCTTCTTGGTGAAAGACTCGGTTTCTTCCATGCCGCGACGCAGGTACAGCGCGACCACGGCACACAGGGCGCCGATGGCGAACGGAATGCGCCAGCCCCAGGCATACAGCTCTTCGGTGGTCAGCAGTTGCTGCAGCACGATCAGCACCGCCAGGGCGATGAGCTGGCCGGAGATCAGGGTCACGTACTGGAAGCTGGAGTAGAAACCGCGACGCTCCTTGGTCGCCATCTCGCTGAGATAGGTCGCCGAGGTGCCGTACTCGCCGCCGACCGACAGGCCTTGCAGCAAACGCGCGAAGACCAGCAGGATCGGCGCGCCGATGCCGATGATTTCATAGCCAGGGCTCAGGGCGATCAGCAGCGAGCCGAAGCACATCAGGTAGACCGAGGCCATCAAGGCTTTCTTGCGCCCGACCTTGTCGGCGTACAGGCCCATCAGCCAGCCACCAATCGGGCGCATCAGGAAGCCCACGGCAAAAATCGCCGCGGTGTTGAGCAGTTGCGCAGTGGTGTCGCCCTTGGGGAAGAAGGTCTTGGCGAAGTACAGGGAAAACGCGGCGTAGACGTACCAGTCGTACCACTCGACCATGTTGCCCACGGAACCGCTGAAGATGGATTTGATGCGGCTGGAGGTGGTTCGTGCTTTTGCCGGCGCAGCGACCGACCCACCTGGCAGGGTACTGGAGTTATCCATTGAAGGATCCTTCATTTAATTGTTTTTGTGGAGCGCGGTGAAGCGCAGCCTGCAGGGGCTATAGCAGGAGGTGTGCCAAGGGGGAGAGGGCCGGTTTAGAGGGGGTTGGATGGTTGAGTAGGCGGAATTCCGCTTATGTTTCGTTGGCTGTGAGCGGAAAACTGCTGATGGATTCGTGAATTTACAGAGCCTGCTCTGGCCTCATCGCTGGCAAGCCAGCTCCCACAGTGTCCGTGTGGAACACAAGGTTTGTTATGCGGCGCGGTACCTGTAGGAGCTGGCAAGCCAGCTCCCACAGTGTCCGTGTCGAACACAAAGTTTGTTATACGGCGCGGTACCTGGAGCTGGCTTGCCAGCGAAAGGGCCAGTGCAGACGCTAAAGAAACATTTCCCGCACAAGACCATGCCGCTGCATCTTTTCATTAAACGTGCGCCGCGGCAGTTGCAGTTCTTCAAGCACCGCCTTCACATCGCCCTTGTGCCGGGTCAAGGCCGCGCGAAGGCATTGGGCTTCGAACGCTTCCTGCTGCGCCGCCAGGGACTGCCCAGGCTCGATGCCCGCCGGAACCGGCTCGCCCAGCCCCAACACCTGGCGCTCGGCCACGTTCGCCAGTTCGCGCACGTTACCCGGCCAGTCGTGCCTCAGCAGATGACTCAATTGCGCACCGCTCAATGGCGCAAAGCCGCGACCCAAACGCTCGGCGGCACTGCGGGCGAACGCGTCGAACAGCAAAGGAATGTCCTCCCGGCGCTCGCGCAGCGGTGGCAAACGCAACTCGGCGACGTTCAAGCGATACGCCAGGTCCTCGCGAAAGCGCCCGGCCCGGGCTTCTTCGAGCAGGTCCGGTTTGGTCGCGGCAATGATGCGCAAATCCACGCGGATGCTCTGGTTCGAGCCCAGCCGCTCAAGCTTCTGTTCCTGCAACACCCGCAGCAACTTCACTTGCTGGGCCAGGGGCATGCTTTCGATTTCATCGAGAAACAGCGTGCCGCCGTCGGCGTATTCCAGCTTGCCGATCCGTTTGCCCTGGGCGCCGGTGAAGGCGCCGCTCTCATGGCCGAACAGTTCCGCTTCGAACAGTTGCTCGGGGATGGCCGCGCAGTTGAGCGCGACAAAGGGTTTACCCGCCCGAGGGCCGAAGTCGTGCAGGCAGCGGGCAACCAGTTCCTTGCCGCTGCCGGTTTCACCACGGATCAGCACATTGACCGGCAACGCGGCCAGGTCCAGCACCTGCCGACGTAAGGTCTGCAAACCCCGGGACACACCGAGCAGCGTGGCATCGAGTTTGGCGCGGTTGTCCGCCTGCTCGTGCAGCGCTCGGTTTTCCAGGACCAGACGGCGCTTGTCGAGGGCGCGACGTAGACTGCCGAGCAGGGTTTCGGGGCTGAAGGGCTTTTCGAGGAAGTCGTAGGCGCCGTCGCGCATTGCGTCAACGGCCATGGGCACGTCGCCGTGACCGGTGAGCAAAATCACCGGCAGATCGGCATCGCGACGCTGCACTTCAGCCAGCAGCTCCAAGCCAGTCATGCCGGGCATGCGCACGTCGCTGAGAATTACCCCGGGGTAATGCCCCGGCAATTGCGCCAGGCACTCGTCGGCGCGGCTGAACAACTGCACCTCGAATCCCGACAGGCTCAGCCACTGTTCGACGGCGCTGCGGATGCTGCTTTCGTCGTCGACCACCATCACCGAATTCAGCATGGCTCGGTCACCTCCACATCGATCGGCAAAGTCAGGGTAAACACCGCACCGTTGCCGTGATTGTCAGCGCTCAAGCGACCGCCGGATTCGTGCACGATGGCGAAGGAGACGGCCAGGCCGATGCCCAGGCCATCACCCACCGGTTTGGTGGTGAAGAACGGATCGAACACTTTCCCCAAGTGTTCTTCGGCAATGCCGCTGCCGTTGTCGATGACGCTCAGGTGCCACAGGTGATCATTGGCTTGCAGGCGGATTTCCAGGCGTTTGCAGGGCTTGTCCTGCATTGCATCCAAGGCGTTACGCAGCAAATTGATCAGCACCTGCTCCAGACGAATTGCATCGCCGCGGACCCAGGCCGGGCGCGACAGGTGCAGCACAGTGCTGACCTGTTCATCGCGCAATCGGGTGTCGAGCATGTGCAGCGACTGATCCACCACGGCCGCCAGGTCCAGGCGTTCGCGCAAGCCGCTGGGGCTTTTGCGTGCGAAGGTTTTCAGGTGGCCGGTGAGGGCGGCCATGCGCGTGAGCATGTCATCCACCGGTTTGAGCGCCTTGTAGGCGTCGTCGATGCGTCCGTGATCGAGCAACAGCCTGAGGGTGGCGAGTTGCATGCGCTGGGCGGTCAGCGGCTGATTGATTTCGTGGGCCAAAGCGGCGGACATTTGCCCCAGCGCCGCGAGCTTGGCCGATTGCACCAGGCCTTCCTGGGCCGTGCGCAGGTCGCGGGTGCGTTCTTCTACCAGTTGCTCAAGTTCTTCACGGCTGCGCTGGCGCATCTTTGCCAGGCGCCAGCGCTGGTTGAGAAACAGCAGCAGGAACACCAGGGTCAACCACAATCCGGCGGCGGCGATCGCGGCGTTGCGGCTGTCTTCGAAAGCGACCTGCGGACGGCGCAGCAGGTGCAGGGTCCAGCCTTCGGTGGTCAACGGCAGGGATTCCCACAGGTAATCCGCGTTGCCGTCCGGGCCCTCGACCTGCGCCAGCGTGCTGTTGGCGTCGAAGTGACGCAGGGACTGGAACGCCAGCGGTGTCAGCGTCTGCTTGTCGTACTGGCGGGTGCGTTTGAGTTCGGCGTGATCGCTGTCGCTCAACGGCTTGAGCAGGCGATAGCGCCAGCCCGGTTGATTGGCGATGAAGATGATCCCGCGCGCGTCGCTGACCAGCAGGGTGTCGCTGCCCTGGCTCCATTCCCGCTCCAGTTCGGGAAACTCCAGTTTCACCACCATGGCGCCGAGGAACTGCTCGTTATCATCGTTGACTGCGCTGGAGAGGAAGTAACCGGGAATCCCGCTGGTCACGCCCACGGCATAGAAGCGCCCGGTGCCCTGGGTGCGGGTCTGGCTGAAGTAAGGGCGAAAGCCGTAGTTGTGGCCGACATAGCTACTGGGCAGGCGCCAGTTGCTGGCGGCAATGGCCAGGCCGTTGCGGTCGAGCAGTTCGAGGGTCGAGGATTCGGCGGCGCCGTTGATCTTTTCCAGTTTGCGATTCAGCGCATCCTGCTGCTCGGGGCTTACCGGTCCCTTGAGCGCCGATCGCAGTTCCGGATCCAGAGCGAGCACGGCGGGCAGGGCGCGGTAGCGTTCGATCAGGGTATGCAGGGAGTTGGCATAAAGCCCCAGTTGCTGATTGGCACGGGCCGCGTCTTCGACCATCGACTGGCGCACGGAATGGCGCATGGCCAGGGTGGCGGCGAGGGTGGCGCCGGCGATGATCAATAGGGTGTAGAGCGCCAGGCGCAGGGGGCGGGAGGTCGGGAGCATGCTGTCGGAACAAGGCTGAAATGAGGAACGCACCATAGCATGAGCAGTGATTGCGACCTATCCGCACCCATAGCGGCCAATCGTTTGTCGATGGCAGTTACGGATTTATTTCCAGGAATTCGAATTCCCCAGATTGATGTATCGACCCAGCGGCATCTTGGATTCCATTAGTTCGTTAAATGATTGACTTCCCTCTTTTTGGCCGTATTTTATTTCATTGGAATGAACGATAATATTTTTTATTTCGTTGTCATGACGCATGACAACATCTGTCCAGACAGAAGGTCCTACTAACTTCGACATGATGTTTGTTCTGTCGTCGGGGTTCTTCTCGAGAATGGCTTGTCCGATGTACCCATTGTTTTTTGAGTAGGTGCCAGTGGCGACCAATTTAGAGTATCTTGAAACCATTTCCTCCATTACGTCGTTTAAAACCGGATTGTGCTTATGGGAGGCGATCACACTGTTGGGAATTACATTGCTGGCGGTGAGCCATCCAAGAGGATTATTGACCGGTTCATGCAGGATGAGCTCATTCGGTTCTGCCATTAATGACGTGTCGCCCATTCGCTGCTGTCCGTTCTCGTTTTTGCTTACGAAAACATCATCGACGTCGGAGTACATCCCTCCGAGCTGGCTTAAAATGAAGGGCTTTAGTGTGTCGGCTGTAAAGGCGAGGTTTCTGGGGTCTCCCAACCTGAAATCGTTATACAGTGTTGCTAGGTCGGTTTTCTGGAAATCAGCGAACAGCTTACTTTCTCTCAGGTAGGTAATACTATTGACATTTAGTTTATTTAATATGCTCGCGTAGTTGTTTTTGGTTGCTGTCTCGATGTACAAGTGCACTTTATAGCCGCTGGCCTGTTTTACGGTGTTGTTGATGTTGTCTATATGAGCTGCGAGTAGCTCTGGTGCTTCGCCTATCCATATCATGTGAATGTCTTTGTTGATTTTTTCTTTTTTCTGTCCCGTTGGGTCGACATATGAAACAGGATTGTTACCGACCATTCGATATTGATTAAGCCCGTCTATATTTTCCGCCGGGTCTGGATTTATCCACCGTCCTAGCCATGCTGCGTAATAGCGGGCGCCATAGTAGTAGAGCCCGCTGGCATCCTGTTCTTTGCCCGAATACCGAATGGTCTTGTAATCGGCATCGACCTTTGAACGGGCAGCCCACCAGGCCGTGCCTCCGTAGGGGTAGTAACCTTCGTGGCTGATGATGGCAGCCCCTTGGTCGAGTTCCAGGCAACTGGAGCCCAAATGATCATCGACGCTGTAACGCAATTGACAGTTATCGATATTGTTCGGTGGCTCATTGAGCCAGTACAGGCACCGTACACTGCCGCGGGCCAGTTGCACGTGAAGGACCTGAAGCGCTTCGCGCCCATCGACGGTGCGCATTTCCAGCCCCGGGAGATAGTGGACAACCTCCTGACTGCTCAAAGTGTGGGTCTGTCGGTTGCTGAACTTGGCTACCCGCTCTCCCGCAGCATTGTAGCGATACCATTCGCCATCGTTGACGCCGCTTGCGCGCACGACGGTGGTGATGCCTTGTAGTTGATTACGTGCATCCCAAGTCATGGGTTGGGCACCCGACGCCAGGTATTGCAGGTTGCCGTTCGCATCAAAGTGCCGGCTGAAATCGGGCGCACCTTCATCCTCGTTCCAAGGCAAGGCACGGTTGCTTTGCGGGTCAACGTACATCTGGCGACTGAACGGATTTTTATCACTTTCATGGCGCAACATCGTCCGGTTGCCACCGTTGTCGTACTCGTAGTATTCGCTGTAGGTGACCAATAGACCGGGATCGATGGGGCTGGGGAAGTGGAGTTCTGGTAAACCGGGGCTTTGCCCGGCCCTCGCAGTTTCACGACCCTTGGCACTGGTCAGTTGGTAGAGGCTGTCGTAGGTGTAAGTGTTCTCGGCTGCCACGCGTTGATTGTCGAAGTAGCTGTCCGCTTGCGTGTGATCCACCAGGCGCAGGATGTTGCCGCACGGATCGTACTGGTAACTCAGATCCTGCAATCGCTGGCGTGTCGAGGTGGTCGCGGTCAGGCGTTCCAGTCGGCCATTTTCAGGTTGGTAGCTGGCGGTGCTGGTGACGTTGTTGCCGGCAAGTTGAGTCAGTAATTGTCCTGCGGCGTTGTAGTCAGCAGCCTTGAGCAATGGCTTTGATGCCTCGCCCTTGAGTGTAAGGTCGATGCGTTGCAGTTGCCCGGCGTGGTCGAAGTGGAACTGTTGTCGATGACGACCGGCATCAGTGAATTCCAGCGTTTCACCTGACGGGCCGAATCGATACTCGGTGGTATAGCCTTCGCCCGGTTGCAGCAAGAGGTCGCGATCAGCTTCGGTCGCAGGCCAGTTGGCTGACAGATCCGCTTGATCCGGCAGGAAACGCCGTGTCTGGCGGATCAATCCGCCATTCAGGGCAACGTGGTTGAACCACAACGTACCGGCCGAATCGTCCTGGCGGATCAGGCTGCCGCACTGGTTACGCTTGGCGAATTCAGGCGAATTGTCGGCATAGGTCAGGCGCTCGATAGTGCGTAACTCCGTGCCCAAGACAGACTCCTGTAGGGCGACGGGTCGGCGTAGTTCGTCGTACTCGCTCTGCCAATGACTGCCTCGGCCATCCCACTGTTCGAGTACTTGTCCGGTTTCGTCTGCCAAAGTCAGGCGCCATCCAGCATCGATGCTATCGGTCATCAGTGCAGTGCCCGACAGGCTGTAACATGTGATCTGGTTGGGTCGGGAAATTGCGGAAAAAAACCGTGGATCGCGCTCAGCCACCCGCCGCCCGGCAGCGTCATGTTGCAGAGTGGTAATTCGCGCAGCGGGCTTGTCAGACGCTACCGTGCGCAGATAAGCCACGTGCCGTAACACGATGGCACGAGCGTCTATAGCAGCCAGTGCCGGCGTTTGGCGATGGAGACAAGAGCACATGGAAGTGTCCAGAGGCAGAGATTGCATCGAGTGCACTTAACTTATCATTGCTGGTTGGCGCTGTGACCTGTCATATCTGACAGGCCGCCAGGATATTTTTATAATGTAGTTACTGCTTGGATTTACTGCTGCTTACCTTTCACAGGACACAAAAAAACCGGCTTGTCGTTACCAACAGGCCGGTTTGTTCAAAGCGTTGTGTCGGTGCTTACTGCACTTCTACCGCCAGGCTTTCACTGATCTTTTTCTGCCAGATGGCAGGACCGGTGATGTGTACGGACTCGCCCTTGCTGTCGACGGCAACGGTGACCGGCATGTCTTGGACGTCGAACTCGTAGATCGCTTCCATGCCCAGTTCGGCGAACGCCACCACGCGGGATTTCTTGATTGCTTGCGCCACCAGGTAAGCCGCGCCACCGACCGCCATCAGGTACACGGCCTTGTTGTCCTTGATCGCTTCGATCGCGGTAGGGCCGCGCTCGGACTTGCCGATCATGCCCAGCAGGCCGGTTTGCTCGAGGATCTGACGGGTGAACTTGTCCATCCGCGTCGCGGTGGTCGGGCCAGCCGGGCCAACCACTTCTTCACGCACCGGATCAACCGGGCCGACGTAGTAGATGAAGCGACCCTTGAGGTCCACTGGCAGGGATTCGCCCTTGTTCAGCATCTCGACCATGCGCTTGTGCGCAGCGTCGCGGCCGGTAAGCATCTTGCCGTTGAGCAGAACGGTTTCGCCCGGCTTCCAGCTCTGTACGTCTTCTGGCGTCAGGGTGTCGAGGTTGACGCGGCGAGCCGACGGACCGGCTTCCCAGACGATTTCCGG
>Ga0160472_100466_pt1 | contig 28572 bp, 31 predicted proteins | sample HID1973M_E11MG_FD_108267 | JGI IMG/M metagenome (GOLD analysis project Ga0160472, IMG submission 108267) | Enriched mosquito-associated microbial communities from UW Madison campus, WI, USA - HID1973M_E11 MG | ecosystem: Host-associated > Arthropoda: Insects > Digestive system > Unclassified ... | reverse complement strand
CGGAGCCGATCGGGAACATCCCGCCCGCCGAAGCCGAGGCAAACTTCTACGCCGAACTGGAAACTGAAGACATCGCCGCGTAACTAACGAAAATCACCCTCCGGCAAACCCGGCGCGGTTTAGTTCCTAGTATCCCTTTCCTGAGAGACGGCGGGCTTACCAAAGATTGCAGGGACACAGAGGCGATGTTGTCCGCCGCGTGATCCTGATGTGGCCCCCGTCAATCTGGATGGCACGAACCGATCTGCCAAAAGGATTAACCTAGAAACCGAGCAAGGGGTCTTGCGACAATCGCATCAATAGACTGAGCCTTCGTTACACCTCTGGTCGTCTTGCGGCGGCCACGGCGGGCATAACGAAACCAATGCCCCACACGGCAGACAGAACGATATGGTAGACCCTGTCACTCTATCTCATCGGACCGCCGGATCAATTCGTTCTCCCTTCCAGAAAGCCCCCAGCTTACCGGGCTGACCGCGATCCCAGACGCACATTCGAAGCCAACGCCATGGCAGGGCTGTCACTCCAGTCGGGCTACGCCCTCATTCCGTCTCGGCCCCAGCACGCGCCTCAACCTGATCGGCGCGGAATCTCACCTTGTTTGCCGCGCCGATGGGATCACGCGCTATCATCGAATTCATAGGCGGGATCGTACGATCCCGGACCGTCGGCAATGCGCCAGCCTGGTGGAGGCGCGACCGGCACCTCGCGCGGCATGGCGGTGAAAGACGCCCTATCAACAACCCGTAACATCGGTCATTGACACGTTTGTTCTAAGAATGAATATGTTCGGAACAAATGATCCGGACCCTTGCATGACCATCACCGATCTCTGGCAGCATCTGGAACTCCGTCATGCAGACCTGTCGCCGCGACTGCGCGAGGCGGCGATCTGGATCCGCGAAAATCCGGCCGATGTGGCGCTGCACGGCCTCAGACGCACCGCGCGCGAGGCGGCGCTGTCGCCCGGCACGCTTCTGCGGCTGGTCCAGAGCCTTGGCTTTGCGGGCTGGGAGGAGTTTCAGGCCCTGCACCGCGACTGGCTGACCGAGAGCAATGGCGCGATCTATTCGGGCCGCGCCTCCGACACGCTGGCCGCGCAGGAGCCGAGCGACCTCGTTTCCCGCATCGCCGAGGCCGAGGTCGCGAATGTGCTGTCAGGCCTGCGCGAGGACCAGCGCGGCAGAATGCTGGAGGCGGCGGCTATTCTGGCCGACAGCCCGACGGTGGCGGTGCTGGGTCTGCGCAGCTGTCACGCGGTGGCCTTCGCCATGCATTACAGCCTGTCGCTGTTTCGCGAGAATACCCGGCTTGTGGGCGCGGGAAGCGGGATGATGCTTGATGACCTGTGCAGCCTGCGGGCGGGGGACGTGCTGGTCTCGATTTCTGTTGCGCCCTTCAGCCGCGAGACGATTGCCGCCACGCGCCATGCCCGTGATGCCGGGATCGGCGTGATCGGGCTGACCGATGCGCCGCTGGGGCCGCTGGCGCGGTTGGCGGACATCACGCTGACCGCGACGAATGGCGGGCCGGCGCATATCGCCTCGATCAGCGGCCTGATGGTGCTGTCGCAATGCCTGTCCAGCCTCGCCCTGACCCGTCGGGGCGAGGCGGGGCTGGCCGCCCTGCGTCGGCGCGAGGCAACCTTCGCCGCCCGTTCGGCCTTTCTTCCGTTGGAGACCTGAGATGACCCTTGCCACCCTGCCGAACCAGAGCCGCATCCTGCATCGCGATCCGTCGCGTATCCTGCCCGTGGCCGTGGGCGGCGACGGGCCTTTCGTGATCGACAGCACCGGGCGGCGCTATCTGGATGCCTCGGGGGGCGCCGCGGTTTCGTGCCTCGGGCACAGCGAGGGGCGCGTGGTGTCGGCGATCAAGGCGCAGCTTGACCGGTTGCCCTATGCGCATACCAACTTTTTCACCACCTCGCCGGCCGAGGAACTGGCCGACTTCCTCGTCTCGCGCGCGCCCGAGGGGCTGGAGCATGTCTATTTCCTGTCAGGTGGCTCCGAGGCGAACGAGACGGCGCTGAAACTGGCGCGGCAGTATTTCTGGGAAAAGGGCGAAACCGGCCGCAGCCGCTTTATCGCGCGGCAGCAAAGCTATCACGGCAATACGCTGGGCGCCCTGTCGGCGGGCGGCAATGCCGGGCGGCGCGCGGTCTATGAGCCGATCCTGCTGCCCGTCAGCCATATCCCGCCCTGCTTCGACTATCGCCACCGGGCCGAGGGCGAAACCCCGGAAGCCTACGGCCTGCGCGCCGCCAACGAGCTGGAGGCCGAGATCCTGCGCCTTGGCCCGGAAACCGTGATTGCCTTCATCGCCGAGACGGTGGGCGGCGCGACCTGTGGCGCGATCACCCCGGCACCGGGCTATTTCCGTCGCATCCGCGAGATCTGCGACAAATACGGCGTGCTGCTGATCCTTGACGAGGTGATGTGCGGCATGGGCCGCACAGGCACGCTGAACGCCTGCGAGCAGGAGGGCGTCGCGCCCGACCTTCTGACCTGCGCCAAGGGCCTCGGCGCAGGTTATCAGCCGATCGGCGCCTGCCTGATGTCGGGCGAGATCTATGACACGATCACCGGTGGTTCGGGCAGCTTCCAGCACGGCTTCACCTATATCGGCCATGCCACCGCCTGCGCCGGCGCGCTGGCGGTGCAGAAGGTGATCGAAGAGGATGGCCTGCTGGCACGCTGCCGCGAGATGGGGTCCGCGCTGGAGGCGGCGCTGCACGACCGTTTCGGCGCGCATCCATATGTGGGCGACATCCGTGGCCGGGGCCTGTTTCGCGCCATCGAACTGGTCGAGGATCGTGCCACGAAGCGCAGCTTTGCCCCGGGGCTGAAGCTGCATTCCCGGATCCGCGCCGAAAGCATGGCGCGGGACCTGATGGTCTATCCGGGCGGCGGCACCGCCGATGGTATAGCGGGCGATCATGTGCTGATGGCGCCCTCCTACATCATCGACGCGGGGCATGTCGAAATGATCGCGGACCGGCTGCTGGCGGCGGTGGATGCGGCCCTCGCTTCGGCCGGAGTGGGCCGATGACCTTGCCCTTCGCCATTGCCGTCGCACCGAACGGCGCGCGCCGCACCAAGGCGGATCATCCGCGCCTGCCGCTGACCGTGGCGGAAATGGTGCGCGAGGCATGCGCCGCGCAGGAGGCCGGGGCGGCCATGCTGCATCTGCATGTGCGCGACGCGACAGGCCGCCATGTTCTGGATGCCGGGCTTTACCGCGAGGCGCTGGCGGCGCTCCGCCGCGAGTTGGGCGAGCGGATGGTGATGCAGGTCACGACCGAAGCCGTCGGGCGCTACGGCCCGGCCGAGCAGATCGCGCTGGTCCGCGCGCTCTGGCCCGAATCCGTCAGCCTTGCGCTGCGCGAACTGTTTGCCGAAGGCGAAGACGAGGCCGCCCCCGCCGCGCTGATCCGCGACATGGAGGAGCGCGGGACGCTTTGGCAGCTGATCCTCTATGATGCTGCCGATCTGGCGCGGATGGAGGTCTTGCAGTCGCGCGGGCTGCTGCCTGACGGGCCTCTGGCGGTGCTGCCGGTGCTGGGGCGCTATTCGGGCACCGGGGCCGACGAGGCCGAATTCGCGGCCTTTCTGGAGGCGGGCATCGCACGCCATGCCTTCATGCTCTGCGCCTTCGGCCCGGAGGAGGCGCGCTTCATGGGGTTGTCGGCCCTGCGGGGCGGACATGCCCGCGTGGGTTTCGAGAACAACCTGAGCTTGCCAAACGGCGGTATCGCCCCCAACAATGCCGCGCTGGTGGCGGCCTGCGCAGAGGCGGCAGCGGCCTCGGGCCGGGTGCTGGCGGGCGCGGCCGATCTGCGACGGATCTGGCGCAAGCCCGCGCCCATGCCCGCAGAGGCGGGCCAATAAACAACTCATAAACCGCGCCCGCAGTGGCGCTTCAACAAGGAGAGTGCAATGAACTTCAGAAACTCGGTCTTCGGACTTGGCCTTGCCATGCTGGCGGGCAGCATCTCGCTGCCGGCCATGGCGCAGCAGACCTTCATCACCGTGGGCACCGGTGGCGTCACCGGCGTCTACTATGCGGCGGGCGGCGCGATCTGCCGTCTGGTCAACAAGGACCGCGCGACCCACGGGCTGCGCTGCTCGGTCGAATCCACCGGCGGATCGGCCTATAACGCCAATGCGATCAAGGCGGGCGAGCTGGACTTCGGCATGGCCCAGTCCGACGTGCAATACAACGCCCTGAAGGGCGAAGGCGCCTTTGCCGAAGGCGGCGCGAATGACAAGCTGCGCGCGGTCTTCTCGCTGCATCCCGAGCCCTTCACCGTGCTGGCCCATCCCGATTCCGGCGTGGCCGCCTTCGAGGATTTCAAGGGCAAGCGCTTCAACGTGGGCAATCCGGGTTCGGGCACCCGCGCTTCGGCCGAGGTGCTGCTGGGCGCGCTTGGCTGGACCATGGCCGATTTCTCGCTGGCCTCCGAGCTGAAGGCTGATGAGCACGGCCCGGCGCTTTGTGACGGCAAGATCGACGGCTTCTTCTATGGCGTCGGCCACCCTTCGGCCAACATCCAGGATCCGACCACGACCTGCGGCGCCAAGCTGATCCCGCTGACGGGAGAGGCGGTCGACGGGCTGGTCGCGAAGTTCCCCTATTATGCCAAGGCCACCATTCCGGGCGGGCTCTACAACGCCAACCCCGATGATGTGGAAACCTTCGGCGTGCTGGCAACCTTTGTCGTTTCGGCCGACACGCCCGAGGATACTGTCTACAATGTCGTCAAGGCGGTCTTCGACAACTTCGACGAATTCAAGGCCCTGCACCCGGCTCTGGGTGGCCTGACACCCGAAAAGATGGTGGCCGACGGGCTTTCGGCGCCGCTGCATCCGGGCGCGGCGAAATACTACAAGGAAAAGGGCTGGATTCAGTAATCTGGCCGGTCAAGCCTGAAGACGACCTCTGCGCGGGGGCACCTCTTGTCCTCCGCGCAGAGGAATTTCGGACGCAAGACAATTCTGCCCCCGTCAGAGGGGCCAAGCGACAGGGAACATGACATGAGCAGCGCGACCGGACCCGATACCGCCGCCCCCGATACAGCCGCTCTGGAGCAACTGGTGGCCGAGGCCGATACCGGAGGGCGCAACCCGATCGGCCTTGCGGCGAAGATCCTGACGGTCGTGGCCGTCGTCTGGTCGCTGTTCCAGCTCTGGATCGCCTCGCCGCTGCCGTTCACGCTGGGGATCGGCGTGCTGAACGATACCGAGACCCGGGCGATCCATCTGGGCTTCGCGATGTTTCTGGCCTTTACCGCCTATCCGGCGCTGAAATCCTCGCCCCGCGACCGGATTCCGGTGCAGGACTGGATCATGGCCTTGGTCGGGGCCTTCTGCGGCGCCTATCTGTTTCTGTTCTATGATCAGCTTGCCACCCGGCCGGGCCAGCCGACCCAGTTCGACATCCTGTCGGGCATCGCGGGCTTTGTCCTGCTGCTCGAGGCGACGCGCCGCGCGCTGGGGCTGCCGATGGTCGTCGTGGCGCTGGTTTTCACCGCCTACAGCTTCGGCGGCCAATACATGCCCGAGGTGATCCAGCATCGCGGTGCCTCGCTGGCAAAATTCGTCAATCACCAGTGGCTGACGACCGAGGGCGTCTTCGGCATCGCGCTTGGCGTCTCGTCGAGCTTCGTTTTCCTCTTCGTGCTGTTCGGCACGCTGCTCGACAAGGTCGGCGCCGGCAACTGGATGATGCAGATTTCGGTCGCGTTGCTGGGGCATCTGCGTGGCGGGCCGGCCAAGGTGGCGGTGGTCTCCTCGGCGTTGAACGGCGTCGTCTCGGGGTCTTCGGTGTCGAACGTCGTCTCGGGCGGGATCTTCACCATTCCGCTGATGAAGCGCACGGGGCTTTCGGGCGTGAAGGCCGGCGCGATCGAGGCAGCCTCCTCGATCAATGGCCAGATCATGCCACCGGTCATGGGGGCGGCTGCCTTCCTGATGGTGGAATATGTCGGCATTCCCTATAACCAGATCGTCAAGCATGCGCTGTTGCCGGCAATCTTCTCGTATATCGCGCTGCTCTACATCGTGCACCTCGAGGCGCTGAAGATCGGCTCCCGCCCCATCCCCGGTCAGGTGATGGAGCGCAGGCGTCGCCTGATCCGCTGGGGGCTGGGCCTCTCGGGCACCATCACCGTCGTCTGCCTGCTGTATTGGGGCATTCTGGCGATCAAGGCGATTGCCGGGGCGCAGGCCGGAGTTTGGCTGATGCTGGCGGGGCTGGGGCTTTACCTTCTGGCGGTGGCTTTGTCCTCGCGCCACCCCGATCTGGAGATCGAGGATCCGAACGCCCCGATCCTGCAACTGCCGTTGGCCTGGGAGGTGACGCGGACCGGCCTCGATTTCCTGATCCCCATCGTCGTGCTGCTCTGGTGCCTGATGGTCGAGATGATGTCGCCGGGCCTGTCGGCCTTCTACGCGACGATTTCGGTGATCGTCATCACCGCCACGCGCAAGGCGCTGATGGGACTGTTCCGCGGTGCGGGCGCCGGCGCCGGGCTGAAGACCGGGCTGATCGACCTGTGGGACGGTCTGGCGCTTGGCGCGCGCAACATGATCGGGATCGGCGTCGCCACCGCCACGGCGGGCATCGTCGTCGGCACCATCACCCTGACCGGCCTTGGCCTGATGATGACCGAGTTCGTCGAATTGATCTCGGGCGGCAATGTCTTCGTGATGCTGATCATGGTGGCGGCGATCAGCCTCGTGCTGGGCCTCGGCATTCCGACGACGGCGAATTACATCCTGGTCTCGTCGCTGATGGCGCCGGTGGTGGTCAGCCTCGCCTCGCAGGCGGGTATGTCGGTCCCGCTGATCGCGGTGCATATGTTCGTGTTCTATTTCGGGATCATGGCCGATATCACCCCACCTGTCGGGCTGGCGGGCTTTGCCGCCGCCGCCATCTCGCGCGAGGATCCGATCAAGACCTCGTTCCAGGGGGCGATCTATGCGCTGCGCACCGCGATCCTGCCCTTTGTCTTCATCTTCAATCCGGCGATGCTGCTGATCGACGTGCATGACTGGGTCGAGACGGCCTGGATGTGCTTTACCGCGCTGGTGGCGATCCTTCTGTTCTCGGCCGCGACGATGAACTGGTTCGTGACGAAAAGCCGGATCTGGGAATCTGTTGCGCTGCTGATCATCTGCTTCACGCTGTTCCGCCCCGACTGGTGGATGAACCAGATTTCCGAACCCTATGAATTGCGCCCGGCGTCGGAGTTCACCGAGCTTCTGGAGGCGGCCCCCGTCGGCACGCAGTTCCGCTTTGTGGTCGAGGGCTTCGATCTGATGGGCGACGAGGTGCGCAAGACCGTTAACCTGCGCACAAATGTGGCGGGCGCCGCCGAGCGGCTGGCCGATAACGGGCTGGAGATCGTGCAGCTGGGCGACGGATTGATGACGGGACAGGTGCGCTTCGGCTCTTACGCCGCACGGATGGGGCTCGAGCCGGGCTTTGACGTGGCCGGGGTTCTGGTCCGCGCGGCGCAACCCTCGGTGCTGTGGCCGACACTCGGTGCGCTTTTGCTGACGGCCGGAATCGCAGCGCTGCAATGGCGCCGCCGTCCGCAGCGGAAGGCTGTGTCCAGCATCTAGGCTGGAAGGGCGCGGTCCCGGTGACGGGGCCGCCAAATTTTCCGTCGCGAACCGCTGGCGGCATCAGGGTTCGGGCTGCGACGGATCAACCCTCAGCGGGCAAAAGTCGGGCAGGTTCTCGCAGCGGACCCGGCGCAGGAAGCGGCGGAGCGCCATGGTGCCCACGCCGGTCGTCCCGAAGTTGGTCGAGGCGGGTATGGCCGCAAGCTGGTGGTCGAGGAGTTGGCCCTCCAGATCCGTCATGGGCGCTTACCGCGTTACTGGGAGCCGTTCTGCCGGGATCAGACCGGGCGACTTGCCGCCCGCTGGCCGCGATTGATGACCGTATCCGCGCATGCAGGGTCGCGGCATTATAATCACGTCTTATTTTGTCGTGAAATTTGAGACTGTCCGTGGTATCGTGACCTCTCCCGCAGCTTGTGCTGCCAACCTGGGAGGACGTCAGATGACCAGCGACCTGAAACGCACACTGCGCCGCGCACTGATCGAAGAACGTCAGAAACTCAAGGGTGCGGTGGGTGTGTTGCAAGACAGCGAGGGCGCAAAAGCCGATTGATAGGGCGCTTTGAAGTCTTGGACGGCGGGGCACGAACCCCGCCGTTTTTCGATCGGGCTGATCCTGCACGGTCGGCACGATGGACGCAAACCTGACCTGCACCCTGCAATCCCGACTGCTGACATTGGCCGTCTTTTCGACACCCCCGACGAAGTGCTGCTTGCACTGGCCAGTCAACTGTCATTCTGCCGGCGATACACAGGGACAGCGGAGAGGCGCAGACCAAGCACCGCCACCACCTTCAGCACCGTGCTGAACTCTGGATTGCTCTTCCCGCTCAAGGCGCGGTAGAGGCTTTCGCGCGATAACCCGGCATCGTCAGCGATCTGCTTCATGCCCCTGGCGCCTGCGACCACGCCCAACGCATCCGCGATGAAGGTAATCCTCCCCGTTTTAACGGGGTCTGGCCGTAGAATTCACGCAGCCATTTGTAGTTTCTCGCCGATGCCCATGTTGGGTCGCTCATTGTTGTAAGTGCATAGCCAGTCGGTTGCGATGCTTTGTGCCTCCGCGATGGTTTCGAAGATGTAGAGGTCCAGCCATTCGTGGCGGACGGTTCGGTTGTATCGCTCGACATAGGCGTTCTGCTGCGGCTTGTCGGGCTGGATATGGATCAGGGCGATGCTGTGCTTCGCGGCCCAGATCGCCAGTGTCGCACTGATGTATTCGGGGCCGTTGCCACCCTGATGGCCGTGGGCTTGCCGCGCCACTCGATGATCTGGTTGAGCGCTCGCACGACGCGTTCTGCGGGCAGCGAGAAGTCGACTTCGATACCCAGACCCTCGCGGTTGAAATCATCCAGAACGTTCAGCAGCCGGAACTGGCGACCATCGGCCAGACGGTCCGCCATGAAGTCCATGGATCAGACAAGATTTGGCGCGTCCGGAACGGTGAGCAGGCCGAGCGCATTCTGACCGCGGCTTACAAAGTGAGAAGGGAGCTCGAATTTCTCCGCAGCCCCATGATCGCCGCCCATGAAATGGCTGCCGCACAGGACAGCCTAAGGGCAAATGGCGAATGGGAGCGCATCGATGAGGCTGATCAGCATAAGGCGGGTATAGCTCAAGCCTACTACAATCAACTGAATCATTCGGTGGACGCCCGTAAGACTCTCGAAGAATGTCAGCCGATGGCTAAAGCGTTGTTCGGCGAAACGCTAGAGTCCGCTCTCGAGTTGCTTAACCGCCAATTCCACACTGTTCGTGTTTATGTGGATGCCCAGTACCGTGGCGGGGGAGATGCGAAGTTTCAGGAGGAAATCAATCACGCCATCTGGCAGGGCTGGCCATCGGAGGACGAGAACAAGATAGACAAGACCATTCGGGGTAAGATGAAGATCATCGAAGATACCTGCCTTCCTGTCCTGCGTGCCGAACCTAAAGCCTGAAGGCGTCGCAGAGAGGTAATAGCATCGAACCCCACACTTACACGGGGTCAGCGTTTCTGTAACCACCGCGGCTTGAATGAGTGCTATTGTGCGACGGTAGAAGTCACAAGGAGGGAGCCATGTTGTTCTGGATACTTGTTGGAAAAGTGATCACTTATAGCTTCTTCGCAATCATCATCTTATGGTTTACCGGCCACCTTACCTTTTTGCAGGCGATTTTATGTTTCGCTGGTTGGGTTGTCGCAAATCATCTCTTTGCTTACTTTTTGCGAAGATCAAACCGGCGCTTGCTTTATGGTCACAAGCCCGACTTAACACCCCCAGCCGATTAGACAGGCTCAGGCGGGCTTATTGGCTCTCATCGTCAAACGTGCGGAGCCAGCGAATCCAAGAGGTGCCGATGCTCACATAGTTTATTGCCATGTCTAGAGGCGGGTGCGTTGGTTCCTCGGTCCCAGGTTCATGCCGATAGAAGTGCGCGCCATCGATCCAATCTGACAGTTGCGCCAGTTGCTTATGAGCGACATAGATCGCGGGCTTCTGCCCATCGAACTTCTGATCGATGCGAGGCTTCAGATGCTTGTTCAACTCGCCCGCACTCAGTTGGTATGCGGCCGGGAAGATCAGGCGAAACAGACCTTCGGCAGCAAAGAACGTGCTTCGCAATGCATGCTTCGCGTCCGAGGGAACTTCATCAAGCGCAGCGTAGGCTTCATCAAGCGCGGTACGCACAGCCTCGTAGCGAGCGGATGCAAGACTTGAGACAGCGGTGATGCGGTTTTGCTCGAAAGCGACATCCGTTTGGAAATGAACCCCGCCGAGATCGTCAACCGAATACCTCACCCTCTCCTCTGCGAAAATACGGCGCACCTCAGTTAGAAACTTTGCCTTGACTACTCGCGCGACGTGATGTGCGACCACCGTCACCGCATCAAGCGCATCGCGAAGCTTCATCTTATCGAGAGCATCCGGCCAGTAGAACTCATAGCTGGAGTTTGTAAGTTGAAGGTTCGTGCCCAATTCTCTATTGAGTTCGAGCGCGAGACTGCTCCGGTGGCCGTTGTCTGACCACGCACCAAAAAGTGCATAACCCAACCTGCGGCGCATACGCTCACTGTCAGGAAGAAGTTCTGGTTGGGTGAGGTAGATTTGAGAGAACCGCTTCCCTAGCGGGCGGGGGTCGTCCGGCATCGTGCGCTCCTTCCTTGAAATGCAAGTGAGCCGATCCCGTCAACGATTGCAAGGAGGTCTCAGCTACTCGGTCCTTCTGGCGGCTGATTGCCCATAGCAATAAGCAGGAGGATCGCGAGGATCGGAGAGAAGAACAGGCTGATCAGGACCCAGACGCCGGGCCGTCTGTTGCGATTGGTCGCCATCTGCGCTGGAACAACGAAATAAAACCATATCGTCAACGCCACTGCGGCTATGACGAACACTGTGCCGATGAGATCGCTCATTCCGCTCCAACACCCTAAACCTGTTTTCAGCACGCTAGCCGTCCCATCGGAAAGAGCAAGGGCTGCTGACGTCCCCACGGAGGCCAGCAATGGTCTCCTTCTGATTGACTTCCCTTCCTCGGGCGGACTTTCTCTCCCTATCCAAGACCTGATCAACCTCAAGTCGCGTCCAGATAGACTGGAGAACCTCATAAGGGGGATTATCGGGCAAAGTCTCGGTATGATTGACCGACAGCGCAAACCATCAATCTCGCCGGGACCGATGTTTTTCGAACGAGTTTGATGATCATTTCGAGATATCGAGTGCCGCTCTCTGCTGCGTTTCTAGGGGGGTCGCCTGTTTCCGGGGAGGGGAGGATAGGGAAGGGACGCAATCGCCCCCTGCGACGATTGTGTGCGCCCTGCGAGCGTCCTGATCGCGGATATCCCCCTGATCCTTGCGCGGATATCCCGTTTTCTCCCTCCGCGAATTAAATCGTGAGTTGGTCTTAATTAATCATTGGAGTTCCTAATAGGATTGCGGGATGATCCTAATAAGGGATCGACCGGAAAGGGGATCAAATGATCACCTACACCACGCAACAATTCGCTGATGATTTCGGGGTGGAGCATCATTTCGTATTGAAACTGATGCTCGAACAACCGGATTGGGATCAGCATTTCTTTCTCGACGGGAAATACCGCCTCCCGTGGACTCCACCGGGTGCTTACCAGATGGACAGGGAGGGGTTTCTTCTCCTGTCCCGGCATTTCCGAAATGTCGACCTGCGGGAGGTCATTCTGTCGGAGTTCACCTGCCACAGAGGAGAAGTTGATGGCAACCACCGTGCAGGCGGTCATCTCAGAATCGGAACGGCAAGAGTTGAAGGAGAAGGCCAGCCAGCTTGGTTTAAGTGAATCCAAACTGGTCGGGCTCTATATCCGCAAGGGGATGGAAGGCGATGATACCTTGCGGCTTGCGAAGCTTGAGCGGCTTATCAAGCAGTTGAAGGAGGTCTTCGGTGACTAGCATCGCAAGGATCAGGCTGGAACTGGCCGCCGAGGGGTTCTGGTTGTCCAATGATCAGGTCCGCAGCTTGATCGCCATCGTCCGAAACCATCCCGAGATTTTGGCAAGTTGCTCCCCAGCAGCGCAGGCCCTCGACCCTTGTTGGTCGGGGGCTTCTTTTTCACGAGGACTTCCAGCAATGAACCAACCGCTTATTCGCGACGGAGTGCTTGTCGGCTCGATGTTCTCCGGCATGAGTTACGACCTGTCCAAGCTTAGCGCCGACCAGACCCATGCGGCGGTCGATCTGCAAAAGAAGGCCAGCGCGGGCAGTCGTTTGGGCGCTGATGACGTGCGGATGCTGATGAAGCTCAGGAAGGCCGCACAGGTCGAGGAAGCCGACCCGCTGGAACGGCTGGCTAGCCTCGTCAAGCAGTTCAAGGAGGTCATGCGGTGATCCCCGAATCAATCCTTCGCAAACTGCGGGACATGAGCGCAGAGGAAGCGTCGCAGTTGGCCCAGCGTATGAACGTGCAGCCTTGGCTGATCGAGACCTGGGCGTGTGGCGCTTACATCAGTGACCGGATGTTGCATCGCCTCGAACGCGCGTTGGAGGATCGCCATGCTGCTTAAGGGCTGGGCCTCGAAGCCAAATCTCGACCTCTACCGGCATATAGTTGCCGCGGGTGCTTTCACGGATTCCATCAGGCGCAAAGGGCTGTCCGGTCCGAAAGCCGTCAAGCTGCTGGTCGGGCATGAGAACTACAAACCAGCCGGGGCCATCACCACGCTGGAACAGCGCCAGCAGGGCTTATGGATCGAGGCCGACCTTAATGAGAAGATCAGCTACGCCCGCGACATGGCCGAGGCGATCCGCTCCAACAAAGGCTTTTCCTTCTCCGTGGGCTTCTATGTCCTTGATGCCGATGTCGCCAAAGATCGCAGAGGGGAGGAATACCTGCTGATCACCAAGGGCGAATTGCTGGAAGTGTCCATCGTGATTGAGCCGGCCAATCCCGAAGCCGTAATGACCGAACTGGAGGAGGATCAATGACGCCGGATAAAGCCCTGCTCTTGTTGAAGCGGCAGACGCCAGACCAGCGAAAGGCCATGATGTTCGCGTTGCGCCTTTCCACACTGACGGTGGACCGGATTCTTGCGGGCAAGGAGGAAGTGCCGGAGTCGATCCTGCTTTGGCTGGCCGGGCGATATGTGATGACCGCCGATTCAGACGGCTATGTGCTTCTCCCTCCGCGCGAGCAGACGGTGACGCCGATGAACGCATGTCCCGCACCGGCCAAGTTCAGAGGACATGTCGATCGCGATCCGAAGCCCGGCCTACGGATGCCCAAGCCCGCACCAGCCCCCACGGCGGCCATCGGGATCAAGACGGAGGCTCCCAAGCCGAGGACCCTAGCAACTCCAATGAAAGGTTTCTGGCGATGAACTGCCGTCCGCCCTGCAAACCGAAAGAGCCGGTTCCGCTGCCTGATCCGCCTCCGGTGCAGAGGCCACAACCGGAGGAGTAAGCGATGGCGACGAGTTTCGTTGAGCAGGCCACCCTGCGGATCAATGACCAGTCTTCCAAGACGCTGCGCAATATCAACCAGCAGCTTGATAAGTTGTTCGCCACGACGAACAAGCGCAAGCAGCCGATATTCGATGAGCGCAATCTGAATAACGCAGAACGGACGCTGCGCCGGTTGCTTGATGACGTGAACCGCCTTAACCGGCAGGGCAATAGCGATCCGTTTGATGGGGTAGAGAAGGGCGCAAGACAGGCCCGCAATCAGACCCGAATGATGGGCGATGACATCAAGCGCATCGCCAATACGCGCCTCCGCGTCAATTTGACTTGGGAAGGCGCGCTTGCCAACGCCCTCGGCGGCGCGGCAGCATCCATCGGGGCAGAGATTGCCCGTGGCTTCCGTCGCGAGATTGGACAGGTCGGCCAAGCGATAAACGCCGCTGAACGGACCGAACAGTATTACGGCATGGTCGGCACCGATCCGGTGATTACCGGATTGATCCGTGAGGCTGCCGATCGGGAAGCCACGCGCAATCCCCTGCTGACGGCTACCGACACGCTCAACATGCTGGCCGAGGTCGCCAAGAACAATCCCGAGCTTCTGGACACCCAGACGGAGGCCGGTGCTGTCGTAGCCGCCTTGAGCCGCAATTCCGCCGCTTTGATGGCCTCCGGTCGGACTCAGGATCAGGCCGCAAACGAAATCGCCTCTGCCTTCAAGATCGCGGAACAGCTTGGCAGGCCGGGCGATACCAGCGTCATCGACGCTTTGGTCAAAGGCTCGATCGCCGGCGGTGGTGACGTATCCCTGAACCAAATGCTGACCGCATCGCGTAACCTCGGCTCGTCCAAGACAGGACTGTCAAATGAGGCCCTGACCTTCCTCACCATGCAAGCCGACGAAATGGGCATCAAGGCCGGTTCCGGCTATCGCACCGTCACGTCCAACCTTCTCGGCACCGGGGCCACCAGCGCAGAGCGGATGGCCTTCCTTGAGCAACGCGGGCTGGCTGGCGGGGAGAATGTCAGTCTGCTGGCGCGTGATCCCCTGTCCTATGTCGATAAGGTCGCGAGAGCGATCAGCAAGGAAGGCGTGGATATCAACAACCCCGGCGACGTGGCGGAATACCTCTCGAAAGGTTTCACCCAGACGGGGGCCGAATGGCTTGCCCCAGCCATCACGCGGAGGGAAGAACTACGCCGGAATCTGGGCACGGCCCGCGATATCGATCTTGCCTATGCCGTCAACAATCCGACGACCGCACAGAGCTTTCAGGGCTTGGAGACGCAGTTCCAGCAGACGCTGGTTGAAGCCGTCAAGCCGCTTACCCCGCTTGTCCGAGGCGTCACCCAAGACCTGACCAGCGCCCTTCAAGCCGTAACTTCCGGGCAAGGCGGTGCCGCCGATTATACCAAGCTGGGCGTCACCACTCTCGGCGCGGGCATGATCTTCGGCGCACAAGCTCTGGTTGATCCAGCATCCCGGCCCCTTGGAGCCGCAGCCCTCGCCCTTACCTCCTCCGCGAGTGCATTGACGGCTTCAGCCACCGCCCTCACGGGGGCCGCCACCGTGCAAGCTGTTGGGGGTAAAGGAAGCTGGATTAAAGGCGCTTTCGCCGGGGGATTGTCCGCCTTGAGCAAAGGCAAGAGCTTCTTGGCTCCCCTCGCCATCTACGAACTGATGCGCCAGATGAAACAGCGGCGACCGGATCAGGTCGTTGACAACTTCAGCGACGAGCAACTGCCGAACGTCTATGACCGCTTCGTGCCACTGCCGGACAAGCCAATCCCCGTCATCCCCGTTCCATCGCCCGGCGTAAGCCCGCTGGGAAGCTTCCTAGACCCCGCCAAGGCCACCGAGGAATCCGAGCGCCGCCGGGCGGTCTGGAACATCAACAGGTCCGTGCCCGATGACATGTTCGGCTTGCTGGACCAGTCCGCCAGCGCCCTTGAGCAAGCCTTCCAAACCGGATCGATGGACCTTGGCGCGACCTTCCAAACCGGAGGCCAAGACCTGAGCCAAGGAATTGCCAGTGGTGGGACGGACGCAGGTATCAGCATCGGCAATTCGATCCGCGAAGCCGGGGCATGGGTCGCGGACACCTTGAGAGGCGCCATCCCGACCAGCATCGCCGTTCGGTCTGATCAGACGATCGGGCTGGGACCAGCTTTGGACACCGGAAGGCAGATGCCAAGTGAATGAACTATACGCCCCTCTGGAAGATCACGCCCGAGGAGGAAACGAAGTCCTCTATCTGACGTGGCAGGACTTCTTTGAGCGGGCCAAGCTCTATTTCCAATGGGTGAAGGCCAATCCGATCATCGTGGAGAAGCCGCAGTCTGGAAGGCTAGTCCGCTATCAGGTTCCGCGAGCGATGACGCTGACTGGCCTTCGTGCCTACACGGGCGACGTTCTGCATTGCGAGCATCTCGCTCCCGGCGTTCAACTAGCGGTCGATCTGATGAACGAATGGAATTTGACGCTCGGCCTCGCCGAAGTCCTCAATCCCATGCTGATTGCCAGGACGATGGGCCTGCCCGACAAGATCGATGTCATCCAGCCGGGCGCTAAAGACCCGGAAGTGCAGGTCGAGGTCATGCCGTGGAAACGCTGAGGCATCTTGTCTGGATCGATCCGAGGAGGAAGCAAGCTGCCCCCGCGCGGATCAACATCAGGCTGATCGTCATCCCTCAAGGATTCTTCCTCCGCGATGATGGGGTGATTCAACCATCCGCGCCAATGATGGAACCGATGATGGAACCAAGTGAAAATCAGGTCTAAGTGATTGATTTTTCAAGCCAAGTGGCGGAGGGGATGGGATTGACGTCGAAAGTTCTCAATATTCGCGCCAAGGCCACAACGCTTAGCTGTGCGCTTGCGCGGACATCGGGCCGTCTGACCAGCCGACGGAAGAGACTTCGCAGTCGCGCGCTAACCTGACAATGTGGGTGCTCAGTCGCCGCTCCGTCGAAGGATATCTCCGAGCCCGCGGCATCAGGGCGATGGCGCGGGCCAAGACCGACTTTAGGTCACCAACCGATCTGCCAATGCATCAATGGCATAGAGGTACCCGCGATATCCCAGTCCGGCGACGACACCGGTCGCAACTTTGGATAGCAGCGATCCGTGACTAAAGATCTCGCGCTTATGCACGTTCGAAAGATGCACTTCGATGACCGGCTGTTGCAGGATCTTCAGGCTGTCCGCGATTGCCGCGGACGAGGACGCCCAAGCGCCGGGATTTATGATCGCGCATGCCCCGATTTCGCGGGCATGATGGATCCAGTCGATCATCTGCCCTTCATGGTTGGTTTGACCGAACAATTCGACCGACATGCCGCGGTCGCTGGCGCGTTTGCGGCACGCTGTCTCGATTTCCGCAAGGGTCGTGCTGCCATAGATTTCTGGCTCCCTGACACCAAGAAGATTCAGGGACGGACCATTGAGAACGACAAGGGGAGGTGTCATGCGAACACTTACTCCTGCGCCAGTGCGATCGGCTGAAGCAACTCGTTCGAGGCATAGCGAACCAGCGCACCATTCTTGTCCGTTTCTGCCCAGATCCGTTTCCATTCCTCATCCGCGATGAAGGCTCCCCATTTCTCGGTTCGTTCTTCCAGGCTTTCCCACTCCAGCATGTAGATGAACTGGTCGTTGGCGTCGCCGACCACGATGGTCCAGGCGCCAATCGTCTTGATTCCAAGGCGATTGTAGATGCGAAGATTGTGCTCGGTGAACCGTTTGGCGACCAGGCCGACTTGTTTCGGCGCGGCATGATAGACACGACGTTCGTGGATCATTTTATTTCTCCGTTTCTTGCGAGAGGAAGTTCACTGGATGGCGGTATCCGCGCGGCGTTCGGACGTGGCCCGATGCTTGCGGCACCATTTCGGAAGGGTTATCTCGCGGCCCGCCATGATCCCGTCCTTGCGGAATATGAGGATGAGCAACATGCTGAGCGCGAGGATCATCTCTTGTGATCCCGGAGGGATCGCCAGTTCGATCGAGCCTAGCGAAATGCCCGCCTCGGCACGACGAAAGATCTCAATCACGACGCTGAGGAGGGTCACCCCGACAACGGTTCCTGCCAAGCTACGCATACCGCCGACGACGATCATTGCCACGATCAGGAAGGTATGGCTGAGGAAGAACGAATTGATTGACACAGTCCCTGTGGAATGCGCGAAGAGGATGCCCGCAAAGCCCGCGATCACACCGGAAATAGTGAAGGCAATCACCCGTGGCCAATAGAGCGAGATGCCCGAGGCTTGTGCGGCGACCTCGTCTTCCCGGGTCGCCCGCAGCTTGAGGCCCCATGCCGAGATCTGGAAGAGGTAGGCCACGACGATCGCCGCGATCGCTGCGACGAGAGCGACCTGCAGATTGACATAGACCGGCAAGCCAACGATCGTCGAATTGCCCATCGTGACCGAAGTCCAGTTCGAATAGACCGTGTTGACGATGAACAGCAGCGCCAGCGTCGCGATGGAGGCGCTGAGGCTCGCCAGGCGCATCAGGACCAATCCCGAGACGAAGGCGACCGCGCCGGCGAGCGCCACAGAGGTCAGAGCCGAATTCAGGAGCGGATAGGTTTCGTCCTTCAGGAATGGCGGAAGCCCCGGCATGGTGATCGGCTTCAACATCGCGCAGCAGGTCTGCCACGTCGTCGCGTAGGCGGCGATTGCCACGAAGGACATGTGACCGAACGAAACAATTCCCGAATTTCCCGAGAAAACATAGAGTCCGACCGCGAAGACAAGGCGGATCAATGCTTCGGTCGCGACCCGCATCGTTGATGCCGAGCCCAACAATTCGATGATGGCGAACCCTGCGATGAGCAACAGGATCAGGGAAAGACCCGGAAATGAGCTTTTAAGGAGTTTCATCACACCCGCTCCTTGGCTCCGCCCGTCACGAACAGGCCTTGGGGCCGGACAAGCAGGATGATTATGACAATTGCGAAGACGACGGCGTCGCGGAAGGGTCTCACCTCGACCGGCAGATAGGCTTGAAGGAGGACGCTCAGGATGCCGACGATGTAGCCTCCGAGCACCGCACCCGGCAGAGAGCCGATGCCGCCGATGACCGTGGCGAAGAACGCGTAGACCGCCGGCATCAGCCCCATGCGCACGTCGAGGCTGCCCGTCTGGACGACAAAGAGGATCGAGATGGTACCGCCCAGAATGCCGCTGATGCCGAAGGCGATCGAGATCACCAGATTGGCGGGAACTCCCAGTAAGCGGGCCATTTCGAAGTTCTCCGAGGCGGCCCGGAGTTGCACCCCAAGTGAGGTCTTTTTGAGAAAGACGACCAGCACGACAAGCAGCGCCATGGCCACAACCATCGTGAGCAGTTGGATGCCTGGAATCCTCAACCCGAAAAGCTCGACTGCGCTGGTGAGTCCTTCGCCGATACTGACGGTCTTGGGGCGTCCACCATGCAGCATGAGGACAAGACTCTGGAGGAAATAGCTCACCGCGAAGGATGAGATGAGAAGCGTGGTCGTGTCCGTATTGCGCAGAGGACGAAAGGCCAGCCGCTCGGTGAGAAGTGCCAGGACCGTGACCGCCAGCAGGACGGCAGCAACCATCGGCACCCAATGCAGTGCGCCGAACATGAGTGCCGGAACCGCAGCGGTCGATGGCGCCACGAGCGAATACGCGCCGATGGTGATGTAGTCGGCCTGAGCGAAGTTGATGAGCCTCATCACGCCGAACACGAGACCGATGGCGAGTGCAACCAGGGCGTAGAGGCTGCCCAAGGCCAATGCGTCGATGGATACTTGCAAGAAATAGAGCATGGTCCTTTAGATCCTCGTGTTCTTGCGGGATGCGTCTTCCCCGAGATAGGCGCGCAGGACCACGGCATTGCTCCTGATCTCCTCGGGCCGGCCCTCAGCGAGACTCTTTCCGCCGTCGAGCACGTGCACACGGTCACAGACGCCCATGATGACCTGCATGTTGTGCTCGATCAGCAGGACCCCGCATTCGACCCGCTTCGGCAGGCCGGTGATGATTTCCATCAGGCTTTCACACTCTGCCTCGTTCATTCCGGAGGCAGGTTCGTCGAGCAGCAGGAACGATGGCCGCAGGGCCACCGCTCGGGCGATGCTTACGCGGCGCTCTGAACTGTAGGAGAGCGACGAAGCCTTTTGATCAGCCTGATCCACAAGGCTCATCCATCGCAGAATCTCGCGACCCTGTTCCGTTGCCTTAGCCTTGGAAAGACCGATCCCCAAGCCAGCAACTGTGAGGTTTTCAAGCACTGACAGATTACGGAAAAGGCGCGCCGCCTGGAAACTGCGACCAATTCCGGCCCGCGCCATCTTTGGCGCGCTCAGCTTCGAGACGTCTCTGCCGTCCAGGATCACAGCGCCGGGCTTTGGCCTTTGAAAGCCCGTCAAGACATTGACCATGGTCGTCTTGCCGGCGCCGTTGGGCCCGATCAGACCGAGGATGTCGCCAGTTGCCAGGGCGAGGTCGACTTCGCTCAAGGCGTGGATGCCGCCAAAGGAGACGTGGATATTCTTCGCTTCGAGGGTTTTTCTGTTTGATATGACCATGCGGGGCGGACCCTTAGTATGCGCAAGACGATGGTTTGCAGGAGATGTGCGATCTGCAGGGGGCGGATCGGCTGCTCTCCGCGGGATACCGGTGCGGGGGTGACTTCCGCTCCGGCCACAGGTTGAACCGAACGGCGACGTCCGGTTGTCGCACGGAGGGCTTTTACTGGCCGCTACGCAGCAGCAGGTTCAGGTCGGGAACGAACTCGTTTCGGAAGATCCCTTCGGGGCGGAATGCTCCGTTCTCGACCTTCGCGATCAGCTGCGGGCGCGAAACCTGAATATGAATTTCGTCGCTATAGGATGTCGGACCGCAGGTGATGGGCTCATCCTTGAATTGGTTCATGGTGGCGACGACAGCATCGGTTTCGACCGATTGAGCTTTTTCGATGGCTCGGGCCCATTGCTCGATCGTGCAATAGCCGAGCACCGAGAATTCGGTGGATGGGGCCTGCTCCCAACGCTTCTCGTAGGCCGAAAGGAACGCTCTGATTTCCTCGCGCGGATCCTCTTCTTTGATGGCCATGAGGGTAGGGACGTAGAAATCCTTCAGTCCGGGAACGCCACTCAGCCAGAAGTCACCGCTCATGCCCGTGTCGGCCAGAATTGGCATGTCCACGTCGGCAGCGCGAATCTGGCGCACGGCGATCGGGCCCTCAGGAAGCGAACTGCACATGAAGATGAAGTCCGGTTTTTGCTCCAGCGCCTTGATACGCGTGATCTGAACCGCGATCGTGGGGTCCTTGCCTTGGAAGGTGTCGCGGCCAGCCAAGGTGCCTCCTACGTTCTTCCAGGCAGCGTCGAAGCCGGCGCAAGAAGATTTGGTGGCCTCCATCGTCAGATCTTCGAGCATATAGGCGCTCTTGAGATTGAGCTTCTTGAAGGCGTATTCCGCCATAACGATGCCAGCCGCTTGCCCGGCGGTATGCGCCGAGAAAACGTTCGCCCCCACCCCCTGCACACCCATCTTGGGATCGCTGGCGCCGAATGAAATCGCGACTTTCTGGGCGTTCTGAGCAACGAAGGCCGCCGGCGAGCCCGTGTCATAGTCGCCCGAGACGATCACCACGTCGGCACCCCATTCCACCAGGCTCGAGGCCGAGTTGATCGCGAGCGTCGGATCGGTTTTCGTATCAATGACCTCGTATTCGATCTGGCGACCCAGCAATCCTCCGGCTGCGTTGATCTCCTCGATCTTCAGCCGCGCCGCATTATAGGGCTCCTCGTCATAGGCTGCCATCCAGCCGGAAAGCGCGATCGCGAAGCCGACCTTGATGGGATCGGCCTCCTGAGCCACCGCTGCGCCGGTTGCGACGCCAACCATTCCAAACCCTGCCACAAGGGCATTTTTCCAAGACCTTGTCATTTTCATTACCTCCCCTTCAGGACACGGAACCATGGGATACGTCCGTGTGGTGAATTCTGCTCCGCTCGGCCCCCCAGGCGGTCTAGCTCCGGTTCGGGCCCGACCAGGACGAAGGGGGCACGTCCGGCTCGCTCTTTTTGCGGCGGTCCGGTGGGACCAATCCGGCAGAGCGCGATGTTGCAGCGGCCCTTCTTCCGGAGTTGTTCTCGGATATTCACCGGAAACGACCGCTGGGAGGAAACAATAGGCCCAAAACGGACGACAAAAAGGTCCTGATCCAACGAAAACGATGGTACCAATTTTGGCGGCGGGGCAGGCGGACCCATCTGGGAATGGAATAGGGTGCGAATAGCCTGAAGGAGCGCGAGCGAAGGCTAAGACAGCCTGGGCTCCGCCGAACTGAAACTGGCCTTCGGTCGCCGATGCGCGCGTCTAGTCGAACCTGACGAGAACGGATGCGAGAGTTTCAAGGCTTTTCAGCATGGTGGTCTCGTCCAAGGCGGCATAGCCCATGAACAGGCCAGGCACCGGGGGGCCACTGTAATAGCGCGACAGCGGGATGACGTTCAGCCCATGCTGGTTCGCCGCGCGTGCGATGGCGACGTCGTCCATCGGGTGGCGGAACCGAAATGCCATCTGGATCCCCACATCGGAATCGAATGGCTCGAGCCATTTTCCTACCAGTTTCTCTGTCAATGTGATGAACCTTGCCCGTCTTTGCGCGTAAAGCCGTCGCGTTCGCCTCAGATGGCGGGCGAAATGTCCGCTGACGATGAAGTTGGTCAGAGTCGCCTGGACGGGCAATGGTGCCTGGCATCCGCTATAAAGCGCAACGCGCATGATCCGCCTTGCGATGGATTTCGGGAGAACGACGAAGCCTACCCTGATGGCCGGGAACATCGTCTTGGCAAAGGTTCCCACATAGATCGTGCGCCCGAAAGTGTCATTGCCCTGCATTGCGGGGACCGATCGACCATTCTGGCGGTATTCGCTGTCATAATCGTCCTCGATTATCCAAGACCCGAGCTTATGTGCGATCTCGAGAAGGCGTAGCCGCTGGTCGATGCGCATGGTCAGTCCCAGCGGATGTTGGGACGAAGGCGTAGTGTAAATGACCTTGGGCGTACCTTTGGGCAGTTCGGTAAGGTTCCAGCCGGACTCCGTGACGCGCCAAGGCCGCACATCGGCCCCGGATGCGCCAAAGACCAGGCGAGCATTGACGTAGCCCGGCTCCTCCATCCAGACAATATCGCCCTTGTCGACAAGCACCCTTGCAAGCAAATCGATACCAGCCTGCGCGCCGTTCGTGACGAGAACCTGATGCGGCTCGCACCTGACGCCCCGATATGCTTGCAGATACTTAGAGATGGCCTCCTGGAGGGGAGGATAGCCGAAAGGGTAATTGTAGTTCAGAAGTTCGACATTGCGGTGCAGTAGTTGGTTTCCAGCGATCCTGTTCCACGTCTTGAACGGAAAGACCGCCGTATCGGGTGTACTGGGACGCAGAAGGGCGGCTTTTGGTGCGAAATTGATGCGGCTGTCGGTTTCGAACACTGCCATGAGCGAAGAAAGGTTCGCCGCGGCATCGTCATCTTCCGCCTCCGAGGTTTCTTCCAGAAGATAGGGCAGTTCCGCGACAAAGGTCCGCGAGCCCTGCCGTGTTTCGACATACCCCTCGCTGTGCAGCTGTTCGTATACGCGCACCGCAGTGTTCCGCGAAATAGCGAGATTTTTTGCCAGTTCACGAGTTGCCGGCAATTTCGCGCCCGGCCCCAACACACCTCGCAGGATGAGGTCGCGCAGGGCCACGTAGATCTGCTTCTGGATGGGTTCCCTGCCATCTCTGTCGATCACGAAAGCGTCGATCGGCAGGCTGGAATCATCCAAAGTGGTCTTACTGTCTTGCATCAAACCGGACCTTTTAGACACCCAATCGGTGACGTAGTTTTCTTATCGCTTAGTACGACAGGAGCCTACCTCGTAAATTTCGGAAAAGAACATCGAGCCACTTCAGCCGAGGTCGGACGGTTCTCGCCTTCGAAACCAGCACAGAACGACGCGTCCTTCGCGTCACGTGCGCCAGCAGGTGAGGCTCGATTGAAACCACAAGAAAGCTGAATGAGATCAATATGAGCAACATGAGTTCAACCCAGCGAAAGAACATCGACTGGACCAAGGGCGCCGCTTATCTTGACGGCAGCTTCATGCCGATCAGCGAGGCTCGGGTTCCTTTGACTGACTGGGCGTACCGTCGGTCTGACGTTGTCTACGACGTTGTCAGCGTCTGGGACGGGCAATTCTTCCGCCTCGACGACCACATCGCGCGGTTCCGGCGGTCCATTCAGCGCTATCGCTTCTCGCCGCAGGAAACAGACCAGGAAATTCGCGAGATCCTGCACCGGATGGTGGCCATGTCCGGCCTCAGAAGCGCGTATGTCGCGATGGATTGCCTTCGTGGGCAGGCTCCTCTTGGAATGCGCACTCCTTCGAAAGCACGGAATTACATCGCATGCTATGCCGCCCCGTTCACGAGCCTCGTGCCGGACGAACATCTGCAGCGCGGTCTCCAGCTCGCGATTTCGTCGATCCCTCGGATTCCCCATGAATCTGTCGATGCGACGGCGAAAAACTTCCACTGGGGCGATATGAATATGGCGATGTTCGAGGCTGAAGACAGGGGAGCGGATTTTCCGGTTCTCTTGGATCTGAAGGGTAACCTGACGGAAGGCCCGGGCTTCAACGTCTTCATCGTGCGGGATGGCGTGGTGGCGACACCCGACTACAACATGCTGGAAGGGATCAGCCGCCGGACTGTTCTTGAGCTTTGCGCCGAGCTTGGCATCGATGTGCAGGTCCGCCCGATTTCCGCGGAGGAAGTGCGCGACGCCGACGAGATTTTTGTCACGTCAACCGCCGGAGGGGTGATTGGCGCGAGCCGTATCGACGGCCGCATCATGAACAACGATCGCCCGGGCCCCATCAGCGCCGAGCTTCGGACGACATATTGGGAGAAGCGGAAGAACGGCTGGCATACTGAACCGGTCAATTACGACGCAGCCTGAACTAATGGAGCGGAGAGTGAGGGGCGGGTGGATCGTCACCTCCCCCAGCTCTTCACTCTCCTGTCCGGCACAATGTTGCCGGTCAGTCCAACTGCAACGCAAACTATCCTGCTGTGGTAATCGTGACGATGAAAGACGAAATCAGAATCGAAAAGATCGATATTGCCGACTGTCAGTTGTCGCTCGACAAGCCTGTTCGGCTTGGAACGGTGGAAGTGCGGACACGCGATTACGTGTGTCTGCGGGTTCATACGAACACCGGACTCATCGGGCATGCGATCGGTTACAGGAGCGGAAGTCTGCTTTTCGAGAGCCTTGACGCTCTGGCGCCGCGTCTACTGGGACGGAGCCCGCTGATGAGGCAGGATATTGCGCATGCACTGGAAACCTCGTTCGTCCCCGCACGGGCCTCATATCTGCGCGCTGCGAGCCTGATCGACATTGCGCTTTGGGACATTACCGCAAAGCATGCGGGGCTGCCGCTTTACGTTCTGCTGGGCGGAGAGCGACGCAGCGTACCGGCTGTCCCGGTTGTGGGCTTTTCCTATGCCGACCGGCCGATCGAGCAAATCCTGGCCGAGATCGACCGCCACCGCGACGCGGGCGAGACCTTGGTCAAGGTCATGGTGAAGGGAAACGATGCTGTAGCGAACGGGCGCTATATCCAGGCGCTGAGCGCGCATGTCGGAATCACCGCATCTTTGGCAGTGGACGCCCATTGGTCATGGCGGACGCTGACCGAAGCAATCGACACCTGTCGCAGGATCGACGATTGTGGTCTTACCTTCATCGAAGATCCGTTTCTTCCGCAGCAATGGCGCCTGCTCGGAGAATTGCGGGGCAAGCTGCAGACACCGATCGCGGCAGGCGAGGATGTTCTCGATCCCTACAGCTATCTCGATCTCAGCAAGAACGTCGACATTCTGCGGGTAGACGCGACCAGCAGCGGGGGCATTACCGCTGCAATCAACGCGATTGCCGTGGCACAAACCTGCGGGCGCCAGGTTCTGCCTCACGTCTTTCCCTATCTGCACCTGCATCTGGCCGGTGCAAGACGGGCGGTGGCGGCAGTCGAGTACATTCCCGAACACACCGGGACGGACCCGGTGCGTGACCTTCTGCGGGACTTTCCCACCATTCGCGGCGGGTGTTTCCATGTCTCCGACGAGCCCGGAGCGGGCTGCCATCTTCAGTGGGAAAGTGTCGCGAAACATGCCGTTCGAACCTCGAGCGTTGAGCACCCGAACTAGAGACATCGTCGAAAGACAAATGAGGAAAAAATTGTGACACCGCATGTCGTGGACAAAACCGATCTCAAATATGAAATCTCGACGAAGGATCGTTTCGTCGCCAGCATTTCTCCGGGCGAGGATATCACCGTCGCATGCGAGATTGCCTATAATGGCGGTCTTGTTACGTCCTTGGACGCCGAGATCAAACCCGAGGATTTCCGGTACCCGTTCTTCAACCCGTTGACCGGGCCAATCGAGATCAAGGGAGCCAAGGTGGGTCAGGCCCTCTGTATTCACATCAAGGCTATGGAGCTGGAGGAGTTCGGTCTCACCGGCCTGGCGCCTCACAGCGGTCTGTTCCAGGAGTGGATTTTCGAGCGCCAGAAGCAGTTTCACCATTTCAAGCCAGTGCGCGTGGCCGACGGGGTTATCCACTGGAACGAAACATTGAAGATCCCGATTTCTCCGATGATCGGGGTCATTGGTGTCGCCCCCTCCTTCGGGAGCATCCTCAGTCTCGACAATGGCGAGCACGGTGGAAACATCGACGTCCAAGAGATGGGACCGGGCTCCACCGTGTATTTGCCGGTTAATGTCGACGGCGCCTTTCTCTTCCTCGGAGACTGCCACGCACGACAGGGCGACGGCGAGGTCTGCGGCATGGGCGCCATCGACATCGGCGCCCGCGTCACGTTCTCGGTCGATGTCATCGACCGGCCAGATCGCATGACGTGGCCGCGTTTCGAAACCGAGACCCATATCGGCACCGTTGGCCTCGGGCGTCCGCTGGAGGATGCGATGCGGGTTGCCTATCGTGAAATGATCTACTGGCTCGCCGATGAGCACGGCTTCTCGGAGGCGGACGCATACATGCTGTTGTCGACCGTCGCCGAGGGGCGCGCCACCCAGATCATGAATCCGAAATCGACGTTCATTTGTAAGGTCGAAAAGAGCCTTCTTCCCCGAAAGGGCGGCGAATGATCGCCCCTCTTCAGGATTGCCGTGATTGATTTGAATGGAGTACCTACCATGCTAGAAGTTCACCAGCTGGTCGCGGGATATGGCCGTCTTGTCGCGCTGAAGGGGATCGACATGACGGTTCGCGAGGGCGAGACTGTCTTCGTCGTGGGGCCAAATGGCGCGGGGAAATCAACGCTGCTCAAAACTGTGTCGGGATTGCTGACCGCGAGCGGCGGTCAGGTGACCTTCCGCGGCAACGCTCTTGATGGCCAGACTCCCGAACAGATTTGCCGCAGCGGACTTTCGCTGATCCCTGAAGGGCGGCACATCTTCAAGTCCCTGACAGTTGCCGAGAATCTGCGGGTGGGCCTGCTCATTCGTGGAGACTCCGCCAACGTGCAGCAGCAGGATCTTGAGGTCGTCTTGGACACCTTCCCAATCCTGCGCAAGCGCTATCAGGGTATCGCCGGATATCTTTCGGGCGGCGAGCAGCAGCAACTCGCCATCGCCAGAGCCATCCTGCAGCGTCCCTCGCTGCTGATGATCGACGAACCCTCGCTAGGTCTGGCGCCGCTGGTGATCGATCAGGTTTACGAAAACCTCAAGCGGCTGAACGAAAACGGCCTGACCCTCCTTATCGTGGAACAATCGACCGGGCGGATTATGAACCTTGCTTCGCGCATCTATGTCCTGCGAAACGGAAAAATCGTCCTTCACGGAACTCCGACAGAACTTTCTGACGGGAATCAGCTGGACACAGCCTATTTCGGTTTCTCTGACGATGCGGCGTGAAGTGCTATTCCATAGCCCCGAAAGCGGGGTTGATGGGCGAGTTCGATTTGCCAGGGATCATTGAGCGCCAGGGGAGAAAAGCAGCTCGCGGCCTATGCTGTCGCCATGGCGCTGGGCGCGGGACCGGAGCCGTTGCTCTCTGCGCATTTTTGTGAGCTGGCCGTCTCCGTTGCCACGACAACCTTTCAAGCTCGGTTAGCTGCAGGGAGTTCAGAGACCTTTCGGAGCGAAGAGGTGAGCTTACCCCGGTGTACGATCGGTGGTTGTTGATATCCTCGCCAGTTGGAAGGTCATCGTTACAGTGGAACGTCTGGCGGAGCCAGCTGCGAAACCGACGGGCCGAACGAATGACGTAGTGGGCGATATCCTCCGCCTAATCCAACGGTGGTAATCGAAGCTCGTAGCCGGTCGAGCACACGAGGATGAGATCGCGCACTACAGTTCTGCTGTCGGTTTTCCTCCCACAAAGATCCTGCCATCCACGCCTCCACTTTCGGTCCGTCCACCTGCAGGGTGACTTGGACCTCAGGATGGTTGGCGAAGAAGCTGCCTAGCATCGGGATAAGACATGATTGCAGGAAAATGCGGGGCAGGCGATAACCAGCGCACGATCCCGATTCTCTGCCCAAGTATGTCCGTCGCGGAGCGGTATCCGACGGCGCGTTGTTGAGGGCGATCCAGTACGCACGCCCCTAGCCAGTGTAGTTGACCCGGCGGTTGCGGAGCTCGAAAAGCGGACAGCCGACATGCTCCCCAAGGTTGCTGATCTGCCTGCTGGCCGCGCCTGCCGTCAGATTAAGCTCCTAGGCGGCGCGGGCGTACCATCTTTCGCCGTGGCAGACGCTGGTAAGCAAAGCGAGGCTGGTAGTGGCTGGGATCGGCGAGGCCCGACCTCACCGTGCCGATGTATGCGCCGCCGAGCCATTAGAGTGAACCGCGCCGGGTTTGCCGGAGGCTCCAACTCCTGAGTAAGGTGGAGCATCATGAGCAAGACAACGAGCAAGTTTTCTCCGGAAGTGCGTGAACGCGCGGTACGGTTGGTCCTGGACAATG
>Ga0160472_100465_pt1 | contig 28599 bp, 16 predicted proteins | sample HID1973M_E11MG_FD_108267 | JGI IMG/M metagenome (GOLD analysis project Ga0160472, IMG submission 108267) | Enriched mosquito-associated microbial communities from UW Madison campus, WI, USA - HID1973M_E11 MG | ecosystem: Host-associated > Arthropoda: Insects > Digestive system > Unclassified ... | reverse complement strand
TGAACTACTACAGCGCCCTGGATCGCGGCAACGAATCGGTGAACGACGGTGTCAACCTGCGTTTCCCCAGCGGCAGCGCCTTGCCCTGGGGTAACCGCGACTACGACGTCAACCTGGTGTTCGCCGACAAGGCCTGGGATGCGAGCGGTCAGCTGTGGTTCAACCCGTTCAACACCGACGGTTTCCTCGGTGACCAGGTGCTGGTCAACTGGCAATGGAAACCGACTCTGGACGTGCGCGCACGCAGCTATCGGTTCCGCATGCTCAACGGTTCGGTGTCGCGCTACTTCAAGCTGGCGCTGGTGCGGGAAATCAAGGGCAGCAGTGGCGAGTTCCAGGGCCCTAAAGGTTCGGGTGTGTCCTATTCCCGGGTGCCGTTCCACATGATCGCCAACGACGGCAATATCATGGAGCACAGCGTGCCGTTCGACGGCACCATGGACCTGGACGCCGACGGCGACAAACAGAACCACAACGCCATCCTGCCGACCCAGGGCATCGCCGAACGCTTCGACATCATCGTCAACTTCGCGAAAAACGGCATCAAGCCGGGGGACAAGATCTTCTTTGTCAACCTGCTGGCCCACGACGACGGCAAAGGCCCGAAAGAGCCGATCCCCCTCGCCGACGTGCTCTCCGAGAAGTACCTGGCGGTGATCAAGCAAGGCAGCAAAGGCCCGCAGTGGGACAAGGGTGATCCGGCGATCGGCAAGGTCCTGCAACTCAACGTCAAGGCCTACACCGGCCAGGACCTGGCCATGGACCCGGCGATGTACGAACCGGCCAAGCCCGGCAAGGCGGAAGGCCTGGTGATGATTCCGCTGAAAATCCACCGTGACAATGCCGCCGACAAGGCGCTACTGGCCCAGGCCCGCCATCGCACCTTCATCTTCGGCCGCGCCGACGGCACTGACGAAGCACCCTGGACGGTCAAGACCGATGGCGGCTTCGGCTTCCACATGGACCCACGGCGCCTGAACGCCGCGACCCAGTTGGCCAGCGGTCCCACTGATGCGGGCGCAGCCGGTTTCGGCACCCTGGAAGTGTGGAACATCAAGGCCGGCGGCAAGGGCTGGAGCCACCCGGTGCATGTGCACTTCGAGGAAGGGATCATCCTCAGCCGCGGCGGCAAGGCACCACCGGAATGGGAAAAATGGGCACGCAAGGACGTGTACCGCATCGGCTCGGAAAACGACGGCCTGGACAGCGTGGAAATGGCGATCAACTTCCGTGAATTCGCCGGGACCTACATGGAGCACTGTCACAACACCCAGCATGAGGACAACTCCATGCTGCTGCGGTGGGACATCGAGAAGCCCGGGCAATTCCAGTTGATGCCGACACCCTTGCCCAGCTGGGATGGCGTGCGCTACGTGAACTCCGCGGCGCTGCCAACCTTCCGTGCCGGCGACGGTAAAGGCCCACAAGTCAGCGTAAAAAATTGAACAGGGAGGGTGTCGACATGAACAGGCCAACATCGCGTTCGCGAGCCTGGGGCATGCATTGGGTGCTGATGCTGGTGACCGGCGTGCTGGCCAGCCAGCTGCTGGTTGCCAGCCAGGCGCCGTCGACGCCCGCACCTGTCGCCGAGCCGGCACCAACGGCCATCGCCGAATCCGCCACCCCCTGGGGTGGCGACTATTTCCCCAATACGCTGCTGACCGACCAGGACGGCAAGCAGCTGCGTTTTTTCGATGACCTGATCAAGGGCAAGGTGGTGGTGATCAACTTCATCTTCACCTCCTGCAGCGATTCATGCCCGCTGGAAACCGCGCGTCTGCGCCAAGTGCAAAAGCTGCTCGGTGACCGGGTCGGCAAGGACGTGTTTTTCTACTCCATCAGCATCGACCCCTTGAGCGATACCCCCGAAGTGCTCAAGGCCTATGCCCAGCGCTTCCAGGTCGGACCGGGCTGGAAATTCCTCACCGGCGAATTTGCCGATGTCACCGAGCTGCGACAGAAGCTCGGGCTGTTTATCGAAGGCGTCGACAACGGCCGCAGCAAGGACCACAACCTCAGCCTGATCGTCGGCAACCAGGAAACCGGGCGCTGGATGAAGGCCTCGCCTTTCGAGAACCCGTGGATCCTCGCCGACCAACTGGCCAACACCTTGCAGAACTGGAAGCAGGCCAGCGTCTCGGAAAGCTACGCCAATGCGCCGGAAATTCGCCCGCCGAGCAATGGCGAAGAACTATTTCGCACCCGCTGTGCCTCGTGCCACAGCCTCGGGCCGCTGGACGGGCAGGGCATCGGCTTGCGCAGCATTGGTCCGGACCTGATTGGCGTGACTCGTCAGCGCGACCCGGTGTGGCTCAACCGCTGGATTCGCGAGCCGGATCGCATGCTCGCGGAGAAGGACCCGATTGCCATGGAGATGTTCGAACGCTTCAACAAAATCCCGATGCCCAACCTGCGCATGGATGAGCATTCCGCGCAGTCGATCATCGAGTTCCTGCAGGCCGAAACCGAACGCCAGCATCCCACTGTGGCGCCCGTGGCCAGCGGCAAGGACGAGCCGGAGCATCACCACGCCGTCGCCTCGCCGAACGTGACTCAAGTTCAGTGAATAGTTGGAAAGTATCGAAATAGTTACCTTGGCCACTCATTCGCTATCAATGTTACCTACACTGTTCCGAAACGGGACTGACAAGGCTTGATTTCAAGGACGCGGGACCACCATGCAGATAGAACAAAAACAAGCACCTGCGCCGCTGACACCGGCCGCACAAGGCAAGGGTTGGCGCCCCCAGTTCAATCTGCTGCGCTGGTTTTCCCTGGGCAGCTTTTTCATCATCGCGGGCGTAGCGCTGGGGCTGGGCTACATCTCCACGCGCTTTGTGGTGGACGAAAGCATCGAGCGCGATTCGATGCTGACCGCGCAGTTCATCCATGCCATCGGTGAAGCGGAAATTCGCCACGCCGGGATTGCCCCAAACCGGACCATGGGCGAGATGCTCGACCCGCGCCTGGACCATGCCTATCCCGATGTCGGCCCGGTCTCTCGCGCTTCGGCGCGAGAAGAGTTCCTGGACCATGTCGAGCACCTGCCGGACATTCTGCTCGTGACCGTGTACGCCTTGGACCGCACCGTGGTCTGGTCGACCAATCCGGAACTGATCGGCGTGCGCATCGAAGACGACGATGAGCTGGACGAGTCTTTCGAGATGAAAGAACCGGTCTCCACCAGCTACCACGAAATCGATGAGGAGCGTCCCGAGCAGCGCCTGCTGCGCGAACCCGAATACCTGTTCATCGAGAATTACATTCCGATGTTCAACGCCGACAAGACCAAAGTGATTGCCATGGTCGAAATCTACAAGGAGCCGGTGGATCTGGTGGCACGTATCCAGCGCGGCTTCAAGGCGATCTGGCTGGCTACCCTGATCGGTGGCGCGGCAATCTACCTGGGGTTGTTCTGGATCGTGCGGCGCGCGGCAATGTTGCTGCAGAGTCAGCAGAAGCAGTTGATCGCCAACGAAACCTTTGTCGCCCTGGGCGAGATGTCCTCGGCGGTCGCCCACAGCCTGCGCAATCCGTTGGCGAATATCCGCTCCAGCGCTGAAATGGCCCAGGAAATCGGCAGCCATCCGGCGCAAAAAAACATCGGTGACATCATCAATCAGGTCGACCGCATGTCGCGCTGGGTTCGTGATCTGCTGGTATCGCTGCGACCGGTCAACGATGACTATGAAAATGTCGATCTGCTGCTGGCCATCGAGGACACCTTGAGTGCCTTCGAACCGTTGATCAGGCGTACCGGCGTCGAGGTGCGCTTCACACCGAAAAGCGTGCCACCGGTCGTCAGCCAGCAGGTGCTGTTGACGCAAATACTCAATAGCCTGTTCGCCAATGCGCTGGAAGCGATGCCCAAGGGCGGCGTGCTCACGATCGATCTGGAATCCCTGGCGCCCGGGCATCTGCGCATGGCCCTGACCGATACCGGCAAGGGCATGACCCGGCAGCAGCAGCAAATGGTCTTCAAACCGTTTTTCACCACCAAACAAGGCGGCCTGGGTGTCGGTCTGGCCCTGGTCAAAAGAATAATGGAGCGCTATGAAGGCTCGGTCGAACTGACCAGCCAGGAGCAGGAAGGAACCCGCGTATGTCTCAATTTCAAAGTGGCATCGGGAGGGGAAGATGGAGCACAGCATACTGCTGGTCGAGGATGACGAAATTCTGGCCGAGAATATCCAGACTTACCTGGAGCGCAAGGACTTCGAAGTGACCGTCTGCCACTCGGCCGAAGACGCACTGGAGCAACTGATTACCTTCGTGCCCGATGTCGTGCTGACCGACAACTCGTTGCCCGGCATGAGCGGTCACGACCTGATCCAGAAGCTGCGCATCAGCGCGCCGGATCTGAAGGTGATCATGATGACCGGCTACGGCAACGTCGAAGACGCCGTGGTGGCAATGAAAGAGGGGGCCTTTCATTACGTGACCAAGCCGGTGGCCTTGCCGGAGCTCAAGCTGCTGCTGGACAAGGCCCTGGCCACCGACCGCATGGAGCGCACCCTGTCGTTCTACCAGGAGCGCGAAGCGCAGAAGTCCGGGGTGCAGGCATTGATCGGCGAGTCGGAGCCGATGGCCTACCTCAAAGGCACCATCGCCCAGCTGCTCGACGCCGAGCGGCGCATGGCCAACAGCGATCTCCCGCCGGTGCTGGTCGAGGGCGAGACAGGTACCGGCAAGGAACTGGTGGCTCGCGCCTTGCACTTCGACGGTCCGCGCAGCAAAGGCCCGTTCATTGAATTCAACTGCGCCTCGATTCCGTCCAACCTGGTGGAGTCGGAACTGTTCGGCCACGAGAAGGGCGCCTTCACCGACGCCAAGGACCGTCGCCTGGGGCTGGTGGAAGCGGCCGATGGCGGCACGCTGTTTCTCGACGAAATCGGTGAAATGGACCTGCTGTTGCAGGCCAAGCTGCTGAAGTTGCTGGAAGACCGCACCATTCGCCGGGTCGGCTCGGTCAAGGAGCGCAAGGTCGACCTGCGGGTGATCAGCGCCACCAACTGCAACCTCGAACAGATGGTCCAGCAGGGCAAGTTCCGCCGCGACCTGTTTTTCCGCCTGCGCATCATTTCGATCAAGGTGCCGCGCCTGTACGCACGCGGTCCTGACATCCTGCTGCTGGCCCGGCATTTCCTGGCCACACACGGCAAGCGTTATGGCAAGCCGAACCTGCATTTCAGCGACCATGCCGAAGAACTGCTGCTCAGCTACAGCTGGCCGGGCAACGTGCGCGAGTTGCGCAACATGCTCGAGCAGACCGTGCTGCTGGCGCAAAGCGACACCATCGCCGCCCATCAGCTTAATGTCTGCCTGAGCCTGGTGGACGAGCCGCTGGTGCTGCAGGAAGTCCAGCAGCATCACGAGCCGCGTCCCTCCTACAACGGCAACGAGTCGATGAACCTGCCGGAAGTGGAGCGCGACATGGTGCGCAAGATGCTCGACAAGACCGACTGGAACGTCACCAAGTCGGCGCGCCTGCTGGGCCTGAGCCGCGACATGCTGCGCTACCGCATCGAGAAGCTCGGCCTGGCGCGTCCGGACAAGCGCCAGTGGTAAGCCTTACTGCAAGGTGGCCGGCTGGCGACCGCAGGCCATCATGCAGGAGGGGTCGGCGATTTCCTGGTTCACGTAGACACCGCGTTCCGGATCGTAGTAGCGGATGAACACGCGCACGGTGGCATCCGCCACGGTCGGCAAGCGTGAGTCGGAAAATACATGCTCGCTGGACACTGGCATGAAATCCCCGGGTTCGGTGGGTATGTAAGAGCCCGGCGGGATGATGTCCAACGAAGGCGGCGAGGGGTGGGCGAAGGGTTGGTCCGCACCGTAATAGTTGAACTCGCTGCTGTAGGTGTTGGTTTGCATCGGGCTGTCGTCCGCGTGGGCGCCCAGGGGGGCGGTCAGGCACAGGGCGAGCAGCAGCGTCAGATCGGTTTTTTTCATGGTGGCACCTGCGAAATCGGAGTTGGCGCATTTTCCCCAAGTCATTAACTATAGCGTTCCGGTAAGCGGTCGTCGGGGAGAGCACCCTGGACGTACTCCTGTGCTTGACGCTGTCGTGTTATTCATTATGATTAACTTTGAATCGTCTTGTTGAGGTGCGCAGAGCGCATTCAGATCGATCAGGAGCCGCCACCATGTCAACCGCCGTAAAAACCCGATCCGTCACCGCCCATGTTCCTGTGCAACTTGCCGAAAAGGTCGACTTGATGGCTGAGCGCCTTGAGCGTTCGAGGAACTGGATCGTCAAACAGGCGCTTTGTGCCTGGATAGACCAGGAAGAAGAGCGCAGCCGCCTTACCCGTGAAGCGTTGGCAGATGTGGACGCTGGCCGCGTGATCGATCACCAGGCCGTGCAGGCATGGGCAGATAGCCTCAGCACTGACAGTCCGCTGCCGGTACCGCGCTGATGGAGTTGAAGTGGACCAGCAAGGCGCTCTCTGACATTGCCCGACTTTACGAATTTCTGGCCGCTGTGAACCAACCTGCAGCCGCGAACACGATTCAACAACTCACGGCGGCACCCGTCACGTTGCTGACCAACCCGCGCATTGGCGAACGGCTAGAAGAGTTCGAACCAAGGGATGTGCGCAGAATCATCATTGGCCATTACGAGATGCGGTACGAGATACAAGGCTCCAACCTTTATCTGCTGCGCCTGTGGCATACACGTGAAAGTAGGTAATCGAAAGCTCGATTCTTGGATGATCAGTCAATTGGTCACCAACAACTCCGGTCCCAGATAATTATTGATCTGCTCAATATCATCATCACCCAGACTCCCCACCGATGACGCCAGGCGCAGGCGCGACATCAGGTAGCGCAACTTGGCCTCGAACAAATCGTGGCGCGCGACGAAGAGCAGTTCTTCGGCATTGAGCACGTCCGAGTTGGTACTGGTACCGCCCTCCTTGAAGCCCTTGCGCGTCGACAGCAATGAATGCTCGTTGGACGCCACGGCCTTTTCCAGTGCACGAATGCGCTTGGCGCCGCTGAGTACGCCGCGAAATTCACGGTTGGTGCCGGAGATGACTTCCTGGCGCGTGGCGTCCAGTTCGTCCATGGCCTTTTCACTGTTGGCACTGGCCTGGCGGGTCAGGGCGCTGACGCCACCGCCGCTGAACAGCGGGAAGTTGACCTCCAGCCCGATCGAGCCGTAGTGGTTGCGCTGGTTCAGTTCGGAGAGCGACTGGCTCTCGCCCGCGGTGTAGCCGGCAATGAAGTCCAGGGTCGGCCAGTGACCGGCCTTGGCGCGGTTCACTTCTTCTTCAGCGAGGTCATGGCTGTGACGGCGCGCATGGATCAGCGGGCTGTCGGTCTGGGCCTTGATCAACCAGTCCTGCAGGTTTTCCGGCAGCAGCGGCGGGGTCTCGAAGCCGGGGCGCAGGGTGGTCAGGGATTCCGGTGGTTCGCCGATGTATTCCTGCAGCTTCAAGCGCGCATTGACCAGGTTGTCCTGGGCTTCAATCAGCTCGGCTTCGGCGAGGTCACGTCGCGCCACCGACTCATCGATATCGACGACCGTGCCCGCGCCCAGCTCCATGCGCCGTTTCGCCGAAGCCAGCTGCTCTTCGAAAGCATTCAGCTTGGACCGGGCCAGGACAATGGTTTCACTGGCCAGCAGCACATCAAAATAGCTTTCGGTGAGGCGCACCGCCGCGTCCTGGCTCTTGGCATCGAACACCGCGACACTGTAGTCGGCACGCTGCTGGCCCTGGCGGTACTCGGACATCTTCTGCTTGTTGAACAGCGGCTGGCGCAGGCGCACGTTGGCACCCTTTGAGTTGTAGTCGAGGTCTTTGTCGATGCCGCTCTGGCGTTGCGAGCCATTGACCTTGTTGTCGTAGGCCGAGGCATTGATCTGCGGCAGCAGGCCGGCGGTACCGATGGCGCGATTCTCCGCGCCAGCCTCCTTTTCATGCACGGCGGCGCGGTAGATCGGACCCTGGTATTGCAACAGGTCCCAGGCTTGTTTGAGGTCCATGGCACCGGCCGGCAGGGTCAGCCCCAGCAGGCAAAAGAACAGGCAATGACGGTCCATTTCATTGCTCCTTGAATGAGCTGTCCACACGCTCGAGCATGGGTTTGAGGAGGTAGCTCAGCATGTTGCGCTCGCCCGTCTTGATGGTGACGCTGGCGGGCATGCCCGGGCGGATGTGATTGCTGCCCAGCAGGTTCATGCCGTCGGCGGTGACTTCCACCTGGGCCAGATAGAACGGCTGTTTGCTCTCTTCATCAAGCAGGCGGTCGGCGGAAATGGTCTTCACCCGTCCTGGAATGTTCGGTGTCTGCGCGTGATTGAAAGCGGGGAAGGCGATGTCCACGTCCAGGCCCGGCACCATCTTGTCGATGGCCTGCACGGGAATCATCGCGTCGACCTGCAGCGGTTCGTTGACCGGCACGATTTCCATGATCTTGAAGCCCGGCTGAATGATCCCGCCGACAGTGGCGATGCTCAACGACTGGACCATGCCATCGATCGGCGAGCGAATCACCGTGTGGCTCACCTCATAGTCCAGCGCGCGCAGGCGGTCGGCCAGGGTGGTGTTTTCCTTGGCGGTGTCGGTCAGTTGTGATTCGACTTCCTTCAGGTAATCGTGCTGGCGCTGCAGGATGCGCAGCTTGATTTCCGTGGTCTGGCTGCGCGCCCGCGCGATGTTGTTGAGGTTTTCGGCCTGGCCGGCGGAGAGGTCGGCGTTGCTGCGTTCCAGCTCAAGCAGACGGTTGCGCGGCACATAGCCTTCGGCGGTGAGCAGCCGGGTGCCTTGCAGCTCCTGATTGAGGAAGTTGATCTGCGAGGCGCGGGCGCCGTACACCTGCTGCAGGCCCTTGAGCTGCACGGCCGATGCCGCAAGGTTTTCCTCAAGGATGCCGATTTCCCCCGCGAGTCCGGCACGGCGGGTGTCGAGCAGACGTTGTTGCAGGTCCATGGCGGCGACCAGGCGCGGATCGTCGCCGAAGCGCTCGAGCAGGGCGGGATCGAAGGTCACCAGGTCGAGGTCATCGCGCTCCGCTTCGAGGCGGTTCTCCACGGTCTTGCTGACGATGTACTGGGCGCTGATCGCGCCCTGTTCGGCCGTTGCGCGCAAGGCATCGAGGCGTACCACCTCCTGGCCTTTTTTCACCACATCACCTTCGCGCACCAGAATGGCTTCCACCGTGCCGCCGCTCAGGTGCTGCACGGCCTTGCGGTTGCTGGTGACCTTGACCGTGCCGGTGGCGACCACGCCGGCATCCAGCGGCGCCAGCCAGGACCACAGCAGGAACCCGCCAAAGCCGGCGATCACCAGCCAGATACCCAGGCGCACGTGTTTGCCGACGTCAAGATCGATCACGCTCTGGGTATCGGCGTGGATCATTTCAGTGTGTGGGCTCGATGGCATGATCGGTCACTCCCGCGCTTTGACGGAGGCCAGAGGAGTTGATGCGCCTGCGGGCATGACGCTCGCGGTGCGCAACGCTGTGAAGACTTCTTCGCGGGTGCCGAGCATTTGCACGCCGCCGTCGCGCAACATCAGGATCTTGTCGACGGCGCAGAGCACGTTGGGCCGATGGGAAATCAGGATGACGGTAGCGCCGCGTCCCTTGAGTTCGGCCAGGGCATCAACCAAAGCCTTTTCGCCGACGTCATCGAGGTTGGCGTTCGGCTCATCCAGCACGATCAGATTGGGTTCGCCGTACAGCGCGCGAGCCAGGGCGATGCGTTGCTTCTGGCCGCCGGACAGCGGGCTGCCGTCGGTGCCCAGGTGCGTGTCATAGCCTTGCGGGAAGCGCAGGATCATCTCGTGCACGCCGGTGCTCTTGGCAGCACGGATCACCGCGTCGCTGTCGACATCACCAAAGCGCGCAATGTTGTCGGCGATGCTGCCCTCGAACAATTCCACGTCCTGGGGCAGGTAACCGAGCCAGGGGCCCAGTTCGCCCTTGTTCCAGGTGAATATGTCGGCGCCGTCCAGGCGCACCTTGCCCGCCTGCGCCGGCCAGACGCCCACCAGCAAACGGGCGAGGGTGGACTTGCCCGAGGCGCTTGGCCCGATGACGCCGAGGCTTTCGCCGGGCACGAGGCTGCAGCTGACACCGCGCAGAATTGTGTTGTTGGTGCCGGGGGCGCCGGCATACACATTTTCCACCGCCACCATGCCCAGCGGCCGCTGCAGTGACATGCTCGGTGGTCGGCGCGGATAGTCCTTGAGCATTTCGTTGAGCCGACCCCAGGCCGAGCGGCAGCCGAGCAATTGTTTCCACGCCGCAATGACCTGTTCGACCGGGCCCAGGGCGCGGCCGGTGAGGATCGAGCAGGCGATCATCATGCCCGGGGTGATCTTGCCTTCAATGGCCAGAAGTGCACCGGCACCGAGGATCAGCGACTGCAAGGTGATGCGCACGAAACGCCCGGAGCTGCTGATCATGGCGGCCCGGTCGGAGGCCAGGGTCTGCATTTCCAGAATGCGCAAATGGCCCTGGTACCAGCGCTTGCTGATCGACGGCAGCATGCCCATGGCCTCGATAACCTCGGCATTGCGCAGATTGTTGTTGGCATAACTGGCCGAGGAGAGGGCGGCCTGGTTGGCCTCCGCCAGGGGCTTTTGCGTGGCCTTCTCGGTGAGCCAGGCCAGGCCCACCAGAATCAGCGATCCGATCAGCGTGAGCAGGCCGAGCAGCGGGTGGATCAGGTAGGCGACGAACAGGTAGATCGGTGTCCATGGCGCATCGAAGAAGGCGAACAGGGCATTGCCGGTGAGGAACTGGCGTACCTGGGAAAGATCTTGCAGGGCCTGGGCCGGATTGCCGCCGGCGCGGCTCAGGTTGCGCTCGAAGGCGGCGGTGAAGACGCGGCGGTTGAGGTCCATGTCGAGGCGGTTGCCGACCCGGATCAGCACGCGGGTGCGGACCATTTCCAGCAACGACATCAGCATGAACAGACCGATCACCAGCACGGTCAGCATCGCCAGCGTGGTGACATTGCGACTGACCAGTGCGCGGTCATACACCTGCAGCATGTACACGGCGGGCGTCAGCATCATGATGTTGATGACGCCGCTGAATCCAGCCAGGGAGTAGAAGCTGCGGCGCAGGCGAAACAGCGTATCGGCCAGTTCGGAGCGGGTACTCGGCTGCCTGTGCATGAGGTATCCCCTTTGTCGAAAAGCCGCTCGCCCCAACTGCGTAACAGCTGACAGTCAATATGGTTTTTACGGGCGTGCGGTCGACACGCAAGCGGGTCGCTCTATTGGCGAATCTTGCACATGTCAACGTTGTACCGATATGTAAAAAGCGTAGGTGCAGCCGATACAATCTGAAATATCTTTTCGCTCTATAGTAGCTACAGACTTTACATATATCTTTCAAAAACAGTAGGTTGTGGATCCAAATGCCGGTCGTCAGCAATTGTGTCGAAAAATTGACAATCGAATGGACTAAGACTTTAGTCATCGAATCGGGACGACCATCCGCCTGAAACTTGTCATTTTTCAAGGCAACGCAAGGCGGGGTGATTTCCGACGGAGCAGATCATGTCGATCCTTTCGTTCGTTTGCAGTGTCAACGGGCTATTCAGGAGATTTGCCTTTACCTCCCGCTTCCATGGCCCGCCCGAGGCCAGGATTCGCTCTGCCTGATCCCTTGGCGAGCTTCTTTTAACGCGAATTCCAGACGCTTATCCCGGGTCCCGGGTAACGGCTTTGCCGCGCCAGCTCTCGCCAGAAAATCGCAATAACAATACTGCGCAGCCAACACCTGACTGAGCGCGGGCGGACCGTGTCGTCCCGAGCTCTTACCCGGACAGATCGAGGGGCAAGCAAAATGGCCAATTTCAACAAGTCGGACCTGGAATTCATCCTCAAGCAAATCTTCATCGCCGAAGCCCACGCCAGTGGCGCCAGCCTCAGTGATTTGTTGCCCAATACGCAGGTGCCTTTCGGTCTGCGAACTGTCGATGGAAGCTTCAACAACCTGGTGGCCGGGCAAAGCGAATTCGGCGCCGCGGACAATTCCTTCCTGCGCCTGCTGGATGCCCAGTACCGCGCCGCTTATGCCGGCACTGGCACGGTGATCGACCCGCAACCGCGGATCATCAGTAACCTGATCGTCGACCAGACTTCCGGCAATCCGGCGGCGGTGGCGGCCAACGGCGGCGCCGCCCCGGTGATCAGCCCCGGCCTGGATGGCGTGTTCGGCACGGACGACGACAAGGAGGTGTTCTTCATTCCCAACCAGTCACCGGATGCCGGCCTGACGGCCGGCTTCAACTCGTGGATGACCTTCTTCGGCCAGTTCTTCGACCATGGCCTGGACCTGGTGTCCAAGGGCAATACCGCCATCGTGTACATTCCGTTGCAACCGGACGATCCGCTGTACGTGCCGGGGGGATCTACCAACTTCATGGTGCTGTCGCGGGCAGTGCAAAGCGCCGGGGCGGATGGCCTGATGGGCACGGCCGACGACAGCCAGCCCAACACCACTTCTCCGTTCGTGGACCAGAGCCAGACCTACAGCTCGCACCCCTCGCATCAGGTGTTTTTGCGCGAGTACATGCTCAATGCAGCCGGTGACCCTATTGCCACGGGACGCCTGATCACCAACCGCAGCCTCGGCGCCGATGGCAAGTTCGGCACCGCCGACGATGGCAGCGGCGAAGATGGCGGCATGGCCACCTGGGCCGTGGTCAAGGCCCAGGCCCGGGACATTCTCGGCATCAACCTGACCGACGCCGACGTGCACAACGTGCCGTTACTGGCCACCGATGCGTACGGCAACTTCATCCGCGGCCCGAGCGGCATGCCGCAAGTGGTGATGCGCTTCAGCAATGGCGCCGACGGCATTGCCGGGACCACCGATGACGTCACGCAACTGGTCGAAGGCAACCGCCTGGCGCCCATCAGCCTGGCCAATGCCGTGAGCACCGGGCACGGCTTCCTCGACGACATCGCCCACAATGCCGCGCCGGTCGTGGTCGGTGGGGTGCTGCAGGCCGATGGTGACGCCTTGATCGGCAATAGCCAGCCCGCTGATCAACAAGGCAACAACCTGACCTACGACAATGAACTGCTCGATGCCCACTTCATTGCCGGCGACGGCCGCGCGAACGAGAACATCGGCCTGACCGCCGTGCACCATGTGTTCCACTCCGAGCACAACCGCCTGATCCAACAGACCAAGGACACCCTGCTGGCGGCCGGCGACCTGGCGTTCCTCAACGAGTGGCTGATTGATGATGTGACCGCGATACCGACGACGCCCGCCGGTATTGCAGCCTTGGTCTGGGACGGCGAGCGGCTGTTCCAGGCCGCCAAGTTCGGCACCGAAATGCAGTACCAGCACCTGGTGTTCGAGGAGTTCGGCCGCACCATCCAGCCGCAGATCGACGAATTCCTGGCCCCCAACGGCTATGACACCTCGATCAACCCGGCCATCCTCGCCGAGTTCGCCCACGTGGTGTACCGCTTCGGTCACTCGATGCTGACCGAGACGGTCGATCGCTTCGACCCCGAGTTCAACCCGCTGCTCACCGACCCGGACAACCCGGACTCGCAACTCGGCCTGATCGCCGCCTTCCTCAATCCGCTGGCATTCGCCGGCAGCGGCGCGACCGCGGATGAAGCGGCCGGGGCAATCATTCGCGGTGCAACCCGCCAGCTCGGCAACGAGATCGACGAGTTCGTCACCGAAGCCTTGCGCAACAATCTGCTCGGTCTGCCCCTCGACTTGCCCAGCCTGAACCTGGCGCGCGGTCGCGACACCGGCATCCCGACCCTGAACGAAGCACGTCGCGAGTTCTACGCCGCCACCGGCGACAGCCAACTCAAGCCGTACATCAGTTGGGCGGATCTGGCTGACCACCTCAAACACCCCGAATCACTGGTCAACTTCATCGCGGCCTTCGGTACCCATGCACAATTGAATGCGGCTGATGTGAATACCCTGGTGGAGATGCGCGCCGTCGCCGCCGCCCTGGTGTTTGGCGGCAGCGCGGTGATCAACGCGGGTACTCCTGAAGAGCGCATCTTCACTGCCGACCTGGCCGATCGCCTGGCCTTCCTCAACAGCACGGGCATCTACGCCATGGTCAATGGCGTCACCACCACCGGTGTCGATGACATCGACTTCTGGATCGGTGGCCTGGCCGAGGAAAAAATGCCCTTCGCCGGCATGCTCGGCACGACCTTCAACTTCGTCTTCGAAACCCAGATGGAAGCCTTGCAGAACGGCGACCGTTTCTACTATCTGTCGCGTGTGGCGGGCCTGAACTTCGGCACGGAACTGGAGAACAACTCCTTCGCCAAGCTGATCATGCTCAACACCGACGTGACCCACCTGTCGAACACGGTGTTCCTGACCCCGACCTTCACCCTGGAGGTAAACCAGGCCAATCAGTTCACCAACCTGGGCACCGACGGCAAGGCCGACCCTACGGGCGGCCTGATGATCAACGGTGTGGAAATCGTGCCGCTGGTGATCCGCGACAACCCGGACACGGTGGGGCCGGACAGCAATTTCCTGCACTACACCGGGGAAGACCATGTGGTCCTCGGCGGCACCGCCGGCAATGACATCATCATCTCCGGTGAGGGCGACGACACCGTCTATGGCGACGGCGGCAATGATCGCCTGGAAGGCGGCGCCGGCAACGATGCGGTACTGGGCGGCGCGGGTGACGACATCATTACCGATTCGTTCGGTGACAACCGCCTGGAAGGCAACGCGGGCAACGACGTGATTGTCGCCGGCAGCATGGCGGGGGCCGGCAACCTGATCCTGGGAGGCGACGGACAGGACTTCATCATCACCACCGAAGACATCTCCACCACCTTCGGCGGCCAGGGCGACGACTTCATCCTCGGCGCCAAGACCAACCTGCCGCCGACCGGCAACGAAGGCGATGACTGGATCGAGAAGGGCACCCAGGACGGTGCGCCCGGCGATAACGCCGCGCCGTTGCTCGACGACGCGACCATCGGCAACGACATCTTTGTCGGTGGCGGCGGTTTCGACGAAATGATCGGCGAGGGTGGCGATGACATCTTTGTCGGCAGCGATGCCCAGGACAAGATGGAAGGCATGTCCGGTTTCGACTGGGTCACCTACAAGAATGACCGGGTCGGCGTGACTGCCGACCTGAGCCTGGCCGCACTGGCGCAGCCCCACGGCAATGCGCCTAACCAGAACGCCGGGGTGTTCAATCCGGTGGGTGCATCGCCGGCCTCGATCCTCGACCGCTTTGCCGAAGTCGAGGGGCTGTCCGGATCGAAGTTCGCAGACGTGCTCAAAGGCGATGATGTCGATGCCGACACCATCCTCAACCACGGCGGGGCCACCGGCAGCGCGTTGACCAATGTCGCGCTGATCCGCGGGCTGGCGCAATTTCTCAGTGACGCCGGCCTGCCGACCACCGGCTTTGCCACCGGCAACATCATCCTCGGCGGCAATGGCAGTGACCTGATCGAAGGCCGTGGCGGCGATGACCTGATCGACGGCGACAAGTGGATCAACGTGCGGATTGCCGTGTATGCGCCCGGTGACGTCAACCATACCGGCCCCGAGATCGCCAGCTTCGACAGCATGGTCGACATGATCCCGTTCATGCTCGACGGCACCTACAACCCGGGGCAGCTCAAGGCCGTGCGGGAAATCCTGCCTGGTACCTCGACGGGCGGAGCAGCGTTCGACACGGCGATATTCTCCGGGCTGCAGAATGAATACACGGTGACGCAAAACACCCGTGGCACGGCGGATACTGCGGACGACGTCTGGACCGTTACCGATACCGTAGCGGCGCGGGACGGCACCGATACCCTGCTGCATATCGAACGCCTGCAGTTCGCTGATGGCCAGCGCGTGCTGGTGGCGGGGAACTTGCAACCGACCGGCAGCCCGACCGTCACCGATGGCAACGGCGGGGCAATCACCGTGGGCGACACCCTGACGGTCAGCGTCGCCGGGGTGCGCGATGGCAACAACATCACGGCGGGTAATCCGCTGGGTACCCTGAACAACTCGTCGGTGTCCTACTACTGGCAGTTCGAGTCCGATCCGGGCACCGGCGTGTTTGAAGACATCATCCTGTTGCCGGCCGGCGACCTGGCGTTCCAGAGCGCCGATGGCACCTCGTTCAAGGTCTCGCCTGACCTTGCCGGGTTGTCGTTGCGGGTCAAGGCGATCTACCAGGATGGCCATGGCACGACTGAAGTGGTGTTCTCGCAGCCGACTGCCGTGGTCGCTCCGGGCGCAGCGGTGGTGCCGACGGCACCGACCCCTGTGGTCGACGCTACCGCCGGCGGCGAGGGCCTGCACATGGTCCGCTCGGACCTCAACTTCATCCTCGACCAGATCAGGATCGCCGAGGCGGACGCGGCCGGTCAGGACATCCTCTCGCTGATCCCGAACATCCGCGCGCCCTTGGGCTTGCGGGCGGTGGACGGCTCGAACAACAACCTGATGAACCTCAACGGCATCAACAACACCGAGTTCGGTGCCGCCGACAACCTCTTCCCGCGCTTGAGCGATCCGCTGTTCAATCCGGCGCAAGGGGTCGGTGCCGGCTTCTTCGGACCCGGCTCGCCGGCGGTTGCCGGGTCGTCATACTCGCAGACCAGCGGCGCGGTGTTTGACTCGCAGCCGCGCACCATCAGCAACCTGATCGTCGATCAGACGTCGAACAACCCGGCGGCCTATGCCACCGCCTACGATCCGGGCGCGGACGGGGTACTCAATTTCGGCGCGCTCAATAACGATGATGTGCTCAAGGATGGCGTGCGCATCGTCGCCAGCCCCGGCATGGACGGTCAGTTCGGCACCGGCGACGACCATGATGTCTATCTGTTCGAAAACACTGCGCCTGACGCCGGCCTGTCCGCGCCGTTCAACGCGTGGATGACCTTCTTCGGCCAGTTCTTCGACCACGGCCTGGACCTGCTGACCAAAGGTGGCTCGGGCACCATCTACATCCCTCTGCAACCGGACGATCCGCTGTACGTACCCGGAGGCAGCACCAACTTCATGGTGCTGACCCGCGCGACCAACCAGCCCGGGGCGGATGGCGTGCTCGGCACTGCCGATGACATCCATGAGCACACCAACACCACCACGCCCTTCGTCGACCAGAACCAGACCTACAGCTCGCACCCCTCGCACCAGGTGTTCCTGCGCGGATATGAAATGACCGCCAACGGTCCCATCGCCACCGGCCGGCTGATCACCAACCGCGACCTCGGCGCGGATGGCAAGTTCGGCACGGGCGACGACACGGAAATCGGCGGCATGGCCACCTGGAAGGTGGTCAAGGCCCAGGCCCGTGACGTGCTGGGGATCAATCTGACCGATGCGGACGTGGGCAACTCGCCGCTGCTGGCGACCGACGCCTACGGCAATTTCATCAAGGGGCCCCACGGCTTCCCGCAAGTGGTGATGAAAGGCGCCGACGGTATAGGCGGTACGGCCGATGACGTGCTGGTCGAAGGCAACCCGGCTTCGCCCATCAGCCTGCTCAATGCGGTGCGCACCGGTCACCAGTTCCTCGCCGACATCAACAACAATGCCGTGCCGGTGTTCAGTGGCGGCGTACTTGCGCCGGATATCGATACCATTGCCGGCAACAGCGTGCCGTTCAATCCGCAGACCGGGGCCAACCTGGTCTACGACAACGAACTGCTGGACGCGCACTACATCGCCGGCGACGGCCGGGTCAACGAGAACATTGGCCTGACGGCTGTCCATGCAATCTTCCACTCCGAGCACAATCGGCTGGTGGCGCAGACCATGGACACCGTGCTCGATTCCGGCGACGTGGCGTTCCTCAACGAGTGGCTGCTCACACCGGTGGTCGCAATGCCCACCGACCAGGCCGGGATCGATGCCCTGGTGTGGAATGGCGAGCGCCTGTTCCAGGCGGCCAAGTTCGGCACCGAGATGCAGTATCAGCACCTGGTGTTCGAAGAGTTCGCCCGGACCATCCAGCCCAACGTCGACCTGTTCTTCGCTCCGACCCAGGTCTATGACGTCGACCTCGATGCCTCGATCGTCGCCGAGTTCGCCCATACCGTTTACCGGTTTGGCCACTCCATGCTGACCGAGACCGTCGATCGCTACGATGCGAACTTCAACGTGATTGGCGATCCGAACAGCGCTGACCCCGATCAGCAACTGGGTTTGATCGCGGCGTTCCTCAATCCGTTGGCGTACGCCGCCAGTGGTATCACACCAGAGGACGCAACCAGTGCCATCGTGCGCGGGGTGACCCGCCAGGCCGGTAACGAAATCGATGAGTTCGTCACCGAGGCGCTGCGTAATAACCTGCTGGGCCTGCCCCTCGACCTGCCGGCGATCAACATCGCCCGTGGCCGCGACGTCGGCATTCCTTCGCTCAATGCGATTCGCCGCGACATCTACAGCCAGACCGGTGACACCCAACTCAAGCCGTACTCCAGCTGGGTCGACCTGGTTCAGCACCTCAAGCATCCGGAGTCGCTGATCAACTTCATTGCCGCCTATGGCACCCATGACACGATCACCGCGGCGACCTCACTGGCAGACAAACGCGCTGCCGCCATGGCACTGGTATTCGGCGGTGCGGGGGCGCCGGCTGACCGCCTCGACTTCCTCAATGGCAGCGGCAACTGGGCCAACGTCACTCGGGCCGGCAAGGATGGCGTGTTGGGTACCGCTGACGACCTGAAAGGCGTGACAATCACCGGCGTCGACGCCATCGATCTGTGGATTGGCGGCCTGGCCGAAGCGAAAACCCCGTTCGGCGGCATGCTCGGCTCGACGTTCAACTTCGTGTTCGAGAACCAGATGGAGAAACTCCAGGACGGCGACCGCTTCTACTACCTGGAACGAACCTCGGGCCTTTCGATGAATGCCGAGCTGGAAAGCAACTCGTTCGCCAAGCTGATCATGGCCAATACCTCGGCCACGCACTTGCCGGGCCTGGTGTTCTCCGACCCCGGCTTCTACCTGGAAGTGGACAAGACCAAACAGTACAACGATGGCCTGGGCCATAACGATCCGGGCGAGGTGTTCCGCGACAATCCGCTGACCGCAGGGCCGGATTCCAACTACCTGCGCTACGCCGGTGACGAGCACATTGTGCTCGGTGGTACAAACGGCAACGACATCCTCATCGCCGGAGGCGGCGACGATACGGTGTGGGGCGACGGCGGCAACGATCGCATCGAAGGCGGTGACGGCAACGACCAGCTGCGCGGCGGTGCCGGCGACGACATCATCAGCGACCGCGGCGGCGACGACAACATCCAGGGCGGCGACGGCAATGACGTGCTCCACGGCGGCAACGGCATCAACCTGATCATCGGCGGGTTCGGCAATGACTTCATCGTCACCGGTGAGGACGCGTCCGAAGCCATCGGCGGCCAGGGCAACGACTTCATTCTCGGCAGCAAGGCCAACGAACAGGACATGGGCAACGAAGGCGACGACTGGATCGAGAAAGGCACGGCGGACGGTGCGCCTGGCGACAACTTCGATCCCCTCGGCAACGACCCGATCATTGGCAACGATGTGTTCATCGGCGGCAACGAGAACGACAAGTTCAACGGTGAAGGCGGCGACGACATCATGGTCGGCAGTCTCGGCTTTGGTGACCGTTACATAGGCGGCTCCGGTTATGACTGGGCGACCTTCAAGGGCCTGGCCCAGGGGGTGAGCATCGACTACACCGACCGCTTCTTCGATGTACCACCGATGCCGGGTTCGGGCGCTTCTGCGCTGGTGCGCTTCGACATCATGGAAGGCCTGTCGGGTTCGGCTCACGGTGACTACCTGCGCGGTGACAACGAGGATGCGGCATCACTGACGACGGCGGGCGCCACCGGCAGCGTGCTGACCAACATCAACCTGATCAACGGCCTGGCCAACCTGCTGCCGGCCGGCGCGACCTTCTATGACGGCGGCAACATTATCCTCGGTGGCGGCGGTAGCGACCTGATCGAAGGTCGCGGCGGTGACGACATCATCGACGGTGACAAGTGGCTGAACGTGCGCATCAGCGTACGGGCCAACCTGGATGGCACGGGGGCGGAGATCGCCAGCTTCGACAGCATGGAACCGATGGTACCGTTCATGCTCAACGGCACCTACAACCCGGGCCAGTTGGTCATCGTGCGGGAGATTCTGAGCGGCGATGACAAGTACGACACTGCGGTGTTCAGCGGTATCGCGACGGACTACAACGTGGTGGTCGACGGCAACACGGTCATCGTCACCGACACGGTGGCGGGGCGTGATGGCGTCGACCGGCTGACCGGCATCGAGCGCCTGCAGTTCGCCGACAGCGCCCGGGCGTCGGGCGTGGGAACGGCCGTCAACAATGGTCCGTCGGGGCACCTGGCGATCCTCGATGATGCCAGTGGCCTGCGGGACGACACGCCGGTTGTCGGCCAGTTGCTGCGGGTCAGCAACCGCGCGGTACACGATGCGGACAACCTGAGCGGAGCCAATCCGACCGGCACGATCACCGGGCCGGTGTCCTACTACTGGCAGGTTGAAAACGTGCCGGGTACGGGGATTTACGAGGACATCACCTTTGTCGCCGCAGGCGAGGCATCGCGGGCGACCGGCACCACCTACCGGGTGGCGGATGATGTCGCGGGCCTGAACATCCGCGTGCGCGCGGTGTATCAGGATGCCAAGGGCACATTGGAGATCGTCGACTCGACGCCCAACAGCACCGCCTCCGCCAGGCCGGCCATCACCGGAGTGGCGGCGCAGAACCAGCTGTTGACCGCCAACCCGGCGACCATTGTCGACGTGGATGGCCTGAGCAATCCGCAGTTCACCTTCCAGTGGCAGATGACCAACGGGGTGACCTTCGTCAACATCGCCGGCGCGACCACCAGCACGCTGCTGCTGGGGCAGGCGCAAGTGGGCAACCAGATACGCGTGGTGGTCAGTTACGTGGACGACTTCGGCGTCGCCGAAAGCATTGCGTCCGACCCGCTGGACCCGGTGGCCAACGTCAACGATGCACCGACCGGTGCGTTGCTGATCAGCGATACCACCCCGGACCAGGGCCAGGTGCTGACCGCGCTGACGGCCGGGATTGCCGACGCGGACGGGCTGGGCGCCTTCAGCTTCCAGTGGCAGCAAGGCGTGGGCAATTCGTTCACCAACATCAATGGCGCAACGGCGTCGACCTTCACCCCGGGCGTGGCCCAGGGCAACCTGCAACTGCGGGTGATCGTGCGCTACACCGATGGCTTCGGCGCGCTGGAGTCGGTGACCTCGGCGGCGACGACGGCGGTGACAGTGCCGACGGGTCTGGTGCTGCAGGGCAACGCCCAGGCGAACATCCTCACCGGTGCTGCCGGTAATGATGTGCTGTCCGGCCTGGGTGGCGCCGATACGCTCAATGGCCTGGCCGGCAACGACCAGCTGTTTGGTGGCATTGGCAACGACATTCTCAACGGCGGGGACGACAACGACATCCTCAACGGCGAGGACGGCAACGACACCCTCAACGGCGGGCTCGGCGTGGATGCCATGAATGGTGGGCTGGGCAACGACACCTTTGTCGTCGACAACGTCGGTGACACCGTGATCGAGGCGCTCAATGGCGGTACCGATCTGGTGCAAACCACGCTGACGAGCTACCTGCTCGGTGCCAACGTCGAGAACCTGACCTACACCGGCGCAGCAAACTTCACCGGTAACGGCAATGCGCTGGACAACACCCTCACCGGTGGCACTGGAAACGACGTCCTCAATGGCGGTGCAGGTGTGGACCGGATGGTAGGGCTGGCCGGCAACGATACCTTCATCGTCGATAATGGCAACGACGTCGTCGTCGAGGCGAACGGTGCCGGTACGGATACCGTGCAGACATCGCTGGCCAGCTACACGCTGGGAGGCAATGTCGAGAACCTGACCTTCACGGGCGTCGGCAACTTCTCCGGCACCGGCAACGGCCTGGACAATATCATCACCGCCGGGGCGGGCAATGACACCCTTGTCGGCGATGGCGGCAACGACATCCTCAACGGCAATGGTGGCAACGACACCCTCAATGGCGACGGCGGCAATGACCAGCTGTTCGGTGGCATCGGCATCGATACCCTCAACGGTGGCGGCGGCGATGACCTGCTCGACGGCGGAGACGGCGACGATGCCTTGCGCGGTGACGCAGGCACCGACACGCTGCTGGGTGGCCTGGGCAATGACAACATGGATGGCGGCAACGGCAACGACTTGCTCCAGGGCGGCGACGGCAACGACACGCTGTTGGGTAATGTCGGCGCCGATACCTTGCTCGGTGGCAACGGCAATGACTTTATCGATGGCGGGGACGGCAACGATACGGTCACGGGCGGTGCCGGCAACGATGTGATGGTTGCCAGCAGTGGCAACGATATCTTCCTGTTTGCCGCCGGCTTCGGTACCGACCAGATCCTCGGCTTCGATGCAGTGGCGGCCGGAGGCCAGGACCGCATCGATATCACCGCGCTCAACATCACGGCGGCGAACTTTGCCGGTAACGTCACCATCACCGACGTCGGCGCGGACACCCTGCTCAACTTCGCGGGAGGTGACTCCATCCGCCTGGTCGGGGTAGCCGATGCAACCACGGTGACTTCAGCGGACTTCAATCTGGCTTGAGGAGGGCTCAGAACTGATGTGAAACGGGGGAGGGCAGTCGATGCCCTCCCTTTTTTGTTTGGCGCGGGTTGGTTTGGTCAGAAACTTGAATGATTAACCCGGTGCCCGGGCTGGGCGCAGAGGTCTATGCCCAAGGCGTGAATGACCTTCAGGACCGTATCGAATCGAGGTTTCGCACCGGGGGCGAAGGCCTTGTAAAGACTTTCGCGACCAAGCCCCGAGTCTTTGGCGATCTGGGTCATGCCACGAGCCTTGATCACATAGCCGATTGCGCGGAGAAACTCATCATTGTCGCCGTCTGCCAACACCTGCGAGAGGTATTCGCTGATAGCTTCATCACTGTCGAGGAGTGCCACCATGTCGAAAGTTGTCAAAGTCTGGCTCACGGTTAAACCTCCTTTGCCATTTTTTTTGCACGTTTGATATCGATGCTCTGCGATGACTTGTCACCCCCGGCCAGCAGGACAATGACAACACCACTTCGCATCGTGAAATAAATTCGGTACCCGGCGCCCACATCCACGCGCATTTCAGAAACACCATCACCGACGGGCTTGATGTCGCCAAGATTACCGGCCGCTGCCCGATCTATACGACGAGCGATCGCAACTCTTGCGCGCAAATCGCGAACTGAGGCATGCCAGGAGATGAAAGTACTGGTTTGCTGAACAAGATAATTCATTACTCGACTGTATCCAAGTAGATACAGGCAAGCAGTCAGACATTTCTTCTCTCAGATAGCTTTTTTCGGAAGGTATTGTGGGAATTCATCCTCGAATAACCTTTTGGCAGGTAACCGGAATTAGCGGACTACTCCAGCAGTCCCTGCGCCGAGTTGTCCAGGGGATGGCGGGCAGCATCATAGGCCACCCTCGGCACCTGGGGCAGACGCTGTTCCAGCAGGGCACTCAAAGACTCTCCCGGCTCCAGACAGTCATCGCCGAAGTCGGCACCGAGCTGGCTGGGGTGGGCGACGATTTCCAGCAAACCGTCGAGTGGTGGCTCGGCATTGCGCAGGTCCATCGGGGTGCACACGTAGTTGGCGGTGGCCCCGGCGAGGCTGTTGAGGCGGCGGTTGAGCAAATCCTTGAACACGCGTTTGGGCAGGCTCTGGTTTTGCTCCAGGTTGCGCGCCAGGCGCACCGGCACACCCTGGCGGGCGGCGAATCGCGCGACAATCGCACCGATTGGCCAGATGTTGTGTACCTGGTGATGGGAGTCCAGATGACTGGGGTGCAGGCCGTTGTCCAGGCACTGCTGCCACTGCGCTTCGAGTTCCTGCAGCACCGCCTGGCGATCCTGATGGCCAAGCCAGAGGCAACTGTGGGTCAACTTGAAGTCAAATTCACCGCCAGCGTCACAAAAGTTCGGACGCCGCAAAATGCCCTGGCTCAAGGGGCGGCCGCAGGTCAGGTTGAAGTGCATGCCGATGCGCCCTTCGAGCAGGGGGTGACGGGCCAGCATGCAGGCCGGTGCGAACGCCGGCATGTTGGCCATGGCGGTGGCGGAGCTGATGACGCCGGCTTGAAACGCACCGAGGATCACCGCGTTGGCGCAGGCACTGAGGCCAAAATCGTCAGCGTTGACGATGACTTGTCGAGGCATGTTCACACTCCATCCATCACAAGGCTCAGTTGCGGGTACTGTTCATGGTTTGCAGGTCCTGATGGCTGTCCTGATAGTTTTGCAGCAGGGTCGTGACAAAACGGCTGCCCTGGGTCGGGTCGGGGAAGTTGTAGGTAATGGAGATCACGTTGGAGCCCGGCAAGGTCTCGACCTTCAGGGCATCGGCCGCTTCCAGGGTCAGGGCTTCGAGCTCGGTGTCTGCCGCCGGCTCGTTGTGCAGGCCGAGCATGGTCCGCATCGCCCGAAGCGGATCGGTCAAATACCTGACCGGCTGCATCACCAGCTTGTTGTAGTCGCCCACGGCTGACGAGTACTCACCCTGGTCGCGCAACTGGCGGATGGTCTGCCGGATCAGGGCTGGCGAGCGCAGAATATTGCTCTCGGTTTCGATTTGCGCCTGCGACGGTGGAATGAAGGATACGTTCTGCCGATTGGGCGAGGTGGCATCGCCCTGGGTAATTTTCCTCGACTGCACAATCACCTGGGCGGTGATATCGACGCTGTGTTTGAGCGTCAGCGGCAAGTACAGTGCAATCAATGCCAAAACCAGAAGCGTTCGTTTCACCTGCTGCTTGTTGGTAAAGGAGGTCTTGAAGAACTCGTGCAGGTAACTTTCCTTTGGACTCATGTTGTTCACCTGAGAACTGGTCGTCACTGTCTTCGTTCGTCGCGCCGGTTATCCAGCTGCGGCTCCGTTCATGGATGGCGTTATCCATGCGCATGCGCTGCTCGAGGTCGAGGCGCATATCAAGTCGTCGTGTTATGAAACAGCACACTTTTCTCACGCCCGGTCATTGAGTCCTCCCCAGACATCAACCGCGAGCAGCATGGGTGATGGGCAATCAGTAGTAATCACGGAACCAGGCAATGAATCGCCCCAGTCCCTCGTCCAGCGCAATACGCGGCTGGAAACCGGTCGCTCGCGCCAGGTCGCTGGCATCGGCGCAGGTATTGAGCACGTCGCCAGGCTGCAGGGGCAGCAACTCGACCTCGGCTTTTTTGCCCAGGTGTTTTTCCAGCAGCGCCACGTAATCCTTGAGCTCGACCGGGTTCTGCCCACCGATGTTGTAGAGGCGCCAGGGCGCCATGCTGGTGGCCGGGTCCGGTTGTTCGCGGTCCCACTGCGCGTTGGCCTCTGGCGCACGGTCGATCAGCCGGGCGATGCTCTCGATGATGTCGTCGATGTAGGTGAAGTCGCGCTGGTGCTCGCCGTAGTTGAACAGTTTCAGTGGCTGGCCATCGGCAATGGCGCGGGCAAACTGGATAGGTGACATGTCCGGCCGGCCCCAGGGCCCGTACACGGTGAAAAAGCGCAGGCCGGTGCAGGGAATGCCGAACAGGTGGCTGTAGCTGTGGGCCATCAGTTCGTTGGATTTCTTGGTCGCTGCATACAACGAAAGCGGGTGATCGACGTTGTCCTGTACCGAGTATGGGGTGTGCTGGTTGGCACCATAGACCGAGCTGGAGGAGGCATAGATCAGATGCCTGACCGGATGCTTGCGGCAGCTTTCGAGAATGTTGAGGAAGCCGCTCAGGTTACTGTCGACATAGGCCCGGGGATTTTCCAGGGAATAGCGCACCCCCGCCTGGGCGCCGAGGTGAATGACCACCTCGGGCTGTTCGGCGGCAAACAGGGCTTCGATGGCCGCGGCATCGGCGAGGTCAATCTTCAAGAGCTGGAAAGGGCCGACCTGTTCCTGCACCCAGCGCACACGGTCGTGCTTGAGTTGCGGGTCGTAGTAGTCGTTGAAATTATCAAGGCCGACAACCTGGTGCCCGTCGCGCAACAATCGCAAAACGCAATGGGCTCCCACAAAACCGGCCGCTCCGGTAACGAGAATCTTCATGTGCAAGCAGCCTCGGGGGACGGTAGAAAAGGGTGGGAAACGAATCTGTCAAAAGGGGTATAGACCAGCCTCGGGAAAGCGGGTCGGCAAAGTGGCCTGTAAAAAAGCCAAGACACTGCAGAGAATTTCCCGGCCAATTGCCATCAAACGCTTCAGGTTCTTGGGTTTGCCGCCGATTTTGCGGATTTTGCAGGCGTCCAAAGAAAGCGATAGACGGTCGTAAGCCTTTGAATACAACGATTGTAGCGGCTCGAATGTGTCAAGTTCACGTCGACGGTTTATTGACCGTTTTGTCCAGGATCCGAGTCGATTTTCACCGCAATAGCAACGCGGCTAACCGCCCAGGCGCGTGCGATACAGCCCCGGCGCGCACCCCAGCCAGCGCAGGCAGGCCCGGTTGAAACTCTGTACATCGCTGTAGCCAAGGCGGTCGGAAATCTCCACCAATTCCAGATCCGCCGACTGCAGGTAATCTTCGGCGCGGCAGCGGCGGTACTCATCGAGCAACTCGGAAAAGCTCCAGCCCAGTGCCTTCAGGCGCCGCGCTGCGGTACGTTCGAGCAGATGCTGGGCGTTGCAGAACTGTTGCCAGCTGGCTTCGGCAAGATGGTCGATCAGATGGTCGCTGACTTGCTCCAGCAAGGTCGGTTCGCTGTTGCGCCGGGTTTGCTCCAGCAGTTCGACGAGGGTCTCTTCCAACTGGTGATTGCCGGGTGTGAGGGGAATGACGAACAACTGCGGATCAAGCTCGATCGAATAATGCGCTTGTTGCCAACGGACCAGCGCGCGCAAAGCCTGTTCATGTTCCCGCGGGTTGGCGGTACAGGCACCGGTCAGGTTCACGCCGAGTACCGGATCGCGATCCAGGCCGCTGGCGAGGAATTTGCGCCGCAGCATGCTGCACAGGCTGACCAGGATGTAATCGGCAATCGGTGCCATGGCCCTGACACTGCCGCAGTCGAGCAGGCGCAGTTCGACACGGTCCTCGCCGCGCACGATCTGCGCCTGGAAATGCCCGTTGAAAAACGGAAAGAAGCGCGCGAAGTACGCGCAGGCGCTGTCCAGCGACGCGGCCACGTCGAACAGGTAAGTCAGGCCGTTGGTGGCGGTGGACACAAACCGCCGGCCAGCCGCCAGGCCGATCAGCGGGTCGCTGCTTTGCTCCAGGGCAAAGCGCCAGAAACGTCGTGACAGGAACAACGGAATGCGCATGAAGGGCGTGCGCAATTCGAACAGGCTGCGACGAAACAAAGCTTCAATGCTTTCCCGGGCAACGCCGCGGGCCAGCAGTTCCTCGATGGCCGGCAGCAGGGTCGGGGCATAGAACGCGTTGGGCAGCAGAGGCTGATCGCTTTTTGTCATGTAGGGCTCACAGCTTGTTTCGGAACACTGGTTAGGCTGCGCGACGTTAAGCGATTTGCCGGAGCAAGACCATGCTTGATTTACGCCAGCTCGACCTGAACCTGTTGCTCGCCTTCGATGCGATCTACCAGCAACGCAGCGTGACCCGTGCCGCCGAGGTGATGTGCCTGTCGCAACCGGCCATGAGCAACGCGTTGCGGCGCCTGCGTGAATTGTGCGGCGATCCGCTGTTCATCAAGAGCCGCCTGGGGGTGACCCCGACCCTGGTTGCGCACCGCCTGGCCGATTACGTGCGTACGGCGCTGGAGGCATTGCGCGACGGCCTTCGCATAATTCCTGCCGCGCGGCAGAGCAATCCGCTGCTGCGCATCAGTTGCCTGGACTGCCTGCAACCGGTGCTGCTCGAAGCCTTGCTCGAATCGCCCCATGCCGACTGGCAGGTGCGCTATTTCCAGCCCCGGCGCCGTGACGCCCTTCAGGAGCTGGCCAGCGGCAAGCTGGACATCCTCATCGACCTCGACCAGCCCCTGGCCGGGCTCGCCGGGCTGCACAAACAGATGTTGCCCAGCGACCATTACGTGTTTGCCTATGGCACGGCGCTCAAGGAGCCACCGCGCACCTTGCAGGCCTATCTGGCCCAGCCGCAGATCCAGATCTCCAGCCGCCGCGACGGGCTCAGTCCGGTGGACCTGCAGCTGGGCCTGAAAGGTCTGCGCCGGACCCTGGCGATGAGTACGCAAAGCACCCTGGCGGCGCGGTTGATTGCTGATCGGCAGCCACTGGGCATGAGCCTGCCAAGCCGGGTCGCCGAGGTCTTGGGCTTGCAGCACGTGCCGTTGCCCCTTGAGGAACCCGTGGAGCTGAAACTGGCGCTGTACATCGAATCGCGCTACCGCTTCGAGCGCAGTCGCGAAGAAGCCATGCACTGCCTGCTGCGGACGCTGGGCGAGCCGCGGGCATTGCGGGCGCAGGCGCGGCGTGCGTGATGTGGATGTGTTTTGGGGGCGTGAACACCGCGGATACTGTGGGAGATTCTATGGTTGAGGGGAAGCTCTCAACTGATTTTTGGTTGGTATTCGCATTGCCCTTTAAGCAAGGCGAATACCACCCGTGCAAGCTTGCGAGCGAGCATCACCAGTGCCTG